>JAEEGL017455449.1_pt1 | contig 58135 bp, 51 predicted proteins | sample 9134231 | NCBI WGS metagenome assembly JAEEGL01 (sample SAMN16246548, study PRJNA631951) | gut metagenome | biome: gut microbiome; feature: rumen; material: fiber-attached | host: Bos | place: Iran: Karaj | collected 2018-10
AAGCATGGATCAACTATCTTCTGCACTCAGTACGAAACAGTCGACTGGTATGCCAGAATCAACGCCGATACTAATCAGGACAGTCCTATTGCCGAGGCTATCATGGATCGTATTGTCAACAACGCATACATTGTTCCCATCGAAGGGGATGTATCAATGAGGGAACGCCACGGCCTCAAGGCTGAAAAGAACGGAAAGGTTGGTGATAATTCATGATGGAATATGACTACCAGGCAGCTATGAACGATTGCTCTGACTGTGAACTTGTTGAATCATTTCTGGAACTGGTGGATGCAATGGTAAAGGATATCCAGCACCTGAAGGCGGAAACCATTCGCGCCAGATATGAACTTAGCAAGAAGTTTGACCCTGACCATAAGTGGATAACAACCGTTGATATCTGCTCCAATCTTGATATGCCTCATTATGACAGTCCTGCGTATCAGGAATACGCTAGAATCTACTGGAATGGTGGAGATCCAATGTCATTCAAGGGCTTCGTTGATTCTATGGTTAACCTTGCAAAGGGCATTGATGACGAACAGTATTGAGCATCTTAAGCTCAAATAGGTAAATCTCTACTCAAAGCGGTGGCTCTGCCCCCGCACCCCCGGGGTTTACCGAATCCAGTTTTGCCAAAGGAGTGGTGCTTTATGTGTAATTTCGTCTTTCTCGCACAAACGAAAAAAGAGCGGTACCGTTAGGCACCACTCCCTCGCAAAACCTCATATGCTACTCAGGTTGCTCCCCAGCATTGCCCTGTCCTTCATATGAGTAAACGCAATATCATAGTACCTAACATCATAGCTTTTGTCAATAGCCTTAGTGGCTCTATTTGAGCGTGACAGTGGCTCTCTTTCTCCGTTTCACTGGCTCTATTTGACCGTTAACGTGGCTCTAAAACTCCGAGAAAGGTGGCTCTCTGGTCCGATATATGCATATTTTCCTTACCATGATCAATCTCTCCTCTGAATCGCTCCTGAACGGCTATACTCCCGCATTCTTTTTCTTCCAGTCCGCAAGGAGATCAAATATTATCTTCTCCATTTGGGATTTAGTGTAGAATGTTGGAAAGTATTCCCGCAGTTTGTTCTTATAGATCGTTATCTTCTGAAACATATTGCTTGTATCTACCGGCGCGTTTTCACTGATTATCCGGAAGAGTTCCATCCTGGTAACGGTCTTATGGTCTTTCAGATAGTCACGTAATGCATATAACTGATATGACTTGCAGATATCGATCTCCGTCATGTACTCGTAAAGCATCTTCTGTATTGAAGGCTCCAGGTAAGAAACCTCAACAGTTGTTGCGACTGCAAGTGCATCTTTGTCTACCAGATCCAGAATACACGGAATAACTTCTGCGAGGCGCAGGAATCTGTGAACCTGCTGCATGCTTTCTCCCATGACGCTAGCGAACTGTTCATCCGCAAATAACTTTCTATCATATTTTGGGGAAGTTTTTCGTTCATACTTTCCCTGCCTTCTCATTGCTTCGTATCTCATCTTGTAGGCAAAAGCCTTCTCGCTCGGAAGTATCTCCTCTCTCTGCAGATTTGAATCCACCAAAACCATGACAGCTTCATCATCGTCATAATCTTTGACAACAGCAGAAATCTTTTTCAGTCCTATCTGTTTGGCGGCAAACAATCTGCGGTGACCTGAGATCATTTCATAATAGCCTCCATCCAAAGGCCTTACGATAACCGGGACCTGAATTCCGTTAAGCATGATGCTTTCCACAAGTTTATGCATCCTATCATCGTCCAGCACTTTGAAAGGATGATTTTTAAACGGTCGTATTTTCGAGACCTCGATTTCATCGTACCCTGAAATTTTAGGTATATGTAATTCATTAATGGACGGTATTCTGAGTCTTTTGCGAGTTTTCTTACTCATTGTTCTTGTCCTTCCTCATTGTCCGGAGTGCTGCCGTACGCCATTTCTATGTATTCATCCAGTTTTTCGGTATTGACAAGGCACATCCTCCTTATGTGGTATACTGCACCTGCTTCCTTTGCCAGTTGCATAAATGATTGGATACCAATAGAGTAGATCCGTGCCCCTTCATCATACCGAACCCATTTTTTGGGTCCGATTGTTCCTAAATGCTTCTCAATGATGTCTATTTGTTGCTGTTTATCAGGGTCCATTGTTTTTCCTCTTTTATACATGTCAGTTTCCTCCATTTTCTTCTGTCTTTTGTCTTTCCAGATATTCTTCAATAATGTCTAAATCGATTACAACGCCTTTCCTGATGCGGATATTCGCTCCCGCCTTTTTCGCCAGGGTAACAAAGGAATAATAATTCATCGAATATATCCGAGCACCTTGAGCGTAAGAAACAAGAGTTCGCCTTCTTCCTTCAAGAAAGCAATCAAGATCTGGTCCTCTGCGCAGTATGCGAAGTCTCTCCTCCTCTTTTTCGGATTCGATCTCTTCTTCGGTTTTTCTTGGCATTTTTGTACCTCCTTTCAATAGAATCGTTAGACAGTTATTCCCCAAGCACAAAAAATAGGCACCCACCTTAGTTTTTCACTAAGGTAAGTGCCTGTTAAAACCGTTCAAAAGCTGTTCCTTTGAATTGTTTTACCTGTTCTTTTTCAGCTAAATCCGAGGTTTACACTGTGTTCCGTGATGTTCCCCGAAGCATTTTTTAGCTTTATCATGGTCTTCCGCTCTTGTCCGTGACGGTCATCAGAAAACGCAACTTTTTGTTTCAATTACGTCCTGATACATCTGTTTTCGTCTCGCCACGACAAACTGCGTCAGGTTACGTCCTGCAGTGTCATTCTCGACTTTTTAGGGTCGGGAAGAGCAAAACATCCCGAATCGCAGGAGAATCTGTAAACAGCATGCACATCCTGTCAATACCGTATCCTATGCCTCCTGTCGGCGGCATCCCAATCTCCAGGGCATGCAAAAAGTCTTCGTCAGTATGGTTAGCCTCAGCATCTCCGGCAGCAAACTGTTCTTCCTGAGCGGCAAATCTTGCTCTCTGGTCGATGGGGTCATTCAGTTCGCTGTAGGCGTTCGCCATCTCCCATCCGTTCATGAAGAATTCGAATCTCTCGACATAGTCCGGATTATCGGGTTTTCTCTTCGTGAGCGGAGAAATCTCAACAGGATGATCCATAACGAAAGTGGGCTGTACAAGATGCTCCTCGACGTATTTTTCAAAGAAGAGATTGAGGATGTCGCCCTTCTTGTGACGCTCCTCAAATTCCACGTCATGCGCTTTAGCAAGCTCACGCGCTTCTTCAAGAGTGGTTACTGTCGAAAAGTCGACTCCGGAATACTGTTTGACCGCGTCAACCATAGTTATCCGTGCAAACGGTTTGCCCAAGTCCATCTCTATTCCGTTGTAAGTTAGGACAGTGGTTCCCAGTACGTCGTTGGCAACGAATCTGTACATATCTTCTGTAAGATCCATCATACCGTGATAATCGGTATATGCCTGATAAAGTTCCATAAGCGTGAACTCAGGGTTGTGCCTTGTATCCAGGCCTTCGTTTCTGAAAACTCTCCCTATCTCGTATACCCTTTCAAGGCCGCCGACTATGAGACGCTTCAGGTAAAGCTCAAGTGATATCCTGAGTTTCAGATCCTCGTCCAGCGCATTGAAGTGTGTCTCGAACGGCCTCGCGGCAGCTCCGCCTGCGTTTGCGACGAGCATCGGTGTCTCAACTTCCATGAACCCACGGTCATTAAGGAATTTCCTTATTGAACTGATTATCTTTGATCTCTTTATGAATGTGTCCTTGCTTTCGGGATTCGTGATAAGGTCAACGTATCTCTGACGGTACCTGAGATCCACGTTCGTCATGCCGTGAAATTTCTCTGGAAGAGGATTGAGGCTCTTTGAAAGAAGCGTGAATTCGGACGCGTGGATGCTTATCTCCCCGGTCTGCGTCTTAAATACGGTTCCTTTTACACCGACGATATCACCGACATCGTCCTTTTTGAAAGCCGCGTACGGCTCTTCACCAATGGCGTCTCTGGCAACGTAGACCTGTATCGTTCCTTCAAGGTCTTGGACATGGCAGAATGATGCCTTGCCCATTATCCTCTTGGACATCATCCTCCCGGCGACGCTGACTTCCTTGCCCTCAAGCTCTTCAAACCCGTTTTTGATCTCGACGCTGTGATGGGTCACATCGTATTTTGTGATAACAAAAGGATCCTTTCCTGAGTCCCTCAGATTCTGCAGCTTTTCCCTGCGGACCTTCAGTTCATTGAATTCGTTTACGGAAGCCTGATTGTTGTCGTTTCTTTTCTCCATCCTGGTTTATGCCTTTCTTATTTTCCGTCCTTCGTGCGTCCCACGCTTATGACCTTGAACTGGCGGTCGCCGCTCGGCGTCTCCACGATGACTATGTCTCCGGTCTTCTTTCCGATAAGAGCAGCTCCTATGGGACTCATGTCGGAGATCTTTCCGTGGACGGGATCCGCTTCGTTGGTACCTACTATAGAATACTCAAGCTCCTCGTCGTCCTGTATGTCATACAGAACCACGCTGGAACCAAGGTTTATCTCGTCCGCCTTCACGTCAGTATCAGTGATAATCTCTGCGTTCTTAATGAGCTCTTCCAGCTCGGCTATCCTTGCGGCAACCTGACCCTGTTCGTCTTTGGCGGCGTCAAGTTCGCTGTTTTCGGAAAAGTCTCCGAGAGAACGTGCGAAAGCCAGACTTTTCTTGATTTCCTCTGTTTTCTCGCCTTTCAGGTAATCACGTTCGTCAATGAGTTTCTGCAGTCCCTCGATGGTATACTTTCTTGTATTCTTTTCCATATCCTTCTCCTTGTGAGTTTTGTTCGTTATTTTGAAAATGTTGCCACAGCTGCCGCCAGCTGGTTGTCTTCCGTATCGGTAACCTTGTAGAAGTTCTTCTCGAGCAGCGCACCCTCGGCTTCCACCACCACGTCGGGCTCGACTCCTATGCCGTGATAGTTGTCAGAGAACGGAGGGTTGTAAAGCCTGGTCGTTATGGAGATCGCACCGCCGAAGGGAAGCTCAGTCATTGTCTGCATGCAGCCCTTGCCGTACGTTGTGGTCCCCACGATCGTGGCCTTGTTGTAGTCCTTAAGAGCCGCGGTGAAAAGTTCCGCCGCGCTCGCGGTGCTGCCGTTGCATACGACCGCCATCGGAACGTCAAGTTCGTTTTCGTCGGATGTATATGCAGTTTCGATGTTGCCGTCCCTGTCCACAAGCCTGATGACCGGCCCCTCGGGAAGAAGCGCGTCAAGGATCAAGCAGATGCTGGTAAGTTCTCCGCCTGGATTGTTCCTGACATCGAACACCAGTTTTGTGCATCCTGAATCCAGAAGGTCGTTCACAACTTCGACGAACTGATAAGGAGTCTTGCTGTCGAATTCCGCCAGGCGGACGATCCCTACCGTTGGATCCAGCTCGTAGGGATGGCCTGTCACTGTCACTTCCGTGACTTTCCTTCTGGTTATCTTGAACTCAATCTCCTCTTTTTTGCCTTCCTCACCGCGCAGGACCGAGAATTCCGCGATGGTGCCTTCCGGTCCGCGCAGCTTGCCGATCGTCGGATAGTAACCGAGTTCCTCGACATATTCAACTCCGTCCTCGGTTATGACCTTGTATATCAGGTCTCCGGGCATAAGGCCTGCCTCCAGGGCGGGAGAATCCGGAAGCACGTTTATGATCTCGATCAGGTCGTAATCAGTGTTGTAAATCACGGAAACGCCTATGCCTGAGAACTCCGCATCGAAATCCTCCTGGACCTCTTCATACGTCTCAGTATTGTAATACGACCCGAATTCGTCCCCTGCGCCTTCCACATACGCCGACAGGATGGCGTCCGTAAGCTTTTCATCGTCAAGCTTGTAGACGTAATTCTCCCTGTACATGCTGTCGATGTATTCGAGCTTCGACATGACGCTTCTTATGAAGGCGGAAGATCCCGACGGTTCGGGATCCTTCTCCGCAGAACCGGTGTCTGAAGGTTTCGACGTGTCTGCCGGCTCGGAGGTATCCGTGCTGTTGTTCTGGGAGATCTGCGCCAGTTTCTTCTCATATCCGACATAGTCGACTATGTGTGTGATCATAAAGGTCGCCAGTATGAGAAGGATCACTACCAGTATCAGTATTACGATTGGAGTTTTTTTCATTTATTAATCTCACCTTGCTTCTGAAAGCATCTATTGTTTCGGTTTACGGGAATACGAGATAGTTTCTGGGATTCTGGACAACGCCGTTCAGCCTAACTTCGAAATGGAGATGGTATCCAGACGTGTTGCCCGTCAGTCCCACATAACCGACAAGCTGTCCTGCCGCCACGTAATCTCCGGCGGCCACGCAGCGTTCCCTCATATGCGCATACAGCGTGGCGATTCCGCCGCCGTGGTCGATCAGCACGTAGTTTCCGTAACTATCATGCCATGCGCTGGTCACGACCGTTCCGGCGTTGTATGAATATACCGGTGTCCCGTTGTCGCAGGCCAGGTCTATGCCGAGATGATAGTCGTAGCTTCCCCAGAGGATCCGCTCGCCCTGTTCGGAAGACACATAATACCATGCGCCGGGTTCCAGAGGCCATCCGCCCTGGCCGCCCACATACTGGGACTGACTGCGTCTCTGCAGTTCCGCCAGGTAGTTTTCAAGTTCCGTGTTCAGGGCCGCTACCTGCTGGTTGTAGTATTCATACATCTCAGCCGCGCTGCTCTCATCGCTCTGAAGCTGGTTTATGCGGTTGAGCTTAGACTCATACGCGCTGTTGTTTTCCTTTATGATGCTCTCGAACTGTGCCACCCTGTCCATCTGGATGCTCTCCGCTTCGTTGAGCTTCGATTCCAGAAGCTGGAGCTCGTCCTTGCTCTTCCTCAGCTGGCTGATGACCTGCTTGTCATAGTCAAGTATCGAATTCACTGTATCCATCCTCGTGAGGAAATCCACGAGGCTCTTGGATTCGAACACCAGCTGCAGATAGTCCACGTCCTGCACCATGTATGACTGTACCATCCGGTCGAGGAACGCCGATTCCTGTGTCTCGATCTGACGGTTCAGTTCTTCTATGTTGTCCTTCGTTTCCTTGATCTGGACTCCGATATTGTCCAGTTGCTCCTGGGCGAGGTGCTTCAGCTGGTCGTTGTACTGGATTATCTCATCCAGCTTGCTTATCTCCTGCCAGGTCGCATATTCCTGATTTCGGATCTCCTCCAGCTCGTTCTTCGCCTGCTCGATCTGCCATTCCATGTTGGCGATCTGCTGCTCGTACGACTGGACCGTGGCGTCGCTCCCGGCCCCCATGCCCGTCATGGAAGTCCCTATGACTCCGCATATAAGCAGGACGGCTGCAATGATCCTCTTTATATTTCTCTTCAAAGCTCTGTCTCCCGGGATCCACCCTATTTGTTCGAATACTTGCCGAGTGAAATCGAGCTTCCCACCACACCGGTCAGGATGCCTATGGCAAGGAATCCGAACAGTACGTACTTGCTGACGTCATCGAATGTGAGGACGTCGATCATCTGCAGGTAGTCTGACACTACCATCCTCTCGATATACGCGTACAGGAACCATTCGATGAAATACGCGATCACCGACGACACGACTCCTATGATCACACCTTCAAAAATGAACGGCAGCGATATGAACGTCCTCGTCGCCCCCACGTACCTCATTATGCTGATCTCGTCCTTCCGTGCGAACACGGACAGCTTTATCGTATTGACGATTATGAACAGGCTGACCACGAACAGTATGATCAGGAACCACACGAATATGAGCATGATCCCGTTTTTCAGGTTCTCTATACCGGTCGCCAGGTCCAGCCTGTTGTTGACCTTGATCAGTCCCTCTATCTGCCTCAGCTGGTAGTCCAGCTCCGGGACCTTGGCAGTCTCCGAATATGTTATGATGAACTTGTCCGGCAGCGGGTTGTTCTCATCTGTTATGTCATCATATACGCCGGGGTTCTCCTGCTTCAGCTGCTGCAGCCCTTCGGCCTTTGTGACTCTCACCACTCCGGTGACCGTCCCGTTCTCGTCCTTCTCTATGTTGTCGAGAGCCTTTATGGTATTCTCGATTTCCTCGATCTTCTCTTCTGACGCTTCCCTGTCGACGAACACCACGATCTCATTCATGGTGCCGAACTTTTTCATGTTTATATTGATGTTGACCACAAGGAGCGAAAAGCCGCCGATGACCACCAAGAGGCTCATCAGGACCGCTATGGACACAAAAGTCATCAGGCCGTTGCGCCAGAGATTGGTGAAGGCCTGTCCGATGAAGTAGAAGACGTTATACCTTTTCATTGTACATACCTCCCACCTTGTCGTCCACGATCCTTCCGTTCTGCAGGCTCACCACCCTCTGCTGGTAGTAATCCACAAGGCCTTTCTCGTGGGTCACCACGATCACGGTCTTCCCGAGCTTGTTGATCTTCAGAAGGAGCTGCATGATCTCAAGGGACATCTTCGGGTCGATGTTGCCGGTAGGCTCGTCAGCGATGATTATGCTCGGGTTGTTGGCCAGGGCCCTGGCCAGCGCCACTCTCTGCTGTTCGCCTCCGGAGATCTCATTGGGCAGGGAGTCTTCCTTTCCTGCCAGGTTCACGGTCCTCAGTATGCTGGGGACTCTTTTGTTTATATCCCTTCTCGGCGTGCCGATGACTTCCATCGCGAATGCCACGTTCTCATATACCGTTTTCTTCGGGAACAGTCTGAAGTCCTGGAACACGACTCCCAGCTTTCTCCTGTACTGGGGGACCTTGTAGTTCGAAAGCTTTGACAGGTCATATTCGTTGACTATGAGCTCTCCGGAACTTATCCTTTCCTCCCTCAGAAGGAGCTTTATTATCGTCGACTTGCCGGCGCCTGAATGCCCGCAGATGAAAACGAACTCGCCGTCATCGACGTGAAGGTCTATCCCCTTCAGGGCCATGGTCCCGTTGGGATATGCTTTTTTAACGTTTTTGAAGTCAATCATGGGTGTTTTTCCTTTCGTTATGCGGAAAAAAGGGCGGAGGCGGGAACGTCATCCCCGCCGGTCAGCATGGGCATATAAACGGAGCAGGGACCTGTCCCGTACGGAACAGTCCCTGTTGTTTTGTACGATATTAATAGTTCACCGGTCTGGTGGTGAGATACTTCTTGACCATGAGAGCCACTTTGAACGTGATGGCATGGTCGAACTCGCGCAGGTCGAGACCCGTGAGCTTGCGGATCTTCTCGAGCCTGTACACAAGGGTATTCCTGTGCACGAACAGTTTTCTGGAAGTCTCGGACACGTTGAGGTTGTTCTCGAAGAAGCACTGGATGGTGAGCAGAGTCTCCTTGTCAAGGGAATCCAGGGATCCGTTCTTGAACACTTCCTGCAGGAACATCTCGCAGAGAGTCGTGGGAAGCTGGTAAATGAGACGGCCTATGCCAAGGTTCTCATAGCTCACTATGTTCTTCTCAGTATCGAACACCTTTCCCACCTCGAACGCCACCTGGGCTTCCTTGTAGGACTTGGCAAGATCCTTGATGTTGTCAACCACGGTGCCGATGCCGATGGACACGTTCACATAGTACTCCGAATTGATGGTGTCGGAGATGCTCTTCGCGATCTTCTCGATCTCGCGTATGTCGGTCCTGGGCTTAACTTCCTTCACGAGGACGATGTCCTGTTCTCCGGTGGAGATCACATAGTCCCTGTTCTTGTCCGGGAATATGCTCTGCACCATATCGTAGGACAGTACGTCAGTCTTCGAGTGGAACTTGATTATGAAGACCACCCTGCTCTCCTCCGCGTTGAAGCGGAGCTCCTTCGACTTGATGTATATGTCGCTCGGCAGGATGTTGTCCAGTATGATGTTCTTTATGAAGGAGTTCTTGTCGTACTTCTCGTCGTAGAGGTTCTTGATGTTGAGAAGGGAAACCGCAAGGATAGCGGTGGTCTTCTCCGCATACTTGTCCTCCCCTTCAACGAAAACGGCATACTCCCACTTGGAGGCGGTCCCGAGAGGCCTGTATGTGTATCCGCCCGTCACGAGGATCTCGGAAACGTAAGCCAGCTCGTCGCGGATGCCCTGTCTCATCTCGCCGATTTTTACCAGCTCACTGCATGCGATAATGACGCCCTTGTCGTCCACCACGCCTATAACGCGGTCGACGGCGTCCTTCATCTGATGGATTATTCCCTGAAAAAGACGGTTCGACATAAATGTACCTTCCATTCCAAATATTGATGTGAAATAAATCTGTGCCATATTTTACAATAGTTTTTGTCATTTTTCAATAGGAAACGGGTGAACTTTTTATATAAAATGCTACTTTTTTCGTCATTTTCATCAGTTTTTCATCTTCATTTCTGACATTTTCGTCCAAATTACGTTTGTAGCTGCGTTTTTTTGGGCTGAAAAAAGAATCCCGGGCCAGTTGTGAGCCCGGGAAAAAATTCCGTTTTTCCTTATTTCTTGTACAGCAGCACCGTGTAAACGTAGTACACTACGAACAGCACGCTGGCTATGATCGTAAGGGTGTAGAAGAGGTACGGGGACTGTCTGAAACGGGTATAGAAGAAGGAGTTGGTCAGGATGGCAAGATATACGGAGATGGCGCATATCATGGCCGGCGTCAGCACATGGGCCGAAGTGTCGATCTTCTTCACGAGGGTGATTATGAGATAGACCACAGCTGCCACGGTCAGCGCGATGAAGAGCCAGAACAACACCGGCCTCACCTGAGTATAGAAGGTGTATTCCACTTCGGCGGGACTGTGGATGAGATGGTTGAAGCACACGCAGACGACTATGTCCACGATTATTATGATCAGCACTCTCAGCAGCACCAGCTTTTTTGCCTCTGACTTTTTCAGCGTCATTATTTTCGGCTTGTTTGCGGTTTTTTCCTGTGTGGTTGTAGACATTGGAATCAAACCCCGGCCTTGCGGCCGTTCCCCTTTCCGGACAGCGATATTTCTATTTGTTGGCTTGTAATTCGAACTGATATGATATGCATGTGAGGGCAAACTGCGCGGCGGTCTCCGTCCTCAGTATCCGTTTCCCGAGTCCGCACATCTTCATACCCGAAGATCTTGCGAATTCTGCCTCGCGGTCATCGAACCCGCCTTCGGGTCCGATGAACACGGATACGGTCTCAGGTCTCCCTGCCTGCCCGAGTATCTCGGGTATCGGCACCGTTCCGTCGCCTTCGTAGCAGAACAGAGCTGCAGAGGCCAGAGAGGCCTCCCGCACGGCATCTGCGAAAGGAAGAGGCTGCCTGACCTGAGGCACCGTTCCCCTGCCGCACTGCTTTGCGGCCTCGTAGGCTATCCTCTGCCATCTGGCAACTTTCTTCGGGATGTCCCGGGCTTCGAGCTTTACGGTACACCTCGCCGACACGACGGGCACGATCTCGGCCGCTCCCGTCTCCACGGCTTTCTGTATCACGGTATCGAACCGGTCACCCTTTGCGAGAGCCTGGTAAACGGCCGCTCTGTACGGCGGTTCCCTTTCTCCTGCCCTGCTGTCTGTGATCTTCAGGATGACTTCATCCCCCACGGACTCCACCACCGAATCGTATTCCCAGCTGTTTTCGTCGCAGAGGGTCACCGCCTCTCCCGGCTTCAGCCGGAGCACGCGGCCCGCATGGTGGGCGTCTTCGCCCTCCAGTGCCGCATAACGGACGCCGTTCCCGTCAGAACGGATATTTCCGGACTCGATGAAAAATCTAGGCATATCCACTCTCCGAAAACACTGATACCTCGATGGCATTCCTCAACAATTACCGATTTTAGCATAAAAAAACGGGTTTGTCAATTGCCGCGAATATGAAAAAATCACACATTCGCAGCATCGATTTCCTTCAATAACCTTCAATAATATAACATATATGATTGCAAAAAACGCCGCTTTGTGGTAATATGGTATTTGGAATATTTTGTGCATTGGAGACGGGGTTTCCCGCCGCCGGAGAGGACCTCAAATGAGACCATTTCTTGATGACGATTTTATCCTTCGTACCGATACCGCGCGGGAACTGTACCACGGTTATGCCGAGAAGATGCCCATCTTCGATTTCCACTGTCACCTGAACATCAGAGAGATATATGAAGACAGGAAATTCCGGTCCATAACCGAAGCCTGGCTCGGCGGGGATCACTACAAGTGGCGTCTGCTGCGCCAGTGGGGCGTGGACGAAAGCTATATCACGGGAGACAGGGACGACTGGGAGAAATTCCTGAAATTCGCAGAAGTCATACCCTACGCCATCGGAAATCCCATATATCACTGGACACATCTGGAGCTCCGGAGGTTCTTCGGCATCACGGACACGCTGTCCCCGGAAACGGCCCGCAGCATCTACGACCGCTGCAACGCCGCCCTTGAGGATCTGAGCGCCAGAAAGATGATAGAAATGAGCAACGTGAGAAAGCTGTTCACCACGGACGACCCGGCGGACAGTCTTGAATGGCACAGGATGCTCATGGAAGACAGAAGCTTCGGCGTCACCGTAAGGCCCGCCTTCAGGCCGGACAAGGCCGTAAACTGCGAACTTCCCTCCTTCCCCTCCTACATCGGGAAGCTGGAGGAGACGGCGGGCATGAAGATAGGATGCATCAGGTGCCTCTGCGAAGCACTGAGGAAAAGGATAGAATTCTTCGACTCCATGGGCTGCGTCTGCTCGGACCATGCGCTTGATGTCGTTTACTATGAGGAAGCGGACGAGGAAGCCGCCGACCGGGTCTTCAGAAAAGCCCTCGGAGGCGAAAAACTCACCGAAACGGAGATCGGGATATACAAAGGCTACATACTGGTGTTCCTCGGCAGGCAGTACAGCCGCCTCGGCTGGGTGCAGCAGTATCACATAGGAGCCATGAGGAACAACTCATCGAGATACATGGAGCTTCTGGGGCCGGACACCGGTTTCGACTCCATCGAGGACCAGCCCTTCGCGAAGAAGCTCTCCTCCCTCATCAACCGTCTCGACAGCACCGACGAGCTGCCGAAGACCATCCTCTACTGTCTCAATCCCAGAGACAACGAAGTGCTGGCGGCTCTCATCAACTGTTTCCAGAAGAGCGGAGTTCAGAGCAAGCTCCAGTTCGGCTCAGCCTGGTGGTTCAATGACCAGAAGGACGGTATGCAGCGGCAGCTGACGGCCCTGTCGCAGGTCTCGCTTCTCAGCAGGTTCGTGGGTATGCTCACGGACTCAAGGAGCTTCCTGTCCTACACGAGGCATGAATACTTCCGCAGGATCCTGTGCGACATGCTGGGCGGACTGATAGAGAACGGAGAGTACCCCAGCGACATCGGGTTCGTGGGCAGGATAGTGGAAGACATCTGCTACAACAATGCCGAGGCATATTTCACAAAACAGATTTGAGAGAGACTGACATGCATATAAGGAAAAACACCGGATTCAAAACAGCCCTCTTCACGACCGCCGCAGCCGTTCTGGCGCTGCTTACGGCGCTGGCGCTGCCGGCCATGGCTGATGAGGCGGACTACACGCAGACCGGGATCTGGGCCTACGGCCTGGAAAACGCGTATTACATAACCGACGGGAATGACAACACCTATACGCTGTCCCAGGGGGCGACCGTCACGGTGACGAGAGAGGACGGCATCTCCGGGCTCTACATGATCTTCGACTACCCGCCGGAACGCTGGACAGTCACCGACACTTCATCAGGGGAATCCCGGGAGTTCGGCGGGAACGGTTTCATACACGAGTATGCTGATCTGGAGGAAGCCTTCGGCCGCATGCCCTCGGAAGTCACTGTAAGCCTTCCCCAGGGCACCCTCATTTCCGAAATCTACGGGTTCGGCCCCGGCGACCTGCCGGACTGGGTGCAGAGGTGGGAGCCCATGCTTGACGGCTGCGACCTTATGATGCTCTCTTCCCACTCCGACGATGAGCAGCTCTTCTTCGCGGGAGTACTTCCGCTTTATGCGGGGGAAAGAGGCCTGCGGGTCCAGGTGGTATATCTCGTCAACCATTTCGATACCCACATGAGGCAGCACGAGCAGCTGGACGGTCTCTGGGAAGTGGGGGTCAGAAACTACCCTCTGATCTCTGAATTCCCCGACCTCTATTCCGAATCCTATGACGGCGCAATTGCCGCATATTCGGCGTACGGATACACATATGAAGATTTCTGCGGTTTTGTGACGGAATGCCTGAGAAGATTCAGGCCACTCGTGGTCATGACCCACGATTTTAACGGAGAATACGGTCACGGGACCCATCTGGTCTGTGCCGCCGCCCTGAGGGATTCACTGGACTACGCAAAGGATCCCTCCGCTTTTCCGGAAAGCGCGGAACGTTACGGCACCTGGACCGTCGAAAAGACATACATACACCTCTATCCTGAAAACGTAATCTACCTGGACATCGATTCCCCGCTTGAAAAGTTCGGCGGCCTCACGGCCTTCCAGGTGACGCAGAACGGGTTCCGGCACCACGTTTCCCAGCACTGGACCTGGTTCTACGGCTGGATATACGGTGAAGGATACCAGATAACCTCATCCGACCAGATCACCTCGTACACTCCGAAACAGTACGGACTGTTCAGATCGGAAGTGGGCGAGGACGTACTGAAGAACGATTTCTTCGAAAACGTCAGGACCTATGAGGAAAGAGAAGAAGAAGAAAAGCGTCTGGAGGAGGAACGGCAGGCCGAGGAAAGCAGAAGGCTCGAGGAGGAAAACCGGAAGCTGGAAGAGGAACGGCAGGCTGAAGAAAGCAGAAGACTCGAGGAAGAAAGCAGAAAGCTGGAGGAGCAGCAGCGTGAACAGGAAAAGAACACACCTGCGGAGGCCTCCCGCGCCGCGGCCTCAGACACAGGTTCGGGACTGCCTGTCATCCTTCTTCTTGTGCTCCTGGCTGCCGCTGCGGGCGTCATGGCATACGTTTACAGAAAAGGCGGGATCGGTAAATGAATAATCTGAAAGACATAACAGTCATAATCCCCGCGTACAAGCCCAGCCGCTACCTTATAAGCACGCTGAAAAGCCTGAAGGACGAAGGATTCTCGGACTTTCTGGTAGTGGACGACGGCAGCGGATCCGAGTATTCGGAGATCTTCCGGGAAGCCGGGGATCTGGGCTGCACGGTCCTCTCCCACGAGAACAACAGGGGAAAGGGCGTGGCTCTCAAGACGGCCATGAAGCACTATCTGCAGAACCGCCGGTCGTCCGCCGGCATCGTGACCGCGGACGCTGACGGGCAGCATCTCCCCGGCGACATAAGGAAAGTGGCCCTCTCGATGCTGGAAAACGATTCCGTCGTTCTCGGATGCAGGAACTTCGCCGATCCGAAGGTGCCGAAGAGAAGCGTGCAGGGGAACCGGTTCTCCTGCTTCATGGTAAGGTTCAATCTGGGAAGAAAGATTTCCGACACCCAGACCGGGCTGCGGGCCATCCCCCGTCAGTACGTGGAACTCATATCCGACGTACAGGGCGACAGGTACGACTATGAGATGAACATGATCTTCGCCATAGTGAGGGAGAACCTCCCACTCAAGGAGGAGACAATAGAAACGGTATATATCGATGACAACAGCTCCTCCCATTTCAGAGTGGTCAGGGACAGCATCAGGATCTACAGGACGATCCTGCTGTTCACCCTCATGTCGCTGATCTCAACTGCCGTCGACGTGCTGCTGCAGGTCTTCCTTTACCGGGCCATGATACTCCACATGGCAGGTGTGGAGTACATACTGGTGCTGCTTGCGGTAGCGGGCTGCGCAAGGGCCATATCCATGACCGTGAACTACATCCTCAACTACCTGTTCGTGTTCGAGCACAGGGGCGGCCTGGCGTCGTTCGTCAAATATGTGCTGATCGGCATCGCGGTGTTCGCGATACACTCGATCCCGCTGGTGCTCATCGCCACGTTCCGCAGTCCGGGCATGTTCACGCCGGGCAAATACGCTCTCATAAAACTGATTCCCGCCTTCATCATCTTCCCGATGGTGTTCAGGATACTCCACAACACGGTGTTCACGGGCAGATCGACCCGTCACCGCGAAGAATGACGATGTCTTGACTAAGGATTTAAGTATGGAAAAGCAGAAAAAGAAGATTTCAAAGTTCAGAATAGGATACATAGCGCTGCTGGCGGTTCTGCTGATACTGGCCGTCATCGCGGTGATCTATGTGATCAGCCTTCTCAACAGATTCGAATCATCCCAGCCCGAAAGGCTGGTCGAGGCCAGGATCGCGGAGATGACGGCTGACGCGAAGAACGGGACTCTCTGGGACAAATACACGATGGAGGAACCCGTGGCTTCCAGATATGAGCCTACAGACATAAAGAAATACATAACCGAGGCCCTTGCTTCCGGAAAGGCCCAGTACAAGATCAAGCAGGGCACCTACACGGAGGATTCCGTCACCTACAGCGTGGTGAGCGAAGAGGGGAACATCCTGGCGGAAGTCGATCTCAGCGCAGTGGGAAAGCCCGAGACCAAACTAGTCATATTCCCCTTCCAGGACTGGAAAGTCAACTCCGTCAGGCTCAACTCCGAACCCAAGACTTACACCATCTATGCTCCCGCTGATTTCTCGGTTCGCGTGAACGGGATAGCGATGGGTCCCAGGGAAGCCGTCCGGGAGGAGGACGGGACCCTGAAATACACGGTCTCCGACCTTTACCTCACTCCCGAGATTGTCATCACATCCCCTGACGGGAAGGAAGCACAGACCAAGAAGTCAGGAACGACGGTCAAGACGGTATTCTACGACTACTCGCTCACCCTGCCCTCCACCCTTTCGGTCATGGTCAACGGAAAGAACAGCGCCGGATCCGACGTTCCGGGCGTTTCGGTCAAGCACACCATAAGGACGCTTGAGGATCCGGAAATAATCATAACGGACCTTTACGGCAACAGCTTCAGATATGACGGGACCGTCACGGTGCCCCTCACCTACTGCACGATCACGGCAAGCAACGATATCACGGTGACTGTCGACGGCATCCAGGTCCCCGAATCCGCTGCCACGACGACGGACAACCCGGAATACCAGACCGTGGCGGAATACGTCTCCGATATCCCGAGGACAAAAGTATTCAACATAGCGGTCCTGAATGATTCAGCGGAAATAGTATCCCGCGACAGGAACGGAAATATAATCGAAGCCGATTACTCGACCCACAGCGTCAACCTGACCTCCTCGATCACCGGATCGGAAATGCCGGCTGAGATCGCAGCCCAGGTCGATCCCCTTCAGATCGGCGAGGACTGGAGCCTGCTGATGTCCGCGGACACCGAATTCTGGGCGGTATCCCGATACCTCATAGAAGGCTCGGATCTGTATAACGCAGCCTATCAGTGGGCAACGAGCATAGATATCACATTCACCAGTATCCACTACCTGAAGACGCCGCCTTTCACAAACGAATCGGTGACCAATTTCAGACGGATCTCCGACAGCTGCTTCTCGGTCGACGTGTCGTTCGACAAGAACATGGTGCTGGACGACGGAAGAGATCTTGTAGACAGCATGAACAGCAGGTTCTACTTCGTCAACACCCCCGAGACCGGCAATACGTGGAAGCTAGTTCAGATAAAGGAGTTGCTCACAGATGCAGGAAACTAACAACATCAACGGCCGCGGCGCAGCCCCTGTTTCACGCAGCGCCGACGGCAGCAGAGTAACGGCGGATCAGATAAGGAACCGCATCGCACAGGCAAGACAGGGCCAGCAGAACACACGCCAGAGCACTGCCCCGCAGCAGGCATCCCGCGCTGCAGGTGCCTCCGCAGCTCCCGTAAAAAGGAATGTCTCTGAGGGAAGCAGCGTAAAGCCTGCCGAAGCTCAGAGAAGCACATCACAGCAGGTCCCGGTGCCGGCCCAGCAGAGACCGGCGGCTTCCCAGAATACCGTGAGAAGACCTTCTGCTACCGCTTCCGGCACGGTCCAGAGACCGGTCCAGGAGACCAGGAGCAGCGCTGTCCGCCCCGTTTCCCAGCAAGCGCCCCAGACAGGCGCGACGGTGCAGCAGCGCATGGCGCAGAGACCTCAGAATTCAACGGCGGCAAGGCCGCAGGCTACTGGTACTGCCAGGCAACAGCCTGCAGGCACAAGGACTCAGTCCGGTGTCACGAGACCTCAGTCATCGAGCGCAAGGCCACAGACTGCCGCAAGACCTCAGACAGCAACAAGACAGCAGACAGCAGCTAGACCTCAGAACCAGGGCCAGGCAGTAAGAAGCCAGTCCTCACAGGCAAACCGGCAGAAAGCGGTAAAATCCGAGACCGCGAAGCCGAAGAAGCTAACTGCAGGCAAGGTCGTGCTGCGTATCCTGCTTGTGTTCTTCACTATAGTCATATTCCTGTTCGCCACTTTCATGGTATCCCTGAAATTCATGAGTTCCGACAGGTTCCCAACCGCCCAGAGGACCCTCATCACCACCCTGCTCGAAACAGGACAGATGAAATTCCTCGCTTCATGGCTGCTTCCCGCTGACAAGATTCAGTCGATAGTGGATTCGAACTCCATGAAGGAATTCAATGAGGAAGTGGACGATTCTCTGATCAACATAGGCGGCCAGGGCAGTTTTTCCGTAGACGGAAGGCCAGTGGATGACGAAGAGGAAGACCTTTACGTGGTCGAGATCTCCGGGGCAAACTTCTACGCGAACATGATAGTGATAAAGGACCCCTCAAGAGTAAGCGTAGCCACCATATACCCCTGGAGAGCTGAAGGCGTCACCCTGGACAGGATAGTCAAGGACAGCGGCTCGCTCGGCGGCATCAACGGAGGTCTCTACAACTCGTACAACAACTCAGGCGGGGCTCCCTACGGGGTGTGTGTTTCCAACGGCGAGATACAGCTCAACGATCCCTATTCATGGCCGGGCCTCGTCCTCATAGGCCTTACGGAAGACAACATACTGCAGATCATAAACATCGACGGTATGACCGCACAGGAAGTGGAAGATCTCATCCGGGACAAGAAGATCCGTGATGCCGTGACTTTCCAGGAGGAAAGCAGCGACAGGAACAACCACTTCGTGCAGCTTGTCATCAACGGTGAGGCCCGCGAGCTCAGCGGAATGGGAAGCGGTCTCAACCCGAGGACCGCCATCGGACAGAGGGCCGACGGAGCCCTGCTCCTTCTGGTGACCGATGGAAGAGGAAAGAACGGACATCTCGGAGCGTCCGCAGCCGACCTCATCAACGTCATGCTGGAATACGGCGCAGTCAACGCGGCCAATCTGGACGGCGGATCGTCATCGTGCATGTACTACGGAGACGACTACCTCATGACGAGCGTCACCTTCTATTATTCAAACGCTTCGTGGAAACTCCCGCTGGCGTTCGTATTCAAATAATCGGATATCCGGACCCGTTCGAACAGAGCGGGTTTTGGGGAACTTCGGTGCTTTACCGTTGTAAAGCGCTAAATTGTGTGGTACAATACCTTAAGATTTCTGAACGGAGGGTACAACATGCGCATAGCCATCAAACTGGGAACCTCCACCCTTACCCATGAAACAGGCCGGCTGAACATACGCCGGGTAGAGTCCATAGGAAAGATACTGTCGGACCTGAAGAACGAGGGACATGAGATAATTATCATATCATCAGGCGCCATAGCCATGGGAGCCGGCAAGCTCGGCATGAAGGAGAAGCCGAAGGACATGCCCGGCAAGCAGGCCGCAGCTGCCGTCGGACAGTGCGAGCTAATGTACACCTATGACAAGCTCTTCTCGGAATACGGACATACCGTTGCCCAGATACTTGTGACCGCGGATGATTTCGGCCACGCCGACAGATTCGCGAATTTCAGGAACACCATATCCCGACTGCTCGAGCTCTCGGCCATCCCTGTGATCAACGAAAACGACACCGTGTCCACGGATGAGATCGTCATAGGAGACAACGACACGCTGGCAGCAAGGGTATCCACAGCCGTCGAGGCTGACATCCTGGTCCTGCTTTCCGACATCGACGGTCTCTACACCTCCGACCCCCGCAAAGACAGCGGTGCGGTGCTTATCCCGTGCGTGACGGAGATAACCGACGACATCAGGAAGCTTGCCGGAGGAAAGGGATCCGAATTTGGGACAGGCGGTATGGAGACGAAGATAAGGGCAGCGGAGATCTGCATGGAAGCCGGCAGCGAGATGATCATCGCCAACGGTTCAAGGCCCGAGCTGCTGTATGACATAGTCCAGGGGCTCCCCGCCGGGACGAGATTCAGGAAGGAGACGGAGTCATGACCACCATCGAGCTGCTGAAGCTGGCAAAGGCGGCTTCGCCCGGACTCATGGCGGCGCCGGAAGAGCTGAAAAATACAGCCATACGGCTCATGGCCGACATGATCACAAAAGACACAGACCTTATCCTTGAAGCGAATGAAAAGGATCTCAAGGCAGCGGATGGCATCATATCACCCGTGATGACTGACCGTCTGAGACTGAGCCACGAAAGGATCTCCGGAATGGCTGACGCCATGAGGCAAGTGGCAGAACTGCCAGACCCTGTGGGCCTTGTCACCGAAAAGACCGTAAGACCCAACGGCCTTGAAATATCAAAGGTCACAGTCCCTCTCGGGCTGGTGGCCATCATATACGAATCCCGTCCCAACGTGACCTCGGACGTGGCTGTACTGTGCATAAAGAGCGGAAATGCCTGCGTGCTGAGAGGAGGCAAGGAAGCCTTCAACTCTTCCTCAGCCATAGTGAAATCCATGAAAAAAGGCCTTGGTGCCGCAGGCCTCGACACCGACCTGATCCAGCTGGTGGAGGACACAACGCGACAGAGCTCATATGATATAATGACGGCAACAGGTATCGTCGATGCCCTCATCCCCCGCGGAGGGGCAGGGCTCATAAAAGCCTGCATAGAGAACGCGAAGGTGCCGTGCATCCAGACCGGGGTCGGCATCTGTCACATCTATATCGACGGAGCGGCGGATCTTGAAATGGCACTGGAAATAGCCGACAACGCAAAGACCAGCAGGCCTTCGGTCTGCAACGCCATGGAATGCATAATCGTAAATGAAAAGATAGCGGACAGGTTTCTGCCCGCCCTCAAAAAACGGCTTTATGATGACAGGATCGGGGACGGAAAGACTCCCGTGGAACTGAGGCTGGATGAAAAAGCCCGCGGGATCATAGACGGGACGCCCGCTGCTGAGGCTGATTTCGATACCGAGTTCTGCGATTACATACTGGCTGTAAAGGTCGTACAGGACACTGACGAGGCGATAGAACACATAAGGAAACATTCTACCCATCACAGCGAATCCATCGTGACCGAAGACCCGGCGAACGCGGAAAAATTCCTTAATCTCATCGACAGCGCAGCTGTCTACTGGAACGCGTCTACCAGGTTCACGGACGGCGGTGAGTTCGGTCTGGGATGCGAGATGGGGATCTCAACCCAGAAGCTCCATGCAAGAGGACCGATGGGCCTCAGGGAGCTCACATCATACAAATATGTCATCCGCGGAAGCGGACAGACAAGAAATTGAGGTTTGATTATGGATAAAATCAAAGTCGGTTTTCTCGGATGCGGCAACATGGGGGGATCGATCGCCCGGCGCATCTGTATAGGAGACCGCTATTCGGTATTTGTATATGACAAGGATACAGAAAAAGCCCGCGCCTTTGCGGAGACCTACGGGGCCGGCGTCATGGACGCGGGCGGAATCTGCCGGGAATGCAGATTCGTTTTTCTCGCCGTAAAGCCCCAGATAATGCCCGGTCTGCTCCGGGACACAGGACCGCTGCTGGACAGCCGCTCCGGTGACTGCTGCGTGGTCAGCATGGTGGCAGGATGGAGCATCGAAAAGATCTCGGAATATCTGAAAACAGATTTCCCCGTCATACGGATAATGCCCAACACCCCTGTCGCCGTAGGTGAAGGCATGGTCGTGTACAGCTACAACAGCGGGGCAGAAGTGTACGCCCCAGAGTTTGTCGGGATGATGGGAGCCTGCGGACTGATCGAGCATGTGGACGAATCGAAGATAGACGCCGTCACATCAATCTCTGGATGCGGTCCCGCCTACGTGTACATGTTCGCAAATGCCATGGCGGACGCCGGAGTAAGTCTCGGACTTACACGGAGCCTGGCTCAGGAGCTGGCATCCCAGACCCTGCTGGGCGCCGCGAAAATGATGCAGTATTCGGACAAGCACCCCATGACCCTGAAGGACGAGGTGTGCAGCCCCGGCGGAAGCACCATACAGGGAGTCCTGGCTCTTGAAAAGGAAGGATTCTGTCACTCCGTCGAGAAGGCGGTGACGGCAGGATTCGAGAAGACCAGGGAACTCGGAAAATAGACGTTATTTCATAGTGGCTGCGGCATCTGGCCGCAGCCTTTTTCATGCCTTCACCGGAAATGGATCGGTCAAAAAATAAGACAGATTTGATGCGTATTTCGTTGCAGAGCCGGTGCCATTGTGATATAATTAAAATGTAGAAAAATTTGGGCCAGGTGACACATGACCACGATGCATATTGCGCTTATCCTGTTCGCCGTGACATATATCCTGATGCTGATCTTCCAGAAATACCGTCCCATAATCGCCATCGTATCGGCAGCGATATTTCTGATAACAGGCATGATATCGCCGGTTGCCGCGTTCGGAAACGCGGACAACTGGAACGTCCTTCTTATGATCGCGGGGACTATGGGCACCGTAGCGCTTACGATAAAATCAAAAATGCCGGCGCTTCTCGCTGACATCCTTATAGAAAAAACCTCGACAGTCAAATGGGCAACGGTAGTGCTGGCGCTGTTTGCCGGCATAGTCTCGGCTTTCATAGACAACGTGGCGACCGTGCTTATGATCGCTCCAATAGCGCTGGCGATAGCAAAGAAATTCAACATAAACCCGGTCAAGATGATAATCGCCATTGCCGTCTCGTCAAACCTTCAGGGCGCGGCGACTCTGGTCGGAGACACCACCTCCATCATGCTGGGCAACGCAGCCTCCATGGATTTCCTTGACTTCTTCGTATTCAAGGGGAGGCCCGGGATCTTCTTCTCGGTGGAACTGGGAGCGCTGGTCTCAGCGCTTATCATACTGGTCATCTTCAGAAAAGACAACGACCGCATAACGGCATCTGAAAGAACCAAAGTAGAAGATTACTTCCCTTCCGCGATGCTTGTCCTGACTGTGGTCCTCCTTATAGTCGCATCCGTTTTCCCGGAGAAGCCGGCGATCACCAACGGTCTGATCTGTGTGGTCATAATGATCATTGCGGTGATCCGTGACTGTATCAAGGAGAAAAGCTGGAAAGCATGCATTGACACCTTCCGGGAAATAGACTACCAGACCATCATCCTCCTCTTCGGCCTGTTCATCGTGGTGGGAGGCATTGAGGCCCAGGGCGTCGTGAAAGCCATAGCCGAGATATTCAAAAAGATCGGCGGCGGAAACGTGTTCCTGATCTATACGATAGTCGTGTGGATGAGCGTCCTGTTCTCGGCGTTCATAGACAATATCCCGTATGTGGCAACGATGCTCCCCGTCATGACATCCCTGGGAGCGGCCATGGACATTGATCCGACTCTTCTGTATTTCGGGCTCCTGACCGGAGCCACTCTGGGCGGTAACCTCACGCCCATAGGCGCTTCTGCCAATATCGCAGGCATCGGTATACTGCGCAAGGAAGGCTATGAGGTCAGAAACTCCGACTTTTTAAAGATCGGCATCCCGTTCACACTGGCTGCCGTGATCCCCGCATATATTTTCATCTGGATATTCTACGGTGTTTGAGGAAAGGACTTAAAAATGAGAAAGACAAAAATCATCTGCACCATCGGCCCATCCTGCTCTGATGAGGAGACCCTGACCAAAATGTGTCAGGCAGGCATGGATGTCGCAAGGCTCAATTTCTCCCACGGCACTCACGAAGGTCATCTCGAAATGATCAACCTGCTCAAGACGGTCCGTGAAAAACTCAACGTTCCTCTGGCGATAATGCTGGACACCAAGGGCCCTGAGTACAGGATCAAGACATTCAAGAAAGGAAAGGTCGTCGTCAACGACGGAGATACCTTTACTTTCACCACAAGAGACATCGTCGGTGACGAAAAGATAGTCGCGGTCAACTACCAGCACCTGATGGCAGACCTGAAGGTCGGCGACAGAGTCCTCGTCAACAACGGACTTGTGGTGTTCGAAGTCATGGAAACCACCGACACCGACGCCATATGCAAAGTCATCAACGGCGGCGAGCTGTCAGACAGGAAGAGCATGAACTTCCCAAACAAGACCCTCAGCCATGAATACCTCAGCGAGCAGGACAAGGACGATATCATGTTCGGTATCCAGAACGGCATAGATTTCGTCGCGGCCTCGTTCGTTTCCACGAAAAACGACGTTCTGGCTATCAGGAACCTGCTGGATGCGAACGGCGGAGAGGACATAAGCATCATAGCAAAGATAGAAAACAGATCCGGTGTCGAAAACGTCGACGAGATCTGCTCCGTGGCAGACGGCATTATGGTCGCGAGAGGCGACCTCGGAGTCGAGATACCCTATGTCGAAGTCCCCGCTGTCCAGAAACTGCTCATACAGAAGTGCAGACTTCTCGGAAACCGTGTCGTTACTGCGACTGAGATGCTGGAGTCCATGATCCAGAAGCCGCGGCCGACAAGAGCCGAGATCTCCGACGTGGCAAATGCCGTTTACGACGGATCGTCAGCGATCATGCTTTCCGGAGAGACCGCAGCCGGAAAATTCCCCGTACAGGCAGTCAAGACAATGGCAGAGATTGCGGAGTACACGGAATCCCACATCGACTACAAGCGCTGGTTCAACACCACGGAATACAAGATCAAGAACAACCTTGACGCGATCTCCCATGCCACCTGTGCCATGGCGATCGACGTTCAGGCAAAGTGCATAGTCGTCAACTCGGTGTCCGGTCTGACCGCAAGAATGGTAAGCCGTTTCCGCTGCCCCGCAGATATCCTAGGCATCACAACCAGTATCCGCGCGTGGAGACAGCTCAACCTGAGCTGGGGCGTCACGCCGATCCTCAGCGAAAGATACACCAGCCTTGACGTGGTGTTCTACGAAGCTACCAAGACTGCAAAGCAGCTGCTCCATCTCCAGCCCGGTGACAATATAGTCATCACAGGCGGACTTATCACAGGCGGCTCCGGCAACACCAACACTATCAAGGTTGAAGACATCAAATAGCTGTTTCGGAGATTTGCGATAATGGAAGAAAACGAAGCAATTATGGATCCGCAGGCTGTCTGCGATACAGAATTCAGCGATGAAATCATGAAGCCCGCCTTTTCATATATGGTAAGGGCTTCGACAATCCTGTTCATCGTCCTCATCGCTGTCGCGTCAGTTCTGCTGGTGTTGTCCCTGGTCTTTAACCAGACAGCGCTTGCCATATACTGCGCCGTCATCATTGTGATCGATGTACTCGTCATGATGTATACCAGGACAAAGAATATAAAGCAGAGGATCCAGGCATACAGGAGCACCAACGGAAACAGGCTGCATCTGGAATTCTATGATACATCAGTCAAAGTAGTTGCCGAAAACGGTAGCATGTCATATAATTACACCTCGTTCATTAAAGCGGTCGAACTCCGGACCATTTGGCTCATCTACATGGGAGACAATAAATACCCGATGGTTCTGCTGGTCCCCAAGGACGGATTCAGAAATGAGAGCGAATACAGGTTTTTCTTAGAGAAGTCAGTTGAGCCTCTGGATGCGAAAAAAGTAATAAGGCTGAAAAAATAGTACTACAGAATTGAAAAAACCGGCTTTTTGGCCGGTTTTTCCGTATTATCGGTTGTTATTAACATATTTTATAGATCATCGCTTATGGATCAGACCGCAGTAAGTATCTTTGACAGCCAGATAGGACGACATATCCCCTATGTCATACCTGCTTCCTTTCATCTTCCACGCATATACAGGCTTTTTTGATGAAAGCCACGCTGCCAGACTGCCGGGAGCATCAGTGTTGCACCCGTCATTGACTGCATTTGAGATGGCACTGAAATCATTATGGTTGAAGTAATAGAAAGGAGGTACGGCAAGGTTTCCCTTTGGCTCAGTAGGCTTTTCTTCGTACGTGATCACCAGGCCTTCATGGTCGATGGTGATAATTGCGGTTTTTCTTTGTTTCACCGGATCATTTTCTGTATGACACATCACGCACGACGCATTTTTTGATCTGGCAAATTCGATGAACGGTATAAGGGAAAAATCAAGAAGATTATCTCCCGCAACAACCAAAACGTCCTCATCTACACCTCTGAGGCCGAGCTCAATGTCGCGGACAGCTCCGAGCCTGGTTTCATTTGTCATTGTACCGTCATCGATAACTTTTATATCTTTATTTTCTGCCCATTCATTGAATAATGCTGCGAATTTGTGGTTTGTAACGACGATAAACTCTTCGGTAACAGGCCTCAAATCGTCAATAAGCCACTCGATTATCGGTTTCCCTCCTACAGGAAGAAGAGGCTTTGGAAAATTCGCTGTAAGTGGATATAAACGGGTTGCATACCCAGCCGCTAAAATAAGACACTTCAAGACATCACCCCATTTGACAAGTCACATACACAAGATGAATACTTTCCCTCAAGCGAAGGATAAAGTTTCAAGTATTCGCTCTCGATTCTCTTTTGGATCTCCTCGGATTTTTCCGGATCGATCAGCGCCATACAGCAGCCTTTGAATCCTGCTCCGCTGAATCTTCCTCCGAATATCCCGTCTGTCTCACACATTATATTGTACAATGAGATCAGCTCATCGCACCCGCACTCGTAATTTTCGATACTGGATCTTCCGCTTTCAAAAATCAGTTTGCCATAGTTTTCAAGATCAGCATTGTTCCAGCACTCTAAACCTTTTTTCACCCTTTCCATCTCACTGAAATAATGATTTGCCCGTTTTCTGAAAGGAAGGGGGATTTTTTCTTTATACTCCTCGAATACCGGCTTCGGAACATATCTGAGCCTTGATTCCTTGAATTTTCCGTACTCCATTCCGGAGAATGCCATAAGGCTGTATGCTGCCGCTTTGCACTCATCCTGCCTCAGGTTGTACGCACTGTTGACAAGAGTCCTGTCCAGTCCGCTGAAGAAGACTGCAATTTTAAAAGGTCTCATATTGTCAGGTTTCGGAATCAGATCATACAGATCATCCTGACAATCAAGATAGAGCAGATGATCTTTTTTGCTTAAGACCTCACAGCACTGGTCAAGTTTACCGCAATTGACGCCGACATATTCATTCTCGGCTGCTTTTGCCATAAGTATTATTTCCCACTCATCGAGCACCACGCTGTTCACCCTGGCAAGCGCACACAGGAAGGCGATAGTAACAGCCGCTGATGATGACAATCCGCCAATCGGGAGTGATCCTTCGATCACTGCTGAAATCCCATGCCTTAACGGATATTTTTCTCCGAGTTTTTTCGCAGCCCCGCGCAGATAATCCGCCCAGTCACCGGCTTTATTATCCGGTATTGAAAGAACGTGGAACTGAGCCCTCTTCGGGAAATTCAGACTTTGAAGCTCTACGACACCGTTATGCTTCGTTCCATATGCGATGTGTATACCTTTGTCAATTGCGAACCCGTTAACGATGCCAAGCTGGTGGTCGATATGCGCCCCCAGCGGGCTGACCCTGTATGGGCAAAACAAAACTCCCTCCGGAGCTTTGTTGTATGTCTTATAGTATACATCCTCACAGCGCACTGTTCAAAATGCCTCCGTTATATCAAAAAATTATAACCTTTTCACTTCCCCGTTTTGGTCTATGACTTCCTCACGAAAACTCATACACAGTCGTTGTCTCATATTTCTCGCCCGGATGAAGAACTATATCAGTAAATCCGTCATGGTTAATAGAATCGGGCATAGCCTGTGTCTCAAGGCATACGGCACAGTGCTTGTACTGCGGGATTCCGCCCTTGAAGCAGGGATGGCTCTCGTCTATCATATTTGATGTGTACACTTGAACGCAGGGAGCATCGGTAAAAACCCTCATCTCCCTCCCGGAAACAGGCTCTCTCACGGTCGCTCTGTGTCTGACAGTTCCGTCGTAAGCCCGACAGCAGAAGTTGTTGTCGATACCGCCGAATTCCTTCAGCATACGGTGATCCCCGTACATCCCGTTCTTCAGCGGCTTCTCAATCCTGAAATCGTACGGTGTTCCCTCAACATCGATAAACCCTCCGTCAGGGATAAGCTCGCTGTCAAGGTTGTTTATCCTGTCACAGTCAAGCCAGAGAGTATGTTCGTCTATGGTACAGGATCCGTATCCTGCCAGGTTGAAATATCCATGGCTGGTCATATTGACGATCGTGGTTTTGTCTGTGACTGCTTCGTAATGGATCGAAAGACCGTTCTGCTTCGTAATCGTATATGTAACTTTAACGTCAAGGTTACCCGGAAAATTCTCTTCACCATCAGGGCTGGTATATGTCAGGATTAGCTCAGGTTCTTCACCATCCTTCTCCTGAACATCCCAGATTTTGGCATTGAACCCGAAAACCCCTCCGTGCAGCGTGTTCTTGCCTCCGTCATTCTTTGCAAGCATGTATTCTTTTCCATCAACAGTAAACCTGCCTCCACCGATCCGGTTACCTACCCTGCCTATCAAAGCTCCCTGATACCCCGAGGGCATGATATAACCTTCCATAGTGTCGAATCCGAAAATTATATCCGTTTCTCTTCCGTCCGGATCTTTAAGGTAAAGATTTTTTATTATTCCTCCATAATTGAGGATAACAGCTGAAAGTCTTGAGGAATTCGACAGTCTGTACTGATATACCTTACATCCGCACGGAGCATATCCAAACAACTCTTTCGTTATCATCGTTATCTCTCCCGTTATTTATTCTACGAATCCCTCAGGATTCATCTTCTGCCATCTCCATGCATCCTCGCACATTTCAAGGATGCCGTTTTCGGCTTTCCATCCCAGTTCTTCAGCTGCCTTATCAGCGCTTGCGTAGCACGTAGCGATGTCACCCGGTCTTCTGGGCATGATCTTGTAAGGCACCTTGACGCCAGTGGCTTTTTCAAAATTGTGGACTATGTCAAGGACGCTGTATCCGTTGCCCGTTCCCAGATTGTAAATTTTTAAACCGCATTTTTCATTAAGCTTGTCAACGGCTTTGACATGTCCCTTAGCAAGATCCACCACATGGATATAGTCTCTGACGCCTGTACCGTCATGGGTGTCGTAATCGTTGCCGAACACTCCGAGGAAAGGCCTCTTTCCTACCGCGACCTGGGTCACATAAGGCATAAGATTGTTGGGAATGCCGCTGGGATTCTCACCTATCAAGCCGCTCTTGTGTGCTCCGATCGGATTGAAATATCTGAGAAGTACCACATTCCACTCATCGTCCGCTTTCTGTATATCCGTAAGGATCTGCTCCAGCATGGATTTCGTCCAGCCATATGGATTCGTACATTGCCCTTTTGGACACTCCTCGGTGATTGGGACGAAAGCAGGATCTCCGTATACCGTTGCGGAGGAAGAGAATATGATGTTCTTACAGCCGTGCTGCCTCATCACATCCACAAGTACAAGTGTGCCCGCAATGTTATTTTCATAATACTCCCAGGGTTTCTGTACCGATTCTCCTACTGCCTTCAGTCCCGCGAAATGGATAACGGACTCGATCTCCTCGTTCTCGAAGATATCTGTCATCGCAGAACGGTCTCTGATATCCGCCTTATAAAAGACCGGTTTCTTCCCCGTTATTTCCGCTACCCTGTCCAGGGATTTTGCGCTGGAGTTGCTCAGGTTATCGCACACGACAACATCATGCCCCGCGTCCATCAGTTCGACCACGGTATGGGAGCCTATGTATCCGGCTCCTCCGGTTACAAGAATGGCCATGTCTCTCCTCCCGATATCTATTATCTATTTCCAGAGGCCGTCAGGATATACGCCTTCCGCTGTAAGAGCCTTCAGTTTTGCAACTACTTTCGGCTTATCATCGGAATATGTGACTCCGAACCATTTCGCCTCAGTCTTGAGTATCCTTACGGTGCACTCACCGCTTCTTATCATCTTACCGATGGTATTCGGAAGCAGGCATTCACTCTTCATGGGCTCGCGGTCGGGATCGTTGATGAACTGTTCAAAATCCTCAGCCAGTCCCGGGAACACTGTGGGTGTGAAGCACCAGAAGTTCATTGAAACAGCTGTGTTTGCGGGCAGGTGGACTTTCTCTCCGTTCTCGTTCTCATAGTATGCTCCGCCTTCTTCCGCGAACAGCTTCGTTCTTTCCGTGATTTTCATGAGCATGCCGTTTATGTCACCGTAGCATTCGCCCCGCGCAACGCTTCCGTTCTCAGTAAGGGTGTTGCCCAGGTGGTATCCCACCATGGCGAAATTGCGGGAGTCCGTCTTAGTCTTTCTCAGGAAATCAGCTGCGGTCTCGAATGCTTCTCTGCCGTAGAAGTCATCGGCATTGATCACGGCGAAACCGTCATCCAGGATATCCCTGCCGCAGAGAACTGCATGCGTGGTACCCCAGGGTTTAACTCTTTCAGGCGGGATCTTGTCGGCAGGGACCGCATAATCCATATCCTGAAATACGTATTCTACTTTAACCTTGCCTTCGATTCTGGCACCGACGGTCGTTCTGAAGATCTCATAGTTTTCCCTCTTAATCAGGAAAATCACCCTGTCAAATCCGGCTCTCACCGCATCATATATGGAAAAATCGATGATGAATTCGCCGTGTTCGGTAAACGGATCGATCTGTTTCAGCCCGCCGTATCTTGATCCCATTCCTCCGGCAAGAATAAATAAAGTCATTGTGGTATTCCTCCTGTATATAAGCACGCAAAATAGTCTTTGGCCGTATCGGGCGAATGCCCAACTACACCTTGTACATTTTACAATATTAGACTGTCAAATTCAATATATCTCTTTAACAAATACCCGCCAGTCCGACAGTTTTATCATGGACGAACACAGCGGCGCCACTCCCGGAGAGCGCGCCGCCGCCTGTCTTATATCTCAATGTCGATCTCGACCGGGCAGTGGTCACTGCCCATCACGTCCGTATGAATTATACTGTCCCTTACGCTGCCGAATATCCGGTCAGAGACAAGGAAATAATCGATGCGCCACCCGACGTTCTTTTCGCGGGCTTTCATCATGTAGCTCCACCAGGAATACTCCACCTTGTCTGGGTACAGTTTCCTGAACGTGTCGGTAAAGCCCGATTCCAGAGTCTTCGTGAACTGCTCACGTTCCTGGTCGGTGAATCCCGCATTCATGTGATTCGTCTTCGGGTTCTTGAGATCTATCTCCTCATGGGCGACGTTCAGATCCCCGCACATTATCACAGGCTTCTTTGAATCAAGGGAGACGAGATATGCTCTGAAATCGTTTTCCCACGTCATCCTGTAGTCAAGTCTCGCAAGTTCTCTCTGGGAATTCGGCACATACACGTTCACGAGATAAAACTCATCGAACTCGAGGGTTATTACCCTCCCTTCCCTGTCATGCTCGGGCATTTCTATGCCGTATGACACGGATACCGGTTCCTTCTTGGTGAACACGGCCGTCCCCGAGTATCCTTTCTTCTCCGCGCTGTTCCAGTACTGGAAGTATCCCTCCGGGCCGAATTCAGCCTGTCCGGGCTGCATCTTCGTTTCCTGGATGCAGAAAATATCTGCGTCTGCCGACATGAAGAATTCCCCGAAGCCCTTTCCCAGGCACGCCCTCAGGCCGTTCACGTTCCACGATACAAGTTTTATGCCCATGACATCTCCGTGGGTTTAGGATCCCTCATTATAACTTCTTTCATGACTGCCACTGCTTTTTCAAGGCCCTCGTCTATGGACATCAGGCTGTCCTCATGCTCTATCGACGCGTATCTGTCATAACCGCAGAGCCTGAGATTGTCGACAAGATCCTTCCACCATGCGACATCATGACCGTATCCGACAGTCCTGAATACCCAGGCCCTGTTTATCTCGTCGCCGTAATGTTTGGTATCAAGAACGCCTATCCTCGCCCTGTTTATTTCATCGATCTTGGTATCCTTTGCGTGGAAGTGGTAGACTGCTCCCTTCAGCGCCCTGATGGCAGATGCCGGTTCCATTCCCTGCCATACGAGATGGGACGGGTCAAAATTGACTCCGATAGTGTCTCCCACAGCCTTTCTGAGTTTCAGGAGCGACTCCGTATTGTAGCAGCAGAATCCGGGATGGAGCTCGAATGCGATCCTTATCACTCCGTGGTCCCTTGCGAATTTTGCAGTTTTCTCCCAGTAGGGGATCAGCACTTCGTTCCACTGGTAATCAAGCACCTTCAGAAAATCATCAGGCCACGGGCATGTAACCCAGTTGGGATATTTCGCTCCGGGATGGTCTCCCGGGCAGCCGGAGAATGTCACTACCGTATCGATCCCCGTTTTCTCCGCCAGCAGGATGCAGTTTCTGAAATCACGGTCAAATGCGTCAGCCACATCCTTGTCCGGATGTACATTGTTCCCGTGACATGACAGAACTGAAAGCTCCATACCGTGTCTTTTGAATGTATCTGTCCATTTCCGGAATTCGGTCTCACTGTTCAGCAGGATCTCGGGATCCGCGTGCGCCTTGCCGGGATACCCGCCGCAGCCTATCTCAGCCGCATCGACTCCCAGCTTCTGAAGGATGCCCAGAGTCTCGTCAAGCGTTTTCTTTCCGTACAGATTTGAAAGGACGGACAGTTTCATCTGTTTTGTTCCTCCGCTTGTATTTGTCGTTCCAAAACGAAGAGGAAAGCAATAATCTTTCCTCTCCGTATTCATTTTCTAAAAAATCAGAATCTGAAGATATCACCAGTCTTGGCGGATGTGTAAATGCCCTCAAGTATCTTCGTAATGACGATCGCCTGTTCCGGAAGCACGGTCGGATTCTTGTTCTGGCGTACTGCCTGGATCCACTGATAAGCCTCCTTCAGCGGCGGGTCGTTGTCGTCTATGCCTTCATAGAAAGCAGCTCCGCCTGCTTCGAACTGAGGCTTGAACACATACTGCTTGTTCTGGCGTATGCCGTTGATCCTGACGCCGTCGAACATATCGGCTCCGGCCTTGGTACCGCAGATCTGGCAGCATGCCTCCCTGACTTCCAGAGTGTTGAGAGCCCAGGTAGCATCAAGGGAGATAGTCGCGCCGTTTTCCATTACTATGAAACCGAATGCGGAGTCCTCAACAGTGAACTTTTCCGGATCCCATGATCCCCAGGCGTTGCCCTGGTTGGTATCGTTGTTGAGAGCATGGTAAGCGGTTCCTACGCAGTATTTCGGCTTGTAGTTGTCCATGAACCACAGTGTAAGGTCAAGAGCATGCGTTCCGATATCGATGAGGGGACCGCCGCCCTGTTCGTACTCGTTGAGGAACACTCCCCAGGTGGGGACTGCACGGCGGCGTACGGCACATGCGCGCGCGAAATAGATGTCTCCGAAGGTGCCGATCTCTGCCTCGTGCTTTATGAACTGCGCTTCCGCTGACTGTCTGGTCTGGTATCCTATGGTCAGGAGCTTTCCTGTCCTCTTTGCTGCATCGAGCATTTTCTGTGCTTCGATGGAGTTGATTGCCATCGGCTTTTCGCACATGACGTGCTTGCCGGCTTCGAGGGCGTCCACTGTGATGAAACTGTGCGAGCGGTTGGGCGTGCACACATGCACGACGTCAATCGTCTTGTCTTCCAGCAGCTGCTTGTAGTCCGTATAGACCTTCGCGTCTTCCGTGCCGTACATCTTCTTGGCTTCTTCCGCTCTCTCAATTATGAGGTCGCAGAAAGCTACCATCTGAACTCCTTCGAGCTTGTGAAGTGAGGGCATGTGCTTGCCGTTTGCGATACCGCCACAGCCGATGATACCTACTCTTACAATGTCTGAAGCGCTTGTCATCGTTCAATCCTCCGGATTTTATATTTGTTTTTTGTTATCTGATCCCCGGCTGGGCCGGGTGTTCATCACTTCATATTATATTACATTTTCATCCATTTGCAAGGGATTTGCTGACAGAAAAACCGTCATCGAAACGATTTTTTCATCCGTATTCTCAGTACCATGTCATCGATGGGTTTTGACAGCAGATTCATCACGGGAATGGCAAAATAGGTGCCGTTGATCCTGAACAGGAAGTACAGAGCCATTGCCAAAATCCCGCATCCCGCTCCGTATATGAGCCGTCCGGCCGGAATGACCGGTGACGTCACCGGGTCCGTTGCAGAGAATACCGAAACGAACAGTACGGAACCCAGTACTGCAGTCAGCGTTTCCCGGATATCAGGCCCGAACATCACTGAAATGAATATTATGACCAGTCCCGTGCCCGCAAAAGCAGCAGGCACCTGCCAGGATACGGTCTTCCTCACGCAAAGGAAAACGGCAGCAGCCAGGATGAGCACGGCGGATATCTCGCCGATGGTCCCCTCGGTGTTCCCGACTATGTAATCGACCGCTCTGTATGCGTCAGGCGCCTCATGGGCTCCGAGCACCGCCGCCACAGCTTCGTCTGAAAGAACCAGGGCGGGAGAATCGAACCTGCATCCCGCCGGTGTCATGATCGACACCATGGATACGACAGGATACAGAAGCGCTCTCGCGCACATTGCCGGGTTAACGGGATTTTTCCCGGTACCTCCGAACACCTGTTTGAAAATGATCATCGAAACGAACGCTCCCGCGGCAGGCAGCCAGAGAGGGACCGTAACCGGGAGAGTGAGGCCGAACACGAGGCCGGACACGACGGCGGAAAAATCCGCCGCCTGAGTTTCCCTTTTCGCAATCCTGCAGAAAATCAAGTCGAAAAGCACGGAAAAAATGACCGATACCGCGACTATAAGCAACGCGCGCCAACCGAAGGAAAACACGGACCACGCCACTATGGGAAGGAGCGCCAGGATAACGTCCAGCATCATCCCCCTGACAGAATTTGAGCCTCTCAGGTGAGGACGGGCGAATTCCCTGAAAACGTAAGGAAGTTTTCCTGTTCCGGGACTATTCTGTTGTGATGAACTGCTGCCGGATGTATACATCTCAAACCTCTGTACGTTTCCGGAGTGCGCGGGATCAGAGATCCCTTTTCGCCTTCCTTATTTCTTCCAATATATCTATTCCGCTGGGACATACGCAGGAACACAGGCCGCACTCGGTACACCATCCTGCGCCGTACCTTCGTAGAATTCGTGTTCCCCTGCCGGAGTTTCTCACGATATATGCGGGTATCACGCCGAATGTGCACGCATCGTCGCACTTCCCGCATCTGATGCACGGAGCAGGCGGTCTGTACGGTGTCACTTTCTCGGACAGGATATACACGGCGTCCGTGGTCTTCGTCACGGTCTCATCCCAGTCTGAGGCGCTTTCCCCTGTTATGGGATCCCCGATCACGATCCTGCCGGGCTTTTCCGTCGTCCCCCCGCTTATCCTTATAATATCGCTTATACGGGTACCCAGCGGAACCGTAATATTTCCGGAATGCCCGATGCAGTCGCCGCCGACCGTTATGGTCTTCGATATGCACGGCGTGCCCTTTGAAAAAGCCCTGTACAGGTCACAGCAGGATTCCGGGAAGAATACGGCGTATCTGCCGGCTGAATCCGATGTCAGCTTCTTTACCATTTCCGGAGTAATGACGTGCGGGTATTCAATCTGTCTGCTTTTTATTCCCAGCACTCTGACGAATCCGGTTTTCCCGGCCAGTTCCTTAAGACGACCGAGAGGGCCATCCTCTACATCTTCCGCAACGATGTAAGTCTTCCGTGCGCCTGTCGCCATCATGAGTATCTTTATACCGTTCAGCAGAGAGGCCGTCTGATCCCGGGCGATCCTTCCCGGCACGGGAAGGTATGCATTACTGCCGATGCAGTCCATAAACAGCGAATCGACCTTCGACGATACCCTTCCGATCTTCTCTGAAAGGGGCTCCCCGCTTCCAGACCCTTCAGTTATCCCGGCCTTCCGGGCAATCTCGGACAGGTCTTCACACGAGCACTCTTTCAGTTGCTTGCCAAAGGGCACACAGCCCGGATCCGGCTTATGCGAACCGTCGTTTGCGATCTCGATATATACCTGTCCGCCGGATTCCGATATCGACCTTACGGTTCCGGAAACGCTGGAATATACCTCGGCCTCTCCGTTGTCGCCGCTCCGTGATATAAGCTGGCCGGCATATACGTCATCGCCGGCATCCACCTGCAAACCTCCGTCCGCCTTGATCAGAACGGTTTCTGGAAACTTCCGGTTTGTAAGATCTGCTATACGATCCTGAGGGACAGATATCCTGTCGTCAAGATACGATCTGCTGCGCATGGATCCGTCCCTCCCTCTTAAAAGTTTTTCTGATTATATCATATTATCCCTTTTTCATGCAATGCTGTCATCGGCCCGGAGAGTCAATTTTATTATTTTTCGATAAAAATATATTGACTAATCGAGAGAGGCGGTGTACAATGCAGTATACAGTATGCACTAACAGCAGGTGAGGTCGCTTTCATGATATATTACAAAGATAAGGCCAGAAACATTATCAAGACATTCATACTCATCCACCTGGTCGTCCTTGCCGTCTTCGGAATGGTCAAATGCACCCGTCTCTCGGTCCTGTCCGTAGTCTGGGGTTCCAATCACGTCAGAGATCACGAGCTGTTGTTCAACATCGTGACGCTGACAAAATACAAAAACATCGCCTATAACGCGTTCCTTGACGCGCGCAGGAAAGACGGATCCGTCAGAATGGTCTCCTTCAGTCCGATGGACCCAGTAAATAACCTGGAAGTATACAAAAAAAGCGGAACCGATGTCTTCACGGAAGACAGATACAGTTATGACCACGATACCGCCATTAGGATCTACGATGTTCTCAGGCACGGTGTAAAGTCAAGCGGCGAAGGCGGGCTTTCCGTCCTGGCTTTTGAAAACGCGGTCGTTTTCACCACACTCACATGGGGCAACTGTTCCCTTGTATACTCGGTCACCGGTCTGTATCCTGATACGGGTCAGCTCTACAGAAAAAACAATGTGAGCACAGAGCTTGTGAGGATATCTCTGCACTGGTTCAACTGTTTCTACAAGTAAAACGCCTTCTGGTACTAGAAGCCGCGGTCACACAGCAATACAGCCGGATCATCACCTGAAATGTGAACCGATCCGGCTTGTTTTTGTATGTTATCGTTTTAAGGTTGCGGGGCGATCATGCTGATGAGCTCCTCCGGACTGTATTCCTCAAGATCTGGAATGTCAGGTACGGAAACATCAGGTTTTGAACCCGGGCTGTCGTATGAAATTCTGGCAGTCACGACAAGCTCTGAGAATTTATTCCCGAGCAGGTTCATGGAGAATCTGGTCTTCTCGGTCTTCTCAGCCAGATAACCGTCTGCGGTCATCCTGAAGTTCAGTGCCATATCTATGAGTTCGAGAGCGAATCCCTCTTCAAGCTCTACCGCCAGTCTTGAAACATCGATCCTACCTTCCGGGATCAATGTCCCAGGGATCAGGATCCCGCAGGTCGCGCTCCCGTCATCATCGAATACTGCATCCGTATTTTTGAGCATCTCGATGATCCCGTCCCCGATGGAGACGCATTCATCGAGTATGTCAGCCGGGTCGTGGACGAAACCGAAGCTCTCTTCCCGGTCGGCTGACTCAAGGAGATCCGCCAGCAGTCCCGGGTCTGCGGTGAAATCCGCTTTTCCCGAAACGGCTTTTCCTTCCCCGTTCATTACTACCGAGAGGACGCCGCCCGAGACATATATCACAGTCCCAGCGATTTCAGTTCCGCTTCCCGGAAGATCCATCGCCGTCGTGAAGGGACCTGCATCCTCCGCGGAACTGATATAGCACAGTCTGGTTCCCGGCAGGCCGCATGCTTCCCTGTAACGGTCTGCTTTTGTCCCGTCCCACGAGCACTGCACCCGGTTCACCGACAGATCCATGGATATGAGGAGCGCGGGATATGAAAAACTCAGTGTTTCCGTATAACTGATACCGCCGGTCTTCCTGGAATTCTCCGCTATCTCTGAAAGCATCTCATATGCTGTCATTGTCTTTTCGGAAGGAGCAGGTTCAGTGTCCGAAGTGCAGGGGCCGGCCGCGGGGCTGCACGAAACGCATAACATCAGTGCCGTACAGATCATCATTATGAATAATCTTCTCATTCCGGATCTCCGTATCGCCTTCTGAAATCGAAACGCGGGAAAAGGCTCAGAAAACCGATCTTTTCCCCATCCACAGAGAACGTCCTGCCATCGAGGTACGAGAGCTTCCCTTCCGGAAAATCAAAACCGACAGAAACTGACCACAGCGCCTGGCATGAGTACCCGGCCTTTCTGTCCTCCGCGTTGTTCGCGTACTTCCCCTCTCCGAGAAGCGGATAGCCCGTATGAGCCAGATGGGCGCGGATCTGGTGGGTCCTGCCCGTCACAAGTTCAACTTCAAGAAGGGTCAGATCTTTTTCCCTGTTGTACTCAAGGTCTCTGCATACCGTGACGATCTCCCGTGTCCCGGGTTCTTTTCTGTCGGAAATATCGACCGTATTGGTCCTGTAGTTCTTTCTGTGGAAAGCGTGCAGTTCCTGCTTCCCTTCGAATCTTCCATGGACCGCGCACAGATATTTCTTGTGTACCCTGTTCTCCCGGATCGCCTCGTTCATCTCCCTGAGGGCCTCCGCGTTCTTTGCAAGTATCACTATCCCCCCTGTATTGCGGTCGATCCTGTTGCAGAGCGCAGGCGCAAAGGAATTCTCGCTTCCGGGATCATATTCGCCCTTATTCACGAGATATGCCGTCAGAGCATGGATCAGTGTCTCCTTCTCATTCTCCGGAGCCCTGTTCATGTCTCCTTCATCCCCCGTATGCACCAGCTGTCCCTGTTTTTTCTCGCACAGCAGGATGTTCTCATCCTCATATACTATGTCGGGGACTGACTTCACTTTTGAGTAGTCCGGTTTTGCATCCTCGGAGAAGAATTCATCAGGGAGCCAGACCTCGACCACGTCGCCTTTTTCCAGAATGTCTCCCTCGTGGGCCCTTTTCCCGTTCACTTTGACTTTCTTTGTTCTTATCGCCTTGTACATAAGTGATTTGGGAAGGCCCTTCGAGACCTTGGAAAGAAACTTGTCGAGCCTCTGTGAAGCGTCGTTGGCGTTTATGGTAAAACTTCTCATGGTCTCACCCTAAAAGTGCGCAGCGGATGCTGCGCACTGTATATTACATTGTTCCGAAAAGTCTGTCTCCCGCGTCACCGAGTCCGGGAACGATATATGCGTTCTCGTTGAGCCTTTCATCCAGAGCCGCCGCGTAGATCTTCACGTCGGGATGATCATGGCGGAGCTTCTCGACTCCCTCGGGAGCTGCCACCAGGCAGAGGAATTTGATCATCTTGCACCCGCGCTGCTTCAGAAGCGTGATAGCGTCAGATGCGGATCCGCCTGTCGCAAGCATCGGGTCGCATACGATGACGTAACGGGTCTCGATGTCCTCAGGAAGCTTGCAGTAGTACTCTACGGGCTTGTGTGTGGCCGGATCCCTGTACATGCCTATGTGGCCGACTTTTGCCACCGGCATCAGGTTTAGTATGCCTTCCACCATACCGAGGCCTGCCCTGAGGATCGGGATCACGGCCATATGACCTTCCTCGATCTGCTGGGTGGTCATTTTTGAGATCGGTGTTTCAATGGTTACATCTATAGTAGGGACATCGCTCGTGAGCTCATAGCACATGAGCATCGTAATCTCCTCAAGAAGGTGTCTGAAATCCTTTGACCCCGTGTTCTTATCGCGCATGATAGTGAGCTTGTGTTTGATAAGAGGATGATCTGCAATAAAAACCATACTGTCCTTATCCATTTCTGCTGTCCCTTTCTGATATTGTTCTGTTTATTTCGGGAAATACAAAACAGTGAAACTGGCGGTATTCCCATCTCTTTGATTTTATCACATTCCGACCCGGATTTTCAACTGTTCTCTGAAATCTTTACAAATTTTCTGACGGATGATATAATCGGTCAGAATATCAGGAAAGGAGTGCTGAACGATGGGAAAAATCGATGCGCCCATGGTCTCGTTCCTCACCTTAGGATGCAGGGCGAACCAGTATGAATCCGACGTCATTTCGGCAGAGCTTGCCGGATACGGCGTTAATATAGTCGAGTTCGGTGAACCGTGTGACATCTCCGTCATAAACACATGCACTGTAACGGCGGAAAGCGACCGGAAATCAAGACAGATGATCAGACGGGCTGCTTCGTTCTCGAAACATGTGATCGTTACCGGCTGTTACTCCCAGAACGATCCGGAAGGGGCTGCGAATCAGGACAAAGTCACATATGTCTGCGGGAACAGCGGGAAGGCCGCTCTCTCACGTACCGTCCTCAGCCTTCTTGAACAGATCAGGTCCGGAGAATCACCGGAGAAAACTGTCGACGTTTCGGCTCCGGATTCCGTGTCCTCTGTTGAAATGACCCTGTCCGTCCCGATGCGTACAAGATCATATATAAAGATAGAAGACGGCTGCAACAACCGTTGCTCATACTGCACCATAAATGCGGCAAGGGGACCCGTGAGATCGAAACTGCCGGAGACAGTCGTATCAGAAGCCGCCCGCCTGTCAGCGGCCGGCACCTGCGAGATAATACTGACGGGAATCGAGACCGCCTCGTACGGTCTTGATTTTCCGGAGAGAAGGCCGTACGGCCATGCTCTTGCCGACCTCATCTGCGATATCGGCAGGATACCCACCGTCAAACGGATAGGGCTCGGTTCCCTTGAGCCCACGGTTATGAGCAGGTACTTCACTGACAAGGTCTCTGCAGCAGAAGCAGTCCTGCCTCACTTCCATCTTTCCGTGCAGAGCGGTTCCACAAAGATCCTCAGGATGATGAGAAGGAGATATACGGCTGAAGGTGCGCTGGAAGCTGTCGGTAGGATCAAGGAAGCCATGCCTGGAGTGACGCTGTCCGCGGACATGATAGTGGGATTCCCCGGAGAAACGGAGGAGGATTTCCTTGAGACACTTGATTTCGTGAAAAAGGTCAGGTTTCTCCATCTGCACATATTCCCCTATTCAAAGAGAAAAGGAACGGAAGCTGCGTCTATGAAGGACCAGGTACCGGAGGAGATAAAGAAAGAACGTGCCCGCATCCTCAAGGAAGCGGGCGATGAAATAAAAACGGGAATACTGGCGGATTATGTCAGGAACCATCCCAAAGGGAAACCCGTACATGTGCTACTGGAGAAAAACCTTTCAAAAGACGCTAAAGGTCACAGTGAGCATTTCATTGAAGTCAAGATCAGGGATTACAATAACGGAATAGGGACGGTGGTTCCGGTATTCCTTGAATCCTCTGACGGCAAATACTGTTACGGGCACGCAGACCGATGAAACAAAATGAGCGGATCTGCGCGGATGTTTAAAAAGTCTGGAAGTTCAAAAGCAGCGGCGTGATGCCGCTGCTCCTTTTTATCAGTTAAGTTGATGCACTGCAGTTACATGGCCCCTTTTCGGGTAAGCACGACCCATACAGTCTTGAACAGTATATGAATGTCCTGTTTAAGTGACCAGTTTTCGATATATTCACGGTCCAAACGGACAACTGTGTCAAAATCGCGAATCTTGCTTCGGCCGCTGACCTGCCAGAGACCGGTAATGCCCGGTCGCGTAGACATCCTGGACCGATGGTATGGCTCGTAGCGCTGCCATTCGTCCACTGTTGGCGGACGTGTTCCGACAAGGGACATGTCTCCCTTCAGGACATTGAAGAACTGGGGGAACTCATCAAGGGAAAGATCGCGGATCAATCCGCCGACACCTTTTCTCCATTTCCCGTTCGGCAGCTGTTTTTGCCCGATGATACGCGGGTCGTGTTCCATTTTGAACATCAGCTGATCTTCCTGACCGGTTTCCTCTGCTATCTGCTTCTTGCGCGCTTCCGCATCCATATACATGCTGCGGAACTTGTACATCTTGAACTTTTTCCCGTTTTCGCCGATCCTGGTCTGTGTGAAGAAGATGGGGCCCGGATCGGAGAACAGGATGGCCAGCCCGATGCCGGGGGTCAAGATCAGAGTGATCAAGGACCCTATCAGTCCGCCTACGATGTCCATAAGCCGCTTCAGGAAGACATCACGTCCTGTGATATAGCCCAGGGATGTCGTGATCGTCAAATGACCGCAGATCCATTCCACATTTTTATGTCTGGATTCGATATCGTCCAGATTCGTGAGGGCAGTATGTATTGTGATACCCATGCGCATTAGGCTGTTGATCAGTTCCACGGGCAGATCGGCCTTGGGCGAAACATCAAGGTACACCTCGTCCACCCAGTTGTTGGTCAGATACTGCTCCAACGTATCAGTCGTGGCTACAATCGGAATCGTTTCAACTTCCGGATATTGCTCCCAGAGCGTGCGAAGGGCTTGCCGCGCCTCTTCTTCGGAGGGATTTGCTCCCATGATTGCAAGGCCGGTGAACCGGTAAGCTCCGTAATTCGAACGGAGAATGCGCGGAAGCACGGTGGGTATTTGGGGTACTTCCAGCGCGATGAGGAGGGAATGGCGGTTGAGTATGTGATGTTTTTTCTTCAGGAACCGCTTGTATACCTGACGCACTGTAAAACATAACAGAATATACAGGGGAACGGAAAATAATGTAATCCTCAGCAGATCGGTCTCCGGTCTCTGACTCAACAGGCGAAAAATTAAAAGAATAATGACCACATAAACTGTCTGGATAAGAAGCCTGACCATCTCATCCCAGGGCGAATGATGCAGCACGCTGTGATAGGTGTCCAGAACGATCATTACGACCAGGTTCACCAGAACAGCTTCCAAGACCATCCTCCAGAAGAATAGAGAAGACAGTACGCCTTCATGCTCAACGATAAAGAACCCTATCAGAAGGCTGACAAAAACACAGATCGTGTCCAGAACCATAAAATCGGTGTGCTGTGACCAACCGCGTACTCTTCGTTTATACATTTTTCGACCTACTTTCCGTTGTGTGGATTTTTATTGAGAACAGGTTTTGCTGACATGTAACGCCAAGCTTAATGCGGCCCTATCAGGAGGCTCAACCAGGTTGTTTTTCATCTCTTTCCTGTTGTCTGACCCTGGCGGCACAGAGCAGCATGGCCGGCAGATACAGGTGCATCTTGAGCAGAAGGATTACAGCCCCCGCCTTTCGAGGCAATCCTTTCACGGAAACGTATGACAGCATTTCCGATTCCCGGAGTCCCTCCTTCAAATGCTGCGCAGCGTCCCGGAGTGAAGATTCCGTCTCAGCACGCCACTTTCCCGTACGGATGATCAGTGTAGCCGCGTATTCGTTGAGCTGGCGGTCTACAGACAGCCCCAGACCGCTCATATGGTCCCGCATATATTTGATCAGGTAGTTGAAGCTTTTTGTAAGAAGATTCTCTCGGCTCCGGGCACGGATGGAATCCTCGTTTGTTTTATTGTACATATACAAAGGCTCGTTGCATATGTAGGCGTTCCGGCAGTACAGGAGGCATTCGTAGGTCATTGGAACATCGGTAAAGACGCGGATCCTCTCTTCACGGGTATAGTGTTCGACGAGCAATTCCCGTCTGAATGCCTTGTCCCAGGTATGGGCCTGGATAACGCCTACCTGGAGCCCGTTCCGCGTATCCGTAATCAAGAACGGGAAAACCTCTTTTTCCAGCCGTTCTCTGTCGTAATACCCTTCTGGAACATTGTTGACGGTCTCTTCCAAATGATCGTCATATACGTTATGAGCTGCGAAGAGAACCATATCCGGCGGTTCGGGCGACTGAGCGGCTTTGTCTATGATGAATTGAAGCATGTTTTCAAGGGCCCAGTCATCTCCGTCCAAAATACAGACATAGTCTCCTTTGGCAGCAAGGATCCCTTCATTCCGGGCTGAAATCAAACCGCCGTTTAGTTTGTGTATCACACGCACCCGCGGGTCACGCGCAGCGTAATCATCACATATCTGCGGGCACCCGTCCGGTGAGCCATCATCTATCAGCAATAATTCAAAATCCGTATAAGTTTGCGCAAGGATGCTGTCCACACAGCGCCTGAGGTATTTCTCCACATTGTAAATCGGAACGATTACGCTGATCATTCTTTCACTCCCCTTTGGGTAAAATTATTCACAAAGCAAAAATGAAATTATTCTGGATCCTGCTTTGTTCTGCCTCTGGACAGAAGACTCCGTTTCAAGTGCGAAATGCTTTCTCTGAACACAGGGTTTCTCCAGTAAATAACAAAGAATAAAAGATTTGGTATCAGAAAGCTCACTGCGGCGTTCACAATAAGGGTGGGCCACACGCTCAGTGCAAACAGGCTGCATATAAACCACGATGCTCCACATGAAACCAGCGTAACCGCCGTCAGCCCGCAGAAAAGCCGTATGTACTTTCCCATATACTGACGGGGGAACACCTCACGGAACAGGTTGTAGAACAGCCACGGAATCTGAATGACGACGATGGAGAAAACCGAGGAAAGCAGAACACCGTACAGACCAAGCCAATGGACAGTCGCCAGATTCAAGCCCAGGTTAGCAAGAGCTGCCACCAGAGGTCTCCATCGGTCAATCCTCCAGATGCCGGCTGCGTCCTTGAACATGTTTATAAGTTTGTTTGCTCCCATGGAATAGTAATAGACAACGAAGCTTATCACCAATCCGGTGGCGAGCATATTGTCCTCGCCCATCCAGATCTGAACAAAAGGCTGATACATACACAGAAGCATCGAGCTGCTTACGCCCAGTATCCAGATGAACAGAAAACTGATCTTTTCCAGGTCCCGGTAATTCGCTTCTCTGCTCGCAGTGACAAGTTTGTTGCCGACTCCGGCCATGCAGGCGTTGAGGAGCACGACCAGCATCATGCGCAATGCTGTAATGATAAAATAATAATTCTGATAAAGCGCCAGGACAGTCAGGCCCATGAAGGCGGAAATGACCAGCGTGTCCGCAGCGTCGAAAACCGTAGCGGACAGTTTGGAAGTGAACAGATCCCGCACCCTGCGGAAGATATCAAGCGTTTTTTCCTTCGGCAGTTTTCCGCTCGGTACATATTTGGGATACATTTTTGATGCGCACACTGCCGTTATCAGATTTACGACAAGCTGGGACACCAGCTGGACAGCCAGATAGAGATAATAATTCCGTGTGAAAATCAGGATGAGGATCTTCAGGGTATATTCCGTCATCCGTACAGCCAGGCTGACCTTGCTTATGACGTCCCGGCGCTGATGTGCCTGAAGCAGGCTGCTCTTATACGCGAACAGCCAGTATGTCATCACCGTGTTCCCGAGGTTCATCAGGAACAGGATGTACAGGTTCATACCCGCGGGAAGATCGCCCTCGATGAGATTGTGCAGGAAAGGCATCAGAAGAAGCCCCACCGCAGCGACCGCCAGGCCGATGATCCTGTAAAGCGTACGGTACAGGCGCAGCAAAGCGCAGATGGTAGGAGTGTCGTCTTCGGCGATCGGCTTGTACATGCTGAATACCATTGCGCTGCCCACACCAAGCTCGGCAAGGTTCAAAAAGGTCAGGAGCGACTTGAAAAGCCCGTTCAGCCCCAGATACTCGGTCCCGAGAAAGTGCAGCATGACAGAGCGAATTATGAAAGGAACGATCATATTGACGATCTCCATCGTTCCGTCAAACACAACGTTCCTTGCCGCGTTCTTGGTGCGTTCAAGCTTCATGTGAATTGCCGCGATCCTTTCTAGATTGGATTTCTGCGGGATCTCTTTTTCCCGTTCGCTCAGGTTCAGCCATCAAGCAGATTTCTGTACAGTTCGCTTGTCTGGGCCGTGATCTCCTGCCATGTGTATTTGGATGAAACCACTTTCCGCGCTTCATCGCGGTGTGACTCGGCCTTTTCGGGATGATCACACAGATCCTGCAGCACTTCCCTCAGGGCCTCTACGTTCCCTCGCGGGAAGGTGAATCCGCAGCCGTCCAGCACATCCGCGCACTCACCGATATCGGAAGTAACGCAGCAGCACCCGTAATTCATAGCTTCCAGAAGAGAAAGCGGCATCCCTTCCAGATCACTGGGCAGCACATACAGATACGCGTTGCTGTAGAATTCCTCCACGGCAAGTCCGTCCTGGAAGCCGGTAAAAACAATCGTGGGGGAGTCCCCGGCCATGTCATGCAGCTGACGGACATAATCATTTGTATCCGATGTTCCGCCTACAATCACAAGCTTTTTGGACGTTTTCAGCATCTGATAGGCTTTAATGAGGTAATGAATTCCTTTTTCCGGTACCAGACGTCCCAGGAAAAGGATATATTCACGGGAGACAAGCCCAAACTGTTTTGTGATCTCACAGGCCGGCCGGATCTCAGCCGGGTCGATGCCGTTGGGTATCAGTATTGTCTCCCGTCTGTATTTCTCCCGGAAATACGTCCGGACACCATCACTTAGGACAATGATGCTGTCGGCATGGCGCACGGCAGCTTTCTCTCCCCGCATGATGTACGCAGAAGCTAGTTTTCCCCATTTCTGACGCATATGATCAAGTCCGTGTACTGTAACCACAACCTTCTTGCCGAACAGTTTTGGAAGCCAGCATAAGGCACTCGGCCCCTCTGTATGAAAGTGCACCAGGTCAAATCGGCTGAAGGATGCCATTATAGTCGCGATAACGGAAGAAGTCATGGCTGCCAGTCCGCGCCGGTCCACGGTCGGTGCCCAGACCAGATGAACGCCGCGGTATTCCCGATCCAGCTTCCCTTCTTTCCGAAGCTTCTTGAACTGTTTATTTGTCCGGTTATAGCAGGTCACGTCATATCCTATCTCCGCAAGATGCGGTGCAAGGTTGCTTACGACCACCTCGACCCCGCCGTCTCTTGAAGGGATGAACTTATGTCCGATCATTGCGATCCGGTTCTTTTTTTTCTGTACGTTTTTCATTTCGTCCTCTCGCCGCGGAAGGCCGGCCGGAGTTTCTCCGGCATGCGGCCGTATTCAGGATCATGCGCGTCTGGCTGCCATTTCAAGATAGATGTCCTGCAGTTTCCTCGCCTGCACATGGATGTCGTATCCTGCCTGACGGACGATGTCCGCCCCCTGATCACGATCTGTCCCCGATTGTCCTGCTGCCAGGATCTGTCTGACCCATTCCGTGTCGTCAGCCTGAAGGGAGACTCTGTGCGCCCCGGGCGAGAGCAGGACCTCGTCAGTGACCCGGTCGGAAAAGACACATGGCAGCCCTGCCGCCTGCGCCTCTATGCCGACTACCGGAAGCCCTTCAAACAGCGAAGGCAGGACAAAGCAGTCCATTGCCTGATACCAGTCGCTGACATTGGCCATCTGTCCCAGAAACAGCAGTTTATCCTGGATCCCCATCGCCCGGGCCTTTTCTTTCACTTCCTGCTCCAGTTCCCCCGTGCCGATCAGGACAAGACGGGCGTCGGTAACGGCCTTCGTGAGCTCCGCAAAAATATCAAGAAGACGGCTGTGGTTCTTCTGGACATTGAACCTGCCCACATGGCCGATAACAAAGCATTCTCCCAGGCAGTACAGTTGCCTTAGACGCGCACGGCATTCCTGCTGAAACGCAAATTTCTGCACATCTATCGCGTTGTGCAGAATGAAGCCGGACTCATTCCATCGTTTTTCTCCGTAGTAATATATCCCCGCATCCCTGCCGCAGCTCCAGTAATCTGTCGCCGCTCCGGGAAGGAGCTGTTTGCATACCAGCTTCAGCGGATACTTGTAGTCCCTGATGATCCGCGTGTTGTGCGCATGTGCGATCCGTACGCGGATCCCTGCTTTTTTGGCGCTTTGCAGAGCATAATATCCCATGGCTTCGTTATGTGCGTGGACTATACCGATGTCGGGATTGCTGTAAAGAAGATCCCCCACGAACCGCTTGTACCGGGGATAATGCAGCGGGTTAAGGCCCGGGCTGACAAATACCCGCCCTCCCATGCTACGTATCTCTTCATCATATTCCCCGGGATCCGGCTTGTTGGCCAGAAAATCAAACTGGATCCGGCTCCGGTCGATCTCCCGGTAATAGTTCATAAGCATGGTCTCGATTCCCGCGCGCGCCATATTGCTGACAGAATGCAGCACACGAAGCATCTTTCCTTATCCCCCTGTTGTATGTTGATTCTTTTTCCGCATCACTTACGTTCGTCCGGATCCTGCGTTCTTCCAGTCTTGCCTTGCATCCGGCAAAGGATCTGGTAGGTCCGCTCGGAGTTCCGATCATCCCTGACCGGGTAAAAGGCTTCCAGCCTGTCCAGGTATTTCTGCTGCATGCGGAAACCGTTTCCGGCGCAGCCCATCACCGCATCAACCAGCGCTTCCTCCGTCTGTACGACAGGGCCGAAGCCGTTGTTCTCATAGGAAAAATAGCCTTCCTGATAATGGAATTTCCGGAACTCCTCCAGATCGAACTGATAGTAGATCACCGGCTTTTCCATATAACCCGCATCGAAAAACACACTTGAATAATCCGTGATCAGCAGGCTGCAGCGCATAAGCAGCGTCTGGACATCGTAATCTCGCCAGCTTGCCAATATGATCCGCTCTGAGGGGGATCTGAACTTATCCAGTTCCTTCTGCAGCTCGATATGAGGATAAAACAAAAGCTTGAAATCTTGCTTTTCCAGAAAATCAAAAAGACGGGGGTTCTCGAGCATGGACTGGAACTGACGGTAAAAGGCCGTTTCATAAAAGAGTTCTCCCTGCGGATAGTCCGAGCCGCGCCAGGTCGGCATCACAAGGATCTCGCGTGACGTTTCGTTTTCCCTGATGAGATTGTCAAAGCGGCACAGCCCCGTATACTGGATCACCCCTTCGGGAAAACCGAATTCCGATACAAGGTAGTCATATTCCAGCTTCCCGCCGCTGGCAAAGAAATCCACTTTCATGGTGGGATATCTCATCCACTTCATTTCGTCTTTGATGATCCCGTGCTGCAGGAAGATCTGTTTTCCTCTCGGACGGATTCCTACCTGACGCATATGATAATAGGCCATCAAATCGGGGGCGGCGGGCTGTACATGGGTGCTGATCAGCATATCGGCAGCCAGGTACATCAGGTAGTGGCGGAGCGATCTCCAGGAAACTGTCCTGCCGAGCTGCGCGACCTTTCCGAAGTCCGGACTGGACTTATCGATCACATAGCATGCATTGATCTGCGGCTGCCGCTCACGCAGGTAGCGAAAAAACCAATAAGCGTTATCTCTGGCGTCGAACCCGCGTTCCATCACCAGCCAGAGGTGACGGTAGCCGCTGCTAGTCCTACGAAGCACCGCGGCAACAGGCCAAAGCACCGCAAGGAGAAACACGTTTTTGATATAAACCGGTAATCGCTTCAGTTTATTCAGCATCTTTGCCTTTTCCTTCCATTTCGATCCGCCAGACCTCGTTGGCCGATTCTTCCGCGGTCGGTGCCTTCCAATGCGGCAGCTTCACGCTTTCGCGGACCCTGTAACTGTAGCTCATGGGAATGAGCCTCAGCCCTATGCAGCTCCAGAAATAGAACGCGGTATTGTCTGTCAGGTATGTCACCGTCATATAGACCAGAATCGCCATATACAGGATACCGGTCTCCCTGTCATGCCTTCTCATCCAGTAAACGGGATACAGGATATAATGGATGCCTGCCCACAGGGTGAATCCCATCGCGCCCAGTTCAATAAAGATCTTTAAGATATCATTGTGCAGCGGGTATGCGCGGTTTATTAATCCTTCCTGATACCATGTGTTCACAAGTTCGGTCACGCCTTCAAAGCCTATCCCCTTCCAAAGAGGGGAAAGCTCATAGTATTCGTTGGGGAGGCTCCACAGCACGTCTCGGCCCATCACATCGATCCCGAGTGATTCAAGGAACGATATCAGGATACCGGACCGCGTCAGATAGAGATAGACATAGAAGAACAGGACCAGACCGATCCCCGCTGCCACAACGAACTTCCCCGGTTTTTTGGCCATACGGAGCAGTTTCACCAACAGACATACCACGATCACTGCCGGAAGAACGGCGCGCTTCAATCCAAGCAGAATGAAAAAGACCGATAAAATGATGCCGCAGCGCCGCAGTCTTTTTTCCTTCGTCGAGCTCTTCGGAGCAAACATCACATAGTAGATAAAAAACTGTCCGAAAAGGAAGGTAATGTCATGGATCTCCAGCGCGCGCATGAATCCTTCCGCTTCACCGAAAGTGATGATGCCTGTCACAACGGAGGAGATACTCTCAACAAAGCCGTATTTCGGTATCTCGAGAATGATAATGGCCGTATTCACGGCGCACATGCTGAAAAACAGATAATTAACCGCCTTGTCCTCAAACAGATAACACATGAAGACCGTATAGATGATGGTGATCGTCTGATACAGTATCTTCTGCCCTGCTCTGCTGATGGTTGCCGCCTGCGAGAGGTCCGTGATCCAAATGTACAAGCTGATCACGACATAAACGACGATCGGGATCAGGAGTATGGGGAAAAAACGGACCGCTTTTTTGAATTTTGCAAAATCAGCAACCACAAGGAAACACATGAAAGCACAGATGATCGTCCCCAGTACGATCACCTTTGGCAGTCCCCCATACGCATTATTGAGGACCTTCCAGTCTCCGAGGCCGGCGAGAACGGTGCAGACGACTGCAAGGATCATAACAAAGACCGGACATTTTTTTCCGGGCTTTTGCAGCAATTCCCCGTTCTCGGCACTCTTCAGGAGCTTATTGTGCGTCATCGTCTTTCTCCGTGACGCCTGCCTCTGCATGGCCTGTCACGTCTTCTGTTATGTCCTCATCCTCATCACCGGCGCACTCCGGGGCTGGGGAAAGCTGCATCCTTTGCATGGCAAGCCGGAGCAGATCTCTTATATCAAAGACACCGTCTTCGCTTGAAACAGCTTTGCCACAGGTATAGCTGATCCTGTATTCCGGGTTCAGTTTGTTGTATTTGGCGACCTGGTTTCCGATCGCTTTCAGGATCACATCCAGCTTCCCGGGCGAACAGTCACGGAAGAAGGCGTAGAAGATCCCGCTTCCGTTATATCCGACGAATCCGTACAAATCTCCGAAACTCTTCAGGATCATGGCAAAATCCTTAAGGACTTCGTCACCGGTTTCGCGTCCGTATTCATTTGACAGACTGCCCAGAGAATCCATCCTCAAAGCCATACAGGAGAAATTCTCATCAAGGACCTTGTTCGACCATTCACTGATATATGCGTCGCATCTGGCCCTGTTCGGCAGCTGAACTGTTTTATCCACATAACGGAAGTAGTCGATGAAGTCGAGCGCTCTTCCCAGCAGAATGGCTCCGACAACGCCAACCAGGATAAACAATACGATCGCGATAGCAACGTAAAGCTTGATATTCACAGCCGGCTGGACACTTATGCTGCTGATCATCGACAGATAATTTGCGCTCAGATGACGATTCAGCTCATGCCCCGTGTTTTCCACATACTGGTAATACTCTGTCGCCAGATCTGCGCAGTGCTCAATTTTGCCGCGGATCTCCTCCGGGCTGAATTCTTCCTGCTTCTCTGACCGCTGAGCGGTCTCAAATACAGACAGCAGGTACTCCTTGTGCTCCTTTTCGATGGTCTTCTGCCGGATGCCGATGTTGAGCTCCACATATTCCTGGATGAGCTCGTCATAAGTCGTTTCCTTGTTCCTGTTTTCCCGGTCATGCTCCACATCCTTCAGGATGTATTCCGTGCCGATGTCCTGGCTGTTCGCGCTGTGGTAATGATAATCCATCATTTCCTTGTTGCGCTCGCTGTAGCTGTCGATCAGGGTTTTAAGGTGATCGGCGCGTTTCTGCCGGTTTTCTATATAGAGCTGCATATCCTCGCACTCTTTTGTGAGGCGGCTCATCAGCAGGTCGATATCGTCTGTTTCCGCGTCGGTCAGGATAGCGGCATACAGGCTCGGGATCTCATAATTGTATAAAAAGTCGTAGATACGATACAGATCATCGTATGTATATCCTGTCTCAACCGAACGGAAATATGGATAGGAAGCTCTTTTATCCAGCAAATAATCCATCATCTCCGAAACGGAATCCTCAAGCACCTGGGCGCTTTCGATGAAGTCGTAATCCCCGTCCGCAAGTGTGGAGACACCGTTGCTCTGGAGCTGTTCCTCTACGTATTTTTCCGCATAAAACTCGTAGTAGTTCTTTATGATCGCATCCAGCATGTTCCGGGCATATTCTTCGCCGTTATCGTCGTCACCGACGTAAAACACCCGGTATGTATCCGCGATATATGTAAGTTCCTCGCCCTTTTCCAGCAGCGCTTCATTCAGTTTCTGCTGTGTTTCCGGGATCACCTCTTCGACATAGCAGTTCGAGCGGATGGAATCGGTGTTGGACTGATATCCCAGGTCCGTCAATGCGGCAGAGATCACGCTCGAAGAGTATATCTCCTCGACATTCAGAGGACTTCCGTCCGGCGTATAGCCATCTTTGGCTCCGTCGTTGGTATACTGGATGACCGTTGATGCGATATATCGCTGCTGGGACTTCCCGTAGAAAAAGACCGCCAGGGCGCCGATCACGGCCAGGAGAAAGATTAGCAGGCTGAACTGTTTCAGATAACGAAGCGTACTAAATTTTTTCATACTTCTTACCTCTTACCTGAAAAACTTTGAACAGGAACACACAGACGAACACAGCCAAAACAGCCAGCAGCGCATAGAGGAGCGAGGGCACAAGACCGATCTTCTCTGCAAAACTCACTTTGTCTTCGCTGAATGTAATGTAGTTGCGGGCCTTCGTGCTCGAATACGAACTGTCCACCTTCCGGATGTCCTCTGCGATCTTATCCAGCGACACCTCCATCTCACCGATCATGGCGTCAGCTTTTTCCGCCTTGAGCTGATCGGGTACGTTTGCCTTCAGCTTTTCCGTCAGATAGGTGTTGTACTCGATCTGTTCCGTTCGGTCCATCGTTCCCGCGAGCTGTTCTTCCGCGTGGATTGCCATATTGTCCATTCCGGTTTTGGTCCTGGACATGTAATACTGCATGTTCTGGTCCTCGGTGGGTATCATGACGATAGCGCTCATGGCAGTGTCATACATCTGGATCCCCTTGATATCTTCCTCGTATGCAGCCATCAGTTTGTCCTGCATCAGGGTATCCATGCGGATCTTGTAATCCAGCATCCTGACCAGTTCCGTCCTGTCATTCGCGATCCCATTTTCTACTATGTAGGAACGCAGTCCGGCAAGATCATAGGCATTGAGGTTGCTCAGCCGCTGTTCCAGAGAGGAAAATGTGATCCCGGTATCCGGATCCTGATAGTTCTTGCTTTCCCGGGCGCGGAGCTGAACATATTTTTCGAGCTGCCTGCATTTGAGCTCCAGCAGGTCGACTGCCATCAGATACTCATCGTTTGATTTAAGGGCATTGACATCAAAAGACAGTATGGAATGGTTGTATCCGTAGTGCTCCACGAAATATTCCTGGTATGACTTGCACAGGAGCGCGAGCATATCTTCCGCGGAGATCCGGTCCACGGCACCCGTGTTTGTAAACCGGACGACAAATGAAGTACTGATATAATTCACATTGCCGCTGATGCTTTTGTCATGCGTTGCCTGTACGCTGATGCATTCGCTCAGCTCATCCGGAGTTATCTTCCCTTCCAGGCCGGCATAACCGATCAGTTTCTCCATCACCTCGCCGCTCCGGATCTCGAAAATGTTGAACCGCACCTGGTTTGGAGTCAGGCCTTTGGAGGCTTCCTCATAATCCAGTGACAGGATCGTGCTGGCTGTACCTGTACTTCTGAAATAGTGAACGCCGCACAGTACCAGGAAGACAACCAGGAAGCAAGCGAGAACGAGATATTTCCACTTCCATAACGCCTTAAAAGCGTTTCGCAGGCTGTGCTGCCTTGTACCGGAGGAACCGGGCAAAGCCTCGTCTCCGGTCTTTCTCAATCTCTTTTTCTCTTTCATTTTCCTTTTCCTTTTTCTCGTCTCTGAATCCGTCCCCTGACGGGCTATATGGCTTCTGTTTTCGGCCGCCTCTCCGTTTACAGGCTGCGCCTCGAAACAGTTTAATTCCGGCTTATGTCGATTATGACCAGCTCAGGTGTGTTGTTGATCCGCGGGGGAAAAGGCTTGGAATCACCCAGCCCCGCGCTGATGATCAGGCTTTGCTGATTTTCCAAAACATATTTTCCTGAACTGAAGCTGGGGAAAAAGCCTTCTTCATTGGAGTATAAGCCGCCAAAGAAAGGAAGAACAATGATCCCGCCGTGTACGTGCCCAGCTATCCCGAGATCGAAATCGTATCCGGACAGCTGTGTTTTGAACAATATTGGGATATGTGACATCACAATGCAAAAAGATGACGGATCTGTCTCGGTCCTATCCATAAATTCCCGCCCGCCATATTTGTCGAAACCGGCGGCGGTGCCTTCCAAACCGATCAGCTGAACCTTGTCCATGCCAATCCGGATCTCTTCCGCAGCATTACGAAGTAGTTTAAGCCCCGCGTTTTCAAATGCATCAGGCAGATCCCTGTCGCCCTCATAATAGATCCGTTCGCTCTCGTGATTGCCCAGAACACCGTAACAGGGCGCGACATCGGTCAATGAGGACACAAGGTCCAGCGCATGCTGATAGTCATTCTCTTCCCGGATGACCATATCTCCCAGGAAAAGAATGAGATCGGGATTAAGGGATCTGATGTCGGAAACCAGAGTCTCGTTGTTTTCCCCGTATTCCCGGTTGTGGATGTCGGAGATGACGGCGATCCGGATATCGCCGGTAACTTTAGAGGACGTTTCCTGATAGAAGCTTATCCTGTAATGTGTTTTTGTATACAGTCCGTAAAAAAATACGGCTGCACCGATGATAAGCGTCGATATGAGCAAAACGATTAGGATGATAAAAAGCGCTTTCGGAATCACTCGTTTTTTCTTTGCTGTATCCTTCGGCGCCGCCGGGTCTCTTTTCATCATGGCATTATGAATCTCCGCTTTTCATTGCTGCTTTGTCCGGCATTCCTTCCCGTATCACGTGTGCAATCCGTATTCCTGCTGCCATCAGTACAAAACGGGAACATGTTTGATCTGTAGCTTGGAATCTGCGGATCTGACGGTATGGTCAAACCGTAATCCGTACCGGATGCAGGACACCTATGGTTTCCGCAGATCATGCAGCCCAATCATTATTATTTTATCACATAAAGGCCGTATTTACAAGCAAATGACAGGGTTTCACAGACTGCAGAACCGGTTTTTTCAGCAGCAGAAACTCATCCCGCAGATATGTCATGGAAAACTCATTTTTAGGATCCATGACGAAACCGTCGGACCATCACCGATACTGCTTTCAAACCGGCATTTTAGATGAGAATGAGCCTAAAAAGCGGAAAGGCGTGATTTCCATCACGCCCATACACCAAACATTTCATAGCAATATTCTATTACATTACGCAGATTTACAAAAACTGCTGTTCTATGAAAAATCACTTGCCTTGTTTATTCCCTCACAAGAGTAAGTGTCACGCAAGCAGAAGATCCGCTATCCTGATTATGTCACCGGCTCCCATGATCATAACGATATCATCGGGGCCTGACACGGAATCAGCGTATTCAGCTGCTTTCTCGAATTCATCGAAATACATGCTCTTCTTGCCGTCCTGCCTTATCCTGCCGGATAGCTGTTCAGATGAAACTCCGTAGATATTGGTCTCGCGGGCCGGATAAATGTCGCACAGAATGACTTCGTCGGCTTCGGGCGATGACAGGGCCTCGGCAAAGCCGTCAAAAAGTTCATACGTTCTCGAGAAGGTATGCGGCTGGAAGATCACGGTGAGCTTCCCCCTGCATACTTTTCTTATTCCCCTCAGAGTCGCCTTGATCTCTGTGGGGTGGTGGGCATAGTCACTGAACAGCTGTGCTCCCGAGTGTGTATACCCGAGTTTTTCCATCCTTCTGCATATTCCGCTGTAGTTTGAAAGAGCTCTCGCGGCGGATTCGGGATCGGCTCCCGCCGTAACACAGGCCGCGAAAGCGGCAAGCGCGTCGCTCACGTTGTGCTCTCCGGGAACGTTCAGCCTGACTCTCGCAAGCTTTTTCCCGTCATGCAGTATATCGAACTCCGGATATCCGTCTGTGACGGTCTCGTTCCCGGAATAGTAATCAGCCAGCGGATTTTCGTGGGCAAAGGATATGACGCGGCATTCCGCCTTCTTGGCGATCCTGACACAGTCCTTGTCGTTGAGGTTCAGTATCGCGATCCCGTCCTTGCCCGTCCTGTTGATGAAGGCGGTGAAAGAATCCCTGATCTGCCTGATGGACTTGAAATAATCCACGTGATCCAGTTCGATATTCAGCACGACCGCTATGTTCGGGTTGAAATCGAGGAACGAGTCCATATACTCGCAGGCTTCGAATGAAAGGTAATCGTGTTTTCCGATGATATCAACTGTGCCGGTCTCCTTCATCACTGCTCCGTTGAGGACAGTGGGTTCCTTTCCGGCCTCCCTGAGTATGCACCCTATCATCGCAGTGGTGGTGCTCTTTCCGTGGGTCCCGGAAACGCCTATCCTTTTATCATAGCTCATCATGAGATATCCGAGATAGTCCGACCTTGATATCATCGGTATCTCATGCTCCCTGGCATACACTATCTCCGGTGTGTCCGGCGGCATCGCGACGGTATAGATCAGCACGTCCCTGTCGCGCATGTTTTCCTGGCAAGCTTCGTAATAAACTTTTATGCCCAGCGACTCCAGCTTTTCGGTGATGGGCGTGCGGGAACGGTCATACCCGGCCACGTCATAGCCCCTGAGCATGCTGACATGGGCCAGAGAGTTCATGCTCACCCCGCCTATGCCGGCAAAGAAAAGCCTTTTTCTGCCGCTCAGTATCTGTTCTATTTTATCTGCACCCAAACGGGAATTCGGTAAAGCCATCTGTCTTATTCCTCGGTTTTTTGTTCAGCGGTTTTCTTTTCTTTTTTTCTTCTGAAAATGATCTTTTTTTGTATGAAGAAATTGACGATGAAAAATGCGAGCTCACAGACCGGTTTTGCGATCGCGATGTCTATATTGAGAAGTCTCATGAAAACTTCAAGGAGACCGTAATTCTTCAGCACGAACACTACAGACGCCAGCCCGTAGTATTCTCCCATTGCCTTCAGCAGATTGTTCTTCGAGTGGAACACGAACCGTCTGTTGATGAAGAAATTGATACCGGAAGATATGACCCAGGATATCAGCACCGCGATCTCCCGGTGGAGATCCGGGGATATATGCTTAAGCAGCGCGCTCAGTATCAGTGTCAGCACGTAGTCCAGCAGGAAGCATCCGAAGGACGACATGGCGTATTTCAGCGTCTGGGATGACACCAGCAGCCTGATGATCCTTCTGAATCTGACTTTCAGTGAAGAGTCCTTCTTCTCTATCTTGATCGAGTTCAGCTTCAACCCGCTGTTCGCTGCCCACATCATGGCAGAAACGGCATTCGGATTCCTTGAAGTCAGATACTTTTCGGCAAGATCCCTCGCCATTCCCACGGCCCCGCAGGTCGCGGGGACCGGCCTTCCGGCGGCAATGGTATAGAAAAATTTCAACAGACGCCCGTGACCGGAAGTTATCGCGCATACCCCGTCCTTTTCAGCCATCTGGTCTGAGAGCCCGGAGAGTTCTTCCGGAGATATATCCGAATCGGCGTCATAGAAAACGACGTACTCCTGTTCCGGGATACCAACGGAGGAAATATCGTCAAAGCATATAATATTGCCATTGCTTTCCATACGCACTCCTCCGTTCATCGTTCTAATTGAAATATGATATCACAAAAACCCGAAGAATTCAACAAGCCGTGAGCAAGGAGTCCCCCACTTCTGCAAGTGGCGGGAGTGAATTGCGTCCCGCACGGCGTTTATTCATAGTCACTTCCGATTTCTCCTTCGTTTTTGATATATTATGTTACTCCAAAGGCCTTTATTCATAAAATGTTTACAACATAAGATGCCTGAAAGAGGCAAAACAACGGCATTTGTACCATGTTTGGTATTTGCACTGTGCTATACTGACAGAAACCGAAGGAAAGCTGAATTGGAAGACTAAGTTCTTGTTTGCAAGTTTAACATCTGGATTTTTCCACCTTACTTCAGGATTCAAGATTTTGGTTTTGCAAAACATGCATTCATCGAGTATTTAGTATTGCAAACGAAAAAACGTTTGGAAGT
>JAEEGL010863283.1_pt1 | contig 58121 bp, 59 predicted proteins | sample 9134231 | NCBI WGS metagenome assembly JAEEGL01 (sample SAMN16246548, study PRJNA631951) | gut metagenome | biome: gut microbiome; feature: rumen; material: fiber-attached | host: Bos | place: Iran: Karaj | collected 2018-10
ATCTCCAGATACAATACCTGCTCTATCTACACAGAATGTTACATTTAGATTAGATAGACAAATATCATGCAAAATTGAGTCAAATGCTCTTTGCATAAATGTAGAATATACCGCAAAATATGGTTTTTTACCGCCTAAAGCAAGTCCAGATGCCATAGTTGCTGCGTGTGCTTCGCAAATTCCTACATCAATGAATCTATTTTTATGTGCTTTTTCAAATACTTCAAGGCCTGTTCCTTCTTCCATAGCAGCTGTAATTGCGAAGATATCCTTGTCTTGGTCAGCCATTTTAGACAATTTTGCGCCCATAATCTTTGAAAAAGATGGTTTATCCCAGTGTTTTGGAGAATATCCATGGTATCTTTCTGGATCTAATTCGGCTTCTGTTAATCCCTTACCTTTTATAGTTCTTACGTGTAAAACGATAGAACGCTTAGAACTCTTTGCATATGTTAAAGCTGAAATTAAATCTTCGATATTGTGTCCATCTATATTATCTAGATAGTTTAGACCATATTCACCAAATGCATCTCCGCCACCATGAACACCGTTTAAATATCTTGAAATATATCCAACTGTCTTTGAGATAGACATATCGTTATCATTTAATATGATAATTTGCTTTTGGCGAAGTGTTGCCATATCGTTTAGTGCTTCATAAGATAGTCCACCTGTTAGAGAACCATCACCAATTAATGAAATTACATTTCCTTCGATATTTGAACGAACAAGTCCGCAAGCAATAGATAAAGCTGTTGATGCGTGTCCTGTTGATGCAACATCATATATACTTTCTTCTCTACGTGGGAATCCAGATATACCATTTGTTTGACGAAGTGTTGAGAAATCCTTATATCTTCCTGTTAATAGTTTGTGCGCATAACATTGGTGTCCTACGTCAAATATCAATTTATCCTTTGGAAGATTAAAAACATATTCGATGGCAATAATTAATTCAATAACACCTAAATTTGATGCAAGGTGTCCGCCATTTTTAAATACTGTATTAATAATAACATCACGCAATTCTTGAGCTAATTGATACAATTGATCAATAGATAAGCTCTTTAAATCCTTTGGTGAGTTAATGTTGTCTAGTAGTTTCATATTATATATATTATATTTTATTTAATTCTTGCGAGCAATCATATTATCTATTAGCTCGTAGAAGAATTCTGCTCCATTTATCTTATTTTCTATAGCTTTTATCGCACTTTTTGCTGCATCTGCATATGCTAAAACATCTTTTTGAGCATTTTCAATTCCGCCTACAGCATCGATATATGTGAATTTGTTATTATTCTTATCTTGATTTACATCCTTACCTAATACTTCTTTAGTAGATGTTAAATCTAATATATCGTCTTGGATTTGGAATAAAATTCCAAAGTTTTCAGCGTAAGATTCAAATGCCTTGATAATTTCATCAGATGCTTCAAATCTTAATGCTCCTGCAACCAATGCTGCCTTCAAAAGCGCACTTGTCTTTAGTTTATACATTCTAATTAAATCTGATTTAGATGGATCTTTCTCGTGTTCTTTAATATCTAAACATTGTCCACCAATCATACCATTAATACCAGATTGATTTAAAATGTATTTTGTAGCGTTAACTTGAGCTACATAATTGTTCTTTACATATGGACAAGCCATATAGAATTCGTTATCTAATGCTGATAGCATTAATTCAGCAGCGCCATTTAACATAGCATCGCCTGTAATTGTAGCCATCCCAGCGCCGAATTTTTTGTGAGTTGTTGGCATTCCACGTCTTAATTCGTCATTATCCATGCAAGGTAAATCATCATGAACTAGCGAATAAGAATGAATTAATTCAATACCAATAGCAAGTTCTACTATTAGTTCTTCTGGGTTATAATTCGCATTTCTAGGCGCTACAGCGTATGCTCCAAGGTAAACTAAGCAAGGTCTTAATCTCTTTCCGCCATTTGAAATAGAATACTTATATGCATCTGTAATAGGTTGATATGAATACACATGCTTTAGGTATCCTTCTAGATATTTATCAAATGAAGCTTTAAATAATTCGAATATATTAATCATTACTTACCTCAAATGGGACTTCTTTTATAGATTCCATTTCCTTTTGCAAAATAGTAATCTTTCCCTTTGCTTCTTCTAATTCTTTTGAACAGTTCTTGCAAAGTTCAATACCTTTTGTGAATGCAGCAATTGATTCATCGATAGTCAAATTGCCTTGTTCCATCTTAGTAACAATTTCTTCTAATTCCTTTAATGATTCTTCAAATTTCATAACTTATTTACCTCTATAATTTCTGCTTTAGCTTTACCGCCTGTTGTTGTAATTTCTATCTTATCCTTGACTTTTAACTCGTCAATATTTGTGACATTTTGTCCATCCTTTTTGATGTATGCATACGACCTTGAGAATATCTTTGATGGGTTTATAGCATCCAATCTAACAGAAAGGTTTCCGAATTGATGCGCCTTATTTTCTAGTATATTATTGGCTAATAGAAGCATTTTGGCTGAATATACCTCTAATTTATTAGTATTTTTAGAATACACACCATTAAAAGCACCTATGATTCTCTGTTTTTGCAATTCAAGCTTTGTAATAGCATGATCCAATGTAGCTGACAATTGATTAGATAATCTTAGTCCCAAATCTTTAATATATTCTTTATACTCTTCTACATTATATTCAACTAGTTCTCCAGCTGCTGTTGGCGTTGGAACACGTATATCTGCAGCCAAATCGCAAAGCGTTGTATCCGTCTCGTGACCTACAGATGAAATGATAGGAGTTTTTGCATTGTAGATTGCATAAACTAATTTTTCTGAATTGAATGGCATTAGATCTTCAAGCGAGCCACCGCCTCTTGCAATGATTAAAACATCGAAGCCTAAATCATCAACTTGCTTTATCGCATTAACAATATCTATATCAGCGTCTATGCCCTGCACTTTAACGTCTTTAACAACGATATCAATAATATTGTTTACTTTACGAATTGTTGTGATTATATCTCGAATTACGGCGCCAGTTTTAGAAGTGATAACACAAACTCTTTTTGGAAATTTAGGAATAGGTTTTTTATGCTCAGCTGCAAAATACCCTTTTTCCATTAATTCCTTCTTTAATTTTTCAAGCATAGCAGCAAGGGCACCTGCTCCATATGGTTGAATTGCTGAGATATTAAAATTTAATCTACCTGTTTTTGTATAGTAATCTACAGTTCCTTTGGCCAAAATTTGTTCGCCTTCTTTAGGAACATATGTCTTTGCATAATTAAAATCGTTACATTGAATTGCTGATTCTTCGTCTTTTAAAGCAAAATATGCATGCGCTCCAGAGATTTTAAAGCCAGAAACTTCCCCGACAATAACAATATTATGCAGCATTTCCTCTGCATAAAATATTCTTTTTATTACATTGTTTAACTGTGAAACAGTAATTAAATTATCTGGCATTTTCCTCGCGAGCGATTGCAGCCATTAATGTATTGTATAAAAGCATAGATATTGTCATAGGTCCAACTCCGCCAGGAACTGGAGTAATAAATGAAGCTTTTGGTTCTACTTCATCAAAATCTACGTCTCCACATAAATGACCATCAACTCTATTGATTCCTACATCGATAACAATTGCGCCATCTTTAACCATATCGCCCTTTAAGAACTTAGGTCTACCGATTGCTACTACTAAAATATCTGCATTTTTAGTAATTTCTTTTAAATTTTGTGTCTTAGAATGACATACAGTTACTGTACAATTTGCATTTAAAAGCAACATTGCCATAGGTTTTCCTACTGTATTTGATCTTCCAATAACTACTGCATTCTTACCAGCAAGGTCAACTCCTGTTGATTTTAATAATCTCATAACACCAAATGGTGTGCATGAAATTGTTCTTGGAGTACCTAAAGCTAATAATCCAATATTACTTGCGCAGAATCCATCAACATCTTTTGTTTCTGGAATTAAATCTAATAGATATTTTTCGTCATATCCTTTTGGTAATGGTAATTGAACTAAAATACCATCTACGTTATCATCTTTAACAAGTGTTCTTATTGTATTTGCGATGTCTTCTTGATTTGTCCCGTTTGGGAATTCATATTTTAAAGACTTCATAGATACTTCTTCGCAACCTAAAACTTTGTTTCTAACATATGTTTGAGAAGCAGGATCTTCGCCTACAATAATTACAGCTAAGCATGGAACTCTACCATACTTCTTTGAAAAGTCTTCAACACCTTGTTTAATTTCTATTCTTGTTTCTCTTGAAACTTCTTTTCCTAAAATTAACATTATTTATTTAGCTCCTTATATACGCCAGCAAGTACGCCATTAACAAATTGATATGATTTGTCTGTAGAATATTCTTTTACAAGTTCTACAGCTTCAGAAATTGAAACGTTTAGTGGGATATCATCAATGTATTGCATTTCATAAATAGCTAACATTAATGCAGCCAAGTCTGGCTTGAAAATACGGTCAATTTTGAAGTTCTTCGCATTTCTTGAAATAGTTTCAATGATTTCATCAAAATGTGCTTGAATGCCTTCATATACGTTGTTAATATAATCCGCATCAATCTTTGTTAGATTTGGATCTTGGAATATTTGGTCCTTTGTTGGAGTTTGTGCATCTCTATCAAAAATGTATTCAAATACTAATTTGTATGCATATTCTCTTGCTGATTTTCTGCTCATTTATCTATACCTCTAAAAAAAATAAGCCTTCTGCGTGAACAAAAGGCTAAAAATACAATAATTATGCTGTTACGATTGATCCTACAACTGTAACGTTAACTTTCTTTACCTTTAGTGATGTAGCTGCTTCAAATTCTTTCTTTACTTTTTCTTGAAGGTTACATACAACTACTGGAATTACCTTACCATAATATACATTTACCGAAATATTGATAGTTACTAGATTGTCAACGATGTTAACGTCTACAGCAGAACCCTTTTTCTTCTTTGCGTTTGAAGTAATAAGGCCTGGTTCGTATGTAATAGATGCAATGCCATCAACTTGTGATGCTGCACTTACAACGATTGAACTAGCAATGCTTTCATACTTTTTGCTGTCAATAATATTTTCCATGAAATGTACCTCTATGCCATATTTTAGCATTATTACATTGATTTTACAAGATTAGTAATTTATTTACATTAAAAATATTAATAATATTTAAGTGGTTTTCAACCTTAATATAAAATAACCTTTAAATTGCAAAAAAATACTCTCCACTTTCGTAGAGAGTACTTATATATCAAATGGTTAATTAAACTCTTGACATGTATTCTCCAGTTCTTGTATCAACTCTAATTCTTTCACCTTCGTTTACGAATAGAGGAACTTGTAATTCATATCCTGTTTCAAGAGTAGCAGGCTTTGTAGCACCTTGAGTTGTGTTACCCTTTGCTCCTGGTTCTGAATGAGTAATTGTTAATTCAACAAAGTTTGGAGCATCTACTGAGAATGGCTTACCATCATAAAAGTTAACTGTTACTTCTCCGCCTTCAACAACGAACTTTAGAGCATCTTCGCACATTTCGTAGTTAACTGGGATCATATCAAATGTAACTGGATCCATGAAGTAATATAAATCTCCATCTGTGTAAGAATATTGCATCTTCTTGTATACGATTTCTGCTGTTTCAAACTTAGCTGTTGGGTTGAAAGTCATTTCAACAACACCACCGTTGATAACGTCTCTTAACTTTGTTCTTACGAAAGCAGCACCCTTACCTGGTTTAACGTGTAAGAATTCAACTACTGTAACAACCTTACTTTCATATTTAAAAGTAACACCTTTTCTAAAATCACCTGCCATTATATAGCCCATATGTACCTCCACATAATTTATAAAATTATTAGTTTTTTATCTATTTTTGCTAACGATGTAGCAACATTATCTTTAATTAATACCGTATCTTCGATTCTAACACCAAATTTATTTGGAATATATATTCCTGGTTCTACGGTCATAACCATTCCATTTTTTATTATATCTTTTGTTGATGTTGGAGATAAAGTCATTTTTTCATGAATATCTACACCAACGCTATGTCCAAGTGAATGTGTGAAATATTCTCCATATCCATACTTAGATATAATTTCTCTAGCAATGCTGTCTGCTTCAGCTCCTGTCATCCCAACTCTTAATGCGTCTTGAGCTGTTTGTTGAGCATCTTGAACAACATTATATACTAACACTTGCTCTTCGGACAAATTACCAAAGCCAACAGTTCTTGTCATGTCTGAACAATAACCATTCCATTTAGCACCAATGTCCATTGTTACAAAATCGCCATCTTTTAATTTTCTAAAGGTTCTATGAGCATGAGGAGATGCACCATTTTCGCCAAAAGCTACAATTGAATCAAATGCAAGCTCAGCTCCATTCTTTAAGAAAATGTATTCAATCTTTGCTGCGATTTCTATTTCGCTTACGCCTTCTTTTAAGTCCTTAAGGACTTCATTAAAAGCAAGATCAGTAATTGATTGAGCCTTTATGATATTATCTATTTCTTGTTGAGATTTAATCATTCTAAAGCATTCTATTTCGCTTTGGATATCATGAAGTTTATCTCCAAATGTATCATAAAGTTCTTTATAGGTATTGTAAGTTACATCGCTATCCCATCCGATAGTTTTTGCGTTGCTACATAAAGTAGCAATTGTTTTCATATCTCCGGCGATAACTTCAAATTTGCCCTTCAAAACCAATACGGCTTCGTTTACATATCTCTTATCTGTTATGAAATATTGGCAATCTTTAGTTATAACGATTTGACAATTCGAAGACTCAAATCCGCTCAAATAAAATGTGTTTGAGTGTGAGCAAATAACAATAGCATCTAAACCGACTTTATCATATATCTCTCTACAAACGTTCATAACCTTTATAATATTACCATATTCATTATTTTTGTGTAAAGTAGTAAATATGCGCGCATATATATAAAATGCGCAATTTTTCTACTATTTTAGGCTATTATAGTACGCTTTCATAGCAAGAGAATCTCTAGTTTGAGTTCCAGCTGATTCACATACTACATATGGTGACATTTTGTATTCATTAAATACTTCCATCAATGGTTCAAATTCTGGCCCGTATACAGTGTCTTCAAATGTTAAATGTCTTAATTCGCCTTTATCTGTATATTGAATCTTTGAGAAATGAACATGCATATTGAATGTCTTTTTCTCGCCAATACCATCAATTAATCTATCGATTACTCTTTTATAGTCATCTTTAGAATAGAATAATCCGCGCTCTCTTGCGTTTAGATGGCCAAAATCGATGCAAGGAATGATGTTTTCATCTCCTACGTTAACTATTTCGATAATCTCTTCTAAATCGCCTAGTTGGGCTAATTTGCCCATTGTCTCTGGACACAATAATAAATCTTTATATCCATTATCGTTTTTTATTTGCACAATATGTTCAAAAGCTTTTAGAAGAATAGTCATTGCTTCTCTTCTATCTAGTTTTACTGGAGATCCTGGATGGAATACACATCTATTACCACCAAAATTCTTTAGAGCCTTTAGAGAATCTTCAATGTATTTAATATTATTTAACGCTTTATCTTCTTCAACTGTTGCTAAATTTATAAAATATGGTGCGTGAACAGATAATTCAATATCATTATCTTTAAATACCTTTCCATATTCGATAGCCTTATCTTGAGAGATGTTTACACCTCTTCCAAAAGAATATTCGAATAAATCAACACCCTTATTCTTTAACCAGATTGCACCATCAGATGTCTTTTTGAACTTTTGTGCGCTGAATTCTTCACATGCGCCACTTGGACCAAATTTAATCATTAATATCCCCCGTTTTGTCCCATGATATAGTCAATATCTTTTTGAATTTGAACTTTTAGTTCATTAGGTGAGTTGAATTTAACAATATCTCTCATCTTTTCTTCAAATTCAATTACAATTTCTTTGCCATATAATTTCTTTGTATAGAATAAAATGTATGATTCGATGTTATATGTATCAATTCCATATGTTGGTTTAAATCCTACATTTGTTGCTGCTCTATATCTAAGCCCATCGATAAATACATGTGTATAATAAACGCCAGGAGCTAAAGGTATTTTATCTGGATCTATAGAGATATTTGCAGTTGGGAATAATTCCTTTTCTCCAACTCCTCTACCTTTTTGAACAACTCCCATAATTGTGTATGGAGATACTAAGAATGAATTTAGTTCGTCTAAATTACCTTCTTTAACCTTTTCTCTTAAATAAGATGAAGATAATTTCTCATCATTTAGCATTAAAAGTGATTCAACATATAATTTAATATCATGTGCATCGCAGTATTCTTTTAGATGTTTAACATTTCCTTCTCTATCTTTACCGTATGTGTAATCTGAACCAACAACAATAGCTTTTATGTTCTTGTTTCCAATTAGAGTATCTAAGAATGTATCTTTATCTATTGAAGCGAATTCTTTATCAAATGTAGCTTTATAAACAAAGTCCATTTGTAATTCTTCAAAAACAAAACATCTTTCTTTGAATGTTAAGATTACTTGTTCGTCTTTAAATAATTTCAATGGATTATTTTCAAAGGTAAAAATTGCAGTTAAATAGTTATTCATGAAGGCAATTTGTTTAGCTCTATTTATAAGCTTTAAATGACCTTGGTGAACACAATCGAAAAAGCCTAAACAAAGCACTTGAGGTTCCTTGTTTTCTTCATCATAATTCTTTATCGAAATGTTATATATTTTTTCTATCATTCTAAGTTCGTTTGAGACTTATAAATCCCATCTATATTTTTAGCAATAAATTTCAATTCATTGTTATATGTCATAGCTAATATTTCTTGATTAAAATCAAGTTTGATTCCAACCCCTCTTTGTACATCATAAAACTCACTATCGTTTAATTCATACACATTCATTAGGTTCTTGATTACATCAAGTGGATTTATAAAGTAATCTAAAGGATTTTGTTCAAACTTCTCAATACTTGTCGAATTTTCCAATTTTACGTTCGCAAGTTCGATTCTATTTAACATTGACATATTTCCACAAACATTTGCACTTTGAGCAATATCTGTAAATAAAGTTCTAATGTATGTACCAGATGAACACTTTACGTCCAATTTTACCCAATCTAAAGCGTCTTTGTTCGTTGAGTAATCAACTAATTCAAGATTGTAGATTTTAACCTTTCTTGGGGCTATTTCAAACTTGGTTCCTTTTCTTGCTAAATCATAAGCTTTTTGCCCATTGATTTTTAGCGCAGAATACTTAGGTGGAATTTGAGATATTTCTCCTTTAAAATTAGGTAGAACTTTCTTTATAGAATCAAGTGTTGGAAGCGATGATGTTTCAACTACTTTTCCTGTAGCATCAAGCGTATCTGTAGATGTACCAAATGTTAATGTTCCAATGTATCTTTTATCCTTAGATAACATATAGTCAAATAATCTTGTAGCTTTATTAATTCCAAGCAATAAAACACCTGTTGCCATAGGATCCAATGTTCCCATATGTCCGATTTTAACCTTCTCCCCTAAAGCTTTAGATAAAAGATTTCGAACCTTTATGACAACATCGCTAGATGTCCAGTTTTGAGGTTTATTGATTGCAATTAAATAATTATTCGACATAATCCCTTAAAGCCTTTAAAAGCTTTTCCATAGCGTCATAGTAGTTACCTTGTAGAGAGAATCCTGCAGCTGCTGGATGCCCGCCACCGCCAAATGATGCGGCTAATCTATCTACACGACATTTTGGATCACTTCTTAGACTTACTTTGTATTCAATATCTGATTTTTGAGTAACAGCGGCAGCAATCTTTATTGTATCAATGTTTCTAATTTCATTTATGATACCTTCTGTATCTGTCATTGATGTTCCTGTTGCTTTAAAATCTTCTTGTGAGAAATAGATAATTCCAATTCTATTATCATCGTAGAATTTAGCTTTAGCTAATACCCTAACTTTTAATTGGAATACATTATAAGAAATCTCGTTTATAAAATGTTGAACGATTTCATTTGTTTTAATATCAAATTTATTTTCAATTTCTTGAGCAATGTTTTTAGTAATATGAGTTGTATTTGAATTCATAAAATTACCAGAATCAGTAATAATACCAGAATATAAACAAATACCAATCTCTTTAGATAAACAAGGAGCAATAGCATCCATTTCAGTTAATACCTTATATACAATTTCACAAGCTGCAGCCGCATTTGGGTCTACATAGTTTAATTTTGCATACTTTGGATTAGTTCCATGGTGATCAATACAAATGCTCTTTTTAGCCTTTAAAAATGCCTTACCATATTTACCTAGTCTTAGATCATCTGAACAATCTAGAGCCATATATAAGTCGTATTTCTTATCTTCAGGTGCTGTATTGTATTTATCAAAGTTTGGTAAATAAGATAATTTATTGTTGAATTCTGAATCACAAACAACATCTACATCCTTATTTAAATTCTTTAGCGCTTGATAAAAAGCAAGTGCACATCCACATGTATCTCCATCTGGGTTGATATGAGATATCAATAAAATTGAATTACTATTTAATACTTGATTAATTATATTTTCAAACATATTATTTTTCTGTTAATTTTTGGTTCATATATGCACCATATACAAGTGAATCATCATATATGAAATGTAATTCTGGTAGCGCACGTAATCTCATCTTCTTATTTAATCTAGACTTGATATATCCTTCTGCGCTATTTAATCCTTCAACAACTTCTTGTTCGTGGCCGTCAGCTCCAAGAACGCTGATGTATACCTTAGCATAGCTAAGTTCTGTATCTACAGTAACTCTAAGTACGCTAATTAAACCTCTAACTCTTGGATCCTTAACGCCATCTTGTTGAATAACTAGAGCTAATTGCTTTGCAATTTCAGCTTCTATTCTTTCTATTCTACTCATGTTTTTCTTCCTCTAATAAGAATGTTTCTAAGATATCGCCAACCTTAAAGTCTGCGTAGTTGTCTAAACCAACACCGCATTCATATCCGGCAGCAACTTCTTTTACATCATCCTTCATTCTCTTTAATGATGCAATCTTACCTGTATGGATAACTAGGTTATCTCTTAATAATCTATAACCACAGTTTCTAGCAATCTTACCTTCAAGTACATAACATCCAGCAATCATACCTACACCTGTAATCTTGAATAAGTCTCTGATTTCTACCATACCTAAAGCTGTTTCTTTGTATGTTGGAGCAATCATACCAGATAAAGCTGCATTAATATCATCAATAGCATCGTAGATAATACTGTATGTTCTAATATCAATACCATCTCTTTCAGCTTGAGCTTTAGCCTTTGATTCTGGTCTTACATTGAATCCTAATACGATTGCGTTTGTTGTATCAGCAAGCATAATATCTGATTCGTTAATAGCACCAACACCAGCATGGATAACCTTAATCTTAACGTTATCTTCTGCTCTTTCTTCGTTAAGTTTTAGAAGAGCTTGTTTTACAGCTTCGCAAGTACCTTGTACATCTGACTTGATAATAACAGCAAGAACTTTAACTTCACCAGATTGTTCTTTTAATAAATCTTCAAGTGTTCTTGTTGATGTAGCTTGCATTGCATTTCTTTCTTTTTCAATTCTTTCTTCAGCAACGTGCTTAGCAAGTTTTTCATCCTTAACAACGATGAATGTATCACCTGCATTTGGAACTGATTGGAATCCTTGTACTTGTACAGCATATGATGGATATGCTTCCTTACATGCCTTACCTGTACAATCTGTCATAGCTCTTACTCTACAAATATTTGTACCAGCAACTAAGAAGTCCTTAATCTTTAGAGTACCGTTCTTTACAAGAACAGTGGCAACTGGTCCAATTGATTTATCTAATCTAGCTTCAATGATAGAACCAGATGCTGGAACTTTCTTTGTAGCCTTTAGATCAAGCATTTCTGCAACAAGTAGAACGCTCTCTAATAACTTATCTACGCCTTGACCAGTCTTAGCACAGATTGGGCAAACGATTGTATCACCGCCCCATTCTTCTGGTAAAAGGTCATAATTTGGCAATTGTTGTAATACCTTAGAATAATCACCATTTGTTTTATCAATCTTGTTTGCAGCAACGATAATTGAAACGCCTGCTTCTTTAGCATGGTTAATAGCTTCAATTGTTTGAGGCATGATAGCATCATCTGCAGCAACAACGATAATAGCAATATCTGTTACTTGAGCACCACGCTTTCTCATAGCAGTGAAAGCTTCGTGTCCTGGTGTATCTAAGAATGTAATCTTTTCGCCGTTTACATCAATTGTATAAGCACCGATATGTTGTGTAATACCGCCAGCTTCTGTAGCGATAACATTTGTCTTTCTAATATAGTCAAGAAGTGATGTTTTACCGTGGTCAACGTGACCCATGATTGTAACGATTGGAGGACGCTTAACCATCTTTTCGTTTGTATCATTTGTATTGATTAATTCTTCTAGCTTATCTTCGGCTGTCTTTTCCTTTTCTAAAGTTAAAGTAATGCCGTAATCCATAGCGATAAGTTCAGCTTCTTCAAAAGTGATAGAAGAATTGATAGTAATCATCTTTCCTAATTCGAAGAATTTCTTAACTAAATCTGCAGCTGGTTTACCAATCTTTTCAGAGAAAGTCTTTAGTGGTACGATATCTGAAGTTAAAACTGCTTCTGTGATTTCAACACGTTGAATTGGTTCATGCTTCTTTTCTTTCTTGTTTCCTCTGATTCTTACGATTGAATCGTCATCATCCATAGCTTCTAGTGATGAATCGTATTCATAACCACGCTTGAATAAATCACGCTTAGATAAACCACCCTTTTCCTTTGGTTCTACAACTGCCTTTGGAGGATTTTTCTTTGTTCTTTGTGTATCTTTCTTTTCAACGATATCTGAAGCAACAAAGTTAGAAGGTTGTTGTTTGAATCCAGGTTTACCATTTTGATTAAATCCAGGCTTTCTGTTTGGATCGAATGGAGGACGAGGTCCATTTTGATTGAATCCTGGTTTTCTATTTGGGTCAAATGGAGGACGTTGTCCATTTTGATTAAATGGAGGCTTTTGTCCGTTTTGAGGTCTTGGTCCTTTAGGTCCTCTACCAAAATCTGTAACAACATACTTTGGTTGTTCAGCTTGTGGTTCTGCTTGAGGAGCTGGCTTTGGAGCCTCTTTTTCAACTTCTTCAACCTTTTCTTCCTTTACTTCTTCTTGAGCAACAGGAGTTTCTTCAACTACTTGTTCTTCTTGTTTTACTTCTTCAACCGCTACTTCTTCTTGTACTTTTTCTTCAGTAGAAGCTAAAGGTGCTCTCTTTGAATATTCATCATCAAGCTTAGCTTGAGACTTACCCAATACTTGAGCAGCTTGTAACAAGATCTCCTTATATTTATCTAGCGATGATATGCTAGTGCTTATAAACTCGCCTAAATCTTTAATTTCCACGTTTATTAATCCTCCAAAAAACGTTATTTATTCTTTATAATCGCCTCTGATAGCGATTCATCAATAATGCCAATCATCTTTACATTATTGCGTTTAAGTAAGTTGTTTAAATAGTTTTCTTCAACTTCTATTAACTCAACTTCGTTTTGTTCTGCAAAATAATCTAATTGTTTCTTACTATTTGCACCTAAAGTTTTATCATAGATAATTACATATGGTAGAAATTTAGATTTTTTAATGAAATCCAATCCCCATAATACCTTGTTTGCTTTTACAGCAAAATGGATATACGAATTACACTTTTGATTCAAACTCATTTTTAATGCTTTCGTATGTGGCTTCATCTACTGGTGTTTCAAAAGCCTTATTCAATAGCTTATTTGCTACTAATTTATTAATACAGTTAATATCGTTACAGATATATGCTCCTCTTCCTACTTTTTTGCCTGTAAAATCCAAAGATATAGCGCCTTCTTTTGATCTTACAACTCTAATTAGGTCCTTCTTATCTTTACGCTCTCTACAAGCAATACACATTCTTTGAGGTAGTTTCTTTTCCATATTAATAGTTTTCTCCTGATTCCTCGCTCATCTTCTTAACATCGATCTTCCAATCTGTTAATTTAACAGCAAGTTTTGCATTGTAACCTTTCTTACCGATTGCCTTTAGGTACATTTCATCTGGAACTAAAGCCTTAGCTGTCTTTAGTGATTCAACGATAGCAACAGCTACAACCTTTGCTGGAGATAAAGCTCTAGCAATGAATTCTGCTGGATCATCGCAATATGGTACGATATCGATATTTTCACCATTGATTTCTTCAACGATGTTTGTAATTCTCATACCCTTTTGACCAATACATGCACCAACTGCATCGATTGTTGGATCTGTAGCAGCGATAGCAACCTTTGTTCTGTATCCTGGTTCTCTAACGATCTTCTTGATTACAACAAGGCCAGCCTTAACTTCTGGAATTTCCATTTCGAATAATCTTCTAATGAAACCATTGTTTGTTCTAGAAACAAGAACATGGCTATTTCCTCTTGAATCTGTAGAAATCTTACGAACGTATACCATTAATCTCTTACCAACTGTATATTCTTCTGTTGGAACTTGGTCTCCCTTTAGCATTAAGCCTTCCATTTGAGAACCTGAGATATCTACATATATATTGTCGCCTTCGATTCTTCTGATTTGGCAAGAAACGATTTCTCCTTCCTTCTTAGCCATTTCTTCGTAAACGATGTTCTTTGTAGCATCATTTAACTTTTGAATTACTACTTGCTTAGCTGTTTGAGCAGCAATTCTTGAAAAATCCTTTGGCTTTAAATCTTCAGAGATAACTCCGCCGATTTGAGCTTTCTTGTCGATTAATAGAGCATCTTCTAGAGAAATTTCCTTCTCTGGATCTTCTACTTCTTCTACAATTTTCTTGTAAGCAGAAACTCTAATAGTACATTTTTCACTGTTTAATTGGATAAGAATATTACGAGCTTCTCCGCATTCTTTCTTATAAGCAGATGAAATACCTGCAGATAAGTATTCAATGAATTGATCTTTGCTAATCTTAGCTGTAGCTTCTAATTCATCTAAGGCTTGAAAGAATTCTTTGCTTGTAATTTCTCTCTTTGCACTACTTGCTTTTGTAGTACCCTTTGTTGTGTTTGCCATTTTCGTCCTCCTAAAATTTGATAGCGACATGGATTACCGCTATATCTTTTATATTCAAATTTAATATTTTTCCTTTATATTCAACATCGATGTTATCTCCGTTGTACTTAACTAATTTTGCTTCGAACTTCTTTAGCTTATCAATTGGAGCATATAAAGAAATTTCTACGTCTTCATTTAGATGCTTTTCAAAATCCTTTTGTGTTTTGAATGGTCTATCTAAACCAGGAGAAGATACGTTAAGATTGTAAGCCTTACCTTGAGTTGGGTCTAATTCATCTAGTGGATCTGAAATAGCATTATGAATTAATTCACATGCGTTTAGGTCCATTCCGCCTTCCTTGTCTACATAAACGATTAAAGTATCTTGTCCATATAGTTTTTTGAATTCTACATCAACAAGTTCCATACCATTTTGATTAATGATAGGTTCTACTAATTTTGCAACTTCTTCACAAATCTTTGACATATTACTCCTTTGCATAAGAAAAGCGACTTTTTCAAGTCGCCTTCAAGTCATATACTTTAAAACTAATATTATAATACGCATAATAAATATAAAAGTAAAGCATTTTGCATAAATTTGTTTAAATCATAAAAAATTGACCACCTATCGATGGTCAACTTTTATTCATCATTTATCTAATTAAGACTTATAAATGTTGTTGAAAATCTTAAGTAGGCTCTTTAGAGAATCATTGATTTCTGATAAAGAAGATGCGATTGAAGCTAATGACTTGTTGTCAACTTCTGGAGCAGCAATGATAGGAGCAACAGCTGGAGCAGCCTTTTCTTCCTTCTTTGGCTCTTCTTTCTTAACTTCTGGAATTGGAGCAGCCTTTGGAGCTTCTTCTTCCTCTTCTTCTTCCTCTTCTTCTTCAACTACAGGAGCTTTCTTAGCTGGAAGTTTCTTTGGAGCAACAGCTGCTGGAGCTTCCTCTTCCTCTTCTTCTTCCTCTTCTTCAACCTTCTTAGCTGCTTCTTCTGCTTTAGCCTTTAATCTGTAGATTTTCTTACAATCTGTACAGTATAAAACAACTTCACCAGTCTTTGTCTTTTTCTTTACTAATTCGTTTCCGCAAACTTTGCACTTTGCCATAATATTTTCCTCCGATATAGATTGTTTTTAGATAACATTAAATATCATAGCGCATTTTAGAAAAAAAATCAAAATATTTCTTAGAAAATGCCCGTACGAGCGAGAAAATTTATATCTTAAATTAAAATTTAGGTAATTTGTGTTATACTATTTTGCGAGAGGTAGAAATGGAAAATATTACGGGCGTTATTAAAACACAATTAGACTTACAAAAAATCAATGATATGGCTGATAGCGATTTAGATTATTTAGTTAAATTTTCCGCTAAAAAATATCAAGATGAAATCGAAGTAATCGCAAATAATATTATTTATGGTTCAAAGAGATTTGTTTTATTATCTGGACCATCTTCTTCAGGTAAAACAACAACCTCACATATGATAGCTAAGCATCTTAACGCATTAGGAAAAGGTTGTGTATATATTTCATTAGATGATTTCTTTATTAATAGAGATCAAACCCCAATTTTGCCTGATGGTAAATACGATTTTGAAAACTTTGATATCTTAGATTTAGACAAGATTAATTCTTGTATTACTGATTTAATTACAAAATATGAAACAGATCTTCCAATTTTTGATTTCGTAACAGGAAACAGAAAAAAAGAAGTTAACCATATTGAAGTTAGCCAAGATGATGTAATCATCATTGAAGGTACACATGCTCTAAATCCAAAGCTTTTAAGAATGGATACTTCTCTATTCTACAAGGTTTATATTTGTGTTTATTCAAACTTCCAAATCAATGGAACAACTATCATCCCAGCTAAACTATTAAGATTCATGAGAAGATTAATCCGTGATGCTCAAACAAGAGGTACAGGTATCGAAGAAACATTATCTTTATGGAATAATGTATGTGCAGGCGAAGATAAATACATAAAGCCATATAGAGTTGCTGCTAATTATCTTTTAGATACTACACACCCATACGAGCCACTTTTATACCATACATATCTTGAAAAGATGCTAAAAGGTTCGAAGAATCCTTATGGTATTGAATTATATGAAAAATTACAATTCTGCGGATATTTAACAGAAGATGTAGTTCCAGATGATTCTCTACTTTGGGAATTTTTAGTTAAAGGCTCTAACAAAGATAAAATGTTAAAGTAATTAAAGTTTCATCAAATTAGCAAGTTCGATAAACACTTTTGCTGTAGCTAAAGCGTCAGATAGTGCTCTATGTGGCGTTTGATTAACTACGTTAAAGCGATTGCATAATGATTCTAAAGAATTGCTTGTTAGCCCTAATTTTGCTTCCTTAGCCATTGTTAATGTATCAAGCGTTTTATAATCAAAATCATAACCATATTCTTCAGCATAATGTTTAACAATTGGAACATCAAAACGAATTGCATTTTGACCAACTAAAATACTATCTCTAGCGTACTTTAAAAATGGTCCTATAGCATCACGAATAATTGGAGATTCTTCGACCATCACATCAAAGATGTGTGTTAAATCTATAGATACTTTAGAAATTGGTTCTTCTGGGTCAACTAAAGTTTCAAATGTTGATACTATTTGACCGCCCTTTATTCTTACCGCACCAATTTCAATAATCTTAGGTATTTGTCCTTTGAAATTACCACCAGTTGTTTCTAAATCAAAAACAGTAAATTCTCTTTCACGAAGTAGCGGACAAATATATGGTGCTTGATCTAATAGCGTATATACAGCATTTGCAGCTTCATCTTCATAAGGCTTTGGTTCAGGGACTACAGCCTTTTTAATTTGTTTTTTCATGAAGTGAATCTTATCTTGTGTTCCCTTTACATCGATAATACAGGTTGAAATTGATCTAGCAAAGAAAGATAATGCACCATTAAATGTACTTTCAACAATATCACCTTGAACGATGATATCTTGACCTGGCTGTAATTTTTCAATTGTGCTCTTTTTCTGATTCTTTCTATAGAAATACAAGCAATGCATTATTGCATTAGTTGGGTCTTTTATGTCAAAGACATAATATATCTTTCCTGATTTAGCTTCTTTTCTTTCTATACTCATGATATATCCGCAAACAGTTACTTCTTGAATTGCTTTTGTATATCTTGAGATATAAATTGGAGGATCTACAATGTATCCACCAATAACTGGCTCTCCACGTTTTATATTAACAATACCATCGTCAACGTATTTTGCTGCGTTATGAAGCTTGAATTCTTCCGTCGTAGGCATTTTCACGCTCTTAAACTTTATGAAGTTTTTAGCGCTGTATTTTGAGTCCAAATAGTTATTTATAGCTACAGCTACATCCTTTTGAATACAATAGTTATAAATTGTTTCATCAACTGGGATTGTAATAGATACAATATCATTAGATATTGTGACAGCAATATCTTTAGCAACATATTTACCATTGAATAGTTTAAAATAATGCTCTCTTATATAATCTGTTACATATCTTTGAATAACTTCTGGAATGATTTTTACTTTTGCATATTTAATATGACAAACAACATTTGGAGGAACTATAGATTGTACTCCGTTTTCGATTTCAGCTTTTATATCGTTATTAAACTTCTCTTCATCGTTATAGATATCATATGGCACGATAAATGTTAAATGTAGAGAAACTGTATTATTGTTTTTATTCTCTTCCATAGAAACATCTTCAGTTCTTAAATAACTGAATTTATCATTTGTCGCTTTATTAAATTCTATTAAGAATTTATCCATTGAAGTTATCTACAAGCTCCTTTAGTTTGTCTAATATTTGATCGTTTGGAACAAGTGCTATTTGTTTGCCATCTTTAAAGATGATAGATTTATCTTGGCCACCAGCAACACCAAAGTCTGAACCTTCAGATTCCCCTATTCCGTTTACTATACAGCCCATAACAGCAATCTTGATGTTCTTTTTAACATCTTTGCAATATTCTGCAATTTGATCTGCATAACCTTGTACATTAATTTCTGTTCTTGCGCAAGTTGGACAAGAAACTATTTCACAATATGGTTTATTATATAAATTACATGCTTTTAAGATATTTTGAGCGGCATAAATCTCTTTTACTGGCTCATCTGTTAAAGATACTCTAATTGTATCGCCAATACCATCTACTAATAATCCACCTATACCAATTGAGTTTTTAATTAAACCTTGTGTATATGTACCAGCTTCGGTAACGCCAATATGTAGTGGATATGGTACTAAATCGTGTAATTTTCTATAAGCATTTATCATATTAAATACATTTGATGACTTGCAAGATATAACTATATCGTTAAAATTACAATCCTCAAGCAAATGTACGTGCTCTAGAGCGCTTTGAACCATACCATCGACCTGATTTAGATCTTTGTATTTTTTATCTAAAGAACCGCCGTTTACGCCGATTCTAATTGGAATGTTTCTTTCTTTTAAATAATCAGCAAGATATCTAACCTTATCTAAAGATCCGATATTTCCTGGATTAATTCTAATTTTTGCTGCCCCATTATCTGCAGCAAGGATTGCAAGCGATGATGAAAAATGTATATCAGCAACAACAGGAATGTTTACTTGTTCTACAATATGCTTTAGAGCAAGTCCACTTTCTTTATCTGGAATTGAACATCTAACCAATTCACATCCTGCTTTTTCAAGTTCTAGGATTTGTTTTACTGTTCCATCGATATCTGTTGTTTTAGTATTTGTCATTGATTGAACAATGATATCTTTACCACCAATTACTAAATTACCAACTTTTACTTTCTTTTCGCTCATAATTACCCCAAGAAATGCAATAAATCAAAGGTGATGGCCATTAATATTAAAAATGCCAGTCCGCAAAGATTTATAATTGCTTCGACTTTTCTATTATTTGGTTTTCTTCTTATCCATTCTACAATACAGAATATAATTCTGCATCCATCAAGAGCTGGGAATGGTAATAAATTCATAACACCAACTGACGCTGAAAGCACACAGACTCCAAACATTACTGCTGCAAATCCATTCTTTGCAAGCTCAGTTAATGCAGATATTGCTGTTATTGTACCACCCATTGACTCAGAAACCTTTGCTGTTCCCTTAAATAGAGACACAAATGTCTTGAATATTAAGCATATTTCGTCCCATGTGAATTCAAATGCGTGTGTAAATGCTCTAAAGAATGGTAATTTTGTTTCATAATATCTAGCAGATATACCAACACCTGTACCAGACATTTCAACTACATTACCTTGTTCATCTACATATGTTCCATAATAATCCTTAATTGGAACGACAAGTTCAATAATCTCTCCGTTTCTCTCAACAGTTGCTACAACAGAATCTTTTCCAGTATATAGCGTTCTTAATTTTGCTGGATTTGTTAATGAATAAACATATTCACCATCTATTTGATAAATAATATCTCCAACTTCAAATTGTTGTTCATAAGATTCATCTACATAATCATATGTTCTTGCAACTTGTGGAACAAAGTCGCCAAAAGCTACGAAGAATATAGTGATAAATAGAATTGCGCTCAATAGGTTCATAAAAGCACCAGCAAATAGCACAATTATTCTTTGCCATACTGGCTTATTATTAAACGCATCTTCTGATGGATTATCTTCATCTTCTCCCTCAAATTGACAATAACCGCCAAGAGGAATCCATCTTATTGAGAATTTTTCTCCAGTTGTTTTACTAACTCTTTGGAATATCTTTGGCCCAAATCCAATAGAATATTCTAATATTTTAAAATGAAATAATTTGCCCGCAACATAGTGTCCTGTCTCATGAATCATAATCATGAACATCAAACAGAAGATAGCTATAATAATATAGCCAATCCATTTAAAAACTTCTGCAGCTGATATTGCGGCTAAAAACATCATATGCTTTTCTTAATAAACTCCCTAACATCGTAATCTACTCTTTGAATATTAAATAGAGTCAAAGAATCTTCTGATGCAAATTTGTCTAAAGCTTTTTGAATATTGTCAGATATATCATAGAACTTGATTTTATCTTTTAGATAAAGTTGTACTAATTCTTCATTTGCAGCATTCATAATAGTTGGAGCAAGTCCTCTCTTTGCCGCTACATCCAAAGCGATTTTTAAACATGGGAATGTTTCTAAATCAGCTGTTTCAAAATGAAGAGTTAAATCTTTAAAAGATAAAGGTGAGAATAAATAATCTCCTCTCTTTGGATAATTTAGAGCTACTTGAATAGGAAGCTTCATATCTGGATAAGATAATTGGCCAATTATAGAGCCATCCTTGTATTGAATCATACTATGAACAATACTTTCCTTGTGCACTATAATTTCGATGTCCTTTGGGCTCATATTGAATAAATGCATAGCTTCAATAACTTCAAGACCTTTATTCATTAAAGTTGCGCTATCTATTGTAACCTTATTTCCCATATTCCAAGTAGGATGCTTTAGCGCATCTTGAGCTCTAAGATTCTTAATTTCGTCCTTTGTTTTTCCTCTAAATGCACCACCTGAAGCAGTTAAAAGGATTTTGTCTATCTTTTTGTCTTTATTAAAATCTAAACATTGCCAAATAGCAGAATGTTCTGAATCTACAGGAAGAATATCTATATTGTTATCTTTTGCAAGTTTCATAACAATATCTCCGCCTGTAACTAAAGTTTCTTTATTAGCAAGTGCTATTGTTGTACCAAATTTTAGAGCTGTAATTGTTGGAGATAATCCCTCAATACCAACTAGCGCATTTAATAAGATATCGCACTCTACAGTACATAGAGATGTAATAGCTAAATCTCCATCAAATAGTGTGAAATCTCCCTTTGGTAAACGTTGAGCTGCTTTTTCATCAGAAACAGCTACATATTTTGGTTTGAATTCTTGAATTTGTTTTTGTAGTAATAAAATATTTGAATTACATGCCAAGCCAACTACTTCAAACTCATCTTTGTATTGACGAATAACATCTAGAGTTTGTGTACCAATTGATCCTGTTGAACCTAATATAACTACTCTTTTCATACTAAATCCTTGTTATTATTTCAGCGAAGCATAGAACGATAGGAATACTAACGATAACACTATCTAATCTATCCATAAATCCGCCATGTCCTGGGAATATAGAACCATAGTCTTTAATTCCTGCTTTTCTTTTAATCCAAGATGCGATTAAATCACCAATTTCACAAATAGGACCAGCAATAACACCTAAAGCAATATAGATTAATGCTGATTTCCAATATGCATCAGTTAATGCAAATTCTTCTACATACTTAAATGAAGCAAATACATTTGTAACGTCAAATAGTACGAAGATTAATAGCGCACCAATAATAGCTCCAACAATACCACCGATTCCGCCTGCAATAGTCTTTTTAGGGCTAATCTCTGGACATAGCTTCTTGCCTCCAATAAGCATTCCACTAAAGTATGCCATTGTATCTGTAAATACTGGGATAAAGATTGTAAGCAAAATTGCATATAAACCAATCTCCAAATTGTTCATTATTATAAATAATGACATTGGTAGAATTGGATAGAACAATATAAATATTGATGCAAATACATCTTTTAATTCGTATTTATGATCAAATGTAAATACAGCAAGTTCAATTAGAACAAATGCTGTTATAGATAATGCTAATGCTAAATAGCCAAAGAAATAAGTTAATACTGTTATAACTACAGCAGCACAAAGATTAATCCATTTCATAATCTTATATTCTGCTTTAGCTAATGCATCGCACATTTCATATGCACCGGCAATTGTAACTACAGCAATAAATCCGGCTAATATAGCTGGATGAATTTGTCTTAATCCTAAGATAAAGCCAAATACAACAACTATCATAACTAAAGCTGTTAAGATTCTCTTTAACATATTACCTCAAATCTCCAAAACGACGATTACGCTTTGAATACTCACTAATTATATAATCTATAGATTTTTCATCCATGTCTGGCCATAGAGTATCCATGAATAATAATTCTGAATAAGCTAATTGCCATAACATAAAGTTTGAAATTCTCTCTTCTCCAGATGTTCTAACGATGATATCTGGATCTGGAAGCCCGCTTGTATAAATACAATCAGACAACATTTGCTCATCGATTTTAGAGATTCCAGATTGCAATATATAATTAACGGCATTTACAATTTCTTGTCTTCCACCGTAATTTAATGCAATGTTTACTATCATGCCTGTGTTGTTCTTGCCGCTTTCTCTAATCTTATTTAAAGCATCTTGTGTAGATTTTGGAAGTAAAGATAAATCTCCCATAAACATAACTCTACAATTTCTATCAACATATTTTTTTAATTCAGTTTCAGCAAATTGTTCAACTAATTTAAATATAGCATCTATTTCTTCTTGAGGTCTTTTCCAATTCTCAGTAGAAAAAGCATAGAAAGTACACATTTGTACGCCCTTATCTTGGCATGCCATAACAACTTTCTTTAATGCTTCAACTCCAGCTTTATGTCCAGCTTTTCTAGGAAGTAGTCTCTTTTTAGCCCATCTTCCGTTGCCGTCCATAATAAATGCTATATGTTTTGGTATCTTTATCTCTTCCATAATCCCTTATAAAGTGACGACAAGCTGAGCGCTCGTGCGCCAGCTTGCCCGAATTTCTATATTAAATGAAACAAGCTTATACGCTCATTATTTCGTCTTCTTTTTCCTTTGTCATCTTATCAACTTTTTCAATTGCTTGAGCGATGTTCTTATCTACATCCTTTTCAAGTGTTGATTGTTCGTCTTCAGAAATCAATTTATCCTTGTTTAATTTCTTTAAAGCATCGTTAGCATCACGTCTTGCGTTTCTGATTTGAACTTTGATGTTTTCAGCAGCAGCCTTAACTTGCTTTGCAAGTTCCTTTCTTCTTTCAGCTGTTAATTCTGGGAATACTAATCTAATGTTCTTACCATCGTTTGTTGGTGTAATACCGATGTTAGCAGCAAGGATTGCCTTTTCTACGCTCTTTAGGGCACTTTGATCCCAAACTGCGATCATAAGCATTCTTGCTTCTGGAACAGTAACATTACCAATTTGCTTAATTGGAGTTGGAGTTCCATAATAATCAACCATAATCTTATCTAGAATATGTGGATTTGCACGTCCAGCTTTCATTTCATTAAATTCGTGAATTAATGCTTCAATACTCTTGTTTGTTTTTTCATCTAGAGTATCAAACACTTCTAAAACTTCTATACTATCTAGCATAATAAATCTCCTTAGTTATTTGCTAAAAATAGTATAACAAACAAACCTAAGTTTTACAATATTTAAAATTATAATAATATAAATAGCGCGTAATAATTAAGATACTTGAATTGAATAAGTAAGGATTTGTCTTAGCTTATATGTCGTGTAATTATTTTCGTAAGTCACAATTACCTTATAAATTCCACTTTCTAAGTTTGAAATAGATGCTGTATTTGCATTCTTTGCATAATAGATGTAATCGCCATCAGAATTTTGAATCTTAATTGAATAGAATTCATCTTGAGCAACCACATTTATATTCTTATTTGTGGAAGTTACTTTAACAACATAGCTCTTATCTGGATCGGCAACGCCACCAGTTACAATTGTTCCACCAGTGTAATTATCATAATAATTTTGAACATATGAGCCAACAGTCTTTGCAAGGTATAATCCTAATTCCTTTAAATATTCGTTATAATATGCACCATAAACCAATTCTTGATATGTATAAGATGTATAAGATAATTCGTAATAATTGTACTTAGGTACAATAATTGATATTTTTGCTTCATCATTACCATATGCACCGTTGATTGTTCCGTTGAACATATCGTATGAAATCATAACTTCTTTATTGTTTGTAGTTGTGAATCTATAAACAAAAGAAACTGTTGCATTAGATACATTCAAAGATACACTTGTAGGATATGTAGCGTTGAATTTGTATGTTGATTTAAAATCAGTTGTATCAATACTAATTTGAGTATTGTTTAAATTTTGTAGAATTGAATAATTGCTACTTACAACCTTACCATAAATATTAACACTCTTTGTAACATTCTTATTGAAGTTATATTTTGTCTTGAAAGCTGATGTTGTATACCATCCGTAGAAGTCACCAGAGCCTGTATATTCTAATTCTAATACCTTACCTGATGAATATAACGTCTTGTATGGAGATGATGAATTACCAACGTAATAATTGATTGTATATAATTTATCTTCAAACACAGCAGTAAATGTCATGTCCTTATCTACAACTTGACCAGCTTGTGCTCTATTTCCTTCTTCGTCTTGCCAATAGATGAATGTATATCCGTCTTTTTCTGGCGTTGGAGCTAATTGTAATTTATCTCCTTCTCCGTATTTATAAGAATTAACTACTTCACCATCTACAATAAATTCAACTTCGCTTTGCATTTCAAATACGGCATCAAATCTTATAGATGCAGTATCTGAATCTAAATCGGCTAAATCGTATGGGAATGTAACAATTTTATTATCTAAAGCCCAGTATCTGAAAATGCATCCATCTTTAGATGGAGAAACATCTGGAGTATAAACTAATTCATCTGATTCATAATCCCATGTTTCATAGTTCACGCCATCAACATAGAAAGAAACGCTTATCCAACGTGTAGCATAAGCATAAAACACAAGATCTGTAGTTCCAACTTGATATGGGAATATGGCATTCTTCTTTTTGCCATTAACAGTCCAATGAGAAATTGTATAATTTAAATATTCGTATATTTGTGGATCATTGATATAATCGCCAGTTTTATATGTAGCTTCTTGAACAACGTTTTCGCCAACCATGAATTTGACGTTAACGTCAACCTTCTCTCCCGAATCATCTCCGCAAGCGACTAATAACGATATAGACAAAAATAAAACCATTACAATTAGTAATGAAAATACAACCTTTTTCATTGCACTTCCTATCAATTTTCAAGTATTATAATTTGCCCCGCTTAAAAATAATATAATTTGATAGTATAAATTTTAGAATTTTTAAATATTATTAATTATGAATTAACGTTCCTATCTTTTCACCTTTAGCTGCCCTTAAAATACTGTCCTTTTCCTTTAGGCCAAAAGCTACGATTGGAATATTATTATCCATGCATAATGTAATAGCTGTAGTGTCCATTGCTTGTAGTCCTTGAGCAATAACATCTTTATAAGTAATATCATCATACTTCTTAGCGTTTGGATTCTTCTTTGGATCTGAATCATAAACACCATCGATGTTCTTTGCTAATAGTAAAACGTCTGCATGGATTTCAGCGGCTCTTAATGACGCAGCTGTGTCTGTGCTGAAGAATGGATTTCCAGTACCTGCTGCGAATATTACGACTCTACCTTTTTCGAAATGTCTTAAGGCTTTTCTTAAAATATATGGCTCAGCAATTCTAGTAATTGTTAAAGCTGTTTGTACTCTTGCAGAAATACCTGCTGCTTCTAGAGCATCTTGCATAGCAATAGCGTTCATAATTGTGGCTAACATTCCCATGTGGTCTGCAGCAGATCTATCCATAGTAGAATCGTGTTGCTTACCTCTCCAGAAGTTTCCTCCTCCGATAACTAGACCTACATCAATACCTTCGTCTCTAACCTTTTTAATTTGATCTACAACGGCCTTGATTGTTACATCGTCTAAACCGAATCCTTTATCTCCTGATAATGCTTCTCCACTGATTTTAATAAGTGCTCTCTTGTATGCCATATAAAAATTACTCCTCAAGTTTTCTAATATTTAGTATACCATAAATATAAAAAAGGGGGAAACCCGAAGGTTTCCCGACTTTCATTAATTCTTCTTTGCTGCTGCTATTTGAGCTGCTACTTCATCTTGTAAGTTTTCTTCTTTCTTTTCTAGGCCTTCACCCATTACTAAACGAGTAAACTTAACAATCTTAGCGCCCTTTAGAATATCCTTAACAGCGATGCCTTGATCCTTAACGAATGGTTGTTCAACAAGACAAACTTCTTTGTAGAACTTACCAATCTTACCAGAAATCATCTTTTCAAGGATTTCCTTTGGCTTAGAAGCGTTCTTTGGATCATTCATAGCTTGAGCTAATAAGATTTCCTTTTCGTGGTTAACTTCATCAGCTGGAACTTCTTCTGGAACGATATATCTTGGAGCTGCTGCAGCGATTTGTAATGCAACATCATGAGCTACTTCATCAGAAGCATTTTCTGTTTCAACTAAAACGCCGATTGCACCACCCATGTGGATGTATGAAGATAATTGTGTGCCATTAGCAACATACTTTTCAAATCTTCTGATAGAAATCTTTTCACCGATCTTAGCAACAACTTCACTTGTTAATTCAGATAAAGCGCTAACAACTGATTCAACATCTTTAACTTCATTTTCAGCGATGTACTTAGCAACTTGATCAACATATGCCTTGTATTGTTCGCCTCTAGCTACGAAGTCTGATTCGCAGTTAACTTCAACGATAACACCAACGTTTCCATTGATATATGTAGATACGATACCTTGAGAAGCGATCTTTCCAGCTCTCTTTTCGCTTGTAGCCTTTCCTTTTTCTCTTAAAAGTTCTACAGCCTTGTCCATATCTCCGTCAGCTTCTAATAAAGCCTTCTTACAATCCATAACGCCTACGCCTGTTCTAGCACGTAAATCAAAAATGTCTTTATTTGTGAAATTCATAATAATCTCCTAATTAGTCTTTAACTTCTGTTGTTTCAGCTGGAGCTTCTTCCTTAGCTGCAACAAATGATTCGCCTTCTTTTGCTTCAATAACTGCATCTGCAATAATGCTAGAAATTAACTTAACAGCTCTAATAGCATCATCGTTACCTGGGATAACGTAATCTACTAAATCTGGATCACAGTTTGTATCAACTAAACCAACAACTGGGATACCTAACTTCTTAGCTTCCTTAATTGCGTTAGCTTCTTTTCCTAGATCTACTACGAATAAAGCGCCTGGAAGTGATGTCATAGTCTTAATACCGCCAAGGTTTAGATTTAACTTATCTCTTTCAGCTACTAATAAAGCAACTTCTTTCTTTGGTAATAGGTTGAATTCACCTGTTAATTCTTGTTGATTAATCTTGTTTAATCTGTCAATTCTCTTCTTAACTGTTTCAAAGTTTGTTAATGTACCACCTAACCATCTTTGGTTCATGTAGAACATACCGCATCTTTCAGCTTCTTCTTTGATAACTTCTTGAGCTTGCTTCTTTGTTCCTACGAATAGGATAGACTTTCCAGCCTTAACTGTGTCTTTAACAAAGTTGTATGCTTCGTTAATCTTTTCAACTGAGATATCTAAGTTGATAATGTGGATTTCTGATCTATCTTCCTTTGGATAGATGTACTTCTTCATTTTTGGATTCCAATCTCTTTTCTTGTGTCCAAAATGTACGCCGGCCTCTAATAGGCTCTTCATTTCTACTACTGCCATTTTTAAAATTCTCCTTTTTGTTTATTTCTTCCCCGTTGCTTTACATATTTGGCCACCCCGGCAAAGGGCAACGGCTGCATACTCACAACGAGTGCTTATTTTGGCTAGGTTGATTATATCAAAGCATTTTTTTACTTGGCAACTAAAAATAAATATAATTTTTTAAATATGCATTTATAACTTCATAAACAAAAATTAAGGAAAGCTCAGCAAAGCCGAACTTTCCATAAATTTTATAATTTTGTCATGATATTAAGAAATTATTTATCTTCCTTTGCAGATTCATTTTCAGCTTTAGCTGCTGCTTTTGCATTTTCGCCAATATTTTCATTTGGCGCGTCAATTACTACTTCCTTCTTAGTATCATTTCTTCCTTGTTGTTCATCATCATTATCATCATCTTTCTTTTTCTTAAAGATAAAGAACCATAGTAATAATCCAGCAATTAATACAACACCTACGATGATGCCTATTATTAAGCCCAAATTATTCTTCTTTTCTGGTTGTGATTCGTTTTGTGGCGCTTTATTTTCATCTTGTTGTGATGGCGTTGGACTAGCTTCTTGATTTGCAGTAGTATCTTGTTCTTGATTTGGCGTAGATGGATTATTATGCGCTTCTTCTAACGCTGCATAGTCTTCCTCTGCTTTTATCAATTTATTGTAATAATCAAGTCCTGGCCTATCCTCCGGGCTTAATGCCTCATAAGCTGCCCTAGCTGCTTCAATTTTTTGCTTGCATTCTGGAGTATACGCAACTTCACCAATTGCTTCTATCTTATCATCTACAGCAACCACTTCTGCTTTCTTTTCCCAATGAGCATACAATGTTGCTCCTTCTAATCTATCCCATGCTTCTATTGAAGCACCATTTGCATCGTAATATTTTTTACCATTTATTTCAGCATCGAAATATCCATTAAATGCATATCCTGCTTTAGAAGGAATCGCAATAGAAGATGTAGTCGCACCATAAATCGCCCTTGCTGAATTCGAGCCACCAGATCCTCCTTTCTTGTTAAATTCAACCAAATACTTTACACCAAAATCTACTTTCTTATATTCATTATGTTTTTCGCCGGTTGTATTAATAGCAATACCGTTTTCACCTTCAGTTCCTAATTCGTCAGTCCATCCTACACCTGCAATAGAATTTTTTAAAGTTCCACCAAGGGCGCGCTGCGATCCAGTTGCAGTAACGCTCTTTGCATTTTCTCCTATTATTATTGGGTTGTAATTAGTAGCTGAAATGCCAAATCTGCCCGCAGCATTAACAATTCCATCATTAATTGTTACAGAAGTAAATCCAAAAATACCCTGATTGTTACCAACTGCTGTAATATTACCTCCATTAATGATAATCTTATCTTGTGCATAAATACCAGAAGCTGCTGAGTACTCTGCAGTAATTTTGCCGGTTTTAGCTATCAAAGTGCCATTACCAGTGAACTTTAGTGACCCACCTCGGCTCGCAAAATTGCCTACATCGTCATACAATAAATAACAAGCGCCAATCGCATAAATCGCAATTTCTGAATCGAGTGTATTTATAATCTCATTAGTTCCAATAAGATTTATCTCAAGGGTTTCATAATAACTGTATAAAATTGCCGAATTCAAATGAACGAAATTTTCATCTATTGTATAACCTGTTCCTTCATAAGAATAATTGTTCAATGTTATCTTATTTTCATCAGCATCATACTCCCAGCCGTCTCCAGACATACGTTCGTCAGTAACTAATGCACCATCAATATATATGTCATATCCAGTAATTATAGTTGGGTAATCCGCATCGTTCTCCATTTTCCATTTATCAACAAAATCCCAACCAATATCAGTAAAATTGGCTACTGTTTTAAAATCAGATAGTTCAAATTTATGCGTACTTAAAACATTTAAATTAGCAATATGTTTCACTCCAACTGGCTCTATGCTTCCATCAGTTTTCATTACAGCATTATTAATATATGCATTTTCATCAGCAAAACCTGTAATTCCTCCAACACGTGTTTCAGAGCCTTCACCTAATTTATTTAATGAACCATAATTAAAACTATTGACAATTCTACCAAAGTAACATTGTGAATTTTCATCTCCAAGTTCTCCAGCTAAACCGCCTGCTCTTATTGCAGCCGTTCCGGGTGTATAGTTGATATCTCCAATGTTATAGCAATTCTCAATATAACTATCAAATAGTTGACCTGCAATGCCACCAACATCTCCATCCGTTGTTCCAATGGTTCCTTTATTAGAGCATAAATATATCAAGCTACGATTAACTCCAGCAATACCGCCAGTATATGTATAGCCATTAATATTACCTTCATTTACGCAGTATTTGATTTGAGTACGAGTATAAAGACTACCGTAATTTTCCCCCGTAATGCCTCCAACGTATATTCTAGCGCGATAATAATCACCTGTTGCTACACATGATATATTAACTTTATTTGTACAATATAAGATACGTCCTGAGTTTTTTGCTACAATTCCTCCGGCCCTTACTTCTACCGTGTATGTATCACGATCGGCGATAACATCAATAGTTCCCTCTACAGTAAGGCGCTTTATAACTGCGTCATTTTCTGTACGTGCAAATAACCCATACATACCATCAAGAACATCCTCTTTTTTTATATATAAACCGCTGATAGTAAATCCACGACCATCAAAAGTGCCGTAAAATCCATTATAATTTCCAATTGGAACCCACTGATTATCAACGTCGCATCCTAAGTCAATATTAGCAGTCAATTTTCCGCAAATATTATTATGCTGTGTTTCTCCGTTTCGCCCATCAACAATATCACGGAATTTCTCAAGTTGAGCTTTTGTGCCAATTAGATACGGATCGTCTTGTGTTCCAGAACCATCCCCCACCCATTCGGCATAAACTAATGAATTATTATCAAAGCTATTTAACACAAGAATTAAACTTGCAAAAAATATAGCTATCAAAACAAATAATAGTAAATAGGTACTAACCCTATTTTTAATTTTAGACGCAATTTTCATCTTGTCCCCCTCATACATTATTTTGTTTCATAGTACTAAACTATATTTTTATTATAATATTTTTATGCAACTAAAAATTATATACAAGTGTCATTTTTGCAACAAATCTTGCCCATATAAGCTAAAATTAGCGTTTTTGCATAAAAATATGCACCCATTTTAAACAGGTGCATATCAAATGATTCAGATTATTTGTGATTAATTATCTCTTTCTTCGCAATCTGCTTTTGAGCACATTGAACAAGCTCCATCGCAGAATTCTTCTTCATTTTCTAAAGCATATTCTTTTAAATATTCGTTGTATAATGCTTCAGTAACGTCCTTGTCTTCTACAGGAACGAAGAAATCATCTCCGTTTTCATCTGCTTCGATTTTGAATAGTAACATTTCATCTTCATCCATATCGCCAAGTTCTGTTGGTTGTAGGAATGCATACCATTCGTCTTTATAATCTAAAGTTGCAATTTGAACAAATTCAATTTCTTTTCCGTCTTCGTCTTGTAGGACAATAATATCTTCATCAGCTAGCATGCTTTCATTTTCTCTTTCGTCAGCCATAAGTACCTCCATTTGCTTACACAATAATCATATAAAATTTTACTACTAAAGTAAAGGTCAAAAAGAATAAAAAAAAGAGCGCGACAATATATATTGCGCACTCCCTAATTTCATATATCAAATATCTTATCTTCCAATGACAACATATTTGTTCTTAATAGGTGTGTTCCTTAAATGAGACTCTTCGATTGGGATTAACTTGAAGTCATACTTAGCCAAGCATTCTTTAAAAGCTTCAAGGTCATATTTGCCAATCCCGAACTCATCAGTATCGATAGTTGTAAAGGCAAAACCTTCAATCGCTCTAGCAGCTAATGCTTGATTAATCATTTCTTCTGCTAATTCTTCTTCTGTCATTTTTCCACCCTCCTTTCAAAAATATTATAACTTATTTATAAATATTATTCAATAGAGTATATATTATCTGGGAATTTATATAGACAAAATAGGGCAAAAAAATATGGGAGCAACGCATAGGTTACTCCCAAATATATACAAATTATAGTATTAAGCTTCGTCTTGGAACCACTTATCTAGTGAATCGTCATTTGGATTAGATGATGATGCACTTAATAGCTTAAATAGCTTTGAGAAGTTATCTGCAGATGTGATTGTTTTTGGCTCAACAAGTGGTGAGAATTTTCTCAATACTTCCTTGTTGAAGTTCTTACCAATACCAACTGGGAATACTTTAACTTCTTTTGCTTGTACCATTCTAGAGAATTCAGTAGCTGCAGCCATATAGTTATCTGTTGGAAGACCATCAGTCATAATAAGCATAATTGGCTTATAGTGTTCGATGTCATTAGATCTATAATAATTTCTTCTTAGTTTTAATAGATCCATTGCCTTCATAACAGCAGCGCCCATTGGTGTTCTGCCATATGGTTTTAGTGGAGCGTATTTTAAGTCCTTAATGTTTGTATATCCACATACAACATCAACTTCGTCTACGCCACCGAAAGAAATGATGCAAATATCACAAATTCTAGATGCTTTTGCATTTCCTCTAACATAGTCCAAGAATTCTTTTAGGTTCTTATTTAGTTCTTCGATTTTTGTAAGTTGTGAACCATCTTTTTCGTCCATTGATCCACTTCTGTCCAAAACAAGACAAATTGGAACACGTCTAGATACGTTAATATCTAATGAACTCCAATCTCCAAAATTTACTTCATCGTCGATGTAGTCAGCCATAATTAGCCCTCCTTTTGCTTAATAAATAGTTCTAGTTCCCTTATCCATTCAGATAGGTATGTAATTTTCCCTTGTGTGAAGTAATAATAGAAATATTCTCTCATCTTATCACTCATAGCAAACCACAATTTTAAGTGCATTGGCATACTTGTTAGGTTGTCTTTGCTCATTGGGTATTCGAATTTTCTATTACCTTCTTCGTTAACCTCTATGTTCTCTTTATTATAGAACGGACTCTTCAACATTAACATCTCAAACAATATTCTATTGATTGGGAAGTATTCGTCTTCAATAGTCCTTAGGTTTTGTCTTAGTTCCTTTCCAGTATACACCTTTTCAGTATATGATGGGTGACATACTGGGCAACAATAATCTTCTATTTGGAAACTACCAGAGTCAATAATATATACACTTCTTGGTGGTTTTACCATGATATTATCTGGTTTCATATCTCCAACTAGAATATTTTTTCTATGAAGATAATCCACTGTTTTTAAGAAATGTAGACATATCTTGTATCTATCTAGTGGGCTCATATCGCCAACTCTAAAGCCTAAATCTCTCATATCATCTATGTTATAGGCACCTTTTAATTCCTTCATAACATAGCCAGCAAAATTATTGTTGTAATATACAATATCAAGTGGCCACAACACGAAATCGTTTGAAATATCCATTTCCATCATCTTTTGTAACTTCTTCAAGTTGACATAATTTAGATGGTTTTTGTTGTATAGCTTAACAAAGAATCCATTATATGTTTTATAACAAGTTCCTTCACCGCCTGATACTGCCTTTGATTTCTCCAGTTTTAAATATCCGTATTTTGGCGAATAGACATAGTCTATTTTGTCAATATTTAGTCCATTTACATATTTATCATTCTCTACATAGAACGCCTTGTAGATGGTCTTTTCTGTTTCTTTCCATTCAACTAAATTTCTATGTCTTACACTATAGATTTTTAGGACTGGCATTTTAGATTTCAAACCTTTGAATGCATCATATACTTTTTCTTGTTGAGTAAGTACATATACTTCATTGTATTTTGTAGCCTTTTGCAAGAAGTCTTCAAGGTCTAAAAATCCGCTCGTTGTTATGTATTCAAGTTTCCTTCTATTAGCAAAGAAATATAAATACGTTTGTATGTTATATGCATCATCATACAACCCCATGCTTAAAAAATTATTAATATCGTTTTGAATTTCACGATCAACAGCAAAATATGGCTCAATTTTTGGGTCATCCAATAGAATTTCTAACAGAGAGTAGAACTTATCTGTTGAAAATACACCTTCATCGATAAAATAAAGTCTATTTAATTTTGCCATTTAGCCCCCAATAAGATGATAAATCATCTTTGTCTGGATATTGTGTCGTGCCATCTACGAATTTCGCATAGGCTGAAACGTCTTCTATTTGTTTAAAATTCTTTATATCTCCAACTACATCTTTGAATACATCTAGTCTGCACTTTTCTGTGTCAATTGTAGAAAGATATAGAATATTTATAGATAAATCATCGTAACTGTATTTTCCTACTTGGTTATTCAAGAATTTATCTAAAGTCTTATTGTATTCTTGTTGCGTATAATTGTTGAAGTTATGGAATAATTTCAAACAGTTTATATGCATACCATTAATTGGATGGTACAAAACTTCTTCAGGACCATCACTCATTAGCATTACGCCAGATAAGTTATACATTCTTGTAGCTGTAATTCTAAAGTGATCGATAGCATCAGGATCTGACATGAAGAATGTGATGTTAATTTGTTCTCCATTTTCTGGGTGAGAGATAACTCTTAGAGATTCATCTGCACCAGAATTAAACAACCCTGCAATTACCCCATCACCAATATGACCAATTAAAAACTTTTCATCTTTTTTAGCTACAAATAACAAAGTACATGCAAGTTCATCAATGCTTACAGATAGTTCATCAGCTTTTTCAAGAATCTTCTTTTTAACATAGTTAAAGATTGATTCTTTTACTAATTTTTCTGATTCTTCTATCTCGTCTTTTGTTTTGCCGTATTTTTCGCAAGATAAATAAAGGTTATCAAATTCTTGAATCAAGTATTCACACACGGATTTAGTGGCAATTTCGGAGCCATATTGAGAATATTGCTTAGAGCCTGCGCCATCAGATACAGCAAGCACGTGAATTCCATTCTTGCCAATGTAATAAACATTGTCTTGGCAAGGTAGTTTTGCTTCTACGTGATCGTTACCTATAACTAAGCCTTGTGCTTGTCTCCATTTAGTCAATATCATAATATTGCCCATCCTTCGAAATCTGCTCTGTCGAATTTAACAGGAGTTTCTTTTGGCGTTGTTGCTCTCTTGTATGCCATATTATAGAACCATTCAAAGAATTCTTCATATGCATTGTCCTTGATTCTCATAAAACTCTTAACTTTTGCTAATGGCTCAACATTTTGAGGGATCTTTCTTTGAGATAATAAGAATGGCATATATAGCACTTTGTTTTCTGCAAAATATTTTTTCATTGCATTTACGCCTTCATCTACATCATCAAAAGAATACGCATCAGTTAAAATAAAGAACCATGGTTTATATATTGGGATTTCTTTTTCCCCATATTTTTCATTTAATTGAGAAAGATCTTTAATTGCAATAGAAATTGCCTTACCTAAAAATGGCATTTTATAAGGTTGTAATTCATCACAATTAAATTCTTTTGTCTTGTAAGACATTAATACTTTTGGAGAGAATTCATCGTATGCAATAATTTCTAAATCTAAATTAGTTGGATCGGCTTGTTTAATTTTTGCCAAACAATTATCAAAGGCGGCTTTAAAACTAGTAAATCTATCGCCTTGCATAGCAGCTGAATTATCCACGATTAAAGTAATTACTAACCTAGGATTCATTTATCAATCTCCTTAATTTGTCTAAAGACATTCTCTTTGTTTCTACTCTATTTACAATAGGTATTAATTTGTCTAACTTTGAATTGAATAATTCTTTTAAAACATATTTACCTATTTCTACGTCTGTTGTACATTGATTAATTGCATCTCTACCGATTTGATCTTTCTTCAAACCATCAAGAGCAACATCTACATTTGCATCATCTTCATCTACACATAAGATTAAAGCACACGCAAGCAAACTAAATACTCTTAGAGTTTGATTGTTTAAAGTTAATAAGTTTTCAAGATATAGGTTTGTAATCTTTGTGTTATCGATGTATTTATCTCTAGATAATTCACCTTCATAGAAGCAAATTAATACATTATTTAAATATGCATATTTCTCTTTTAGCTTTTGAGAAATTCTAGTATAGATATCTTGAATTCTTTCCTTTTCTTCATAGAATGTATTCTTATCGCATACTTCAATAATCCAAGCTCTATTTTCATCTCCTGGATTTGCAAGAACATAGTTTCTAATAGATACAGCCATATTCTCATACATATTAGCTTCTTTGTCGAATTGTTGGTCATTAGTTTGAATGATAATTCTGAACTTAATAACTTGAGTACATGGATTTGAAATGCTAACTGCGTTTAATACTTTAACCAACATATCAGATTGATCCATAAGGTTAGATTTTAACATCTTGTTACAGCATTTAATTGCATTCGCTTGTACTACATCAATATATAATTCGATAATCTTCTTTCTATTTTTATTAAAAATAAAGTTCTCATGTACACACCAATCCCAATCCTTATCTACAATACAGTGATGTAGAACTTCTTCTGAGATTAGGTTCTTTTCTAGAAGGAATAAAGCAACGTCATCTTTCTTTGGAACATTGTCATTAATCTTATTCAAGATTACTCGCATATCGTCTTCTTCGAACTTAACGTTAAATCTTAAAGCGATATCAAATAATTGAATTATCTTATCAGAATTCTTCAATGCCCCTTCTCTTAATTTCTTTTTAGAACATTCATCAACATATGATTCAAACATTTGACGCATTGTAGATACGTAATCAAACATTTGTTGAATATCAATTGTTTTGAATTCAGGAATTTCTTGGAATGAAGATAAACCTTGCGTTAAATAATCAGTTAAAGCAGTATTGAATTGAGAAATAACAAGCTTATTGTAATTTACTAATTCATTTCTGTTTTCTTCAAATTCTTTTAATCTAGATTCAATATATGCTTGGAATTCTTGTTCTTTATCTTTATTTGGAATTAATTGGTTGAATTCATTAAAGTTCTTCATATTATTTGAAGATAATGTCTTGAATTCATTTTCTACACTTGTAATCTTATTTAAAAGTTGAGTCTTAGAATTTTCAATTCTATTTAAGTCTCTATAATATGAATCAAAAGACGAAATCTCTTCATTGTTATATTTACTTCTTGTTAATTCATAATATATGAATAATCCCATTACCAAATCAGTTGGGATAAATGTTATACAGAATAATCTTGTAACACCCGAGCCAATAAATACGGCGAAGAATATTAAAGATAATATGATAACGAAGCCCAAGAAACCAATATTATAATAATTTGGCTCAAGCATATACATACGTTCATAATACTTGAATGATTTATATGAGATTCTACGTCTAGCTCTAAAAGCGATCTCAATATATACGTTGTAGGTTGTTACAACGAAGAAGATGCTAAGGTATATCATCATCATTATAAATGAGCTAGATTCTGCTGCTGTCTCAGTCATTTCTAACATAACTTATAACCTTCCTCCTTCCTACAATTACTAATATTAAGATGAGCATCATGATACCACCGCTGATACCAAATAATACCCACGCTTCCATAATATGAGCATTCTCATATACTACTTTATACATTGATGTGTAACCATTTACACCTTCAACTTTTATATAATAAGTTCCTTGTTTTTCAAGTCTTACATCTTTTGGGTCTACTAATTCAAGACTATTTTCATCTCTTCCGACATAAACTTTAGCAACGATTTCATTGATTATAATTGGCTTATCATAAACTTGATTATCAGCAATTCCTAATTCTTCTGTTATAGTGATTGTTTGAGTATATACAGCCTTATTATCTCTCGTAGAATCAAGAATACGAAGAGTATGATTACCTATTTCGTTAACAATTATAGAAGCACTTCTATTTTCGTCAGTCTCTTCTTGCCCCTCTTCTTCTTTAACATCAAGAATTACGCCGTCAATTTCAATCTTATTGTTGTAACCTTTCATTGTAGACAAAGCTAAAGCCGTGTTAAATGTAGTTGCCCTTGGCACGGCACTTATATATGCTCTTATATTTTCGGCAACAGTCCAATGCGATACGATTCTATCTGATTGCGTTAAAATATGTAATTTAGATTTAGAAGTACCATCTTCCGCCTTATATTCCGTAAAATAATACATACCAATAATTGTATATTTACTCAAATACTCCGACATCTTTTCTGTTGTAATTAGAACATTTACCGTATTATATGTAATCTTAAATACTTGTTCTTCCCCATCTATGACAAATGAAATATCATATTGATTTGCAGTATATGTTGCATAAAGTGTTACATCGCCTGGAATTGTATATGGTTTGTCTAGACTAAATACTACATTATCTGCTGTAGTAAAAGCTGAAAAAGTATATCCTTCTTTCTCTGGCACACAACCTTGTGGTTCTTTATCAAATACGACATCTTGAACAATATTCTCTTTGCCATTATTTAAAACATATGTAATTTTATATGTATTTGCAGTCCATGAAGCTACAAGTTCATGGTCGCTTTTAACTTCCACAATTGAATCTTTTGTTATTTTCTTACCTTCATATTCCCAACCATCAAATGTATAACCATCTCTAGATGGCGCAGAAAATAATGTGCCATATGTAAGAGAATAAGTTACTGTCTTTGTTTGATCATCGCAATTGTTCGATAAAATACAATCTAATTTATGTTTCGTATAATTAAACTCAATTGTTTCTTCTTTAACATAATCTTCTGAATTAAAATCTTTTAAAGAAACGATATTGCTTTTTAATGAATCCCCTGTGCCTTTTGTATAGTTTTCAACGAAATAGACATAATCATATATTGGGTTTGGCTCTTCACCATTTAATATATCAAATTGCCCGTTTTTTATAACACATTCTGTTCTAAACAGTTGTTTATTTGCTAAACCATAATCAGAATACCATACTTTAATACGAAACGCCGGATGTCTAATGATTTTTAAATCGCTATAAATATCTACATCAATTGTAGTCATTGGATTATTATTTTTATCTGCATATACAAAATAACGTCCAGTCTCTTCATACATTTCTAATATTGGTTTCAAATTAGAGCCTGCATAAGTAGTTTCTGTAGCAATTGGAGTATTTAAATTCGTATTATCATAGATAGAAACTATAAATTCTTTTAAATGTCGAACTTGAAGAATTCCAATATCTTCACTAATTGGTTCATCAACAGTATCTGAAGTTATTAAGTCACCTTTTTTGTCTTCAGCTAATGAATTGTAGTAATAATACTCGTAATCATAGCCTATTTCCTCGTTTACTTGAATGTCAGCATAAGAAAATGTAGATAAATATTTAGTATCAAGCAAATTAAATACAGAATTTTCATATAAATAAAACTTTACTTCATACCCAACAAACGTAGCATATTGAACAATTGTTACATCTTCTGTTAACGCAATTGGGTTGATAGTATTTTGAATTTCTGCCCCAAGATGGTCTTCAGCAGTCACATCATAATAGTAATATTTATATGAATATCTTGGATTTTCATTAATTTGAAGTTCAGAATACAAGAAAGATTCTTTATCTACAAGCGTACCAATTGTTAATACTACATCTTGCGTTGTTAAATTATAATCTTTAATTGTAATAGTATATGTAGGGGTTGGTTCTGGATCTGGATCGGCATATACTAGATTTGTAGCAAATAAAGCGGCAAAAACCATAATAAGCAATATGCTTAATATGGCGAATATCATTCTAAATTGCGCTCTTCGTGCTTCCATTACCTACCTACGTGGCAATCTAAATATGTTTGCAGAATAATTGTAGCTGCAACCTTATCAATAACCTTTTTTCTGTTTTCTCTTCTAACGCCCGCTTCGATTAAAACTCTTTCAGATGTAACTGTTGTTAATCTTTCGTCTTGATAATCAATCTTGCATTCATAGTTTAGTTCTTTGAATTTTTCTTCTAGTAGTCCTGCAAATTCTTTTGCCTTTTCGACTCTTTCTCCTGAAGTTCCATTCATGTTTATTGGCAATCCCATAACAACGCATTTAACGCCATTATCTATTGCTATCTTTGCGATGTATTCAACATCTTTATAAATAAATTTTCTTTGATATGTTTCTAGGCCATTTGCGATGATGCCCATAGAGTCACTCATCGCAAGTCCTATTCTAACATCTCCAAGATCAATGCTCAAATGTCTCATTAGCATTCAACCTCATTAAATAGTTTTTCTACTTTATTTAACACCCCAAACCTTAAAGAGAAATAATAAATTACAGCAGCAATTAATAAACATCCCCAAGTAATTGCTGATGCTACATAAGCATTTGGAATGAAAATTGATGTAACAATTGGTAATACAATGCTTAGAATCATCATAGGTAAAGTAGCTACTAAAGGAATTAATGTAGATGCATTATTCTTTGTAACTTCTCTTATGACGTTCCATTCAAGCTTTGGCTTCTTTAAGTCTCTAACTAGTGAGAATGCATTTAGAGATACGATTGTTAAAGGTACAACTAAAATGTATCCAATAATATCGACAATATTAAAACTAGCAAAGAATAATGCTATTATCATGCATAATAGTGAGCTTATTGCGCCTCCAATATCGTAAACCATTAATTTTGTCTTTATATAATCTCTTGCAGAAATTGGCAATGTCTTCATTATTGCAAATGATTTACCTTCAAGTGATATACCTGCACTAACGCCAACATTTGAACCGCCAATCATCATAATTGCATATCCTGCAGTAAATCCCTTACAGAATGCAGAGATAGCATCAATTTCAGATCCTTCAGCACCTTTTGAATTCATTTGCATAATAAATAGCATAATAAATACAATGGCTGGGCCCATTACATAGCTCATCAATACGTTTATCATCTTGCCGATATCTTTTGTAACGACTTTAATTTCACGCATTATAAGTGCTTTTGTAACATTTGACTGCGTATATTCATGAACAACATTAGTCTTAGCATTAGAACCGCCTTCATCTAAGCTTTGCATTGTTGATTTGAACAATAATAAAGATAAAGCTACTCCAATTGCTAAAGCGCCAAATGTAATTCCAAGATATATCAACAAATTAACACCAACATTTTCTCCGAACATTGCAGCAGCAAGAGCTCTTGTATGAATAGCCATTCTTCCCATATTACCTGCGCCTTCCATTGCTGGAGATAATGCACTTGGAATATCCTCTTCCGTTGCAGTTTCTGGGTCAATATCTACGTTTGTATTTCCCATTGGTAGATTTGAATATAGAGGAATATAAATTGCCATTAAAAAACCTACAATTAAAAATACTACAACAATCGCGCCAACTGTTTGATGCTTTTTAAAGAATGTTATCAATTTCATAATTGGGAACGATAGAATCGATATTAATAGAATTACAAGCAGTGGTAGAGTTATTACAGCAACTGGAATTAAAACATAATACCAAACAGGTAATGAATATCCAATTTGTGCTAATGCAATAGCTGTAACAATAGTTGATGGAAGTACTAATATTAAACTTGTTAGCATCTCCATAGCCGTTGCTGTTAATAATTTTGTTATAAATATATCTGATGTTTTAACTGGCAATGTTGCTAGTATTGCTCTATCGTTAGAGAAATACATAACTTGTAAATATGTCGATATGCCGAAGAATAATGTAATAATTTGAGATATTACAAACAATGAAGATAATAAATCTCTTGTTGCTTCAACATTTTGTGTTGTAACAATCAAAGCATAAAGGCCAACAAGCAATGACACTACAGGAATTAATAGCACTGCAGCTAAAACACACATTGTTATAATATACTTTTTCTTATCCTTTTTGTTGCTAAAACGAGGGATAAGATAGTATCGCATATTAAATGCTAATAATGTCTTAAAATTACTTAGATTGTTCATCGCCAAATACGTCCTTAAACTCGTTATCTGCTTTGTCATTAATTGCAAAGTCGTTCTCTTCTTCCTTTACACCAGTAATAGATAAGAAGATTTCTTCTAATGATGAATCTGAAGACTTAGCCTTGATTTCATCTAAATCTCCAGTCATAACTAATTTACCGTTATTAATGATTGAAATTCTATCGCAAACCTTTTCTACAACTTCAAGCATATGAGATGAGAAGAATACAGAATTTCCTTCTTTACAATGTTCTTTCATTAATTGCTTTAATTCGAATGATGATTTTGGATCTAATCCTGTTAGAGGTTCATCCAAGATCCATAGCTTTGGATTATGAACAAGAGCGCCGATTACGCAAATCTTTTGTTTCATACCATGTGAGAATGTAGAAATTTGATCATCTACTACTTTTGCTAAGTCAAATAGTTCTAGCATCTTGTCTGCTCTAATCTTTCTATCTTCTTTTCCAACATGATAGATATCTGCCATAAAGTTGATGTACTCACGAGCTGTTAGTTGTTCATACATTTGATGATTATCTGGAACGAATCCAATATTTAATTTAGCTTGAATTGGATCATCAACAATTGAATGCCCACAAATTGAAATTGAGCCCTCTGTGATAGGTAAGATACCTGTTATACATTTAATTGTTGTTGATTTACCAGCACCATTTGGTCCTAAGAAACCAAATACTTCCCCTTCTTTAACATCAAAAGAAATATCATCAACAGCTAATTTTGAACTGTTTTTGTATTGCTTTGTTAAATGAGAAATTTGCATTATAGCCATTTTATTTATCTCCTTTTAGGTTTTCCACCTTATTTTTGTTCATAACTTTTGCGCGAAGTAAATATTTTTCTTCACCATTTGTAGATGGTTCATAAATAACTTCGTCTTTAATATTATCTGGTAGGTATTGTTGTTTTACCCAGCCACCATAATCATGAGGATACTTATAACCTGTGATTTTTTCGTTCTTATATGCAGGTTCTTGTAGATAGAAAGGAACTGCTCCATTTGGAGTTTCTCTTACTAACTTTTCTGCTCTGTATTCAGCAACTTCAACGCTTGGAGATTTTGGAGCTTCAGCAACATAGATTGCAGCTTCAAGTAAAATCTTCTTACCTTCTGGAAGTCCAATGTTTTGGAAAGCTGTTAAAGCAGAGGTCGCAACAACAAGTGCTCTTGGATCAGCAAGACCAACATCTTCCACAGAATGAATGATAATTCTTCTTGCGATAAGTAATGGGTCGCAACCAGAATCTATTAATCTTTCAGCCCAATATACAGCGGCATCAGCATCTGAGCCACGCATAGACTTAATGAAAGCAGATATCATATCGTAATATAGAGAATCATCAATTGTTAAAACTTGCTTTTGAGATGATTGAGAAGCAACTTCTAAATCAACCTTAATCTTTCCATCCTTATTAGGATCTGTACTTAATACTGCAAGTTCTAGAGAATTTAGAGCATTTCTTGCATCTCCAGCTGCAGCAAAAGCGATGTGCTTTAAGGCATCTTCTGTAATATCTACATCATAATTACCTAAGCCTCTTTTTTTATCTGAAAGCGCTCTCTTTAGAAGCGCAATAATATCTTTGTCTTCGATTTTCTTAAATTCAAATACTCTACATCTTGAAACGATAGCCTTTGTCATAGAAACAAAAGGATTTTCTGTAGTTGAACCGATAAATATAATGTTGCCCTTTTCGATTGCTTCTAAAACGCAATCTGATTGAGCTTTATTCCATCTATGACATTCGTCTAATAGAAGATATGTTTTTCTTCCGTATAATTGAAGATTTCTCGTAGCATCATCTATTGCCTTCTTTGCGTCTTGAACGCCAGATGATACAGCGTTTAATTTTATAAAATCTGAAGATGTTGTATTTGCAATGATATTTGCTAAAGTCGTTTTGCCACAACCAGGACCACCATAGAAAATACAGCTACCCAAAGTACCTGTTTTTATAGCACGGCGAAGCAAAGAATTTTGGCCAACAATGTGCTCTTGTCCAACAAATTCATCAAGCGTTTTTGGTCTCATTCTCTCGGCTAAGGGTGCCATATCCTTCGTTGCAAAATCGAATAACGTTTCCATATACTAATGAATATCTTACCACATTAAATATATATTTTCAATGTGCGCGATTTTTTGCGCGTGTAAATGTGCATAGTTTATAAATAAAAAATAGCTGCCAAAAAACTTTCGTTTTAAGGCAGCTAAATATTAATATTTACTTTATTATTTTGTCATCTTTTCTTGTTTAACCTTGTGGTCGATAACATGACGAGATGCAAGTTCATCGTGAATATCTTCAAGTGAGATTCCCATTTCAATCATTAGAACCATTACGTGATATGTTAAATCTGAGATTTCGTAGATTGTTTCAGCCTTATCGTTATTCTTTGCAGCAACGATAACTTCTGTAGATTCTTCACCTACTTTCTTTAGAATCTTATCTAATCCCTTTTCAAATAGGTATGTTGTGTATGAACCTTCTTTCTTTTCTGTTTTTCTTCCTCTGATTAATTCAAGTAAACCTTGTAGAGAGAATTCGTGCTTATCTTCAGATTGATATACAACATTATCTGCAAAGCAAGATTCATTTCCTAAATGGCAAGCTGGACCATCTTTTTCAACTAAGATTTCAAGAGCATCTTTATCGCAATCTGCAGTAATTGAAACGATGTGTTGGTAGTTACCACTTGTTTCGCCCTTTAACCATAATTCTTGTCTTGATCTACTCCAAAAACAAGTTAATCCCTTCTCCATAGAAATCTTTAAACTCTCTTTGTTCATGTATGCTAGAGTTAATAATTTTTTAGACTTAGCGTCAATAACAATTGCAGGGATTAATCCTTTTTCATCAAATTTTAATTCATCAATATTTACCATATTTCACCTCATAAGCGAACGGATATTCCGCAAGCTCTTAATTCCTCTTTTAATTTATTAATTTCTACTTCTTTGAAATGGAAAATTGAAGCAGCAAGACCAGCATCTACCTTAGGTAGTTTTAAGAATAATTCTTTAAAATCGTCTATACATCCAGCACCGCCTGATGCAATAACTGGAACTGAAACAGCATTACATACAGCGTCTAACATTTCAAGGTCAAATCCTTTTTTAACACCATCTGTATCAATAGAATTTAATACTACTTCACCAGCACCATTGTCTACACATCTTTTAATCCAAAAGATAGCTTCCATTCCTGTGTTTTCTCTTCCGCCTTTAGCAAAAACTCTAAACACGCCATCTACTCTTTTAACGTCTGCTGAAATAACAACGCATTGGTTTCCATAAAGCTTAGCAGCTTCATAAACAAGGTTTGGATTTTTAATAGCACCAGAGTTTACAGATACTTTATCTGCACCACATTTTAATACTCTATCAAAATCGGCAACTGTATTAATACCACCACCAACTGTTAGAGGAATAAATACTGACTTTGCTGTTTCGCAAAGGATATCAGTAAATAAAGATCTTTCCTCAACAGATGCTGAGATATCATAAAATACTAATTCATCAGCGCCATTTGCTGAATAATATTTTGCAAGTTCAACAGGAGAAGAAACGTCATTAACATTTTTAAAGTTAACGCCTTTTACTACTCTTCCGTTTTTAACATCTAAACAAGGTATAATTCTTTTTGTAATCATTTTGTTACCTCGATTGCTTCCTTTAAATCAACTGCGCCTACATAATATGCCTTACCTACAATTGCTCCATAAAGGTTGATTGAAGCTAAAGATAATAAATCATCTAGGCATGAAACTCCACCTGATGCCATAACATCAAAAGTGAAACTTTCTGATAGCTTTTTGTACAATTCTACGTTTGGTCCTTTCATGGCTCCATCTTTAGAAATGTCAGTACATATAATAGTTTTTACACCAATATCCTGCAATTTCTTGCAAAAATCGAATGCATCAAGCTTAGATTTTTCTAACCATCCCTTAACGGCGACAAAGCCATCTTTGATATCTACACCAACTGCGATTTTAGAACCATACTTCTTTACTGCTTCTTTTAAGAACTCTTCATTCTCAACAGCTATTGTTCCAAGTATTACTCTATCTAATCCTGCATTGATATATTTATCAATTGTTTCCATTGACCTAATTCCGCCGCCAATTTCGCAGAACAAATTGCTCTCTCGCTTAATTGCTTTAATTACATCAATATTTGGCGTAGTGCCGTCTTTAGCGCCCTCTAAATCAACAAGGTGAATGTTTGTTGATCCTAGTTCTTTAAACTTTAGGGCTACTTCAACTGGATTTTCAGAATAGATAGTCATTTGCTTATAGTCGCCTTGATATAATCTAACTGCTTTTTTATCGTATAAATCTATTGCTGGAAATATTTGCATTTTATACCTCACAGAAAGCTTTTAGAATTCTAAGGCCTACATCTCCACTCTTTTCTGGGTGGAATTGACATCCATATACATTCTTTGATTGAACTGCTGCAGTAAGAGGTGCTCCGTAGTTAGTTGTTGCTATTAAAGATTCATCACAATTTGTTGCATAGAATGAGTGTACGAAATACACATAATCGCCTCCTTTAATGTATTTAAAGATTGGTGATTCATTCTTGAAATCTAAAGCATTCCAACCAATTTGTGGGATTTTGAAATCTTTAGGGATTACATCCTTGATTGGTCTTACTTCGCCCTTTATTAATCCTAGTCCTTCGAAACATCCATTTTCATAGCTTCTATCAAATAGCATTTGCATGCCAAGACAAATACCCATGATTGGTGTTCCTTTCTTTGCACATTCTTTTAATACGACATCAAGTCCTGATTCTCTTAATTTTCTACTTGCATCTTCAAATGCACCAACGCCAGGCAAAATGATTCTATCTGCATTTAAGATGACATCTTTATTAGAAGATACAATTGCTTCAACGTTAATTGCAGCAAAAGAACTCTTTAGAGAAAATAAATTACCTACGCCGTAATCTATAATTACTAACATTACAATACTCCCTTAGTAGATGGAACTTCGTTCTTGAAAGCTTCGTCAATCTTTACAGCCTTTTGTAAAGTGTGTCCAACTGACTTATAAGCACCTTCAATAATGTGGTGTGTATTTGTACCGGCAAGCTTTTTAATATGTAGAGTGATATTTGCCTTTCTTACAAAGCCAAGCCAGAATTCTTCAACAAGTTCCGTATCGAAGTCTCCAACCTTCTTGGCTCTAAGTGGCATATCAAACCCTAAATAGCTTCTTCCTGAAATATCTACAGCTGTCATGATTAATGATTCGTCCATTGGTAAAATTGTGTCTCCATAGCGTGTAATTCCCTTCTTGTCGCCAATAGCTTTATTGAAAGCTTCGCCAAGGGCAATACCAATATCTTCAACTGTGTGGTGATAATCTACATTTACATCACCTTTGCAATATACATCCAAGTCAAAACGTGCATGTTTTGCAAGTAGTGTTAGCATGTGATCTAAAAATCCACATCCTGTATCAATGTTTGACTTACCAACTCCGTCTAATTCAAGAGTTAACTTAATATCTGTCTCTGCAGTTTTTCTTGCGATTGATGCACTTCTCATTTTGACTCCTCCATAATTGTCTTTAATGTGTTAATTAATATTTTCATTTCATCAATGCTTCCGATTGTAATACGTAAGAATTGATTTAATCTTTCTTTATTGAAATATCTTACTAATACGCCTTTTGCTTTAAGTGATTTGTATAGATATTCTCCTGAGAATTTTTCATTCTTTGTAAATACGAAATTTGCTTTTGAATTTAATGTTGTAAATCCTAATTTCTGTAGTTCTTGAATCGTCCATTCTCTATTTTCTTGAATAACCTTACAATTTTTAATTGTATATTCATTATCTTCAATTGTACCAATACCAGCAGCCATTGTCATTCGATTAATGTTATATGGGTTTGTAGAATATCTCAATGTATTGATATCTTGGATTAATTTCTTGTTAGCAAATCCCATACCTAATCTTGCGCCAGCCATTGAACGAGATTTTGAGAATGTCTGAGTAACAAGTAGATTATCGTATTTTCTAATTAGCTTCACTGCACTTTGAGCACCAAAATCAACATATGCTTCATCTACAACAACGATGTTGTTTGGATTAGATGAGATAATTCTTTCAATTTGATCTAGTGGTAAAGCAATACCTGTTGGAGCGTTTGGATTAGCAATAAAGATTGTTTTATTGATTCCAATATAATCTTCAACATTAATCTCATAGTTTTCATTTAGTGGTATCTCAACATATGGAACCTTGTTAATTTTTGCATATACAGGATAGAATCCATATGTTATATCTGCAAAAGCTGCAGGCGTTTTTTGATCACAATATGCCATAAATGCAAAATTCAAGATTTCATCAGAACCATTAACGATTACTATTTCGTCTTTATCTAATTCATATAATGAAGCAATTTTTTCTCTAAGTTCTGTGCAGTCTGGATCTGGATACAATTGTAACTTCTTTGCGGCATCTAATGCATATTCTTGAGCCTTTGTAGATGGCGCAAAAGGAGATTCATTTGTATTTAGTTTTATATACTTCATGTCTTTTGGTTGTTCGCCTGGGACATATGGTATTAAATCTGCAAATTTTTCACTAAAAAACTTACTCATATTATTCCTCGAATCTAATTGTGGCACTCTTAGCGTGTCCTGTTAATCCTTCTAATGTTGCAAAATATGCTATATCATCTTTAACTTTAGATAGAGCTTCTTTTGTATAGTATGTGTATTGTGTCTTTTTAACAAAGTCATCACAAGATAATGGGCTTGAGAACTTTGCTGTACCAGATGTTGGTAATGTGTGGTTTGGCCCAGCTAGATAATCCCCTAGCGCTTCTGGACAATTTCTTCCCATGAAGATTGAACCAGCATTTTCAATTTTATCTAGATAAGCAAATGGATCATCTACACATAGCTCTAAGTGTTCTGGAGCGATTTCGTTTGCGATATCAATTACCTTTTGTAAATCATCAGCAACGATAATCTTACCGTTTGTATCAATAGATACACGTGCAATATCTTCTCTATCTAACTTTTGTAGTTGGAATTCAATTTGTTGTTGAACGGCTCTTGCTAAATCCATTGAATCTGTAACTAATACTGCACTTGCCATTTGATCGTGTTCAGCTTGAGATAATAAATCTGCAGCTACATATTTTGGATTTGAATTACCATCAGATACAACCAAGATTTCACTAGGTCCTGCGATCATATCAATAGATACTTTTCCAAATACTTGCTTTTTAGCTTCAGCTACAAATGCATTACCTGGTCCTACAATCTTATCTACCTTTGGTATGGTTTCAGTACCATATGCTAAAGCAGCAATAGCTTGTGCACCACCAACTTTGAAAATCTTATCTACACCAGCAACATAAGCTGCGGCTAAGATAACAGGATTAACCTTACCATCCTTCATTGGAGGTGTTACCATAACTACTTCTTTACATCCGGCAATCTTTGCTGGAATTGAATCCATTAAAACTGTAGATGGATAAGCAGCTTTACCACCAGGTACATATAAACCAGCCTTTTCAATTGGTGTAACCTTTTGGCCGATTACTACTCCGTTTTCTTTCTTAATTTCAAATCCTTTTCTCAATTGTTTTTCATGATATTCGGCGATATTTGCTTTAGCAAGTTTTAGAACTTCGATGAATTTATTGTCTACTTTTGTTAAAGCTTCTTCAATTTCTTCTACAGTTACTTGTAAAGATTCTAATTGTACCTTATCGAACTTTTCTTCGTATTCAAGTAATGCTCTATCTCCGTTTTTCTTAACATTATCAATAATGTCAGATACGATTGTATCTACCTTTGATAATCCTTCACATCTTGAGAAGATTTCTTCATTTTTTACTTCGCCATATTTTAATATCTTAATCATTTTCAGCCTCGATTTGATTTGATAATTCTTTTACTAATTTTTCTATTTGTTCATTTTTGAACTTAAAGCTTGTTTTGTTTGAAATTAATCTTGCGCTAATTGGAACGATTGTTTCGAATACTTCAAGATTATTTTCCTTTAATGTTGTTCCTGTTTCAACGATATCTACGATAACATCGCTTAACCCTAATATAGGAGCAATTTCAATAGAACCATTTAGATGGATTATATCAATATCTCTACCTAATTTTGTATAGTAGTTCTTTGCGATATTTGTGAACTTTGTAGCTACCTTTAGTGTTTTCTGTGGATTGTCCTTATAATCCTTTTTAGCAGCTACAGCCATTCTACATTTACCAATATTTAAATCTAAAAGTTCATATACTTCTGGTTCATATTCTAAAAGAATATCTTTACCAGCAACACCAATATCTGCAGCTCCTCTTTCAACATAAATTGCAACGTCACTTGGCTTTACCCAGAAATATCTAACTTGAGTTTCTTCGTTTTCAAATATTAACTTTCTGTTTGTTTCTTTAATAGATGGACATTCAAATCCAGCCTTTTCAAACATTGCATATACTTTTTCACCAAGTCTTCCCTTTGGTAAGGCAACATTTAAATAACTCATTACTCCTTACCTCCTTTTGTCATGTCTACTAATTTCTTGTATGTAATCTTTTCATAGTTCTCTCTTTGTGCGATAACACTTTCGCCTTCTTGGATGAACATATTAATCATATTGTTTAATTGCTTTAAATCTGTAGTCTTATCATAAACGATTAGGATATCTACATCATAAGCATTTTGAGAATCATCTAAACATTCTAATTGATCTAGATATACGGCAAATCCGATAGCCTTTGCCTTCTTGCCCATCTTTTGCATTAATTTATCATATTGACCACCAGATAGAACGCCATTTGGGACCCCTTCTACAAATCCCTTAAATACGATACCATTGTAATACTTAATAGTATTAACAACAGAAAAATCGATTCTTAGCATATCTTGTAATCCTTCTAATTCAAATACATTAACAATGTTTTCGAATTGTTCGATAGCCTTTATAGCAGTTTCTGATTTAAATAATTCTTTTAATTTTGGTAATACTTTAGCTGGTTTTCCGTATAGAGAAACAAGTGCCTTTAAATCATCAATAGTTTCTTTATCTACATTTGCTTCCTTTAGAATCTTTGTTAATTCAAAGATATTCTTCTCTCCTATGCACTTAATAACACTTGCTCTAATGTTTGAATCAACCTTATCTAAGATTTCAGCGATTAGAGAAATGTTTGAAATATCTAAAACTGACTTTTTAGAAATCTTCTTTAAAGACTTAGCAGCAAGTAGTAATACTTCGCAGATTGAATATTCATCAATATCTCCGATGCATTCAAGACCAACTTGCATGATTTCTTTAAATGAATCAGTACCCTTAGATACTCTATATACGTTTTCGTTGTAATATAACTTTTGAACGTATCCATCAATATCTTTAGCATTCTTGATAATAGATAATGTAACGTCTGGCTTTAAGGCCATTAATTTACCATTTGTATCTGTAAATGTAATAACGTTATCTGAAATTAAGAAGTCCTTATTTGATACATACATATCATATTCTTCGAACTTGCTCATTTTAAATTGAGAATAACCATACTTCGCATATAAACTACGAAGGTTGAATATAATCTTCTCGTCACTCTTTAATACTTTCTCATCAATATTCATTATTTATTCTCCTTTAACTTCTTAATAGCAAGCTTATATCCATCTGAATAATTTAAGCATTTAGACACACGTGAAATAGTAGCAGAAGAAATACCAATCTTTTTAGAAACGTTTTGATAATTCTCTCCACTATCCAACAAAATAGCAGCATCTAATCTTTGTGCCATATCTTGGATTTCTTTTATTGTGCAAAGATCTTCAAAGAACTTGTAGCACTCATCGACACTCTCTAATTTTAAAAATGTTTCAAATAATCTATCTATTGATTCTGAACGAATATCTACCATAAATTATTACCTCATTTCAATTTATTTCTTTATCAATTTAGCACTTTACTTTAATAAAGTCAAACAAAATATAGAAACAAATTATATAAATATAAAAAAAGAACTAGTTTCCTAATTCTTTCCCCCATATTAATTATTTATCATATTGATTAATTGTTTGAGATTATCATAGCAGGCACAAATCCACGATAAGTATACTGGATTTTAGAATCTCCATTAATTGTTTGAATTGTTGTGTTTGATTTATTAGAGAATGTTCCTGTTAATGATACATAATAATTCTTCCCTTTAGATGGAGCTATCCACCATGTAGAATATCCATAATCAGATACTTCAAGATTAATCTTTGCATAATCTGTTCCAGCTTTTAATACTTTAGATGCAGATGGATAAATAGATTGAATTTCATTCATTGTTAAGAAGAACATCTTTGTTGTAACATTTGCTCTTAAAGCAAGGCTATATTCGTAGCTTACTTTAGTATCTTTTATCTTTGCAGATTCTTCTTCGCTAAAAATGAAGCCCTTTTCATCAATAATTGGCATTTGATCATCGAAATAATCGTGGAAATTATCATATCTTACGCTATATAGAATCTTTTGAGATACTAATAGTATATCTCCAGATTCTAATCTAAATGCGTCCCATACTATATCCTCAACTTTATAGTAAGAACCCTTCTTTAGCGCGTAATAATTTTTATCTACACCAAGATAATAACCATTAGATTTTTTATCTTGTGATACGGCAATTGAACTATTAATTGTTTGTGGATATTTACCAAATTTAATAGGATCTAAAGAATCTAAAACTGAAATAGAAGTAATATTAAAGGTAGAATCTTCAGTTGAATCAATAGGGCCAGACATTACAGTCTTTGTAGTAGTTCTTTCTGTATTTTCAGTAGAACATGCAAAAAGCATACTAATAGACAGTATCAAAATCAAAACTATTGGGAAAATTAAAAACAGTTTTTTTCTCATTCTACTACTACCTTACAATTAATAAGATATTAGCCCAAGTTTAAGTGCACCTTAAATATATCATGCATTTTTCAATAATTTTTAATATAACAAAACAAAACTATACAAAACGTTCGGTTGTGGCAAAAAGCAAAGATTTTTTAGCAAAATAGAAAAAAATAATGACGCCGCTTGTCAAAAATCGACGTCATTTTGCATATACGATTTTACACAAAATACTTGACAGGTTTTTAATCCATCAAAGTTGCCGCCATTACAGCTTTAATTGTGTGCATTCTGTTTTCTGCTTCATCAAAAACGATTGATGCGCTTGATTCAAATACTTCATCTGTAACTTCCATTGCATCTAAACCAAACTTATTGTGAATCTCTTCCCCAATTGTTGTCTTTAGGTCATGGAATGCTGGAAGACAGTGCATGAACTTACAAGTATCACCTGCATTTAGCATGATTTTCTTATTAACTTGATATGGTAATAAATCATGGATTCTTTCGTTCCATACTTCATCTGGTTCACCCATAGATACCCATACGTCTGTATAGATAACATCAGCGCCCTTTGTTGCTACCATAGGATCTTCTTCGAATTCTAAAATTGCTCCTGTTTTATCTGCTATCTTTTTGCACTTTTTAACTAAATCTTCGTTTTGGAAATATTTCTTTGGTGCACAAGATACGAAATGCATACCCATCTTAGCTGCGCCAACCATTAAAGAATTACCCATGTTATATCTAGCATCTCCCATATATACAAGTTTGATGCCCTTTAGTTTTCCAAAGTGTTCCTTAATTGTCATAAAGTCAGCAAGGATTTGTGTTGGGTGGAATTCATTTGTTAAACCATTCCATACTGGGACTCCAGCATATTTATCTAATTCTTCAACGATTTCTTGACCGTATCCTCTATATTCAATACCGTCAAACATTCTTCCTAATACTCTAGCAGTATCAGCAATGCTTTCTTTCTTACCGATTTGTGAAGACTTTGGATCAAGATATACAGGATGCATACCTAAGTCTGCAGCAGCAACTTCAAAACTACATCTTGTTCTTGTCGATGTCTTTTCGAAAATAAGAGCAACATTCTTTCCTTCACAATATCTATGAGGAATGCCATTCTTCTTTTTGTTCTTCAAATCTTGCGCAAGATCAATTAAGTACTCAATTTCTTCTGGCGTAAAATCTAATAGCTTTAAAAAACTTTTACCTTTAAAGTTCATATCTACTCCTTAACAGCAGCGATGATTGTATCAACTGCCTTTTCAAGATCACTCATTTTAATATTAAGTGCTGGTAGTAATCTTAACTTAGTTTTGGCACTTAATGCAAGCACTCCGTGCTCCATTAAATAAGATAATACTTCTTTTACTGGTTTTTTAGTCTCAACACCAAGCATTAATCCCATACCAGATACTGATAAAATTCCATCTGCATTTTTTAACTTTTCGCATATGTAATTAGATTTTTGCTTAATTTCGTCTAAAAGTTCATCATTTATTCTAGAAATGATAGATATAGCACCAGCAGCAGCAATTGGGTTACCACCAAATGTTGAACCATGGTTTCCAGCACCTAATGTGTTTTGTGCTTTTTCACCAATTAGACAAGCGCCCATTGGAAGTCCACCTGCCAATCCTTTTGCTGTTGTTATAACGTCTGGCATAATATCATAATTCATATAAGCATATAACTTACCTGTTCTACCATTACCAGTTTGTACTTCGTCAATTACAAGTAATATATCCTTTTCTTGGCATAGTTTATAAACGCCTTGAATAAAGTCTTTATTTAGGGCTATAACGCCGCCTTCACCTTGAATGCATTCCATCATTATGGCGCATACTGTATTGTTCTCTACTAAATCAATAATAGATTGTAGGTTGTTAGCTTCGCCATATAAAAATCCTTCTGTTAAAGGTAAGAAGTCCTTATGGAATACATCTTGTCCAGTAGCAGCAAGTGTTGTTAGAGTTCTTCCATGGAATGAATTTTTTAAAGTAATAATCTTTGCTCCATGAATACCCTTGTCTTCAGCATACTTTCTTGCAACCTTGATTGCGCATTCGTTTGCTTCAGCACCAGAGTTTCCAAAGAAAACTTTCTTAAATCCTGTCTTTTCACATAGAAGCTTAGCTAGATTAGCACAAGGTTCTGTGTAATATAAATTTGAAGCATGTTGAATTTTATTCAATTGTGCGATAACTGCATTTTTCCATTCTTCATCTTGAATACCAAAAGCAGTAACACCAATACCAGAACCAAGGTCAATATATTCCTTGCCGTTATTATCCTTTATAATAGAACCATTTCCAGAGACTAAATCTACTGGAAAACGGTTGTAAGTATTTGCTACATATGTTTTATCTATATCAAATATATTAGACATGTTTTTCACCTTTTACCATTGTACCTGCACCTTCATCAGTTAGAAGCTCCATTAAGATAGCATGAGGTACACGTCCGTCCATGATAACTACATTTTGGACACCTTTATGAATACCTGTTATACAGCATTCAAGTTTTGGAATCATACCGCCAGAGATAACGCCTTCTTCAGACAACTTCTCTGCTTCATCAATTGTAATTTCGCCAATTAGCGTTGATGGGTCATTCTTATCCATTAATATTCCTGCAACGTCTGTCATCATAATTAATCTTTCGGCCTTTAGGGCTCCAGCAATATGAGCAGCAGCAGTATCACCATTGATGTTGTATGTGTTACCTTGTTCATCACAAGCAACTGTTGAGATTATTGGAATATAGCCTCTAGATAATAAATCTTCTACTGGCTTAATGTTGATGTTTGTAATCTCACCAACGTAACCTAGTTGAGGATCCTTCATCTTGGCTTCGATTAATCTACCATCCATACCAGAGATACCCATTGCCTTGCCGCCCTTTACGTTAATGAAATTTACTAAAGACTTATTGATTTTACCAGCAAGAACCATTTGTACGATATCTACTGTTTCTTTATCTGTAACTCTTAATCCATTTACGAATTCAGCTTTCTTACCAAGCTTTGTCATCATATCTGAAATTTCTGGACCACCACCATGAACTAATACTACCTTTACACCAATTAAAGATAGTAGAACAATATCTTCCATAACTTGTTCTTTTAGTTGTTCATTAACCATAGCATTGCCGCCGTATTTGATAACAACAATTTTGCCACTATACTTTTTGATATTTGGTAGGGCTTGTGTTAATACTTCTGCGCGTTGTGCATTACTAAAATTCTTATCTAACATTTTTTATCTCCTAATTATGTACGGTAGTCGCCGTTGATCTTTACATAGTCATATGTTAAGTCACATCCCCAAGCTGTTGAGAATGCATCACCATCGTTTAGATTTACGATGATTTCAATTTCGTTTTCAAGTAGTATTTGCTTTGCAATTCCTTCATCAAATGGAACACCTGCGCCATTCTTGCAAACTTCGATTTCGCCCTTTTTAGATTTGAAAGAAACGTCAATCTTGTTGATATCTACGCTTGCACCAGAATAACCGATAGCACATAGAACTCTTCCCCAGTTTGCATCAGCACCAAACATAGCTGCCTTTAGAAGTGATGAACAAATAACTGATTTAGCTACGATTTTAGCAGTTGGAATGTTGTATGCATTGAATACCTTACATTCTAATAACTTTGTAGCACCTTCACCATCACCAGCGATTTCTCTGCATAGTTGAACTGTTACTGTATTTAAAGCCTTCATAAATGTCTTGAAGTTTTCATCATCTTTATCGATTTCTTTATTTCCAGCAAGTCCGTTTGCTAAAACTACTACCATATCATTTGTTGATGTATCTCCATCAATGCTTAGCATGTTGAATGTATCTTGGATATCACTCTTTAGTGCCTTTTGAAGCATTTGAGATGAAATAGCAACATCTGATGTAATAAAAACAAGCATAGTAGCCATATTAGGATGAATCATACCGCTGCCCTTAGCCATACCGCCAAGTTTGCAGATCTTGCCGTCGATTTCAAACTCTACGGCTACTTGCTTAGAACGTGTATCTGTAGTCATAATTGCTTCTGATGCATTATCATTACCAGAGGTAGATAAGCTTGCAACTAAATCTGGAATACCATTTCTGATAGGGTCCATAGATAGAGGTAAGCCAATTACACCAGTAGAAGCTACGACTACATCGTTTTCCTTTACGTCTAATTTCTTAGACAATTCTTTTGCCATCTCTTCAGCAATTTCAATACCGTTAGCATTACATGTGTTAGCGTTTCCTGAATTGCAAATAATAGCTTGAGCCTTACCATCTTTTAAATGCTCTTTAGTAACTATTAATGGTGCTCCTTTTACAAGATTTGTAGTATAAACTGCAGCAGCTGTTGCTGGAACAGTACTGTATACTAAGCCTAAATCTCTCTTTGTACGGCTCTTTCTAATACCGCAATGAATTCCTGATGCGCTAAATCCTTGTGCAGCGCAAACACCACCTTTAATTAATTCCATGGTTAGCTCCTTTTATATTTAGGGACGTTGTTTCGTCAAGTCCTAATACAATATTCATATTTTGAATGGCAGCACCTGATGCTCCCTTTCCAAGATTATCAAATCTTGAAACAAGAATAATTCTATCATCATTTCCATATACGCTAACACCCATATCATCAAAGTTTGCGTATTTGTTAGATGTTAAGAATCCTGATTCGTCTTCGTTTTCATCATAGTGAACCATATTTGTTGTGTATAAATTCTTATATACATC
>JAEEGL010193367.1_pt1 | contig 58076 bp, 53 predicted proteins | sample 9134231 | NCBI WGS metagenome assembly JAEEGL01 (sample SAMN16246548, study PRJNA631951) | gut metagenome | biome: gut microbiome; feature: rumen; material: fiber-attached | host: Bos | place: Iran: Karaj | collected 2018-10
CGGTTCCATTTCTCCCGGATCGAATATTTCGCCTTCGCTGTAGTCCGGCTCTTCAAATGTTCTTTCATAAATATCCATCGTGAAGGGGTAGCGTATCGTTGTTTCCTGGTTAAGGCTGTCTTTGAAATTGAAAACGATGGCATAATCCTGCAGACCTGCTTCGGGACCGAGCACAACCGTGCAATCAACGCTGTCGCTGTAGCCTGACGGAATGGAACCGAGCTCTATTTTGCCATCTACAAGCTCTGCGTTGCCTTCGATATCGATATTCATAAAATAAAGGTTTGAACGGCTCTTGTTTGTATAGTTGAAAGAAATATACGTCTGACCGTTCGCAAAAGCCGTCTGGTCGCAAAAGAAGTTCGATACCTCAATGTTTATGGGCTGCACTACCTTGAGCGAAATCGTCTCGGTAAGATTATTATGGTCATAATGTCCGGTTTTTTCCGTATCCTGAACGTAATATTCGTATTCTATCTGGAAATTCAGTGAATAAATGCCCGATTCTGCTGAAACTTTTGCAAACAGCGGGATCGAAAGCGTATGCGTGCCGAGCTTTTCAACCTTATCCATAAAGAACGAATAACCGGAGTTTACGGGGGTGAAGACAGGGGATGACGTCGAGTTATCCATAAGCGTTATTCTGAGGTTTTCAACGTCAAGATCTTCGCTTGTGTTTTTCAATGTGAAAGTAAGACCGAATTCCGTTCCCGCGGTTATGAGGTCTGTGTCTGTTTCAAAGCTTTCTATTATAACTTTGGGGGTTTTGTAAACCGGCGGTTCATATGTATGTTCCGGTTCTTTTTCAGGGTCTTTCTGCTCGGGCAGGGGGCTGATTATGTTGATTATCGCGGTGTCAACATAGTTTTTACCCGTCAGGTCACCGTATGAAAGTGAAACGGTGATCGGCACGTTCTGCCCCTGAGGAAATACCGACGAGAGCGTCATTGAATATTCGACCGTTTCGGTTTGCTGACATTCAATTCTGTCGATCGTTTTCTGCGGAGTGATTTCTCTGAGTGTTATATATTCCGCCTCATAGCCGCCGATTGATATTCTAACGTTTTCCGCGTTGAGCACACCGAGGTTGAGAAGATTGATCTTAAGCGTGATTTTATCTCCGGGCTTTGCTTTTGTGGGATTCATCTTATATGAATCGACTATTATTCTCGGTGACTGATCGGTAAAAGCATCAGGCTGTTTTTCGGGAATTTCAGCTACGGTAAAATATGCGCTCTTTGAAGCGGAATATTTTTCACCGAATTCATCTGAAGCGGAAAGCGCGATCGAAAAATTATATATCTGTGCGGCTGTTTTCTCCGCTGTTTTCATTTTTACCGTAAAAGTATGAGATTTGCCTGCGCCGAGTTCGTTTATGCGGAAGGTCTGGTCCGGATCGACGGGATCAACGGCGCCGTCGATGAATCCCGAAAGCGAAGCCGTTACGTCGATAAGCGAAAATCTGTTCGGGTTTTCAACGGTGAATGTCAAAACAGGCATATCACCCGCATGATATTCTGAAGAATCGAACTTCATATCTTTAATTACGGGCTGCAATACTGTCGAGCCGCGTTCTACAACAAAAGATACGCTTCCCGAGAATGAATAAGTCTGCACCGTGAAAAGATCTTTCCTTGCCGTGCATGTCACGGTCACGCCGAGAGACTGCTGTCCGAGCGCAGAGGGCGACGCGGTAACGGGAACAGAAATATCGGCTGAACCGTAGATCGAGATTGCGCCGAGTTTTATTATGCTGTCTTCAGGCGCAATTTTTATTTCGGACGATGCCGAGGTCACGGTGACCGTGATATCCGAAGCAAAGCTGAAGGATGTGTTTTCAAGCGTAAAGCTTACGGTTCCTGACTGTCCTGCAATTATTACGGGCACAGCGGTCTGCTTTACGTTTATTGCGGGGTCTGCAAGTTCCGGCATTTCAATGTCTGACTGTGCAAACGCGGCGGATGCCGCAGACAGACATATGCATAATGTCAGAATAAAGGTAAGTAATTTTTTCATTTTTTATTTAACTCCAATCGTGTGTTTGTGTTGTTTCAGGTCGTTTCTTTAACTGTCGGAACGGGCATGCTTCTTACGGGATGCTCGTTTACTTCCTCACGCTCGACTTTGCCGTCTTTTATATGCAATACTCTGTCGCCGTATACAGCAAGCTCAGGCTCGTGTGTAACTACAACAAGCGTCTGTCCGTTTTTTCTGACAAGGTCGACTATCATATTCATAACTTCTATTGTCGTTGCAGAGTCAAGGTTTCCCGTAGGCTCGTCGGCAAGAATTATGGGAGGGTCGGAAACAAATGCCCTCGCTATCGCAACTCTCTGCTGCTGACCGCCGCTCATCTGTGTCGGACGGTGCCTTATCCTTTTTCCCAGACCTACCGCCTCAAGCATCTTTTTTGCCGCTTTTTCTCTCACGGCGGGCTTTACTCCGCTGAACATCAGCGGCATGGCAACGTTTTCCACTGCATTCATTGTTGGCAGAAGATTGTAGGACTGAAAAACAAATCCGAGGTTTTTCTGCCTGAATACCGCAAGCTTTCGCTCGCTAAGTTTTTCGATGTGGGTCCCGTTCATTACAACTGTTCCAGATGTCGGCTTTTCAAGTCCCGCAATCATATTCAGCAAAGTTGACTTTCCTGAACCGGACGTGCCTACAAGAAAACAGATTTCACCTTTATATATCTCAACTGAAACTCCCGCAAGCGCATTTACGCGTTCTGCTCCGAGTTTATATACTTTTTTGAGATTTTCGATTTTTATAACCGGTTGTATTCCCATCATCCCCCTTCTTTTATGTTTGTTGTGTTCTTTTTGATGAATCGGTCGGGTATACGTTCATCCGTCTGTGTTAGACGGAATAAAAACGGGTATGTTCCGTTAAAAATATATTTTTAATAATTTTTATTTAATATTTTTTCTCTATTAATTATTAAATCTTATATTTGTGTATTCGGGTGTTTTGTCAATGCGGCCGGAGGGTCAGACCGACCGCACAAGATGGATGAATGCGTCAAGAGACTCCGCGATCACTGCGGTCCTTTTCACGTATTCCGACGGGTTCTGCATATCGGGAACGAAAACAGGTATCATTCCAGCGTTTTCTGCGGCTTTTATCCCGTTTTCAGAGTCCTCGAATACCACGCACCCTTCAGGGTCCACAGATGCTTTTTTTGCGGCTTTCAGAAAAAGTTCTGGATCGGGTTTGCCGAGCGATACTTCGTCGCCGCAGGTAATATCGGCAAAAATATCCGCAACTTTCGCTCGTGTGAGAAGTTTTACCGCTCTTGATCTTTCGGAAGAAGTCGCAACAACAGAGGAAACGCCGCTTTCTTTGAGAAAGGATACGAGTTCCCTCACGCCTTTTTTCAGCGGAAATCCGTTCTTTTGGGCGTATTCGTCGATCAGACGAAGCCTGATCTTTCTGAAATCGCCTGCAGGACAGTCATTTCCGTATATGGAATATAAGTATTCCTTTTCGAATTCCTCGTTTGTTCCCATAAGTCCGCACCACTGCTCGTGTGTCATCTCATAGCCGAGTATCCGGGCGGTTTCCCGCCACTTTTCATAATAAACCTTTTCAGAGTCAAGCAAAAGCCCGTCCATATCGAATATGGCGAGCTTTATTCCTCTTTCTTTAATCGACAGCATACGCTATCGTCGTCATCAGCGCAAGCGCGTCCTGAGCGGTATCAAGTCTTGAATACTGCACGACAACGGGAACGTCGCTCTCAACAAGGATCGCGTAGGGCGTATCTGTGGGAACAGACTTGCCTTCATTGTTTTTCAGTTTATCCATGCGGATATGATGCGTTCTTCTTGCGCCGCATTTTGCCGTAAATCCGCCCATTTCCTCTCTGTCCTCAAAAAAGAGAGTAAGCTTGATCGTGGCATCCTTTCCGGACGTGTTCAATACGCATACCGCATCGTGGGATACCTGCTTGACAAACTGCGAATCGTAGTATCCGTCAGGTATAAGCCATGTTTTCTTTCCGTGTTCACTCATTTTTCTTTCCTCCTTAAAATCACTTTTCATGATGTTCGTATAATATCTCTATTTTGTTTTCTCCGCCTTCAAACGTGAAGAATACCGTGCTTTTTTCTCTGGTAAACGGCGTTTCTGTGCCGTTTACGATTATCCTGGCGTCGTCCGGCAGCCAGAGACGGCAGCAGCACTGCATCCCTTCCGGTGCTTTCGCATAAAACGAGAAAACACTGCTGTCGGCAATAAGCTCTTCGGTATATGCGCTGCATGCTATTATTGCGGTTTTGCCAGGCTTTGCCGCGTCGATGTCGTATAAAAACCAGTATGACCCGGGTTCCGCCACTATCAGCGTCTGATATTCGAGATTTTCACTCAGAAGATTTATGAAATTTCCGACGATCGGAATATTTTCGCCGTATTGAGTGTTCAGGGCGGCGATTATCCTGTAAGGACCTCTTTCCGCTTTCAGAAGTCCGTCTCCGTTTATTTCCGCTCCGCATCTCTCCGCCGCAGCGGTAACGATTTTCAGAAGCAGATCCGAAAACGCTTTGTCCTGCGCGCATTTTGCCGGGTTCGCATCAAGAACTGCGACGGCGCCCTTGCCTACATCGTAAATGCCGTAGCTCGGGGTTCTTGATATTACCGTTCTTTTTCGCTTCAGAGCCCGTACTTTCGCGGTTATTCCGAGCGTGTCGAACAGGTGACCTGCCGGGGTCGAAAAAGAACATCCGCAGCGTTGCCACCATTCGTTCGTTTTATTGAAGGAATCGCTGTCTTCTCCCACGTAAACGAGTACGCCGCCGTTCCTTACCCATGAGCAGAGAACGTGATGATAGGCGGGGGAGAGGGGCTTCATGAATTCGTAGCTGAGCACTGCAACTTTGCAGCCGAAAAGCCCGTCGCTCTGATTTGTTAGATTTTCAAGAATCAACGGACGTATATGCAGCCCGTTAAGCATCAGAGGAAGAGAAATACCGTAAAAACATGAAAACTCCTCTATCGAGTCGGCATAAGCGAAGCTATAACCGTTATCGTCCGGATACTGCCTTTGGAACATTGCGGTGTCGGACATGAAAATTCCCACGGAGCTTTCAAGAGCTTTTTTATCAGGTGTTTCCTGCTGTATGCGCCGCAACGCGTTCATAACGGTAAGCATCGTCGTTTTGAATGATTCGGGAACAGCTTTCGTCTTTGAATATTTCTCTCTTTTTCCGAAAAGCTTTTCCGGATCAGCGCATACTTCGTATTTCTTTATACCGGGATAAAGAAGCGACGCTGTGAGTATTTTTTCATAATTGTTGCTGATTTCGTACCAGTCGGGCTTGGGATTTGAGCCTGACGGGGAATTGATGAAAATCATTTCCTTTCCCGAGCTTTCCGAAAGAGCCTGAATTATACCGTATTCAAGATAAGCAGATTCAAATACTCTTCCTTCTCTGCGCCCGTTGAAAATGACGGGGGTCTTTGCGTTTTCCGCGCTGATGTTCGCAGCAAAACCGTCTATCTGAGGCCTTGATGCAAGATCGCGTCCGGGTGTTATGAGGTTGCGCTGAGAGTAGTTGATAAATCCGTTAAGAACTGAATATATCTTGATCTGACAGTTGTATTTCGTTTTCGCATAGTATTTCAGACGCGTACATATATTAACAACACAGCGGCGAAGAAGGAACGCCTTGAGCTTGGATGCCTTGAACTGCGCATCCTCTGTCAGCTTCGGATCCTGCCACGGCGAGCCGTAAAATATTTCCCATTCTGTCTTGAAAGCGTCGCTGTATCCGCTTTTGGTGAAAAAAACAGGTTCTTCGAGAAATATTACACGAATCCCCATATCTATGATTTTTGACAGCTGAACGGAAAGATAATCGGTAAAGCTTAATGTCGGCACCATATAAGGGGAGGAAAGCCCGTGGAGCACGTATGCGCCCGATCCGTCCTTCTGCGCCTCGTCCCAATGGTTTTTCCCGTCATATTTGCCGTTCAGATAATCCGAATAATTTCCCCAGGAAAGGCTCGTAATGAAATGAGTCGTATACCCGTGAGCACGCCAGTCTTTTATCCTGTCTGCCGTCGTCTCGTCAAGCCTGCAAACCGTTACCGAATCCGTGCCGATATCCGCTTCGGGAGAATAAAACGTGTTTACTCTCATAAACGTTTTTTCGGGCTCTGTGCTTATATATCTCATTTCACCTTCTCCTTTCATAAAATATGCAGTTCTTTCAGCTTTTACGACAAGTATATCATTTAATTTGTGACTTTTCAACAGCACGCGGAATTGTTCATAAATAGTTCACCGATACTTTTACGGGACAAAAAACCTGAAAAGACAGCTCTGTAAAGCGATACGATTTTACATGCACATTTTTCTGTTGACAGTTTTCTTTTTTTATGATATAATATAAATCCAAAAAAACAGTGAAACAGGGTAAAATCATGAAAGGAATCATATTCGATCTCGACGGGACACTTCTTGACACTCTTCCCGATCTGCTGTATTCGATCAATGCTTCACTCTCCGAACTCGGCTATGAAACGATAGACGATGTAAAGCTGAAATCCTTTATAGGCGACGGGGCACGCAATCTTGTAAGACGATGTATAGGTGACGGAGCAACGGAGGAAGCGGTAGATAAACTTCTTGCCGTTTACGGAAGGATCTACTCCGCAAATCTGACCGTCAGAACAAAGCCTTTTGAAAAAATGACCAGCGTTCTTTCCTTGCTTGACAGCGAGGGCATTCGTCTTTCCGTCCTTTCCAATAAACCCGACGGGCAGACAAAAGCCATAATAGAACATTATTTCCCCGAAATACCGTTTGTATGCGTTCAGGGTAAAATTGACGGCGTTCCGCTTAAACCCGATCCGTTTTCAGCTATCAATATCGCCTCGAAAATGGGAATATCGCCTTCGCAGACCGTATTTATAGGCGATTCTCCCGTTGACTTCCGCACATCCGTGAACGCCGGCATGAAATGTGTCTCCGTCCTTTGGGGTTACCGTAAAAAAAGCGATTTTGAAGGACTTGATCAGGCGTTTTTCGCAGAAAAGCCGATCGATCTTCTGTCTGTGCTGAAAAACTTCCGATAACGAATTTTTGTGAAAACAATAAGAGAGCGCTTCCTTCTTTTTATGAGGGAAGCGCTCTTCGCAGTTTTATTTATTCTTTTATTTCTTGAACATGTCGGTAAGACCGCCGATAGCGTCTTTGATTCCGTCTACGGCGCCTTCAACCGTGTCCTTTGCTTTTCCGATTCTGAGCTTTGTTTTAACAAGATCGATTATCTTGGCAATAGCGTCATCGGGAAGGTCTTTGCCTATGATCTTTTCAACGATCTGTATCGGGCTTTTCTTGAATTTTTCAAGAAGAGAATCATCCTTTTTGAGAGTATCGGTTACTTTTTCAACCGCGTTTTCGATTGTTTCTTTGATATCCATACTGTTGAATCTCCTTTTTATGATTTCTTTTATCTCGATTATATCATCGAAATTTATAAATATGATTAAGAATCCATGTCGAATTTCGCAAAATTGAGCGTTCTTACGCCTTACTCCGATAATTCCCGGTCCCGTTCCCGACTTGCAAATAATAATTGACATTCACCAAGTTATGTGATATAATCAATCATACTAATCAATCGAGGTGTCTTCTATGAAAAGGCTGACGGCTTTTTTACTTGTTATTGTTTCCGTTTTTCTTCTCTGCTGCTGCGGACAGGCAGAAAAAGAGGAGTTTCTTGTAGACTTCGACGATATATCCACGGCAGACAAAGTTGACTATAACGGTTACACGTTCAACGTCTGGTCCAATAACCTTGACGGAAATAATGAAGCTCTGTTTTCTTACGTCCCGGGCACTCTCGCTTCAGATCTGCTTTTGCAGCGTATTCGTGATATAGAAAATGAGTTCAACTGCAAGCTCAATATCCAGACAGACAGAACTGGCAGACTGACCGGAGTAGAACCCATCCTTCTCAGCGGCGCTTACGTCGGTGATGTCATGTTCCTCAGCTCTCCCGCGCAAAAGATACGCGCAGGGCTTCTTTATCCTCTTGAAGGACTTCAGGAATACATCGACTATAACGACAGCACAAAATACGGCGGTTACGGTTTCCTTGAAGACGGCCTTTACAACGGCGTCCCGTATATCGTTGCTCCCGTAAGATGGCCGGGCAAACAGGGACAGACGTCGTTCGGCGTTTTTGCAATCAATGAAAACCTGATCATGCGCTACGGTCTCAACGACCCGCGCGACTATCTTGAAAACGGCGTATGGAACTGGGAAATGTTTGAAAAATGTCTGCCCGAATTTACGATCAACGACGGCACGGTCCAAACAAAATCAGTCAACTTCACATGGACGATCCTTGACTTTTGCCTTATGAACGGTGTAAACTATTATGAAGTAGATGCAGACGGCATGGCAAAGCCCGCGCTCGATTCCGAACAGCTCAAAGAGGCTCTCGATTTCTGCTCACGGATTTTTACACAGTATTCCGACTGCATATCGTTCCTCGGTCATGACGCAATGCTCGCACCGTTTAAAAACAACGAAATAGTTATGACTCAGACGGCGGTAAACCACATAATCAGATTTTTGAGCTATGATATGGATAACTACGGAATCGTTCCGATGCCCTGCGGTCCTCACGGCACGTACGGCGAATGGGTCAACGCACACTCGGAAAACGACTGCTTCGGAATTTTTTACAATACCGAAGACCCAGAGGCATCCGCAAGAATCATCGACCGCTTCTGCGATCCGTTTGACGGATATGAGTCCGATGAAGCTCTTATGGAATTTATGTCGTATATCTTCTTTGATGATCGTGACGTGGCGCTGCTTATGGAACTGAATAAACATGTTCGCTGGCAATACTGGCCGATAGGTTCTATCGACGATTTCTTCTCTGCAGCAAAATCTCAGACGCAGAACGGTAAGCCTGCCTCCGAAATTATCGAAAAGTATTCCAGCGGAGCAGTCCAGTCGATCATAAAGCACGTTATACCGAACGTCGAATTCATAGAGAATTATAAAAAATCACACGGAGAATAAACATATAAAGAGGCGCGGCCATCACGACCGCGCCTTTTGTTTGTATCTGAGACTTTTGAAGAGTTACTGTATTTTTTCTTGACAATCGGTTTATATTGTGCTATACTTCCGGATGAAATCTTATTTGAGCACTTCATAAAGAGCATCAAGAAGCTCTCTTGTGTTTTTGCTGTTGTGTTCCCAGTAGAATACTCCGCCGAAATCGTTGTCAAGCACATACTGTGCCTTGCATGTCATAGATTCGGGGTCGTCGTAAGAGATGAAAGTGCTTCCGTTGAATACCCACGGTGCCTTTGCCTCGTCGTCCCAGTAGCGAACGTATCCGTTCTTGCCGATATAGTTCTCTTTGATATCAAGATATCCGGGACCGTAACCCATAGCCTTTTTGGCTATCTGCAGAAAACCGTGGTTTCTGTCGGGAAGATCGTCCGCTTTTCTTGAATAGCTTGCCGCACCGAGAAGCAGTTTTTCTTTCGGAACGCCGTAGGAATGGAAAAGACGGAGAGCCTGGTCGCAGCTGTTTCTGAAAACGTCGCCGGTCGATGAGAAAAGCTGTGTGTGGTGTCCCGCAAGAGCATGAAAACCGCACTTGAGGTCGTAAGTCATTACGTTGATATAGTCAAGATACATCGAAAGCTTGTCAAGCTCCGTGCTCTCGGCATAATAAAGGTCTGCGCCTGCAGCTATTGTGAGAAGATATCCGTCACCTGCAGCATCAAGATGCGCTCTGAGTATTCTTATAAGCTCGGTGAAGCGGTATTTGTCTTCGGGGCAGGAGTCCTGACCGTTTGAAGGTACGCAGGGGTATTCCCAGTCAAGGTCGATACCGTCGTAGTTGAGTGTTTTAACTATTCTTACTGCTTCTTCGCCCATTTTATGCATATACGCTTTGTTTGCGCATACCGATGTGAACGAATTTGACTGTGTCTGAACGAGTGAAAGTATAAATTTCAGTTCCGGGTTCCATGATTTGTAAAGCGCTATTTTGTCGTTTACATGATGATTGGCATCGATCCTTCCGTCGGGATGGAGACGACCGAAAGCGACGTTGACGTGAGTAAGCTCTTTGGCATCCTGTTCGGTGAATTCGCCGCTGCCGAGATACGCGATAAGTTTTTTCTTCATAATATGTCCACCTTTATATATGGGTTTTAAGTCATATTATCATAATTTTCTTTGTTTGTCAAGTAAATAAAAATTATTTATTAATAATTTCCGGAGGTTATACCATGAGTAAAATGAAAGTCGGTCTGCAGGTCTTCTCCATAAGAGACGTTGCCGAAAAAGATTTTAAAGGAGCTATGCTCAAAGTAAAAGAGATCGGATATGACGGCGTAGAGCTCGCAGGTCTTTACGGAGTTCCCGCCGAAGAGATCCGCGCCATTCTCGATGAGGTCGGACTTGAGGCCATTTCCGCGCACGTAGGCTTCGGCGAACTTGTAAACGATCTTGACGGCACGGTCAAAGCATACAAAACGATCGGCGTAAAATTTATCGCTCTTCCGTTTATGGGCGAAAACGATCTTCCCATGTCCGATAACTGGGAAAAGAATCTTCAGCATATCATCAGCATAAGCGAAAAATGCAGGGAAAACGGAATTACGCTTCTTTATCATAACCATGATACCGAATATAAGAAAATGCCCGACGGTATGTATATAGAAGACTTCCTTTTCAAATCAGCAGGCCTTGATAAAATGAAACCCGAATTCGATACCTGCTGGGTCCGTGTTGCCGGAGAGGATCCCGTTGAATACATCAAAAAATACAAGGGTTATGTTCAGGTCGTTCATCTTAAAGACTTTGTCGGCTCAAAAACGGCGAATATGTACGAGCTTATAGGCACAGACAAAAAAGCTGACGTGACCGAGGCTTTCAAGTTCCGTCCGGTCGGATACGGCGTTCAGGATTTCCCGTCTATAATCAAAGCTTCCGAGGAAGTAGGCGCGGAATGGCTTATAGTCGAGCAGGATAACTCATACGAAACACCGTCTCTTGAAGCTGCAAAGATGAGCAGAGATTATCTGAAGAGCATCTATCGCTGAGAAATTTAATGCAAAAGAGGGGATTCGTTCTTTCCTTCAATGCGGGGCACAGACACCGTCGGCGAAGGATACATCAGATACGGAGCCACTTACGGTTATTCCCGATAATAAATAAAAAAACCGCATCAACGGCAGATTCGTTGATGCGGTGTATTGTTTATTTACGCGGGAACGGATACGGTAAAGGTCGTTTTTCCGTCTTTGCACGATACGCCAACGGTGCCTTTGTGAAGCTCAACTATCCTTTTTACCACCGCCAGCCCGACTCCGTTGCCTTCTGACGAATGGGATTCATCAGACTGATAAAACTTCTCAAACACTTTTTTCCTTGATTCTTCGGGTATTTCTGTACCGTAATTCGAAATGGCTGTACTGATTGCTACCGCCTCTTTTTTTATCTCGATTTCGACCGTTCCCGAGGCTTCCGAGAACTTTATGGCGTTGTCAATAATGTTTATCCATACCTGCTTCATCATTTCTTCATTGGCGGTAATATAGTATTCTTCTTCAGGCAGAGAAAAAACTATGTCCTTTTTGCTCCATTTGCTTTCAAGCATCAGCACGCAGTTTCGCAGCTGTTCTGTAAGATTGAAATTCGCTACATCGGTAAGGATCGTCTGATTCTCTACTTTCGAAAGGTTGAGCACGTTCGTTGCCATCTGCGAAAGACGCAATGATTCTTCTTCGATTATGTTCAGACAGTCGTTTCTGTATTCATCGCTTATATTCCCGCGTTTAAGTAGCCTTGCAAAACCGAGTATCGAAACTATCGGCGTTTTGAATTCATGCGAAAAATTATTGATAAAGTCCGAACGCATCATTTCCGTCTGCTCAAGCTCTGCCGCCATACGGTTAAAGCTGTCCGTAAGCTCTACTACCGAAGGATGCTTTGCCAGCACGCCTTTGAATGAGAGCCTTACCGAATAGTCCCCAGATGCGAGCCTGTTCATTGCGTTGAGTATCTTGTTTACTGTCTTGATCGGAAAACGAAGCGATACAAACGTAAAAACAGTTCCTATGCCCATGCTTATGAGCACCATATCCCTGAAAAGAGTCCATGCGTCAAGTGCGTTTTCGCCCACTCTCAGCGTGTCTCTGTTGATCAGAAAGAATACAATTACGCCAACGGCAACGGCGGTTATAACAAGGATCATCAGCACGAATGCCGAAAAGGAAAGCATCAGCGAGAATCTGTGCTTATATTTGTCGTAATTTTTTTTCATACTCTTTTTACCGCCTTATAACCGAGTCCGCGAACGGATTCTATCTCAAACTCGTTCCATCCTTCAAAATGCTTGCGAAGTCTGCCTATATGGACAGTGACAGTCTCCCAGCCCGTATCGCTTTCCGCTCCCCATATCTCGTCCATAAGCTGAATTCTCGTAAATATCTTGCCGGGGTAGGAGAGCAGCTTGTATAAAAGCTGAAATTCCTTCTGAGGCAGTTGAACAACCTCGTCTTTTCTCGAAACCGTCAGACTGTCGTAATCAATCGTGACGTCTCCGATAACTATTTTTCTCTCGCTTGCGATCTTCGCGCGCCTGAGAAGAGCCTTTATTCGCAGGATCATTTCCATTTCATCAATCGGCTTTGTAATGTAATCGTCCGAGCCCGAAAGAAATCCCTTATGTCTGTCGGCGGGCAGCTGCTTTGCGGAGACCATAAGAACAGGAAGATAATTGTTTGACTCACGAAGCTCTCTTGTAAACGCATAACCGTCCATGTTCGGCATCATAACGTCCAGGACTACAAGATCTATATATTCCTTATCCATTATTTCAAGCGCTTCCAGACCGTCTGCAGCCGTAAAAACGGTATAGCTTTCTGCTTCAAGGACCGCGCTTATATATTTTCTCGTGTTCTTATCGTCATCAACAACAAGAATATGAAACATCTGTTTTTCCCTCCATGAACGCTTCCCGATTCTATCTTTGTGATTCGTTCTTTATATCTGCAAAGGATCCCGCTTTTGCGGGATCCGATCGTTTAAAATGACTTTATGCAAGAAATCCGTTTATTATCTCTTCTTCTGCTTCGTGTTCGGTAAGCCCCAGCGTCATCAGTTTTATCAGCTGTTCTCCCGCTATCTTCCCGATTGCCGCTTCATGAACGAGCGCCGCATCAACGTGCCTTGCTTCAAGAGACGGGACGGCAAGTATTGTGCCGTTATCCATTATTATTGAGTCGCACTCGGTATGTCCTTTGCAGGGCGCAAACCCGGCGATACAAGCGTCGAATTTCTGTGTTGAACTGTCTCTTGCAACGCTTCTTGATACAACGTCCGCGGTCGCGCCTTCTTCAAGCAGGCTTACTTTATACGTGCTTACCGCGTTCTGGACGCCGTGAGTCATCAGTCGCTCTCTTACGATCAGCGATGAACCCTTTTTCATCTCAGCAATGGTCGACCGAACCGTGGAATCAACGCCTTTTATCTGCGCCATTTCCATTTCCATGTGACTATCTTCATCCATGTATACTTCCGTCACGGGGTTGAGTATCCTTTTCCCCGATCCGTCGCCCGAACCGTAGTGCTTTTCAACGTAACGTACTTTCGCGCCGCGCTCAACAAAAAATCTGTGTATTCCGTCGTGCTGAGAATCCTGATTTCCGCAGTTGTCTATTCCGCAGCCCGCAACTATCGTCACGTCAGCGCCTTCGCCTACGTAAAAATCGTTGTAAACAGTCTCTTTAAGGCCGCTCTTTGAGAGAACGACGGGAATATGCACGCTTTCGTTTTTTGTCCCGGGCATAATATGAATGTCTATTCCCGAACCGTCGGCTTTGGAGCGTATGTCTATATTGGCGGTAGTGTTTCTGCTTTCGGTTGCTCCGTTTATTCGAAAGTTGTATGCGCCCATCGGCACTTTATGAAGATCCGCGACCTCCGCAAGAATCTTTTTCTGTATATCGTTCAACGCCATGCCGTTCTCTCCTTATCTCAGCCGTGTGCACGTTTCCTGTGCGGCTTCCGTTCCGATCAGTGTCGGAAAAATATCTTCTTTTTTGCCGTATTTTTCTATCGTTCCGTCAGCAAGAACGGCGATTTCGTCGGCTATCTCAAGAATACGCTCCTGATGTGAGATGATTATCATAGAGCTGTCGTTTATCTTTTCTCTCATCGATCTGAAAACACGGATCAGATTCTGAAAGCTCCACAGGTCGATGCCTGCTTCCGGTTCGTCAAAAACCGAGAGCCTGCTCTGACGTGCAAGAACAGTTGCTATCTCTATACGTTTTATCTCTCCGCCCGAAAGAGACGCGTTAGCCTCTCTGCTTATGTAGTCCCTTGCGCAAAGTCCTACCTCCGAGAGATATTCACAGGCTGCCGAAGGTGTTATTTTCTTGCCGGACGCTATACGAAGAAGATCGTAAACCGTTATCCCCTTGAAACGCACGGGAGCCTGAAAAGCAAACCCGATGCCTGCTTTTGCCCTGTCGGTAATATCCATATCGGTGATGTCTTGTCCGTCAAGAAGTATCTTTCCTCCTGTCGGCTTTTCTATTCCCGCAATAAGTTTTGCAAGCGTGGTTTTACCGCTGCCGTTCGGACCGGTTATAACCGTGAACGTTCTGTCTTTCACGGTCAGATTGAGATTTCGTATTATATCTTTCGTTTTTCCGTCTTCGGACTTTACCGAAAAAGAAATGTTTTTTAATTCGAGCATTGAAATACCTCTTATTTTTTCTTATCACGTTATTATATCACAAAAAACGCATTTTGAAAAGGGGGCAGAAGACGTATATCCGTTTTTTTATCTTTTTTTCGGAATTTGGCAACAATTCACTGCCCTGTAAGAGGTGACCGGTCATAGCTTGAAAAAGTCACAATTCGATGATATCATATTTTTTGACGTTACACAATAGTCGTTTGACTATCATCATCGCCGTCATGAAACGGAAAAATCTATGAAAAAATATGAATTCGGCAGAAAGAACGCGCCATTCCTGCTTGTCCAGACAACCGACGAAAGCGGGCTTTATTCGATCGACAGCGAAATAGAGATCATCAGAAAGATAACGGAGATCGATTTCAGGCTTTTTGTATTTACGGTAGATGACTGGAACAGGGATCTTTCTCCTTATAATGCGCAGGCTGTCTTTCGCGGACAGGATTTCGGCAACGGAGGACAGGAGACGCTTGATGCGATACTTAAGGAATTAAAAAGCATCTCCGTTCCCGTATTTATCGGCGGATACTCTCTTTCGGGACTTTTTGCTCTCTGGTCTGCCTGTCGCTGCAATGCGTTTTCCGGCGTGGCTGCAGCCTCTCCGTCGGTCTGGTTTCCCGGATTTACGGACTATATGCAAACAAACACGGTAAACGCCAGTAAAGTCTACCTCAGTCTCGGAAAAAAAGAACCGGCATCATCAAACCCGGTTCTTGCTTCGGTAGGGGATTGCATGGAAAAAGCTCAGAAGGTTCTTGCCGAAAAAAACGTTGAATGCTTTTTTGAGTGGAACGAGGGCGGCCATTTCAGGGATCCCGAGCTGAGAACAGCAAAGGCATTTTCATGGCTTCTTGAAAATACCCGTTTATACGGAGAAAAATGATTATGAAAAATACGGAGTTCATTTTTTATATACGTTCGGGAAAAGACCTTGTCGAGGCGGTTGACGCCTTCGGTTTCGTTCCTCTCTTCGCAGGGATCATTCCCGGTTTTTCAGTAGAAGAACACGTCGATCCTGAAAGATGGTTTGCAGAAGGCAAAGAGGGTGTCTGGGAATGGAAAGGCCCCGTTATACGGGATTGCGGATGTGCGTACGGTAAATTTCTTGAAAACAAATCGGTTTTTATCAGCAAAGAATGGTTCCCCGATTTTGCAAACTACCGCCGCGACGGCTACGACTTTGATTCAAGGTGTGATGAGGGACTCGTCTTTTACCGCGATAAAGATCTTTATGAGCTTCTCGAATCCAACGCTCCCGTCCTTTCAAAAAGGCTGAAAATGCTCGGAAATTACGGTAAAGACGGGAAAAAGGGCTTTGATACGTCTATGAACCGCCTGCAGTCGCAGTGCTACGTTCTTATCAGCGATTTCATATATGAAAAAACAAAAGACGGCAATACGTTCGGATGGGGCGTAGCGGAATACTCAACTCCGGAAAAATTTTTCGGTAGCTGTTTCAGGGAAAACGTCTACGTTCGCTCTCCGCAGGAATCGTATGAAAAAATCATGGACCATCTTCACTCCCTTTTTCCGTCGGTAAAAGAGGAAATTCTGAAAAAAGTATTGAAATAACTTGTCTGCGCCCGATCATCCTGCTTCTGTACCCACATATAGCGATAAAAAAAAGACTTGCTTTTTGCAAGTCCTTTTTTGGTGGAGCATACGGGATTCGAACCCGTGACCCCAACACTGCCAGTGTTGTGCGCTCCCAACTGCGCTAATACCCCGTTCGGATTAATGGTTTATCGACCACCGTTTAGTAAATAATAGCATATTTTAACGGATAAGTCAATATGTTCAATGAAAAAAAATAAAAAACGAAACGCTGAAAGAACATCAGCTCAATGTTATCGACGTAAAACATAAAACTGATAATTTCAATTATAAATATATTCAAAACCCACTTCAAAAAAAGCTGGTGTGATCCCTTTTCTTCGGAAAAGCCACGTCGGCTTTGCACTCCAGACCTTTAGAATCCCACCCAACGATTCCATCGTTAAAAATCGACAAGACGGAAAATACCGTCTTGCCGTTTTTGGTGGACCTGGTGGGATTCGAACCCATGACCTCCGCGTTGCGAACGCGGCGCTCTCCCAACTGAGCTACAAGCCCTTATTGTATATCAATGTCAGCTGATGCTGTAAATGTGTCTTCTGGTCCACCCTGCGGGAGTCGAACCCGCCACCGACGGAATCGGAATCCGGTACTCTATCCATATGAGCTAAGGGTGGATAACGTTGTAATTATATCACAAAAAAGTCCGTTTGTCAACAGCTGATTTGAATTAAAAATGACATAAAAAATTTACATCGAAAAGTATTGACAAACAGTTCTTTTTCTGCTATAATATACAGGCTTGCAAAAACAACATAACACTTTTGATCCACTAGCTCAGTTGGTAGAGCACATGACTTTTAATCATGGTGTCCGGAGTTCGACTCTCCGGTGGATCACCAGAGGTCTGCGATTATCGCAGACCTTTTTCGTTATTTCCCGATCTTTTTCCGTTTCTTTTACCCCTCACGGCGTCCTGCATGGAAAATAAGGTTTTTATCCGTTACTTTTTTGTGTAAAAACGCTGTCAGTCTTGACAAGAACCTTCTGTTATGCTATAATTTAGAGTAGGTTTTTATTATGTATATTTATGCCCGGAGGAGACTTATGTGGATAGCAGACAATTGGAAAGATTTTGAAGTTCTTGACGCTTCCTCCGGCGAAAAACTCGAACGCTGGGCCGGGTTTATGCTCGTCAGACCTGATCCGCAGGTCATATGGCATACCGAAAAAGCACTTCCCGCGTGGAAAAATCCGGATGCTCGCTATGAACGTTCTTCTACCGGCGGGGGACGCTGGGCAGTCAACAGACTTCCCGAGAGCTTTACCATCGGATATCGCGATCTGAAATTCAATCTGCGGCCGATGAACTTCAAGCATACAGGGCTTTTCCCCGAACAGGCTGTGAACTGGGACTGGTTTTCCGAAATTATCGCCGCATCGCAGCGCAGGATATCTCTTCTCAACATGTTCGCTTATACCGGAGCCGCTTCTGTCGCCGCTTCAAAAGCGGGTGCCGACGTCGTTCACGTCGATGCTTCGAAGGGTATGACGGCCTGGGCAAAAGAAAACGCTGCGCTTAACGGAATATCGAATATACGGTTTATAGTAGACGACTGCATTAAATTCGTTGAGCGCGAACAGCGCAGGGGACACCGTTACGACGCTGTTATCCTTGACCCGCCTTCATACGGCAGGGGTGCAAACGGAGAGGTATGGAAGCTTGAAAACGATCTTTTCGAGCTTATGGAAAAAACAGTCGAGATCCTCTCTGACCGCCCGCTTTTCGTCCTTCTCAATTCATATACCACCGGGCTTTCCGCGTCGTGTATGGGGTATATCCTCGGCGTCTGCATGAAAAAACGGTTCGGTCACGGCAAAGTTACTTTTGATGAAATTGGTCTTCCCGTTACCTCAACGGGCTATACTCTCCCTTGCGGCGCATCCGCCCGATGGGTTGAATGATACGGAGTAAAATTGAGCGCGATTATTGATATACAAAATGTCTCTTTCCGTTATAATGAAAGAGATATACTGAAAAACATTTCTCTTACCGTTGAAGCAGGCGATTTTGTCGCTGTCCTCGGCCATAACGGAAGCGGCAAGTCAACGCTTGCAAAGCATCTTGACGCTATCCTTGTTCCTTCCGAGGGCAAGGTTCTCATCGGTGGACTTGACACTTCCGTAGACAGCAACCTTGAGGCGATACGCAGAAGAACGGGTATGGTTTTTCAGAACCCCGACAACCAGATCATCGCAACCGTCGTTGAAGAAGACGTTGCCTTCGCTCTTGAAAACCTCGGCGTTCCACGTGAAGAAATGGTAAAACGCGTAGACGAGGCGCTTGACGCGGTCGGAATGCTCGAATTCAAAAAACACGCTACAACAAAACTTTCAGGCGGACAGAAACAAAGAATAGCGATCGCGGGCGTGATTGCTATGCGGCCGGATGTAATCGTTTTTGACGAGCCAACGGCTATGCTCGATCCGCAGGGCAGGGAAGACGTAATAAATATTGCAAAAAAACTGAACGGACAGGGAATCACCGTTATTTATATAACTCACTATATGGAAGAAGCCGCGCAGGCGAAACGCGTTGTCGTTCTCAACGACGGAGAGATCCTTATCGACGGCACTCCGCATTACGTTTTTCAGAATGCGGGACTTCTGAAATCCGTCGGTCTTGACGTTCCTCAGAGCACCTCCCTGATGTTCCTTCTCAGAAGCCGTGGAATAAAGGTTCCGCTTGCTGTTTTAAACGAAGAAGAATGCGTATCCGTTCTGACGGATATTCTACACGAAAGAACCGGAAATAAATGAACCCTATTCTTAAAGCTGAAAACCTCAGCTACGTATACGGAGCGGGAACTCCGTTTGAAAAAACTGCGATTGATAACATAAACCTCGAAATATACGAAAATGAATTCATCGGCGTCATAGGTAGAACGGGATCGGGAAAAAGCACGCTTATACAGCACTTCAACGGCATCCTTCGCCCAACTTCGGGCAGTCTGTATTACGACGGCAGCAATTGCTGGGCTAAAGGCTTTTCGCGTAATATGCTCAGATTTAACGTCGGACTTGTTTTTCAGTATCCCGAATACCAGCTTTTTGAAGAAACCGTTGAAAAGGATATTGCTTTCGGCCCCGCCAATATGGGCCTTTCTGTCGAAGAGATCGAAAAAAGGATATCCGACTCTCTTCATTTCGTCGGTCTCGACGATGATATCCGAAAAAGCTCTCCGTTTGAGATTTCAGGCGGACAGAAAAGACGCGTTGCCATTGCCGGAATAATGGCTATGAATCCGAAAGTGCTCATTCTCGATGAGCCTACCGCAGGTCTTGATCCCAAGGGCAGAGACGATATCCTTCAGAAATTATCGGAATACCGCCGCGAAAAGGGATCTACCGTTATCATCGTTTCCCACAATATGGAAGACGTATCACGTGTATGCGATAAAGTTCTCGTAATGCATGATGCTCACGTTGAAATGTTTGCTCCCGTAAAAGAGGTTTTCGAACACGCCGAAAAGCTCTGCTCCATGGGGCTTAACGTTCCGCAGATAACGCGCGTATTCGTTTCTCTTAAAAACAGAGGTTTTAACGTTCCATCTTCCGTATATACCCCGGAACAGGCATGTTCCGCGATAATCGATGCGATAGGGGGCGATACGGAATGATAAAAGATATCACAATCGGTCAGTATTTCCCCGGCGACTCGTTTATACATAATCTCGACCCGCGCGTTAAAATCGTTCTTGCCGTATTGTATATCGCGTTCCTTTTTATCATACAGTCGGCAGCCGCATATCTTTTCGCGATCGCTGTAACCCTCTTTCTTGTCTGCCTTACACGTATACCTCTCAAAATGTATCTTCGCGGACTGAAGCCGCTTCTATTCATTCTTGTTTTTACCGCTCTGCTCAATGTTTTCTATTCCTCGGGCGAGCCGCTCGTTACCTTCTGGATATTCACGATAACTGCGCAGGGCATAAAGAACGCGATTTTCATGATCCTCCGCATATTCATGCTTGTTGTTTCAACTTCAATGCTGACGTATACAACCTCACCGATAGTCCTTACCGGCGGACTTGAAAGGCTTCTTTCTCCGCTCGCTAAGATCAGACTTCCCGTTCATGAATTTTCAATGATGATGACGATCGCTCTTCGCTTTATCCCTACGCTTCTTGAAGAAACGGATAAGATCATGAACGCGCAAAAGGCGAGGGGTGCAGACTTTGAAACAGGCGGACTTATAAAGCGCGCAAAAGCTCTCGCTCCGATTCTTATACCGCTGTTTATTTCCGCTTTCCGCCGTGCAGACGACCTTGCAACAGCCATGGAATGCCGCTGCTATACAGGTTCCGCCGAAGGCAGAACGCACTTCGTTGAATATTCGATGTCTCCGTCGGACTATGTATCGCTTGTGTTTATGGCGGTTTTGATCGCCGCGGCCATACTTCTCAATTTCGTTACCGTAATGGGTATTTAATATGGCGGATTATCTTTTGACTCTGCGCTTTGACGGCAGAAACTTTTGCGGCTATCAGGTCCAGAATACTTCGGACGGTGAAAAAAGAACTGTCGGAGGCGAAATCAAAAAAGCTCTTATCTCCGTATTCGGCTCGGTGGACAGGCTTTCGGGCTGTTCAAGAACAGATTCGGGCGTCCACGCAACGGCTTACCGTGTATCGTTCTCTTCCGAAAGGGATATTCCCGATGATTCGGTTATCCGCGCAGTTAATGCCAACCTGCCGTACGATATCGCCGTTTTTGAATGCAGAAGGGTATCTCCGGAATTCCATGCAAGATATTCCGTCGTTTCCAAAACATACGAGTATAAAATATACACGTCTCCTGTCAGGGATCCTTTCAAAAACGGTCTTTATCTTCACTATCCGCACGAAATAGATGCCGGACTTCTGAAAAAGGTATGCGAAGACTTTTGCGGAACACACGATTTTGCTTCGTTCATGGCGTCCGGAAGCAAGATCAAAGATACCGTACGCACGGTAATCGACGCTGATTTTCGTGCTGTCGGGGTGGAAGAATACGTCTTTTCGGTAACCGCGAACGGATTTCTTTACAATATGGTCCGCATTATGACCGGAACTTTGCTTGAAATTATGTCGGGCAAAATCCCAGCGGACTCCATTCCGAATATAATAGATAAGAAAAACAGGGCATTCGCCGGATTTACCGCCCCTCCGGACGGACTATATCTTTGTGAGGTGAGATACGATAGGTTCTGATGTTTTCAACATGACGGAAAAAAAGCTTAAACGTCTCTATCTTGCAAAAAGGCTTATTTTTGTCGTTATCATCATCTATATTGCCGTCTTCGTAATATTGAACACCTCGTATCTCTCTTTTGACAATATCAGACGGTTCGCACACAGCGCAAAAACGGCTCTGACCCAGACTTCCGCAACCAAAAACGACGTTATAACGTATCCGTCGGGCAGCATTCCGGTTTTCGCGCCTTTTAAAGACGGGCTTGCAGTTATCGACGATTCGCTCCTTTCCGTATACAGCAAAGACAACATACGATTTTCATATCATAATCTGAATTTTCGCCATCCGGTAATGCGTGTTTCCGATGAATATATTCTCTGCTACGACCGCGGCGGAAAAACTCTTAAAGTTTTCAACAGTTTCGACCTGCTTTTCGAAAAAGAGTTTTCGGATATCATAATCAACGCAAGCGTCGACAACAGCGGCAGGGTCGCCGTTCTTACCGACAAATACGGGTACAAAGGGCAGCTTACGCTGTTTGACGGGTCTTTCAGAGAGCGTTTTTTGTGGTACTCCGCAGATGCATATCTTACGGACGTTTATTTCACAGCAACGAACACCGTTTCCGTCGTGACCGTGACGCAGCAGCTTGAAAACCTTAACACAGTTGTATATTCACTCAATTATTCCGCAGGCGAGGAACGCGGAAGCGTTACCTCAAACGGTAATTTCCCTCTCTCTTCAGTCAGGAAAAACGATGGCTCGATAGAGATCCTTTCTGAAAGCGGGCTTGTTTCGTTCAGAAGCGGAGGATGCAACAATATTTATTATTACGGTTCCTTAACTCCGCATAAGTTTTATCAGGGCGATAAATACACCGTTATATCTTATAAGACAGCTGCTCAGAACGATTTATATATTGTCTGCGCCGAAGATATCGCGGGAAACACGCTTTTTGAACAGTCTTTTCACAATGTCCGCTCCGTCAGCGCCGTGGGCGACACCATATTCGTTCTCACTTCCGATACGTTCTTCATTCTTGACGCTGCCGGAAATACCGTCAGCACAACCGAAGCTCCAGCTGGCGTAACGGGTATCGTTCCCGGCCGCAGCAAACTCGTCCTTTTCGGCGCCGAAAAGGCGTATATTTACACTGTATCCGACTTATTGAAATAATCTCAACCAAACACAACAACAATACAAAGGAGAATCTGTTTTGAACATCGCTTTAAGTACCGGCCTTGATATTCTGGTAGTGGCGATACTCATTATAGGTATCGTTCTCGGAGCAAGAAAAGGCCTTGTCCGGTCAGTTATAGGACTTTTCGGAAAAATAGTATCCCTGATAGTAGCGTTCTTTCTTTCGGAAAACCTCGGCGTTTATCTCGATCAGCACTATATCCACGCGCCGATGCGTCAGTGGCTCATAAACCAGCTCTCGTCAACGCCCGAAAACGTGAATGCAACTCTTGAGTCTCTCGATCTTAACTCCCTGTTCGGTCAGAAACCGAAATTCTTCACCGATATCATCGACCTGCTTCACATCGATTTCTCTCAGCTTATGACAAAATATCTTTCTTTGAGAGAGCAGGGACCGGAGCAGGCAAAAGCCGCTGTAATAGATACCATGATCTCGCCTCTTTCAGCTACCGTGAGCCGTGTTGCGGCATTCATTATCATTTTTATCGTATGTGCTGTAGGCGTGGCTGTCTTATGGTGGCTTTCAGACCTGATCATCAATCTTCCCATCATCAAGCAGCTTGATACTCTGGGCGGCGTGATATTCGGCGCACTCAACGGCGTTCTGATCATTTTCCTCGTCGTTTCCGTTCTTGGCGTATCTTCTCAGTATATACTGAAAGACAAATCCTACGAAGAACGGCAGTCGATAGTGAGCGGCACGCTCGTATATAAGCAATTCAAAAAAATAAACCCGATCACGGGTCTTCTTTCATCTGATGAGAATAAATAACTTTCACAAGAGGGTTCTGTCATGACTGTTCCCAACATTATTTCCGTAATCAGAATACTTCTCGTTCCCGTATTCTGTATACTGTATTTTACGCCGGGACTCAGGTGGGCGGCGTTTATCGTTCTTGTTGCGTCGGGCGTTTCCGATGTCCTTGACGGTATTATCGCAAGAAAATTCAATCAGGTTTCAAGGTTCGGAAAAGTTATTGATCCGATCGCGGATAAACTTTTTCAGCTTTCAACCGTTATATGCATCACCATCGACGGCGTTGTCGGATGGTGGCTGCTCGCTCTCATGATAGCAAAAGATCTCTTTATGCTCATCGGCGGCTCGATTTTCTATCACAAAACACATGCGGTAATAGCATCGAAGTGGTACGGCAAATTAACGTCTGTACTTCTGTTCTCAACATTTGTAATATCGTTTTTCCTCTCATTTATGGGAGTGGAATCCAGTATAAAATTTATTGTTATAACTGTGTTGGCGGCAGTTACGATGGTTTTTTCGATAATATCCGCGGTTAACTATACGCGAATGGCTGTTGCAATCAACAACGAACATAAAAAGCAAAACAAGGAATCAACATAAATAATGGATAATATGAAACGTCTCCTTTGTGACAGATGTCACAAACGCATAGCTATAGTATTTATTTCCAAGATCGAAAACGGCGTTCCGAAAAAACAGGCGCTTTGTCTCAAATGCGCAAGGGAACTCGGTCTCGATCCGACAAAAGATCTCGCAAACAATTTCGGAATTGATGAAAAACAGTTTGAAGAGATGAACGATGAAATAAGCAAAATGATAATAGAAGGCCAGGACGGAGACTTCTCTCCCGGCGGCGCGCTCAGCCTTGATCCGGACAATAAAATATTTGACGAGGTCGACGGGGAAGGCGAGTCGGGTGAAACAACCGAGCAGGGCGGAGCGGATAAACGCAAAGAAACGAAATCCGCCGTTCAGAAAACAAAATTTCTCGGCCAGTTCTGCAAAAATCTCACAAAAGCCGCAGCCGAAGGAAAAATAGACAACGTTGTAGGCAGAGAAAAGGAAATCGAACGCGTCCTTCAGATCCTTACCCGAAGAACGAAAAACAATCCCTGTCTCATTGGCGAGCCGGGCGTAGGCAAAACTGCCATAGCGGAAGGCATTGCGCTTAAAATCGCAAAAAAAGATATTCCCGCAAAACTTGCAAACAAACAGATATATCTTCTCGACCTCACAGCTCTTATTGCAGGTACACAGTTCCGCGGACAGTTTGAAAGCAGGATCAAAGGGCTTATCGAAGAAGTAAAAGCGATAGGCAATATTATTCTTGTTATAGACGAGGTCCATACTCTTGTCGGAACAGGTGACGCGGAAGGCTCAATGAACGCAGCAAATATGCTCAAACCCGCGCTTTCCCGCGGAGAAATACAGGTCATAGGCGCCACCACGCTCAACGAATACAGAAAATATATCGAAAAAGACGCTGCTCTTGAAAGACGTTTCCAGCCGGTTATGGTCAACGAACCTTCCATCGCCGAAAGCATAGAAATGATCCGCGGCATTAAAACGTATTACGAAAAATTCCATAACATCAAGGTTCCCATGCTTATCGCCGAAAAAGCCGTTGAAATGTCGGAAAGATTCGTTAACGACAGATTCCTTCCCGATAAGGCAATAGACCTCATCGACGAGGCATGCTCCAACGCGGTGCTGAAAAACCCGATCTATGATGAGTATTTCAAACTCGATGAAAAACTCAAGGCGGTCAAGCGCGACGCGGAAAAACTTGAAGCAAAGCAGGAAAAGGACGAGGAAGACTACAAAAAGATCGCCGAAACACGTTCGGAAGAGCTTCGCCTTGAATCAGCATACGACGAAATGACGAAAAAGATAGATCAATGCTCCGTAACGTTTGACGATCTTGCAGCCGTCATAGAGCTCTGGACGGGCATTCCCGCCTCGAAGATCAAAGAGGGAGAATATGCGAAACTCCGTGATCTTGAAGCAGAGCTCAAAAAGCATATCGTCGGTCAGGACGAGGCCGTTAAAGCAGTCGCAGATGCCGTAAAACGCGGAAGAGTCAGTCTTGTTCCGAGAAAAAGGCCGATATCGTTTATCTTTTCCGGACCTACCGGCGTAGGAAAGACGGAGCTTGTAAAGGTCCTTTCAAAAGAGCTTTTCGACTCTCCTGAAACTCTTATCCGTCTTGATATGAGCGAATTTATGGAAAAACACTCCGTATCGCGTATAATCGGTTCGCCTCCGGGATATGTAGGATATGACGAAGCGGGTCAGCTCACTGAGAAGATCAGGCGTAAGCCGTATTCCGTCATCCTGTTCGACGAGATAGACAAGGCTCATCCGGATGTCCTCAATATTCTTCTTCAGATCCTTGATGACGGCGTTATCTCCGATGCTCACGGCAGAAAAGTAAGCTTCGAACATGCGCTGATAGTTATGACCGCAAATGCCGGATCGAATATAAAAGGCGGCGAGGTAGGATTCAACAAGTCTATCGAAACGGTTTCTTCGGAAAAAACGAAAAAAGCCCTTCGCGAATTCCTGCGTCCCGAATTTCTCAACAGAGTAGATGAGATAATTACGTTCAAACCTCTTCCCAAAGAGCTTTTCCCCGATATTATCAAAATCAGGCTTGAAGAGCTCAGAGAGGGACTGGGAGAGCGTGAGATCGCGCTTGAATACACGGACGACGTTCTTGACGTGCTTACGGAAAAAAGCTATTCAGCCGAATTCGGAGCAAGAAACGTCCGCAGGGTCGTTCAGAAGGAAATCGAAGACAGAGTCGTTTACGTTATGTGCGACAGCGATATGATACCGAAAAAAATCACGGTTTCCGTCAAAGACGGCAGCCTTGATGTTGAAGTTGAATAAAGGAAAAAACTTGTATGAATAACTACGATGTTATAATCATAGGCTCCGGTCCTGCCGGAATATCAGCAGCTCTTTACTCTTTTCGCGCGGGACTTTCAACGCTTGTCATTTCCGCAGGTACGGGAGCGCTTGCAAAAGCTGAGAAAATAGAGAATTTTTACGGAACGGGCAAACCTATGTCCGGCGCCGAGCTTCATGCCTCGGGCGAAAAGCAGGCAACAGATCTCGGTATAGATATGCATCGCGGTCAGGTGGTCTCCGTTGAGTATTCAGGCAGCTTTATCGTTTCAACGGCAACGGATTCATTTACGTCAAAAGCGCTCATTCTCGCAACAGGCACTTCAAGAAAAGCTCCTAAGATAAAGGGACTTGCAGAGTTTGAGGGCAGGGGCGTCAGCTATTGCGCCGTTTGCGATGCATTCTTCTATCGCAAAAAAGCAGTTGCGGTAATAGGGGAAGGCGAGTATGCTCTGAAAGAGGCTATGGAACTTTCTCATGTTACCGACGACGTAACTATCCTTACAAACGGCATTGAACCCAAGGCGGATCTGAGCAGATTCAACGTTATTACCGATCCGATCTTGGAAATATCAGGCGAAGACAACGTCTGCGGCGTATCGTTCGAGTCCGGAAAAAGCATTGAAGTAAAGGGCGTTTTCATTGCGCTCGGCGTTGCCGGCAGTACGGATATGGCACGAAAAATCGGCGCAGTGATAAAGGACGGAAAAATCGCCGTCAATGATAAACTTGAAACATCCGTTCCCGGTCTTTTTGCGGCAGGCGACTGTATCGGAGGAACGCTTCAGGTATATAAGGCAGTTTCAGACGGGGCGCTGGCGGCAAAGTCGGCGATCTCCTTTGTAAGAAAGTAAAAAAAACGGCGCAGAAGTCATCCTTCGCCGCGTTTTTTTGACTAAAAATAAAAAAAACTATTGACAAATCAAGAAAAATGGTATATAATACGCTCAATAGAGCATATGGAAGCGCCTGATGGCGACTAATAATTGTTTTTTGGGGTTTGATTCCCCTTGCTTTCACCACTTAATCCTTAGTGTTTGTTGTGTGTTTGGGTTATGCTGACGACCGTTTTCAGTTTATCTGATAACGGTCGTTATGCATTCCGCCGCAAATCGCTTTTATCAAAAAAAATCCCCGGAGGGACACTTGCGATAGAGCAGGTGTCCTTTATATTCAGCAAAATATCAATGATTACTTGTTTTTTTAACAACGAATTGGTAATTGATATGCGCGACATTACATGATAGAATATGATCACACCGGTGAAAAAGAAAAACTTGGAGGTGCTTATATGCAACTTGAATTAGGGCAAAAAATACGTGAACTCCGTCATCGTGACGGACGCACACAGGAAGCTCTTGCGGACGCTTTGGGCGTAACTTCGCAGGCGATCTCGCGCTGGGAAGCGAACGGCGGTTATCCTGATATGGAGATGATACCCGCAATAGCAAACTATTTCGGTGTGTCGATTGACGAGCTTTTCGGATATGAAAACGACCGCGAGCGAAGGATCGACGAAGCCGTAAAACACATATATGATATGAATTCCAAAAATAACGGCGTGAACATAAACATTGACGAATGTGTTGAGCTTGCCCGAGAAGCTCTCGTTGAATTTCCGGGCAACGATAAGGTCTTATGCTGCCTCGCCGCCGTTCTCTATACCGCCGGATACGTAAAATACGGCGAATATCATCTTATGGACGAAAAGGGGTATGACGTTTACGACGTTGAAACGCACCGTGAATACGCGGAGTGGCGTGAGGCGATAAAGATTTATGAAAAGGTATTGCCTAACCTTAAGCTCGGAGAAATGCGGAGCAGAGCGGTTTGCGAGCTGACGCAGCTTTATCTCAACACGGGTGAGCACGGCAGAGCGCTTGAGGTCATTTCCTCCGCCCCCGATATATACGGTTCGCGTGAATTTCTGCAGATAAACGCATGTGACGGCGAAGAACGGGCAAGAGCGTATTCCGAAGCGCTCATTAAAACAGTTCAGGCAAGCGCAGATCTTATGGTACATACTGTTATAACATATAACGGAAACATGGCGATCGAAGATAAAATAGACTGCCTAAGATCGGCGATAGGTATTTATGATCACGTTTTTACCGACGGTAACTATGGATATTTCAATAACTATATTTCAAGGATCTACACACTGCTTTCGGTTTACCTCTGGCTCAACGGCAGACACGACGAAGCTTTCAAAGCTCTCGACGACGCGCTTGAACGCTTCAGAAAATATGAAAAACAAGAAGACGCTTATTATACGGCGCCGTTAGTGCATCTAGTAAAAGCAGGGTGTAAGCCGAACAAAGAATATCCTCATACAACCGCATACTCGCTCGTGGAAGACTGGCCGTGGTGGTCTGTGTCGGAAAACGATTACGTCAGACCGCATATCCAAGCCGACCCGCGCTGGGCAGAATGGGTAAAAAAGACAAAAGAATAATCGATTAACGCGTGAGGCGGGGAGCAATACCCGCCTCACCGAGCAAAAAGCGCTTTTGATGACCGCAGGTTGTCAAAAGCGCTTTTGCGTTAGTTTCGCGATAAACAGCACGGATCAGATATCTTTTAAAGCTAAGTGCAAAAAATCGGGACACATGCGATAGAGCAGGTGTCCCGATGTCCGGGGATTCTTTTTTGTTTCATCTCGGCGGATATTACACGAGATTTATTATAATTCGATCGCAAACGGAGTATTTTCTGCGGATGTGCCTACAAGAAGAGTAAACTCACCGCCATGCTTGCCGTAAACCATTTCAGAATCATAGTATGCCGTTGCATTTTCGGGAATATGAATGGTAACGGGCGTTTTTCCGTTTTTCTTTACCGATACTCTCTTATATGCCACAAGTTCTTTCAACGGACGGACGACCTTTGTCTTTTTTGATTTGATATAGATCTGAACTACTTCGTCTCCGTCAAAATCGCCCTTATTTGCCACTTCAAGCGAGACGTCCCATCCATCTTCTGTCTTTTTCAGAGACGGCGCGCCGAGTTCAAACGTCGTGTAGCTCAATCCGTATCCGAATGTATAAAGCGGTTTGCCGTCATTGTTTTCATAACCGTATCCTCTTCCGCTCGGTTTGCATGCGTAGAAAAGCGGAAGCTGTCCGGCATTTTTCGGCCAGCATACTGGGAGCTTTCCTCCCGGGTTGTAATTGCCCCACAAAACGTCACAGATCGCTTCGGAGCCGCCTTCGCCGGGATACCATGCTTCAACTATTGCGCGTACCTTGTCTTTCCATGCCGTCATATCCACGGGAGCGCCGTTCATAAGAAATACAACGCTGTTTTTGTTTGCCGCAGCGAGCGCAATGATAGAGGATTCCTGATCCACTTCAACCGTAAGGGTTGCCTTGTCAACGATCTGCGCCGCTTCGTCTTTTGACGTTGCCGTGCGGTAGGAAGGAAGCTTCAGATCGGAGCGGTCAAGACCTTCGCCTTCAACAACGGTCGTGAAGTATAAAACAACGTCGCAGTCAGATGCAAGTGCGGGAATATCGCTGTCTGCTCCCGTTACTATCTCGATTCCTTCTGCATGCGCTTTAAGGTATGCAAGCGGTGTCAGAACGTCAGGCGCTTCCCAGAGGTGTCCGAAGGGACCGGAATAGTTCCGTCCTGTCGGCAGAACGTCTGCTCCGGGACCGAATACGCCAAGTTTCTTTATTTTCTTTTTGTTCAGAGGCAGAATACCGTCGTTTTCAAGCAATACTATACTTTCTCTTGCGGCTTTGAGAGCCGTAGCCTTATGCGCGTCACAGCGAACTATCCTGTCAGCCTCGTCAGGATCAACAAACGGCTCGTCAAAAAGTCCCAGTTCAAATTTCCGTTTAAGTATTCTCAGCACGGGTACGTTTATATCCTCTTCTGTCAGAAGACCTCTGTCCCATGCTTCCTTTACAACGTCATATTTTATGTCGGACAGGGTAACGTCAAGACCTGCTTTGAGACAGAGCGCAAGCGCTTCCGGGAAATCCGCTGCGATCTTATGCGCGCCTTCACAACCGTTTACCCCGCCGTAGTCAGAAACAACTATTCCGTCAAATCCCCATTCGTCGCGAAGGATCTTTGTAAGGAGCCAATGGTTCGCATGAGCAGGCAGTCCGTTGAAAAGACTGTTATAAGATGCCATTACGCCATGGGCATGTCCTTCCTTGAAGCATGCTTCGAAGGGCTTGAGATATACTTCGCGAAGCTCAAGCTCGGAATGCGTTGAATAGTTCGAGTCGCGGCCTCCGTCGGCATAATTGTCTACAAAGTGCTTAGGAGTAGCGATAACGCCGTTTTCTTCAAGACCGCGCGTCATTGCAACGCCCATGTCGGATGCAAGCTTCGGATCCTCACCGAATGTTTCTATAGTTCTTCCCCAACGAACGTCTCTTGCTATATTTACAACAGGTGCAAGCGCCTGACGAACGCCTACTGCCGCCGTTTCTTTTCCTATAACGTCCGCCGCTTCTTTTACAAGCTCAGGATCGAAAGTTGACGCAAGACCTATCGGCTGAGGCATAATGCTTGCCATGCCCCACTGCGCGCCGTGAAGCGTTTCTCCGTGTTCGAGCGGGGGAATAGAATGAGGCTGCTTTTCCATGCTGATCTCAACGTCGCGGTTTATTCTTTTTGCTACCTCGCCCGGCGTGGAAATTTTGCCGTCACGGTGCATAAAATGACCGGGATTGCGATACGAACCGCAAAGATGATCTCTTCTCTCCTCATATTTGTCATCGATATCAAATATCATCTGAGCAGACAGCTGATGAAGTTTTTCTTCAATGCTCATCTGGCTTAGCAGCGCTTCTGCGCGCTTCTGATAGTTGTTTTTTTCGTCCATGATCGAATATGTATCCTTTCCTGAAAATAGAAATGTCTGATTTTTTTTCGACAGTTCAATTATACCATAACAAAAAAGATTTTTCAATAGAAATTCAGCCCTGCCCGAATTTTTTTTTAACTGTTATGTTTACTTTAAATTCAAAAATACATCTTGACTTGATCGGAATACTATGTTAGAATGTGGATATATGTATTTAAGGAGATCATAACATGGAAATCAAAGCTTTAAAATTCAGAAAAGACGGTTTTTACTCCCAGCCTTTCGCTTTCGGCGGAGAAGAGGGGATGGAAAAGTTCGATAAAAACATACGCTACCGCGGCACGCTTCAGAATTATCTTATAGATACGGGAAGCGAAGTTATACTTGTTGATACAGGTCTTCCCGCAGGCACTCCCGAGGAGGTCCCCGATGAAAACAGCCTTGCATATACAGGAAAGGATATCTGCTCTTATATGGAAGCGTTCGCCGCTCTCGGATATACCCCCGATCAGGTAACGTGCGTGCTTCTTACGCATAAACACTCAGATCACTCCGGTGAGCTGAAATCTTTCCCGAATGCGAAAATATATGTTAATGCGGACGAAACTTCCGCCGAAGAGCTTCAGGGGATTGACAATATAGTTCCCGTTGAATTTACGGACGGAGCGTATTATAACTTCCCCTCAAGCCAGAAGATCAGGGACGGAATATATCTTATCAAAGCAAAGGGACATACGAACGGCAACAGCATCGTTATCGTTGAAAACGACGGACTTTTCTATATGCTTCACGGCGATATCACCTATGTTGACGAGGCTCTTTACGAAAACAAGCTTTCAGTCGTTTACGATGATCCCGCCGCTGCTCGCGAAACGCTTGACCGAGTCCGTGAATTCATTTCCGCCCATCCCACGGTCTACTGCGGCACTCATACGCCGCAGGGATACGAAAATCTTGAAGCAAAACGCGTAATGGATCTTGACAATCCCGAAAAAACCATCCCTGCAATTATCGATTTCAGCAGCGCAAAATCCTCCGGCAAATACGTTTGCTCTGTATGCGGATACGTTTACGATCCAGCAGAACACGACGGCGTGGCATTTGAGGATCTGCCCGATGACTGGAAATGCCCGAGATGCAAGCAGGGCAAGGCAAAATTCAACAAAGCATAATGAAAGATCAAATAACGAACAATACATAAAACAAAAAACGACCTTCTGCGCCGATATGCAGAAGGTCGTTTTATATTATCTGGCTTTCCACCTGAAACACAGCATTGTCATATCGTCAAACTGACTGTTTCCGTTGATGAAAGTGTCTATATTCTTTTTTATATCGTTTATTATCTCCTCCGACGAACTGTCATTTTTACCTTCAAAGCATTTGAGAAGCCTTTCTTCACCGAAGAGATTGTGTTTTTCGTCCTCCGCTTCGGTAACACCGTCGGTATAAAGATAAAGAGTGTCACCGTAAGACAGTGCGATTTCGTTGCTTTTATAACGCATATTTTCCATCCCTGCAAGCACGAAGCCGCTTCGGAATCTCATGAATTCTGCATTGCCGTTATGGAATAAAACCGGGGGATTGTGACCTGCGCTGACAAATTCAAGCGCGCCGTTTCTCAGATCAAGAATTCCCACCCAAAGCGTAACGAACATCTCTGCTTCGTTTCTTGCGCAAAGTGCGTTATTGGCGGTTGCTATGGCTTCCGGAAGTGAGGGTATATCACGAATACAGTTTTGCAGCGTGATTTTGGACGTTGCCATAAACATTGCAGCAGGAACGCCTTTCCCCGAAACATCGCCTATAACGAACGCAAGGTGATTTGGGTCCACATAAAAAATATCGTAAAAATCCCCGCCTACTTCTTTCGCTGCCTCCATAGACGCTGCGATGTCAAGATCCTTGCAGCCGGGGTATTCGTCGTTTACGACAGGCAGAAGAGAATTCTGGATCACGCTTGCAACCTCGAGTTCCGATTGAAGTCGGCTTTTCTCTATTGCAAGATTCCTCTGTTTTTCCGTGTATGTTATTATCATTATCATCATCGCAAAACCCAGCGCGTTTACCGTGATAAACGGGAACGCTATCTGCTTTACGATGTCCAGAGCGGTCTCGAAGGGCTTGACCATCAAAAGGACTACTCCGAGGTGAAACGCTTCCATCAGCGCGCTCATCAGAAGAGCGAAAAGGGGGTTGACAACGATCTTATGCCATTTCTTTGAGATCGTGCCGCAGATAAGCCCGATAAGGCATGTTGCCACAACGCACGCCTGCGCGGTGATTCCGCCCATTGTCAGTCTGTGAACGCCGGCAATGATGCCTGCAATTAATCCTCCGATAGGACCTCCCGTAAAACCTGCAAGCATCGGACCGATGTCGCGTACGGAAATGACCGCTCCGTTTAAGTCAAATCCGGATATGTTGCCATATATTCCGAAAACTCCTCCCAGCAGTCCGAGAATCATCGTATACCGCCATTTCTTCTCGGGCTTTACAACCTTTGATATCAGGTCGCCTCCGCCGATAAACGCCGCAACAACAAGTATTACGGCAAGCGTTCCCATCAGCTTTGAGATCATTGAGCTTATATCACCGAACATTTTCACACCGCTTCTCTTAATATGAGTTTTTCAACAGTTTCAGTACGTCACGTTTTCATAAAACAGGGTCAGAGGTCGTCATTTGCCGTCTTTGCAAAAACAAAGAAGATCGTTTTCCACCGATCGCCGTCATTGCTATCACGATTTTTCGTATACGGTCGGACGAACATGACCATAAAACGCACTTTTGTAAATTATACCACACTTTTACCGCAAAAATCAAGACCCGTTTCAACTTTTCCCAACATTTCACCACTTGACACAATCCGTCCGTTGTAGTATAATTATAATAAGATAAGAAATAAGTATATCCCTTTCGGGATGTCGCCTTATATAATATTTTTGAAGGAGAATGCAGATGAAATCAGACAGACCCGTGCCCGGCAAAGACGGCAATAAATATATCCCTTTTGAAAAAAGAACGGGAGAAAGCTCAGTCGTATTTTTTACGCGCGACCTGTCCGCCGAAGGACTTAAAAAGATATATGATAAGGTCAGCAGCGTTCTCTGCGGCAAAACAGCCGTAAAACTGCATACAGGCGAAGCCGAAGGCCCCAATATAATTCCCCGTCCGTGGGTCAAAGAGCTTTTTGATTCACGCCTGAACGACGCGGCGATAATCGAAACAAATACGTATTATAAGGGCAGCCGCTATACTACGGAAGATCACCGCAAAACGCTTGAAACGAACGGCTGGACATTCTGCCCCGTTGATATTACCGACAGTGAAGGCGTAGCCGCTCTTCCCGTTAACGGCGGTAAATGGTTCAAAGAGATGCACGTTGGCAAAAACATGCTCGATTATGATTCACTTCTTGTTCTTACCCATTTCAAGGGTCACGCAATGGGCGGTTTCGGAGGCAGCAATAAAAATATCGGCATCGGCTGTGCGGACGGACGCATAGGCAAGGCAGAGATCCATACCGCGGCAGGCTCGTCAAATATGTGGAGCATTGCCGAAGAAGAACTTATGGAGAGAATAAGCGAAAGCACGAAAGCTACCATAGATTATTTTGCTCCCCATGTCTGCTACATCAATACAATGCGCAATATGTCCGTTTCATGCGACTGTGAAGGTCCTCATGCCGAACCAGTAGTTACTCCGGACGTCGGCTTTATCGCTTCGCTTGATATTCTTGCTGCCGATAACGCATGCGTCGATCTTATTTACAGCCTGCCCGACGGTGGTGGAAAGGCAATGATACACAGAATCGAAACCCGTCACGGACTTCGCCAGCTCAGCTATATGAAAGAGCTTGGCATGGGCAACGACAGATATACTCTTATCGATATCGACAACGGCGATGCGGTGATCACCGCCGCAGAAGCAGTAAAGGATATCAGCCCTGAATGGACTCCCGATAAATACAATACTTTCAGAGGCCGCAACAAACAGTGACCGCTGCGATCCGGCAGTATATCCACACAGATCATCGCCATCCGGCCCGGCAGCTTTATCCGCCGGACCGGTTCTTATTTTGACGGATTAATTATAATTGTTCCGTAATATTTGCTTGATTTTGACTCCTGCTTATGGTATAATTAAAAAAACAACGGAGAGTGCTTTATTGTATGAAATACGGAGAGTCTTTTTTTGACATACTGTATCTTGTTTTTACTGTCACCGTCGGCATCATAATACTTGCGAGATCCCGCGGCAAAACAGAAAAGCTTATGGGTATCGCAACACTGATTCTTGGCTGCGGCGATGCTTTTCACCTTGTCCCGAGGGTCCTCAACTACTTTGTCGAGGCTGATTTTACTGCTGCCCTCGGCATAGGCAAGCTTGTCACCTCAGTGACCATGACGATTTTTTACATTTTGGTTTATCATATCGGCGTTCTTTATTACAAACTTAAACCGAACAGATCGCTTACGGTCTCGGTTTATGCCCTTTCCGCCGTTCGTGTTATTCTTTGCCTTTTCCCGCAGAACGGATGGATAGAAAACAGCAGTGATATGACATGGGGAATTATACGCAACGTTCCGTTCGTCATTCTCGGAATACTCGTTATCATACTCTTTTTCAAACACAGAAACGCATCAAAACGTTTCAGGCTCATCTGGCTTTGGATAACTCTTTCGTTTGCATTCTATATACCGGTAGCGGTGTTTGCCGGCATAGTCCCGATGCTGGGAATGCTTATGCTGCCCAAAACGGTTTGCTATATGATTATCATATATGCCTTTCTTCTCTCCGTTATAAAAGACGGCAGCGGTAAAAAGGCGTAAATATCTCAGATATAAACGGAGTAATAATTAAGAATGTTTTATTTTCTTCTTCCTGCGCTCGCTTCTTACAATATCATACTCGTTATCTCCGCAGTAGTGCCGGCGCTTTTTCTCATGATCAAGGTATATTTGTCAGACAGACTTGAAAAAGAATCTCCCGCCATCCTCTGGCAACTGACAAAGGCAGGCGTTTTCTCGTCTCTTATCGCGCTTGTTGCAGAGCGAATTCTCGGAGTTCTTCTTGATATCACAGTCTCTCAGCAATCACCTCTCTACAACGTCGTTCTGTATTTTGTCATCGTTGCGTTTTCCGAAGAGGGCGCAAAGTATTTCATGCTGCGCCGCAGTTCATGGTCCTCTCCCGAATTTGACTGTCAGTATGACGGCGTCGTTTATTCTGTCTTCGTCTCTCTCGGTTTCGCTCTCTGGGAAAACATTAGCTATGTTATGGCGTACGGCTTCGGCACGGCTATCATCCGCGCTCTTACCGCAATTCCCGGTCATGCCTGCTTCGGCGTTTTTATGGGCGTTTTTTACGGTATAGCAAAAAAATACGATTATCTCGATATGCGCGGACATTCGAAGGTATTCGGTATTCTTTCCGTCATCGTTCCGGCGCTTCTTCACGGCGCTTACGACTACATCGCCACAGTTGACACGAGCGCATGGTATTTTATCGTCTTTGTAGCGATCTTGTTTATAGTATCGTATATCCTTGTCGGCAGAATGTCCAGAAACGACCGTTATATATGAAACAGTCCGGTATTATGACACAGGATTGCGCAAAACAGTGATTTATATTGCATAATTGACAAATGATAACTAAAAGATTCGAAAAGGGGAAACATCATGTCCGTTACTTACAACAGTGAAACAAAAACCTTTATGCTTCAGGGCAAAAACCTCTGCTACTCCTTCTGGATAAACGACCTGGGATATCCCGAACATCTCTATCTCGGGGCATCGGTCGGCAATGATGACCTCAGGTTTACGCGTACATACGGCGCTACTTCCACAGCTGCTACTCCTCCGGGTATAGATAACGTGAATTCCTATAACGCATTCCCTTCCGAGCTTTCTTTTTTCGGTACAGGTGACTATCGCGAACCCGCAGTTCAGATCGTGACCCCTCAAGGCGACAGACTTTGCGAGCTGCTCTTCGACTCTTACGAGATAGTCCCCGCAAAACCGAAAATAACCGGAATGCCTTCTCTTGACGGCGGCGAAACTCTTATTCTGCATCTGAAAGACAAGATAAACGGCTTTGCGGCAGATCTGTATTACACCGTTTATGACGACTGCTCCGTCATTTGCCGCAGAGCGGTATATAAAAACTGCGGCAGCGCTGATGTCCGCCTTGAAAGAGCATATTCTTTTACACTTGCTCTTCCCGATCGTGATTATGATATGATCTCGCTTTACGGCGTCTGGGCAAAGGAACGCCATATCGACAGGATACCTCTTCACCACGGCGTTGTTTCCATCGATTCTAAACGAACTTCTTCATCCGCCACACTTAACCCGTTCATCGCCCTTCTTCGACGCGATACTACCGAGTTTTACGGCGAAGCGATCGGCGTCAATCTCGTTTACAGCTCGTCATATGTTCTTAAGGCAGAGGTCAATCCCGACGGCACGTCTCAGATCACGGGCGGTATCAACGATTTTGATTTTAACTGGAACCTTGCTCCCGGCGAGGTATTTGAAACCCCCGATGTCGTTATTTCTTATTCCGATACCGGACTCGGCGGCATGAGCCGCGCATTCCACGATGCATACCGCGAACACCTTATCAATCGCAGATATGTAAAAGCTTCGCGCCCGCTGCTCATCAACAACTGGGAAGCGACGTACTTCAATTTCGATGTTCCTAAGCTCTGTGCGATCGCGGACGCGGTAAACGGACTCGGGATCGATACTCTTGTCCTTGATGACGGCTGGTTCGGCAAACGCGATAACGATTATTCCGGTCTGGGCGACTGGGTAGTAAACGATAAAAAGCTGCAGGGCGGCGTAAAGGCGATTAGCGATTACGTCCATTCCATAGGCATGAAGTTCGGCCTCTGGTTCGAACCGGAAATGGTCAGTGAGGATTCCGATCTTTACCGCGCTCATCCCGACTGGGCTATCGGAACTCCGGACAGAAAACATTGCTACAGCAGACATCAGTTTATGCTCGACCTTACGCGCAGGGAAGTGCGTGACTATATCGTAAAATCAGTAAGCGACATAATTGAAAATAACGGAGTAGATTACGTTAAATGGGACTACAACCGCAACGTTACTGAATCGTGGACGTACAGCCTCGAGCCTGAAAGACAGATGGAGTTTGCTCATCGTTATGCGCTCGGTCTTTACGATATCTGTGAGCGTATAGTCAACGGTCATCCTGATATCTTCTTTGAAGGCTGTTCTGCAGGCGGAGCGCGTTTCGATCCCGCTATCATGCATTATTTTCCGCAGATATGGACGAGCGACGACACAGACGCCGAGGAACGCACGAAGATCCAGTTCGGCACATCTCTCGTTTATCCCTTATCAGTCATGTCCTGTCACGTCTCGGTATGCCCCAATCATCAGACGGGACGCACGACACCGTTTGACACCCGCGCCATAATCGCGCACCTCGGCGCAACGGGCTATGAGCTTGACACCACTAAATTTACTGACGAAGAGAAAGCTGCCGTTAAACTTCAGACTGCCGAATACAAAAAAATCGAGCGTCTTATCCTTGACGGCGATCTTTACCGCATTGACAGTCCGTTTGAAAAAGGATTCTTTACGGAAGCGGTCGTTGCAAAAGATAAATCATTTGCCGAGCTTGTCTGCTACCGCCGTTTCGTTTCCGTAAATAATGAAGTAAGACGTGTCAAAATGGTCGGACTCGATCCCGAAGCATATTACTGCCTCGAAGAAAAGAATATCAAAGCCAAGGGCAGCACGTTTATGAACGTCGGTTTCTCACCCGATTATCCTCACGGAGATTTCTCGGCAGTAAAATACCATTTTACAAGGATATGATCCGTCATTCACAATATTTAAAGTATAAAAGCCGAAAGGCTGTAAAGCATTCTGTCTGGTATTGACAGACCTGCTTTCGGATCTCGAATCGCACTTCCGATCTCAGGGATAATAATGATATAGATATAATACCGGATAAAAAGCGAATCGATCCTCGCTGCTTTACCCGGTATTATTGCAGGGTATTTGCTCATAAATGAATAATAACGATTTCACAAGCGGAAGAATTCTTCCGCAGCTTATTAAATTTATGCTGCCTGTCCTGTTCGCAATGTTTTTGCAGGCTATGTACGGCGCCGTCGATCTTCTCGTCGTGGGCACTTTCTGCACAAACGTTGATGTCTCAGCCGTTTCAACAGGCTCGCAGATCATCATGACGCTTACAAACCTTCTTGTCAGCTTCTCTATGGGCATTACGGTCGCCGTAGGACAGAAAATAGGGCGCAAACACCCGAGAGAGGCTGCCGAAACGATAGGCACAGGGCTTGTTATCTTCACTTTTCTGGGCGCATTGTTTACCGTAATATGCATTCTTGGAGCTGAGGTTCTCGCAAAGGTAATGCACGCACCCGACGAGGCATTCGAAGTGACAGCCAACTATATCAGGATATGCGGAGCAGGCTTTCTGATAATAACCGCATATAATCTTCTCGGCAGTATTTTCAGGGGACTGGGCGACTCAAAAACGCCGATGATCGCTGTGGGCATCGCCTGTGCTCTGAATATAATAGGCGACCTGGTCTTTGTTTCCGTTTTCAAACTCGGGGCATCCGGCGCAGCTTTGGCAACGGTGCTGGCGCAGCTTGTAAGCGTAATAATATCGCTGTTTATCATCGCAAAAATAAAACTTCCGTTTTCTTTCGGCAGATCAGATATCAGAATCGATAAATCGAGCGCTGCTGAAATTATCCGTATAGGAACACCGATAGCGATCCAGGATTTTTTAGTCGGTATCTCGTTTCTCGTTCTTCTTGCTATCGTCAACGGTCTCGGCGTTACCGCTTCTGCAGGTGTCGGAGTCGCTGAAAAGGTCTGTGCGTTCATCATGCTCGTTCCCGCAGCGTTCATGCAGTCCATGTCCGCATTCGTTGCCCAGAATTACGGCGCAGGTCTTATCGACAGAGCAAAACTCGCTCTTAAAACAGGCATTGCCGTATCCGTCCTGTTCGGTATATCGATGTTTGTTCTGACGTTCTTTCGAGGCGATATTCTTGCGGATATTTTCACAAACGATTCCGAGGCGGTCCTGAATGCGTGGGATTATCTTAAAGCATATGCGATAGACTGCCTTTTAACGTGTTTTCTTTTTTGCTTCATCGGATATTTCAACGGTATCCAGCAAACCGCATTCGTTATGATTCAGGGAATAGTCGGTGCGTTTCTTATAAGAATACCCGTTGCGTTTATTATGCTGCATCTGTCGGGCGATTCTCTATTCCTGATAGGTCTTGCAACACCGTGCTCTACCGTTGTCCAGATCATAATGTGCTTTGTCTTTTACGGATATCAGAGTAAAAAAATCCATGCCGGGTAACCATTGCTTCCATCACATTTGTTATTGAAAGCAGGGCAAGATCCGGTTATTCCTTCACTTGCTTTGCTTGAAGGATAAATAACGTATCGGATATACCTTCGTTCATCATCCGTAAGAGTATTATATCCAGCATTCATCGATGACGGATACTCAGTGGCAAATACTGCAATCGTTCGGAAAATCACACAGTTTTGCGTTTTGTTCCCTTCGGTGGCTTTTATGAAGGTCTTGACAGATGTTTTCTTTGGTGGTATAATTACTTTTATGGTCATATAATGCTCTGTTTGCAGACGGAAAGAAATCAAAAAATGATTTTCCGGCTGCCGGCTTTTCATTTACACGTCATAAAAATCATTGTGGGTATATTTTAAGATATGAATTCTTTTATTATCAGTCTGAAACAGTTTTTTTCAAAAATTTTACCCGGTATTTCTCTATTATTGCCGGCAAAGCGAAATCTTTGGATCTTCGGAGCATGGAACGGCGAACAGTATTCCGATAATTCCAAATACATGTTTGAATATGTCAACAAAAACCATCCTGAGATAAATGCTGTCTGGATTACGCGAAGCAAGTCGGTTTTTAAAACCCTTCGGGAAGCGGGTCGTAAGTGTGCCCTCAGATCTTCTTTTCGCGGAATTTTTTACAGTATTTTTGCGGAAGTAGCATTCGAAACTGAAGGCAATCAGGATATTTCTCCGCTTCTGAACAACAAAAAAACAGTAACCGTTCAGCTGTGGCACGGTATGGGCTTTAAGTCAATGAACTGGAACGGGGGAATGGCGAAAAAGAGAGAAAAATTCGCAAAATTCCACTGGATCGCAACCTCCGACCTCTATATCGAAACATTTACAAAGCTTATGCAAATACCAGCGGAACTGTTTTCGATAACAGGATATCCCAGAGACGATTCCTTTGTTTTAAAGCCGCAAAACACTTATATGGAATCTCTGCTCCGCGAGCACGCCGATAAAAAATTCATTATATATATGCCAACGCACAGAAATTTCGGCAAAGACGGAAACAACAGCATCAACATTGACGCGTTCAGAAAAATCGATTCCGAATTGATTGATCACAATATTATTATGGTATATAAACCGCATTTTCATGAGCTGAATAATTTCCTTCGGTATGAGGATGAGTTTACAAATATTATTCTCGCAAAAGATAAGTCGGTTTGGGACGATGTCTACGGTTATCTGCATTATTTCGATTTGCTTATCTCCGATTATTCCAGCGTAATAACCGATTTCATGTGCAGCGGTAAGCCGGTTGTGTATTTCCCTTATGATATTAAGGACTACGAAACAGCCGACGCCGGATTAAACGACTATTTCTTTGAAATTCCCGGCGGACCAATGTGTTACACCTGGGATGAAGTTATAGATCAGACAGTTGCGCTTCTTGAGAACGATACGTGGAAAGAAGAACGCGAAAGATGCTTTAAATTCTATCATCAATTTAACGATGGCAATAACTGTAAGAGGGTCTTTGACGAAACAATGAAACTTATCGGGAGGGAATCAAAATGATTTTTGGCGGATTGCTCGCCGGCGGAACCGGTTCAAGAATGGAAACCGCGTCTATGCCCAAACAGTTCATTCGGGTTGACGGCGTTCCGATTTTTATCAGATCCCTTCGCACTTTTCTGTCCGTTGAAGAAATCGATACTGTCGTTATCTCAACTAATGTTGAATGGAACGATTATTATATTGAACTGATACGCGAATTTGATCTTGATGAAAAACGGATCGTTTTGACTCCGGGAGGCAACACCCGCTTCACGTCAATGGTTAACGTTTGTAAGAAGGCCATGGAAATCGCGGATAAGCCGGATTCTCTGATTATAACCCATGACTGCGCAAGAATTTTTGTAAACAAGCGTATCCTGCTTGACAATATCGCTATGGCGCAGAATTATGATATGGTAACAACGTCGATTCCTACTATCGATACCATGCTTCAGAGCGATGACGGATTCCTTTGCTCCGGCGTACCGGACCGCTCCAAGCTCTGGTGTGATCAGGGGCCGCAGACCTTTTTCCTTGACAGATTTTTACGCTATGTCTCAATGATACCGGAAGAAGACATCCCTAATTATATCGAGGCGGGTAAGGTGTATTTATCCCATAACAGAAAAATCGGAATCGTCAGAGGAGAGCGTTTCAATTTTAAAATCACAAACGATATAGATCTGCAATATGCCGAGTTCCTGATAAAGCAAGGGGTAGTTAAATGAAGATCCTGTGTGTGGGTGACGCCTATGTCACTCCTGAAATGATGAAAAACGGAATTGAGCCGTTTATGACAACACAAGACACGCTCAAGGTTTTGTTTTTCGGTGAAGACAACCGTATCGATATGCGAGATACCGTAAAGGCGATTGAATCCATGAAGCGGGATGAAATACCTCTCCCGGACGGACTTGAACAGGAAATCGCCGACGCCGAGGTTTTAGTCGTTCATCTTTGTCCCGTGACAAAATCGCTTCTGAAAAAAGCAACAAAACTGAAAGCAGTTCTGTCATGCCGCGGCGGCGTTGAAAACATAGACGTTCGCGTGGCGACCGATATGGGTGTTATCATTGCGTCTAATCCCGCGCATAACGCAAACGCAGTCGCCGAATTCACTATCGGATTGATCATTTGCGAAACAAGAAATATCGCCAGGGCGGACAGATCGTTAAAAAAAGGCGTCTGGCGCGAGAGCTTCCCGAATACTCAATCCTCGATTCGAGAGCTTTGCGATATGACCGTCGGCATCATCGGTTTTGGGTCCGTCGGCCGTCTCGTGGCAGAGCGGCTGGACGTGTTTGGATGCAATATCATAGTTCACGACCCGTATCTCAGAGAAAGTGCGTATGATTTTATAAAATTCAAGCTGGTCGATAAAGAAACGCTGCTCAGAACGTCTGACATAATCACACTTCATGCACGCGCAAGCGCACCTATAATCGGGCAACACGAATTTGATATCATAAAGCAAAACGCATATCTTATCAATACGGCTCGCTCCGTTCTCGTCGATCCTGACGCATTAAAATCGGCTCTCGATTCCGGCAAACTCATGGGTGCGGCGATCGACGTATTTGAGTCAGAGCCCGTTATTCCTGATTTTTACAGAAAATACGATAACATTACAATTACAAATCATCGCGGAGGGGATACAATAAACTCCTATCAGGCGGCACCCTCATTTGCGATTCAAAACTATCTGAACTTTTTAAACGGCGGACGCCTTAGGTTTTGGGTTAATAAAAAAGAATTACAGCCTGAAGGGTGAAATGAAATGAAATACGGAATACTGTTAAATAATACATTCAATATCGGAGACGATCTGCAGTCGGTAGCATCATCGCATTTTCTTCCGTCAATAGACTATTATCCGTTTAAGGAACAGCTTTCCTCGTTCAGAAGCGAGAATCATGAAAAAGTCAAAGTTATTATGAATTCCTGGTATATGTGGCGCCCGGATCATATGCCTGCCTCAGATGATATCGATCCGCTGCTGATTTCAATGTGCTTTGCCCGCCAGTGCAGGGATAAACTTCTTACAAAAGAAACAAAGTCTTGGCTGATAAAATACGGACCTGTCGGTTGCCGAGATAACGATACGAAGGATTGGCTGATTTCGAATGATGTTCCGGCATATTTCAGCGGGTGTTTAACTTTAACATTAAACGAAAATAAAAACTTGCGCCAAAATAACGATTGGGGCGGATATATACTGTGCGTTGACGTGTCAGAAGATGTTGTTAACGCAATAAAGAAGAGAACTGACAGGCCGGTCTTTACTCTCTCAAAATGGATTTTCAGTAATTTCTATGCAATAGACAAAATAGAAATCTCAAAAATCTATCTTTACATGTTCCATCAGGCAGCCGCTGTTGTTACAGGCAATATGCATACCTCATTGCCATCGTTAGCTATAAATACACCTGTTTGTTTGCTTTCTTCAGAGAACAATGTTTCTGCTAACAGGGGCAATCAGTTCAATGCAAACAACCGTTTTGACGGGCTGCTGGATTTTTTCCATCATTTTGACACTGATGAATTTCTGTCTGACCCGACAGTATATGATTTCAATAACCCTCCCCAAAATCCCATGACCCATCTTAATTGTAGAAACGATCTGATAAGTCGTTGTAAATCCTTCACCGGCTTTTATGATGAAAGTCCGACATTGTCCGATAGTTTTAATCCCTCTTTTGAGCTTTTAAAAATGTTACAGTTTTCAAAATGGACATCTGAGACCGATTATAAAGGATTAGTAAGCATACCAAACAAAAGAAAGATTCTCTCAACCGCTATTAAAAGGTTTATGGGCAAAGACAAGCACGATCTGATTCATTATTAAAGCAGAGTTTTTTATGGACAATTCAACGTTAAAAAAGAGCGCTTTCAAGGCGACATATTGGAAATTCGCAGAACGAATCCTTGCAAACGGAGTTTCAAGCGTCGTGGCGATTATTCTTGCACGCATTCTGACGCCTGAGGATTACGTCGAGGTAAGCATCGTCGCGATTTTCTTTGCATTTTGCAATATCTTTATCAGCGGAGGCTTCAACACCGCACTGATACAGAAAAAAGATGCCGATATTATCGATTATTCAACGATCCTTATTTCGAGTCTTTGTTTGGCAACGATTATGTATGCTATTATATTTATCGGCGCTCCGTTTATAGCCGATATATATAAAAGAGAGGCCCTGGTTCCTATTTTCCGCGTTATGGCGCTATCGTTTTTTTTCTCCGCCGTTAAAGGCGTTGTCTGTGCAAAAATCTCGAGTGACCTGGACTTTAAAAAATTCTTCTTTTCAACAAGTATCGGAACCGCAATTTCGGCATTTATCGGCATTTTTATGGCAATAAAAGGTTTTGGCGCATGGGCGCTGGTCGCACAGAATTTTTCTAATATTTTTGTCGATACCGTATTGCTGTTGGCTTTCACCCGAATCAAATTTGTCCTGAAATTCTCTTTGCAACGCTTTAAACAGCTGTTTACCTATAGTATTAAACTGTTTTTATCATCACTCATAAGCACTATTTATGACAATATCCGACCCTTGATCGTCGGAATCAAATATTCAAACGTTGATCTTGCATACTACACCAAGGGAAAAACATATCCACATTGGATAAATTTAGCAATTACAGATACATTGTCGGCAGTCTTGTTTCCTGTTATGTCAAAGGTACAGGATGACCATAACTCGCTGATCAACATAACCCGTAAATTTATCCAGCTGTGTTCTTACGCCGTTTTCCCTATGATGCTGGGACTGTTCGCAACCGCAAGAAGCTTTGTAATTATTCTGCTGACAGAAAAATGGCTTGAAAGCGTTATTTATATTCAGATTTTCTGCGTTGCCCAGATGTTTAATATCGTTCAGGTAGGCAACCTGCAGGCGATAAAAGCAATAGGCAGAAGTGACGTGTACCTTAAACTGGATGTTATAAAAAAGATCTTTTATGCCATCGTTATTCTTTTTGCGGTATTTTTAGCAAACTCTCCGCAATTATTGGCTGTAACAAGTATAATCAACGTCGTTTTTGCATCGATCGTAAATACGGCTGCAAACAGAAAGCTTTTCGATTATAAACTTAAAGATCAGATATGGGACGTATGTGAGAATTTAATACCGTCCTTAATAATGTGTATAACCGTACTGATGATGAATTATATAAACATCAATATATTTATATTGTTCGGACTGCAGATAATCGTCGGTATCTTCACGTATTTGCTTGTAAGCTTTATCATGAAGAACCGCAGCTTTATTTACATCGTGAACTTTATAAAAAATAAAAAGAAAAAGCGCGCCTGATTCTTTTTAAAAAACGGCGCAACTCAGAAAATCCGGACACAGCAATCTTCATAGCAGATATAATTAAGCAATAGTATCACTTTTAGATTTATCTATTGACTCAACCGCTGTCGGTGAGTCCGAAAGAGGGATAAACCGACCAACCGACGCTTTTCTTTTGAGGAGTACTATGAAGAAACAAATAATATTAGTAATTATTGTGTTGTCAATTATACTGTTGTGCGGACTCGCACTGTTTTCGTACTTTTTTATCGTTAAATCATTAAAAGCAAGCCATGATGATTTATTGCCTGATACCGGCCTTGACAGCCAGCTTCAGGCTGAAAATTCACCTTCACATGAAGAATCGACAAAAGAGCCTGATTCTGAGGAATTCCAACACGTAACCCCTTCAAAAGAGACTGATGATGAAGCTGAAGCTAAAGCGGAAGCCGAAGCGAAGGCAAGAGCAGAGGAGGAAGCCCGTATAAAGGCTGATGAAGAAGCCAAAGCAAAAGCGGAAGCCAAGGCGAAGGCAAAAGCAGAAGAGGTGCGCAAAATAACAGAGGAAGAAGCGAAGGCAAGAGAAGAGAGGGCGCGCAGAAAGGCTGAGGAAGAAGCTAAAGCAAAAGCAGAAGCTGAAGCGAAGGCAAGAGCAGAAGAAGCGGCTCGCAGAAAGGCTGAAGAAGAGGCTAAAGCAAAAGCAGAAGCCGAAGCGAAGGCAAGAGCAGAAGAAGAGGCTCGCAGAAAAGCTGAGGAGGAAGCCAAAGCAAAAGCGGAAGCCGAAGCGAAGGCAAGAGCGGAAGAAGAGGCTCGCAGAAAGGCTGAGGAAGCGCGTGCAATGGAAGGATCGGATACTGATATCAAAGGGGACGATTTTGAAAATAATGAACAAGAACAGCAGAATTTGTCTTCTCCTTCATCCGACAATACAGACTCTGTATCAACCGAAGACTCAACCCGTATTAAACTGAATATAGAAGTTAAGATTCCTGAATACTCCGTCAGGGGACAGGGAATGGCATGCTTTGGAAATATCGGAGTAAAGTCGCAGTTTCAGTCAACTTCACCGTATAACTTAGCGTCGTTTACCGTCTTTGATATGGATACGCTTGAAACGATCAAAAAAGATATCGTTCCGCAAAACAGCGAAGGTGTCGGCGTGCTTCACTGCAATACGTTATCGTTTGGAACGGAATACTATGATGCTTTCGACAATCTGCCACTTCTGTATTGCTCGGGATCTGATGTCCGTGGAGTATGGGTTTACAGAATAGACAATGATTATAATTTTACCTGCGTTCAAAAAATAAGTTTTCCCTCTTTGGAATACATGCCATCGCACTTGCCGTGCAGTGCGGTTGACCGCTTTAGGGAAACAATTGCAACTGTTTGTAATAGTACGGACTCAAGACCGTTCTACGGGACTGATGCGGGCGGAGCCTATGCAGACAATATGCAGACATACTATACGTTCAGGCTGCCGAAACTGAGTGAGGGAAGCACCGTTCAGTTAACAATGAGCAATACCGATTTACTGAAACAGTTTACGCTTCCCGCCTATTCCGTTCGCCAGGGCTTTCAGTGCGAAAACGGGATTATATACCACGCATTCGGCAATCATAATGCAAGACTCGACCCCGTAATAAGACTCGTTATCATTGATACAGACAAGGAAAGAGTATCAGATGTTATCCTCTTGAATTCTTACGGGATAACAACGGAACCTGAAGGTCTATGCATTCATGACGGTAAAATATATGTTGACAATGGCTTCTTTTACGTTCTTACTCTTTTATAGATACGGATAACAGTTCATTTTTTCTCCGCAGTTATCAGCCTGCGACCTCCGGATCCATGCAATGTATTCGATTTGATGTAAAGACGTATGCGCTGGCTGTATTTAAAAGAAAATGTAATAAAACATCTTATATACCACCTTTTTATTTATTAAAATGGATTGACTTATGACGACAAGCCTTTATTTATCACAATCATACAAAGACTCATGGGACGACTACGTCAGATCCCTTCGGTCAGCTGCGTTCCCGGTATGGGACCATATCATCCTCACCGCCTCAAACGAACATCAGGCGGCAGGCTTTCGCGCGCAGATAGAAGCGCGTAAGAATTATCTTCCTGCAAAAACGCGGTTCGCAGTCATTCCTGACGAGGGCGGCGTAAGGGTCGGCTCAGGCGGAGCAACGCTCAGCGTCCTTAAATGGCTGAATGAAAACGGCGGCTGGGCAGGAAAACGGATCCTTGTCATCCACAGCGGTGGAGACAGCAAAAGAGTTCCGCAATACAGCGCTCTCGGCAAGCTTTTCAGCCCCGTTCCGCATAAGCTTCCGGACGGACGAAGCTCTACGCTCTTTGACGAATTCATTATCGCAATGTCCGCAGTCCCCGGAAGGATAAAAGAAGGCATGCTCCTTCTTTCCGGCGACGTCCTCCTTCTTTTCAATCCTCTCCTTATCGACTGGTCCGGTTCCGGTGCAGCAGTCATCAGCTTTAAAGAAGATGTCGAAACAGGCAAGGACCACGGTGTGTATCTCAGAGGCAGCGACGGCAACGTCTGCAGATTTTTGCATAAACAGACCGTTGAAACACTCAGAGCAGTAAACGCAGTAAACGAAAACGGAATGGTAGATATCGATACCGGCGCCATTCTTTTCGGGAACGACGTGCTTGATTCTCTCTGGTCACTTGTAAGCGAAAAATCAGTATTCGATCAGAAAAAATACGCAGAGTTCGTAAACAGTAAGGTCAGACTTTCTCTTTACGGCGATTTTCAGTATCCTCTCGCGTCAGACTCAACTCTTAACGGCTTCTTTTCCGAAAAGCCCGAGGGAGATTACAGTGACGAACTGAAAGAATGCAGAAAACAGATATGGAACGCGCTGCATAAATACAAACTCAAACTTCTTCGTCTCGCTCCCGCAAAATTCATACACTTCGGTACAACAAAAGAAATACTAGAACTTATGACCTGCGGCGTCGACGGATACCGCGATCTTGAGTGGAACAGAACGGTAAACAGCAGTCTTTCCGGTTGCGCAGGATATAATTCCGCTGTCAGCAGCGGCGCCAGGATAGGCGAGGGGTGCTATCTTGAGGTAAGCTACGTTCATTCTTCCGCAGTTGTGGGCGAAGGCACGATCCTCAGCTATATAGATATCCATAACGAAACAATACCATCTCACGTCGTTCTTCACGGACTTAAACAGAAGGATGGCAGATTCGTATGCAGAATATTCGGCACAAACGATAATCCGAAAGAAAACAAACTGTTCGGATATACTATCCCGGAATATATCGCCCCATCTTTATGGCTCGCGCCGATATATCCTGAAAGGGACAGCATAAAAGAAGCGGTAAGCGCCGCGCTAGCTCTTTATGAAAAGGTAAAAGCAGACAGATGGAACGAGCTCGAAAACGGCAAATCACTCGCTTCCGGCTTTAACGATGCCGATCCTGAAGCCATTCTTGCATGGAACAAACGCATGGAAGAGCTTGCCGCAATGAACGACGTTCAAAGACTCATTGATGACCGTCTTCCCGCGTCGAAAGCACGTCTTAATTCCCCTTTGACGGATATACAAGTCAAATGGCTTGAAGGAAAACTCGAAAAAGCGGATCCGTCCGAAAAAATGCGCCTTTACTATTATATCGGCAAGGCTACGGGCGATGAGGAAAAAGTAAGAAAAGCATTTTCAGTCCTTTCAGACGCGGTTTTGAAAGAAACGCTTTCGGAACTTAAAGAAAACAAGGATCTTCGTATCTGTCACGACAGCGTTGAAGTAAAGCTTCCTCTTCGCGTCAACTGGGGCGGAGGCTGGTCCGATACTCCGCCGTACTGCAACGAAAACGGAGGGACCGTCCTCAACGCAAGCATTCTACTTAACGGCGAAAAACCTGTAAACGTCCGCATAAAACGTATAGATGAGAAAAAAATAGTATTCGAAAGCCGTGATATGGACGTTCACGGAGAGTTTACCGAAATGCGTACGCTTCAGTCTGTCGGCGATCCGTATGACCCTTGCGTATTGCAGAAAGCAGCGTTTCTTGCATGCGGAGTAATACCGAAATCGGGAGGGGATCTTTCCGGTACCCTTACACGTCTCGGCGGAGGAATATGGATGGATACGGAAGTTACCGGCGTCCCGAAAGGCAGCGGACTCGGAACGAGCAGTATCCTTGCAGCGGCATGCGTAAAAGCGATATTTGAGTTCTTCGGAACGGAATACAACGAAGACAAGATATATTCCGCTGTTCTTTGTATGGAACAGATCATGTCAACAGGCGGCGGATGGCAGGATCAGGTGGGCGGAGTGACGGAAGGAATAAAATACATCACTTCAAGACCCGGTCTTAAACAGAAGCTTTCGGTAACGCACCTCGATCTCGAAGAAAGCACCTTAAGCGGACTCAACAGCCGTCTTGCCCTGATCTATACGGGGCAAAGACGCCTCGCAAGAAACCTTCTTCGTGACGTTGTCGGAAATTATATCGGTAATGAACCCGATACGGTATATGCTCTCAACGAAATACAGAAAACCGCAGCTCTTATGCGCTTTGAGCTTGAAAGAGGGCACGTTGATGATTTCGCCGCTCTTTTAACAAGACACTGGGAACTTTCGAAGATGATAGACAAAGGCACGTCCAACACTCTGATAGAGCAGATAATTGACAGTATAGACGATCTTATCGACGGTAAAATGGTCTGCGGAGCGGGCGGAGGAGGCTTTTTGCAGGTAATCCTCAAAAATGGCGTGACAAAAGCTATGCTGCAGAAAAGACTAGGCAATGTCTTTGCTGATACTGATATCTGTGTATGGGAATGCGAAATAGTTTGATTACTGCGTTTCTATAGAAAAAATAATGATACGGCATATAATTGGTTAGTCATATAAATATAATTAGAAGCTGTTTAATTATACTTAGATGGTGGTTGTTAAAATGAAAATCATGTTTAAAGAGTATGTCGAATTGCTGCTTCGCTATGAGACAGTCGTTGTTAAGGTGAAAGAGCAATCCGACATAAATCAGATAGTTTTTAAAAATACACAGAACAATCAATCTGCGCTTCTAGATTTTTACAATAATCATTCCGATTATGAGATATCTTCTATATATTTAAATCCATGGGATAGTATGGCGGAAGTGAATTTGAAAAAAGAAGCGGATTCTCCAGCCAACTGATATACTGCTGGCTTTTTACGAGAAAATCCCGAAGACTATTTCTCTTTATTCTTCTTTCTCCTCCCACACCTCATCCTCTCCTGCACCTTATTCCATGTCTCCTCGTCAATAATCGCCTCATGATCATTTTTCAGATAAAATGTTTCGTGTTTGGCTCCCTTTATTACTTTCTTCGTTATAAAATCCCGAACTGGCGACTTCCCAAGCTCCTTGTCTCCTATATACACTTCATTTTTCAAAAGATTCCAGAGCATTCCGGTGGATTTGGGAGTACCCTTTAAAGACAACACTCCTTTTTCCGTTAGTTCTTTTTGTATCCCCTCTAGGCTTGTCCCATCGGCGTAACGCTTGAATATCAGCTTCACGATCCATGCATCACCGTTAGGGACAAGTTTTTTATTTACCGTATCATATCCGAGCGCCGGGTGTTTACCGGGATTGTATTCGCCTCTCGCAAACCTTTCTCTGTATCCCCATCTTACGTTTTCCGAAGTGCTCCTGCTTTCATTCTCCGCTATAACAGACATAAGCGAAAACACAAAAGACGCAGCAGGATCGTCAGTCGAAAGATTTTCTTTCTCAAACTCTACCGCTATGTTCCTGTTCATCAGAAGATCCGCGTAATACTTGCATTCCGCAACGTTTCTTGAAAACCTTGATACGCTTTTGCAAAGTATTCTGTCGATCTTTCCGTCCATAGCATCGTTTATCATTTCCATAAACCCCGGACGTTTTTCCGCACGAAGACCAGAAATGCTGTCTGAATATATACCTGCAAGCATCATGTCGGAGCGCGAGGATATAACGGAAGTGTAAAAAGATATCTGCGTTTCAAGACTTCCTTCCTGATCGTCCTTGTCTGTGCTCACACGGCAGTATGCCGCTATGCGCAGCTTTTTATCCTCTGTTTTCGCCGGTACTCTCGTTATTACCATTTTCACATACCTCAAGTCCCATCAGAAATCTGTTCTTATTCTTCTTTTTCCCGCTCCTTATCCGTTCAAGATATGAGTTATAAAAATCAGAGAACGGGGATGGGAGGAATCGTTCTTTCGGAAACTTCATTTTTGCAACCGTCGTTTCACCGTCTTTCCAGATAACAGAAACATCGTTTTCTCCCGGCAAAATACGCTCTATGAAGTAGTCAAGCCAGTAAAAATCAACTTTTTCCATCTTTATCCCGTGTTTCTTCGAATATGCAGATATCACCGCATCGTCAAGAAAAATCTGAATGACGAGATACTTTCTGAAACCGTCTTTCCCGTAACAGCCCCAGCCGCCGTTATGTATTCGGTTTCCTGCGCATGAAATATCTTTAAGACTTCCGTGAACGAGAGTTTTTCTGCAATACGGACATTCAAGCATCTCCCCGTAGGGGTAAGAGATGTTTCCGTATTTTACATTTCTCATTTTCAGAATCTTTTGCGCCTGTTCAAACAGATGCCTGTCAACAATCGCCGGATGGGAGTCTTTTACATAATACTTCGGAAGCTCTCCGGTATTACGGACAAGCTTGTGAGTAAGATGGTTTTCGGCGTATGTTTTTTGCAATATGGCGTCACCGACATATTTCTCGTTATTCAGCATCCTGTCTATCAGCAGATGGCGCCACCGACCCGAAGAATATGTTTTTATTCCACGTTCGCGCAGATCGGCAGCGATTTGTCTGCGTGTCTCTCCGTGAACGTAACGGTAAAAGATTTCGCGGACTATTTCCGCCTCTTTTGGAGAAATAGTATAACGCTCATCGGATGTGTGACAGTAACCGAAAATCCGCACCATGTCCTCTTTGCCTTCTTCAAAACGTTTCCGCTTGCCCCATTTGATGTTTTCCGAAATACGTCTGCTTTCCTCCTGCGCAAACGAAGCCATAATGGTAAGAATCATTTCTGAAACAGATTCTCCCGTGTCTATGCCTTCCTTAAAAGATACGAAACACTTGAAAAAGACGTTAAAGACGATCCTTACGGCAGAGTAAAAGAAGTAAAAAGAGAACTTGACTGGCTTCTTTCGGTAAAAGACAAAGCATGTAAAATGACCTAAATGAAAAACGCAGGACTTTTACCGCTGCGAGTAACGCATAACGATACAAAGATAAACAACGTTCTGTTTGATAAAGACACAAAGAAAGCGCTGACGGTAATAGATCTTGATACCGTAATGCCGGGTCTTGTAGGACATGATTTCGGAGACGCCATACGCTTTGCGGCAAACTACGTAGCCGAAGACAGCAAAGAGTATGAAAAAGCGGGAGTAAATCTTGACGTATTCGAAGCTTTCGCCAAAGGCTTCATAAGCAAAACTGCGCATACGCTTACGGAAAACGAGCTTTCCACACTCGTTCTCGGCTGCTTCGTTCTTGCGTGCGAATTATCAACAAGATTTCTTGACGATTATATAACGGGGGACAGGTATTTCAAAATACGTTAAGTATGTTACATACTGTATAAAGAGACAGATTACCAATAAGCCTTATGGATTTGATGGATACTGATAATTCATAACTTGACCATCCCTTTTTTCAGAAGCCCAATTGTTCACTATAAAAAAATATATAGTAATAATGTCTTTATACCATATAAATCGGAGATTATTAAAATGAATATTATGTTCAGTGATTATATCGACTTGCTGATTAGATATGATACTGTTGTCATTAAAATGAATGAACAATGCAAGACCACGCAATTATTATTTAATAATGCGCAAAACACCTGTGCTGAGCTTCTTGAGTTTTATAATAACCATTCCGATTGTGAAACATCGTCAATATTATTGAATCCATGGGACATCACTGCAGAATTAACTTTGCAAGAAAAAACTTTCGAGGTCGATGAATAAACATCAGTTTATTATTATTCAAATGTAACCAAAATCGTTCTTCATTAGATTCTGCTGACGACTTTAAATGAAAAAACAATTAAACAAAATGATTAGGGAAATGAATAAGATGAGACATCCTAAAGTCTTGTTATTAGGCAACGGAATAAACCGTGCTTATGGCGAAATTAACTGGAAAGAATTAATGCAAAGAATCTCCGTTCGGGATGATTTGAATGCAGATCAAATGAATTCTCCGTACCCGATTCAGGCTATTTTGCTGACAAATAACAATATAAAAGATGCAATGGCAGTTAACAAACATCTGTTTTATGGCAGCATTAATCATAAACAACAATCAACATTGCTTAAAACTCTTTTGTCTATTGGATTCGACGATATCCTTACAACAAATTACAGTTACGAACTTGAAGAAGCTGCTTTAGGTTTTGATTCAATTGAAAAAACTGATAACAAAAAAATAGGTCAAATCACTCGGTTAATGAAAAACACTTGCGGTCATGCAGAGACTCGCTATATGTTTCATACATATAATGATGTTTCATATTGCGGGATAAAAAACCGAATCTGGCACATTCACGGTGAAAGTCGCAAACCAGACAGTATGGTTCTTGGTCATTATTGGTACGGCAGCCTTCTTGCAAAAATGAAAACAATAATCGATGAAAACAGAAATAGTTATCAATCACAACAGGCGAAAGGTGAATTTATAGAATATAAAAGCTGGCTGGATTCTTTCATTATGGGCGATGTATATATCCTTGGATACGATTATAACTTGTATGAACTTGATATGTGGTGGCTTCTTAACAGAAAAGCACGGGAAAAAGCAAATGTAGGAACAGTCTTCTTTTATGAACCGGAAAACGGTGAATCAAAAGAAAAAACGGAGCTTCTGAAACTGATGAAAGTCCAGCATCTCAGCCTTGGAAAGAGCATAACTCATGAAAATAAGGATGATCCTGTATTCTTTCGTCATTTTTATACCGAAGCGATTAATGACATAAAAAAGAGACAGGAGCATTAAAAAACGTACAAAGAATATGCGATAATTCATCATTATATTATCGATTGAATGATACGCTGTGTGATATCACTTTGTACGTACATTTGCGTAAGTATAAATAATCCCAGTCATAACACGAGAAGTATATCATGTCCTTTGAACGAAAGGAGAAAAATTAAAACCGGGTATTTACCGCGTATATAACGGCTCCCCCGGTGAAGTCATAATGATGGTTCCGGGGCCTGATACCGGAAAAGAGTTTGTCATATGCAAAAAGTGGAGAATTATCCGGAATAAGGATTATTTCGTTGTCAGCAAAGAGAACTTCTTCTCGGAAATCGTAGATCAGTACGCTCAAAAGCATCAGCGGTACAAATATACCGGTTTTTACGAAGAGCAGCCTTCCAACCTTGAAGACATTGAAGAAGACGGGTTCAACGTCAGGGACCGTATCATAAGAATGTACGAAAAAGCGCACCGTTTTGACGATTCATATCTGAGACACCGCACGCTGCGTTCATCAAGCTCATATGTATATTATGCAAAAGATATAGTTGAACACATAACCGAAGACCGCGCCAGAATTGAACTTTGCCGGAGAGAAAAGAAATATATCGGTCTGAAAAAAGAAGACTTTAAGATACCGTCCGAGGATCTGAGGTATTTCGATCTGTGTATGAAGGGTCCGCTTTCTCTGTATTCATAACTCAAGGATGCTTGACCTTGGACAATGGTGTGGTAGAGATAAAATCCGATGGCTTAAAAAAGATAAACGAGCTTATCTTCACCGCAAACAACTGAAAATTATGAATGTTATTAGCACTGCGCTTATGATTACTATGAAAATGCAGCCGACTGAGTTAATTCAGCCGGCTGTTTTCACCGAAAATAGCATTTTTGAGTAATTTTCCTATTACTAGACCTCTGCTATCGCTTATAAACACACCAAAATCGAAAAAGAGTTTTGACAAATGTCAAATGATAGAGTATAATAGAACCTTGAGTCCTATTAAGTGAGGAAGATGTGGTTTTATGAGGCCGATCAACGAAGAATGGGTACAGTCCACTCTTGAATACATACGCGAATACGCTCGTGGCAATAACGGTGAGGTGCCGGTTCTTGCGGGCATTATGAAAGAGACGGGTATGGTCAAGTCTGCCGCGTACAGATATATTATGATCCTCAAAGACCGCGGATATATCGAGTATAACGGAAAAGGCACGCTTCAGATTGCTGGTAACTCCAACTGCTATGAGCGGGGATATCCCTTCCTCAGAAGACAAAACGGAGCTGTGCCTTGATGAGGCGCGACGGATGCTCCATATCAGCAAACGCAAATGCGCCGCGCTGCTGCGCGAAAGCATTCTGCCATACACATCGACCGGAAAGAAGACAAGACAGTACAGCATACTTCGTTCAGACGTCGAGGCGATTATGAATACACAGACCTTCAAAGCCAAAACGGTAAAATCGCCGGTCTCACCCGAAAAATACCGCTCTAGGCTCGAAGATCTCTGGTACGACGCTCCGGACGTGCTCACTCCCGCCGACGTCCAAAAGCTCACCGGTTATTCTCAGTCATGCGTTTCCTCCTGGATGGTCTCAGGCAAACTCCGCACGGTAACCGTCCACGGCTCGCCGATCACGTCAAGAGAGTGGCTGATCGAGTTTATGTGCAAAGACGGGCGTAAGCTGAATGATCTTCGACTCGACAACACTCGATGACATTTTTGTCGAGTGACTCGATAAAAATACGGACATTCACTTGACAAACAGCTTTTTTATGGTATTATATCTACGAATTCCAATCAGGAGGCAAATTACATGGCTATATCTGTAAATATAAGCGATTTGATCAATAGAAGAATTGTTGAATCATCTAGGGTTGAGTTCAGGTCTGACTGGAACCCGGAACCGATCCTTCATACTATATGTGCGTTTGCAAACGATGTCGACAATATAGGCGGAGGTTATATCGTCGTCGGCGTCGAAGAGAAAGACGGCTCTCCTGTATTCCCGATAAAAGGGATCGCGCAGAGCCGTATCGACGCTATAGAAAAGAAGCTCCGTGAAATCTGCAATTATCTGGAGCCGTTTTACCAGCCGGTCGCCGAGCCGTTTATTTATGAGGATAAACACGTCCTCGTTATATGGGTTTCCGGCGGTTTTTCGCGTCCTTATCAGGCCTCGGTGTCTCTTTCGGAAAGACGTTCGGAAAAGAAGTACTATATCAGAAAGGCGAGCAGCACCGTCGTTGCGACACCGGAGGAGTTGAAGCAGCTTTACTACGTTTCTTCCGATATTCCGTTTGATGACAGACCGAATCTCGCTGCCGAAATAGAAGATCTCGATCTCGGACTTATCCGTGAGCATCTGAAAAAGGTCGGCAGCGATCTGTACACCTATTCGTTGAAGCAGGATCTTAACCGTCTTGTCGAGGACATGCAGCTGATCTCCGGACCGTCCGAATACCGGAAGCCGAAGAACGTGGGGCTTCTGATGTTCTCCGAGCATCCCGAAAAGTATTTCAAATACGCTCGCATAGAGGTAGTGGATATTCCCGATCCGACTGGAACGAACATGA
>JAEEGL013749240.1_pt1 | contig 58066 bp, 43 predicted proteins | sample 9134231 | NCBI WGS metagenome assembly JAEEGL01 (sample SAMN16246548, study PRJNA631951) | gut metagenome | biome: gut microbiome; feature: rumen; material: fiber-attached | host: Bos | place: Iran: Karaj | collected 2018-10
AGCCTTCTCCACTGCAGTTACCGCATCATCACCGGCCTTGATGAAGTCCATCATCTTGCCGAAGTTGATATATTTATAACCTATGATCTCATCATTCTCATCAAGTGCAAGCTCAGTGATATAACCCTCTGTAAGTTCAAGATAACGGGGGCCTTTATCAAGCGTGCCGTATGTCGTGCCTACCATGGTCCTTGTGCCCTTGCCGAGGTCCTCGAGGCCTGCTCCGATCTGAAGTCCGTCCTCTGAGAATGCGCTCTGTGTACGGCCGTAAACTATCTGCAGGAAGAGCTCTCTCATTGCCGTATTGATGGCATCGCATACAAGGTCTGTATTAAGAGCTTCCAGAATGGTAAGTCCGGGAAGTATCTCAGATGCCATGGCTGCGGAATGTGTCATTCCGGAGCATCCGAGGGTCTCTACCAGTGCCTCCTGGATGATGCCGTCCTTCACGTTAAGAGAAAGCTTGCAGCAGCCCTGCTGGGGTGCACACCATCCGATACCATGGGTATAGCCGGAAATGTCCTTTACTTCCTTAGCTTTGACCCACTTTGCCTCTTCCGGTATGGGAGCGGCTCCGTGATGGACGCCCTGGTGTACCGGACACATTGCTTTTACTTCTGTTGAATAAACCATGTAACAACCTCCTCGTTTATTTTGTTAGAAAGAATTACCTCCGGTTTTAGGTTGAACGCGGGTAATCCGAAGTCCAATATAGAATTATACATTTATTCATAGTTAATGTATAGGGGTTATTAAATCATTCCTTCAGTTCTTTGCTGACAGTATAGAAAAGCGCATCATAAAGCTTAAGGAATTCCTCATGGTTTGCTTCTATGAAAGCAGCATCATGCTCCCCGGACGCATCTTCAAGCTTCTTTGCAAGATCAGATGCATCTTCAGCCCCTACAGTCTTTGAAGCGCTCTTCAGTGAATGTATGATTATCCTGTATTCATCCCAGTTTTTTTCTTCGTAATACTGCTTCAGAAGACTGCTCTTTTCGTCATGGTCATTAGCGTATTCGACCAGGATCTCGGCATATATATCTCTTTCGCCCGCGCAGTAATCAAGTCCTGCCGCAGTATTTATCCCTGCAGCTTCAAGCTTTTGCAGCGTTTCATCGGTACAGGGCTTTATACCGGATGCATCTTCTTCATCAGGATCCCAGGCATATTCCGACCCGTCATCATCAGTATCATCAGGTATCACTGTTTCATTTGAATTGATAAACGCCTTTCCGGAAAGATATTTTTTAAGTATTCTTTCCAGCTGTTCCACCTCAATAGGTTTTGTAAGATAATCATCAAATCCGGCATCAAGATACATTTCCCTGGAGCCCACTACTGCGTTAGCGGTAAGCGCGACTACATGCGTCGAACTGCTTATCATATTTTCATCACGCATCTTCTTAAGGGTTTCTATACCGTCAAGCTTCGGCATCATATGGTCAAGGAAAATAATGTCATATTTCTTTTCCTTTACGCTGTCCATCGCCTCAAAGCCGGATTTTACCAGATCAGGCTTAATGCCGTTAAGCTTAAGCAGGTTTTTTGCCACCATAAGATTCATCTGGTTATCATCTACTACAAGGACTATTGCATCCGGAGCATAAAGAGATGCTGTATGCTTTTCCTCTTCTCTTTCCGAGCGGATGCGTTCTTCATAATTTCCTAACGGTGAAGGATCCTCTATGCCCTGTTCCAGCCTGAATGAAAAGACCGACCCCTTACCATAGACGCTTTCCAGATGAAGTTCACTGTTCATCATCGCAAGAAGTTTTGTGACTATGGACATTCCGAGTCCCGTTCCTTCAATGTTCCTGTTTCTCTTCTCATCAAGTCTCTCAAATGACATAAAGAGCCTTTCACGGTCCTCTTCCCTGATCCCTATACCCGTATCGCTGACGGAAACCGCCACCATGACGTTGTTCCCCGATACGCCGTCATTTTTAATTTCCAGCGTGACACTGCCCTTTTCCGTATATTTGACCGCATTGGTCAAAAGATTCATTATCACCTGGGCAAATCTCACATCATCTCCGAAAAGAACCGACGGCAGAGTCTCATCCACATTCAGTATAAATTCAAGGGATTTTGCATTTGCCCGTTCCCTTATGGAAATATCAAGATTGGAGATAAAGGAGGCTGTTTCATATCTTACGGGGGTGATCTCCATCTTTCCGTCTTCTATCTTTGAAAAATCAAGTATACTGTTTATTATTGAAAGGAGTGTTTTTCCCGCCTCTTTTATATTTCCGGAATATTCAAGGATATCCTCGTTGTCTGATTCCCTGAGTATCATCTCATTCATGCCGAGCACTGCATTAATGGGCGTCCTTATTTCATGAGACATCTGAGCAAGGAACTGGCTTTTAGCCCTCCCTGCGGCCATTGCTGCGTCCGCGGCATCCTTCATCTGCTTGTTGGTGGCATCCTGCCAGTTGATAAGGCTTGTCAGCAGTCTGTAGACCATTATGATGCAGCCCAGGAAAACAGCTATGCAGATAAGACTGTAGATCAAGACCCTTCCGTATATGATCCATATATCGGATACCACAAAGACTGTAAATTTTGAAACCTCATCATAGGACGCGGTCATAATACGGTAAGAGTTATCATAATCCTTAAATATCCTTATACTCTTGCCGTCTGGCTTTGCCTGACCATAGGGCAGATCTGATATATTAGTCTTGAAATCCTTAGTCATCTGGAAACTTCCGTAAGGGTGATTTATTATATCTCCCTCCGTATCCACAAGAAACGCATATCCGTCGTCGGAATAGCTGTCCCCCAGGATCTCAACAAGCTTATCCATATAGAAGTCAATACCGAAGCATCCCAGATATTCCCCTGTCTTTGCGTCATATACTACCTCCGATATCGTGATGCAGTACCCGCCGGTCTGTTCATCATAATAAGGGGCTGAGATACTCCATCCGTCCTCGGCTTCCGTCGAAGCTATGTACCATGGCCTCTCCTCCACACGCCATCCCTCTTCGGGCTTCCATCCGTTATTCATATACACACACGGATCAAGCTTCGGATTCGACATATATGTCACGGATATTTCAGGATACTGAAGTGTTATCCGGTTCAGATAGTCTATGGTTCCTTCATAGTCATCAAGCATTTCCGGATTTGTGGATATTATGCTTACAAACATATCAAGGATGCTTTTTTGTGTATCTATCCATTCTGAAAGCTTGAATTCATAATCATCAGTCATGCTCTGCATCATTTCATTGCCCCATCTTGTGGTGACTGATATATTGACATACAGGCTTATAAGCATCACAAATACAAGGAACACGATTATGACAGCCCTGAAGTGTCTGTTCATGCCCCCTTTATTACCCTGCTTTTCGTCAGTGTCTTTCTTTTGTCCGGTACGTACGATGCTGGAATATGACAGGATCTGCCCGATCATATCGGACAGCTTTTCCCCCGCCTTATGGATCCTTGACATTTCCGCACCGTAGTCTTCGATCTGGGACGCATAGTCCCTGTCAGACACATGCATTATCGTGGACAGGGGTTCTCTGAGCTCACCAGTGATGCCGTTCAGAAATTCCTCTTTGGTATGAAGAGCTTCCTCTGTTTTCTTCTGGCTGTTTACCGCAAGAAAATAAAGAAAGATGATAAGCCCGAAAAGGGCTATGGAAAGAAGGATAGTCACAAGAAGCTGTATGTATGAATCCCTGTAAAGCTCCCAGTCGCTTTCGCTTACTATAAGATACCAGCCGTTTCCAGATCTGGTCGCAAAAAGATATTCATTATGCAGACCGGATTTTATCCTGGAAGTAACTACTTCCTTTGAATTCTTTGAAAGGGACCATATCGCGGCATATTCCGGCAGCGCCGTTACAAGGTTCTGTCCTATAAGGCTCTCATCCGCGCAGCCGGCAATTATTCCTTCGCTTGTTACTATTACGGCGTTATGTGTTCCTGCTTCATAAAGATGCGTCACATGGCTTTTGATATTATCCATGACGTAATCCACGCCTAAGACCGTGTTTTCATCGCCTATCTTAACCGTAGCCGAATAGCATATATCTCCTGTGATGGCATCCTGATAAGGAGGAGTCACATAGGCTTTGCCGTTATTTTTCAAGGCTCCCGAATACCAGATACGTTCCTGCAGCACATAGTCGTCGGGCGGATCAAATCCCGGAATTATCATCCAGTCCTCTCCTGCCACATAGACATTAAAGATGCCGGTACCCGAACTGATCAGGTTCTCTCTCTGCTCATAGATAAACTCCTCTAAAGAAGCCCTGTCATCCAGCAGTTCGGCAGCCGGTACCGCAAGCTCAAGCGTAAGATTCTCTGCTTCGGAGATCATCTCCTCGAGCTCATTGCTTATGATCTCAAGCTGATAAATGCCCGAATCCCAGGTCTGGCGTCTTGCCTGCCGGAATACCATCAAAGCATACATGAAGATGACCACAAGCAGCAAGGAGGCGATCAGTATTATTATTCCTGTTCTTTTCTTATCCTTCATCTCTCACTGAAAGTATGATATATGTGACGCGCTTTCCCGTCTGCAGACTAAAATCACTCTTCCTCGTTTTTCTTTACAATACATTCCTGATCCTTATAAATACTGTCTGCCGGGACCACGCCCCTTACACATGAAACAGGATATATGTTTGTATTTCTGCCGATGACGGTTCCGGGATTGAGTACGGTATTACATCCAACCTCCACATGGTCCCCGATCATGGCGCCAAATTTCTTAAGCCCGGTTTCTATCATTTCTTTGCTGACCGGATCCTTTACAGCTACGGGCTTTTTATCCGACTTTACGTTTGACGTTATGGAGCCTGCTCCCATATGGGAATAAAAACCCAGGATCGAATCCCCTACATAGTTATAGTGCGGAACCTGCACATGATTGAAAAGGATCACATTTTTCAGTTCCGTTGAGTTGCCGACCACGCAGTCATTCCCGACAAGTACATTTCCTCTTATAAAAGCGCTCTGCCTGACTTCCGTATTCTCACCTATGATACAAGGCCCGGTTACAGACACTGTAGGCCATATCCTTGCGCTCCTTGCTATCCATATATCTTCGCCCTTCTTCTCATAGATATCAAGGTCCAGATGCCTTGCCAGCTTCTTTATGATAAAGCCGATCTCTTTCAATGCTTCCCAGGGATATTCGAACCCCGAAAGCCACTCACCTGCCATGCTTTCAGACAGAGTGAACAGATTTTTGGTCAATGCAGCATCCATAAACTACTCCTTATTGTTTTTTGCCTTGTTTGATTTTCTTTTTTCAGGCCTGTTAACCTCATTCACTTTTCTTAATCTGACTGCCACATCGCTGCTAAGATCCTTTGATTTCACCAGATCCACATATTTTGCCACATAGCCGTCAAGCTTCTTCTTATATTCTTCAGGTGTTATCTCACCGCGTTCCAGCTGCGAAAGCCCTTTTTCCCAGCTGGCTGTCATCTTGGGCTCCAGCATCGAAGGCATTGTCATTATTACAATTTCATATATCATCTCCCCCATCGGTGACGGAGTCAGAACCTGTGTCTTTTTATTAAGTTTCAGATAATCGATCTTCACGAGTTTTTCGATTATCCCGGCCCTTGTCGCGGATGTCCCTATTCCCGCACCCTTTATTTCAGCTCTCAGCTCTTCATCTTCTATAAGCTGGCCCGCGTTTTCCATTGCAAGTATCATGGAACCTGAAGTATAGCGCTTCGGAGGCGTAGTCTTTCCTTCTTTTATGCCGACATCGGCAAGATCGACAATATCTCCCTTTTTGAGACCCGCGATAAGCTCTGAAAGCTCAGCACTTGATGAGACTTCATCCTCATCGGAAGATTTCTCATCTTCTTCCTGACCTTCCTGACCTTCCTGACCCTCCTGCGCTTCCTTCCTGGGTTTATCCTGGCCTGTGATCTCATAGAACCCCGGACTTTTAAGCACTTTCACGTTGGTAAAGAATTTCTCATTGCCCATGGCTGTCACAAGCTGTATCTTTTCAAAAACTGCAGGCGGATAGAATATGGAAAGGAAACGTCTGACTATCATGTCATAGACCGACCGCTGAAGGTCAGACAAAGAATTAAGCCTTGAAACATCCCCTGTAGGAATTATCGCATAGTGGTCGGTAACCTTGCTGTCATCCACGTAAACGGTCTTTTCCAGACCGACATAAAGCTTTTCATCTCTTATTCTCAGAACAAAATCCTTCACCGGCGTATAACGGTATACACCGCCCAGGTTTTTAGTTATCTCTTTTGCCACAGCCTTTGTCAGCACTCTGGCGTCGGTCCTTGGATAGGTGGTAAGTTTTGCCTCATACAGGGTCTGGGCTATATCCAGCGTCTGATCGGGACTTATCTTGAATCTTTTGCTGCAGGCCGCCTGAAGCTCTGCGAGATTATACAATAGAGGCGGTTTCTTTTGCTCTTCTTTTTTATCGACCTTGAATACAAGACCGTTATGATATTCTTTCAAAGCCGATATCAGGTTCTCGGCATCTTTCTTTTCCTTAAAGCCCTTTTCTGAATAAAGGAGCGGTGATTCAAAGTATTCGGAGCCTTTTACTGCTTTCCATTCACCGTTAAAGGATGCATCTGCTTTCTTAAACTTGGCATTCACCTTATAAAACGGAGTCTCCGTGAATTCCCTAATTTCCCTTTCACGTCTTACTACCATGGCGAGCACGCAGGTCATTACCCTGCCTACTGCTATTGCCGAATACTTTTTTGTTCCGGCAGCTTCATTCATCATGCGTCCGTACTTTACGGAAAGGGCCCGTGAGAAATTGATTCCCATGGAATAATCCTCGATTTCCCGCATGATACCGGCGTTGGCAAGATTGCGGTAATCCTCATAAGGCTTTGCCTCGTCCATCCCGCGTTTTATTTCTTCTTCCGTGGTCGAATCTATCCAGACCCTGCGTTCAGTGATCCCTTCACGGACCCCGCCTTTCATCCGGATGAGTTCCTCTATTACCTGTCCCTCTCTTCCTGAGTCTCCTGCCCATAGCACTTCGGACACATCTTTCCTGTGAAGGCATGAGTTTACAACCTTATACTGTTTCTTTGATGAAGGGATGACTGCATATATGTATTCTCCCGGAAGGAATGGAAGGTCACGCAGATTCCATTTCTTGTATTTTTCATCATATGCATCAGGATAGGACATCTCGATAAGATGTCCATAGCACCAGGTAATAACGTAGGATTCGTTTTCGATCAGTCCGTCGCCTTTTCCGCTGACGTTTAAAATAGACGCATATTCCCTTGCTACAGAAGGTTTTTCCGTTATGATCAGAGTCTTGCCCAATTTGTGCCGTTGCTCCTTTAATTACTGTTTCATTTCCACAGCAAACGACATTGGCTTTTAACCAATGACGTTTACCAGAAAGCTGCCTGGGAAATGCCTGTCAGGATAACAGATTTTCTATTTTGCTTCGATATACCCCTTTGCTTTAAGAAGCTCGGCTGCAAGCACTGCTCCTCCTGCGGCTCCTCTTATGGTATTATGTGCAAGCCCCACAAACTTATAGTCAAATAAAGTATCTTTCCGGAGTCTTCCGATGGAAATGCCGAAGCCTCTTTCATAATCCACATCCAGTGTAACCTGCGGCCGGTTCTCATCTTCCAGATACTGGATGAACTGCTTCGGAGCTGAAGGAAGTCCAAGTTCCTGTGGCTCTCCCTTAAATGATATAAGCTTCTCTATAAGCTCTTCTTTAGTAACTTCTTTTTCAAAATCAATAAAAACCGAAGCAGTATGCCCGTTTAATACAGGGATCCTTATACATTGCGAAGTGATGAGCGGCCCCTCTGCCGGTATTATCGTCCCGCTTTTATCATCGATATGTCCGTTTATCTTCAGCGGTTCTTTTTCACTTTTCTCTTCTTCTCCTCCGATGTAGGGGATCACATTTCCGACCATCTCCGGCCAGTCCTTAAAGGTCTTTCCGGCACCTGAGATCGCCTGGTATGTAGATACCGCAAGCCTTGTCGGTCCGAATTCCTGCCACGCATAAACAGCCGGCGCATACGCCTGTATGGAGCAGTTCGGCTTTACGGCTATAAATCCCCTTGTCGTGCCCAGTCTTTTTCTTTGATAATCTATGATCCGGGCATGCTCAGGATTAAGTTCCGGGATCAGCATAGGGACATCGGGTGTCCATCTGTGCGCTGAATTATTTGACACGACAGGTGTCTCAGCCCTGGCATATTCTTCTTCTATCCTGCGTATCTCATCCTTTGTCATATCCACAGCTGAAAAACAGAAGTCTACATCTTCAGCAACCGAAGCTACATCCGAGACATCCTTTACAACCAGGTCTTTTACCTTTTCAGGCATCGGTTTTTCAAGCTTCCATCTCTCTCCTGCAGCCTCTTTATATGTTTTGCCGGCGGATCTGGGACTTGCGGCTATTGTCTTCACTTCAAACCATGGATGATCCTCCAGCAGAGAAATGAATCTCTGTCCGACCATGCCGGTTCCGCCTAATATTGCAGCTTTTAATTTCTTTTCCATTTTAACCTCCAAGCCTTAAAGTTCTCCGCTTATCAGCGGCTGCTTAAGATATTCCCTGTATTCACCGATTACATCTTCCATCTGCGCTTTTCCCGGAGCTCCCTTTGTGAGTCTCTTTTCCACACAGGTTTTCATTGATATGGCTTCATATATATCTTCACCGAACACATCGCTTTCAGCCTTGAAATCCTCCAGGTCCAGATCATCAAGCGCTGTATCCTTTTCCACACATTTAAGTACGAGCCTTCCTACTATGGAATGCGCATCCCTGAAAGGCACGCCTTTCTTCACAAGATAGTCGGCGGCATCAGTCGCATTGGTGAATCCCCGCTTCGCGCTGTCCTCCATGACTTTATCATTAAAGCTTATCGTACTCATCATACCGGTGAATTCCCTTATGCAGTCCTTCACGGTATCCATTGCGTCAAAGGCCATTTCCTTATCCTCCTGCATATCCTTATCATATGCAAGAGGAATGCCCTTCATCGTGGTGAGCAAGGACATCAGTGCCCCGTATACCCTCCCGGTTTTGCCTCTGACAAGCTCGGCAATATCCGGATTCTTTTTCTGCGGCATTATGGATGAACCTGTGCTGTATCTGTCATCTATCTCCACAAAGTCGTATTCATTTGAATTCCAGATTATCAGCTCTTCACTGAATCTGGAAAGATGCATCATTATGATCGACAAAGCCGATAAAAACTCGATAAGGTAATCCCTGTCAGATACCGAATCCATGGAATTCCTTGTAGCTCCTCCCTTAAAACCGAGCAGTGATGCCGTAAATTCTCTGTCGAGATCATATGTAGTGCCTGCCAGGGCCCCGGATCCCAAAGGACACGTATCGGCTCTCTCATATATATCGTGAAGTCTCTGCCTGTCCCTTATAAACATCTCGAAATAGGCTCCCATATGATGTGCAAGTGTCACAGGCTGAGCCTTCTGGAGATGGGTGAAGCCGGGCATGTACGTCTCGGTATTTGCTTCCATTATGGAAAGGAGGACCTTTTGCAGTCCGGCAACCGCTTTCTCTGTCTCGCATATCTGCTGCCTTGTATAGAGCTTCATATCAAGTGCTACCTGATCGTTCCTTGACCTGCCGGTATGAAGCTTCTTTCCTGCGTCACCGATACGTTCGGTCAGGACTGCTTCAACGAAGCTGTGAATATCCTCCGCTTCTTCCGATATTTGAAGCTTTCCCGCTTTGATATCATCCCTTATCTCCTGAAGACCACGTATGATATCATTTTTTTCTTCCTCTGATATGATCCCCTGTTTTCCGAGCATTTCAGCATGAGCAATAGACCCGCCGATATCCTCGTCATACAGTCTTCTGTCAAAGGAAATGGATTGATTGAATTTATATGCGGATGCGTCAGTAGCTTCCGTAAATCTTCCTCCCCACAGATTGGCCATGGCTATTCACCTCTGATGATAAGAGATGCGGATACGAGCATCGCCACGCCCAAAGCTACTCCGGGAAATAACGATGTCAAAGCACCCACGATAAGCAGCAATGCAGAAACAACGACAGAAACAAAGCCCGGTGACTTTGCCAGAAGAACACCCATAATCGTACAGAAAACCAGCACTATCAAATATACCAGGATATTCATTTCCAGTTCCTTGATGCCGAAAAGCAAGGCGATGATGAACATGAAGCCTAAGGCAATAAGTCCGACTGTCATTTTGGGAATCGATCCGAATACAAGATCGCCATCCGCCGGTCGCTTATTCTCCCTTCTGCTCTGTCTTTGAGGTCTTGCTGCTCCCCTTCTCCGCTCATCAACATACTGCAATACATCTGTAGTTTCAGGTTCGACTCTCTTAATCTCCAAAGCAACCCCTCCGAAAATAGGACTTTAAACTAAGTATTAATCTTATCTTATTTCCCCTTTTTATTCAAGAACAGTGTTATTTTTCCAAATATACGGCTGCCGCTTTCATATCCTCCCTGAAGCGGTAATGAAGGATGTTTTCCTTAAGCCCGATGTTTTCTTTCTCATCCGAATAGATATCTTTTATCTTATATCCTCCGGGTATCTCCATGCTGATCTCCTCTCCCGCGGCTTCATTAAAACCATGAAGGGTGATATACGCATGCTTCCTCTCCATATCTTCCCTGAAAATACCCTGCCACCCTTTGGGATGTCTGAAGCTTTTGATCTTTGAGCCGTAGAAATATGTTTTTCCGTGCTTTATCACAGGCGCCGCCTTGCGGTAAAATGCTATACCCCTGTCAATGAGCTCCCATTGTTCTTCACTTAAAAGCCATACGTCTCCCGATATGCACATCCTGCCTAAAAACGTATTTATTATGGAGTAAGCTATCCTCTTAAGGCTGTCGGTCTTTCTTATGACCGCCCATATCTGGGACTGTCTCGGAAGTATGGTCCTGTGAAGATTTGCAGCTATTATAGGGATCTCTTCACATTCATGTGCATCGGAAAAAGAAGCCATTGCACATTTTGACATCATTAAGGGCTCAAGCCTGTGTCCCCCCGATGCGCAGTTTTCGATAATGATGCCGGGTATCTCTGCACTTATCCTGTCAGTAAACCTTATCGAAGCTTCCTGATGCTGTCTCAGGCCCTCTCCAAGGGATTCCGCGCCGTCGCAGCCGATCCCTATGGTATCATTGCAGTCTATCTTAATATAGCCGAAGCCGTATTTTTTAAGCGTCCCTATAACCTTATCCGCCAGATACTCCTGTACCCAGTCCTGGCGAAGATCCCAGAAACGCCTTGATGTCGTTGTATATACCTTTCCGTCTCTTTTCAGCAGATGCTCCTCATCCTGATATGCGCGGGATGCTTCACCGACATTATCTATCTCAAACCAGATTCCAGGTATCATCCCCGCTTCCCTTATTTCTTTGGATGTTTTGTCCAGACCGTCGGGAAAGAGCTCCTTTGAAGGTTCATAATCTCCCATCGTAAGATCCCAGGGATGATCGGGAGTTTTGTACCAGCCGGCGTCTATGACGAAATATTCAAAGCCCCTGCCCTTTATTGCTTTCAGTATATCACTGATGTTTTCATTGGACGGATTGCCCCAGGTCGTGCAGTATTCATTAAACATGACGGGAAGCGACTGTTCGGATGCCGGACCTTTATCTACTTTCTCATCAATTGCGGACGTAAGTCTCCTGAAGACCTCCTCACATTCATATCCCTCCAGGCTTCCGCTTAATTTATCGCCGCTTTCTGCTGTGCATACAGTGATATATGCCTCGGGAGTCCTGAAACTCTCACCGGCCGCTGTCTTTTTCATCCAATGGCCGAACTCACGATCTGCGAGACCTCCCGATATCTGTGTCTCCGTCCCGCGTCTGTATACCTCCATCTGCCAGGAAGCATTGTGGGCTAGTGACGCCCCCCAGCATATTTTATTCACACTGTCTTCTACAGCCATGACAGGAAAGAATTTATTTACCGCATATGAGCCTGCTGCGCCGAATCTTTCGCATCTGACCGCATGCCCGCCCCAGGACGGCTCAAGCTGCAGATCCTCAAAGGGTATTATTTCCCTTCTTCCCTCCATGCTCCATACGCTCCTTATCCTGTGAAGCTTCAGCGTCTCATGGCCGTCTCCTTCCATAAGAGGTGATATCTTCCCCAGCGAAAAACTGGATATCATTTCAATCATTGCATCCTCATCCGTACCGTTGATAAAAACGCTGCTGCTTTTCATTACCCGCTGACCTTCCTTATACACCAGATGGTGCTCTGCCGTATATCCGCGCGGATCTTTAAGCACGGTAGTGATCTCAGTCTGATCCTTATCCTTTGTGACCTTTTGACTATCATATTTAAATGGGCATGACGCAGTATCGACCCTCATCGAAACACCCGGAGCATATGCTCCCGTATAGGTATCTCCTGCAAGCTTTATCTGCACTACTGAATCTTTATGGTCATGCGCTTCATCTGTTTTGATTTCGCGATATTCCACTCCCGCAGGCAGCAGCAGAAGCTCAGCATTCTTCTTTTCATCATCTGTAAAGAAAAGCGCCTGCATATCTCCCATTTCAAATCTGCTTATCAATTCCGTCATCGTTCTTTCTCCCCCCTATCTCCCTATCTCCCTCTCTCCCTATCTCCGATCCACACACATATAGTAAAACCCGCAAAGCCATATCACTGACCTTGCGGGCTTACTGCCGTTAGAGTGACTCGAACACTCGACCCACGCATTACGAATGCGTTGCTCTACCAACTGAGCCATAACGGCATCAAATACTGCAACATCTTATCATCCAAATCATATACCGTCAAGTACAGACAGGGCTTGCGGATCATGCTTTGGAGGCTTTTGCCGGACTGTATTTATATATAGCTATTGAAAGTGGAGCCACCCTGATGCGTATGGAATCATTCCTTCCGTCACATTCGGATAACTCCGAGAGAACAGGACTCTTGTTTATAAAATCAAACCCGTCATATTTATCGGCATCCGAACTGAATACCTCGGTGTACTTTCCCTGCCTGGGTACGCCTATCTTATATCCCTTATGGGGAACATTGGCGAAGTTTGCCACGATCACGAAAATATCATCCTTTTTCGAGCCGTGCCTTGAAAAGACAAGTATATTCTCTCTTGCTGAAATGTTGTTTATCCATTCAAATCCCGAAGGCTCCATATCTTTGACATAAAGAGCTTCGTTATCTTCATAGAATGCGAACAGATCCTTCATCAGCGCCTGTACGGCCTGTATATCCTTATCCTTTTTATCCAAAGGCCTTGAAGCAATAAGCTTCTTTCCGGGATGTACAATAAGGTATGATATCAAGGCCTTCAGATTGCCGAATTTTTCATCCCTGTCCCCCGGCATCTCATTCCATATTTCCGCAATATCAGATACAGGAAGAATAAACCTTTCGTTGTACTGATATATCATAGGGAAGCAGATCTCGTTATAATGATTTGACCTGCCCAGAGGCTCCTGCCTTAAATATCCAAGGACATCCCTGTTCCAGCCGTGGTTCATCTTATAATCAAAGCCCAGTCCCTCATCATCGGTTGATGCCGTGATCCCGGGGAATGTGGTATCATCATCCGAGACAAGAAGGACATCAGCAGAGTATTTATGAAGTGTGAGGCTCAGCTGTCTGAAGAAATCTATGGCGTCAAGGTTTTCATTTCCTCCGTACATATTCGGAGTCCAGCCGCTTTCGCTCTTACCGTAATCAAGATAGAGCATCTTCGCGACATCCGATACCACAAGACCGTCAAAATGCAGCACCTCCAGAAGATACATGGCATTTGCAAGAAGATAATCCCTTACACCGTCCCGTCCCAGATTAAAATATTTCCTGTCAGACCCCGGGACATAAGAGCGTCTTCCGTCTCCATCCTCATAAATACATGTTCCGTCATATACGGAAAGTCCTCCGTCTTCATTGGAAAATGTTGCCGGGGTCCATCTTACAAGCACAGCTATGCCTTCCTTATGCAGAGCTTCTGTAAAGGCTGCTATTTCCTTTGGCTCAACGCAGGCTATATAAAGGGGATCGAACACGGCAGATACGATCACATGCGTATAGCCGTATTCCTTCACGGTCTTAAGTATATCCTTAATATCCTTTTTCGAAAAATCCGTCGATCTGTAGTCATATATCAGTATCGCGGCATTATCGGACTGGATGTTTCCTCTTTCCTCAAGCCAGCCTTCGTCTGCCCCGGGAAGTCCGTCAAGATCATAAATGATGCTTGCAGCATCATCATTATCTTCTTTCATGAAAGCATACGGATCGCGCTTCATGATAGTCTGACCCGAATGAAGCTTTATTTCGAATTTATACTTTTCACCTTCGCCTATCCCCGGTATAAAGATCTCAAACACTCCCGAATCAAAGAGTCTTTCCATCTGGTGAAGCCTTCCGTCCCAGGAGTTAAAATCCCCGACAACCGATACACGCAGAGCATTCGGAGCCCATACAGCAAACCTGACTCCTGATACCCCGTTCATATTCATTACATGGGAACCAAGGATATCATATACGCGGTAATGGATCCCTGAATTGAATTTCTGCACATCGCGCTTTGTAATGCTGTCCGGGAATGAATACGGATCCTTTTCTGTCTTGGTGCCGCCTTCCTTATCGGTTATTTCAAGTTCATACTCAAAGGGCTCTTTATTCTTTACAAGAACAGCAAAATAACCGTCCTCATCTGCCAGTTCCATTTTAACTGAAGTCCTGGCTCCCTTTACTTTGACGGATACCTCAGCCGCATCCGGCTGAAATGTCGTGATAAGGGTCTGCCCTCCGCGGACGGGATGAGGTCCGAGCACCGCCTTGGGATGATCTTCCTCAGCATATGTGACTGCCTCTATCTCAGCCCAGTCCATTAGATTGTATAGTTTTTTTGTCATTGCCATATTAAGCCCCTCTTATTTGTATTAAGCAAACCTGTTTATAAACAGCCCCGATCTAAGCTTCGGTTCAAACCATGTGGATTTAGGCGGCATGAGCCTTCCTGCATCAGCTACCGCAAAGAGTTCGGATATCGAAGTCGGATACATCATAAATGCTACTTCGTAACCCCCGCTGTCAACCAGCTTTACAAGTTCCTCAGCCCCCCTTATTCCTCCAACAAAACCGATCCTTTTATCCGTCTTGGGATCCTCGATATTAAGGATCGGTGACAGGACTTCGTTTTGAAGTATCGCGACATCAAGTGAGCTCACGGGGTCATCCACCATAAACTCTTTCTTTATGTCCAGCCTGTACCACATCCCGCTGATGTACATGGTCATTTCGCCCTTCTTTGCAGGCTTTACAGGTTCTTCCCCAAGTCGTTCTATCGTGTATTTTTTTCTCAGCCGGTCAAAGAACCTGCTTTCCGAAAGACCGTTAAGGTCTCTTACCACCCTGTTGTAATCGTATATCTTAAGCTCACTGTCCGGAAACAGCACAGACATGAAATACTTCCTGTCCTCAGGCAGTTCCCTGCAGTTTTTCACGGCAGACGCGCATCTGTGATGTCCGTCCGCAATATAAATATCGTTTATCCCTTCAAAGGATGAGCGGATTTTGCGGATATCCTCGTCATCCGCTATCATCCACCCTCTGTGGGTTATTCCGTCGGGAGAAGTAAAATCAAAGACAGGCGCATCCTTTTTATGAGTGCGGACAATACCGTCTATCGCTTCCTGTCTCCTGTATGCTAAGAATATCGGTCCCGTCTGGGCCTTAAGGGCGCTGATGTGTCTTATCCTGTCCTGTTCTTTGGCCTCAAGGGTATTTTCATGTTTTTTTATTATATTATTCTCGTAATCAGAGGCAGCGCATACAGCCACTATTCCTGTCTGCGGCCTTCCCTCCATGGTAAGCTCATAAATATAATAGCATTCTTTTTCGTCTTCCCTGAAATCCCCGTCGGAGATCATCCGGTCAAATATCTCTCCTGCTTTTTCATAGACTTCCGGAGCATACATATCATAGCCATCGGGAAAATTTGTCTCGGGTCTGTCTATCGCAAGAAAAGACAACGGCTCACGTTCTATCTCCGCTTTGGCTTCTGCTGTGTTCATCACATCGTACGGAAGCGCTGCTATATGTTCTGCCTTGTCCTTAGGAGGCCGAAGCGCCCTGAACGGTTTTACATCTGCCATTATTTAACCACTCTGACCCTGTATACATCATTTATTGCGGAGAGCTTTTCTAGTATCTCCTCAGAAACAGCCGAATCAAAATCAAGCATTGTAACCGCATTATCACCGCGGCTTTTATTATTCATTTCCGAGATATTGATATTCGCGTCACCGAAGCAGGCTGAAAATTTTGTGATCATATTGGCTTTATTCTTATGGAAGATCATTATCCGGCCGACCTTGTCGCAAATTCCCATGTTTATAGCCGGGAAATTGACGGAATTCTTTATATTGCCGTTCTCCATATAATCAGTAAGCTCCTGCACTGCCATTATTGCGCAGTTGTCTTCAGACTCCTCAGTAGAGGCTCCGAGATGCGGGATCACTATCACCCCTTCCTGTCCGACAGTCGTCGGATTCGGAAAATCGGAAACGTATTTTTTCAGCTTGCCTATCTTAAGCGCGGATATCACTGCTTCCTCATCTACAAGAAGATCCCGCGCCAGATTGATGAGAATGGCGTCATTCTTCATAAGCTTAATGGCTTCTGAGTTTATCATTTTCTTTGTCGAATCAAGCAGCGGAACATGTATAGTGATGATATCACAGTTGGCATATATTTCTTCTGCCGTCTTTACATGGCGCACCGCTCTGGAGAGGTTCCATGCCGCATCCACGGATATATACGGATCATACCCGAACACCTCCATGCCGAGGTTAACTGCGGTATTCGCAACCTTTATCCCTATTGCACCGAGTCCGATAACGCCAAGCTTTTTTCCGCTGATCTCATGGCCGGCATATTGTTTTTTCTGTTTTTCGGCATCTTTGCCGACATTGTCATTATCTGTCTGGTCCGCAACCCAGTTTATCCCGCCCACGATATCACGTGACGCAAGAAGCATAGCAGCTATCACAAGTTCCTTTACCCCGTTCGCATTTGCCCCGGGAGTATTGAAGACAACGATCCCTTTTTCGGCGCATTTATCAAGAGGGATATTGTTCACTCCGGCTCCTGCCCTTGCTATGGCAAGAAGTCCTTCCGGAAATTCCATATCATGCATTGCTGCCGATCTTACAAGGACACAGTCCGCATCATTAAGTTCATCCACCTGGACAAAATTCCCGTCGAAGCTGTCAAGCCCTACCTTTGCGATATTATTCAGACAATTGTACTTAAACATTTCGTCTCCTTCTGCGTATTATGCTTTCTTTTCAAAATCATCCATAAATTCCACAAGCTTTTTTACGCCTTCTATCGGCATTGCGTTGTAGATAGAAGCCCTCATGCCGCCTACAGTTCTGTGGCCCTTAAGATTTACAAAGCCTGCTTTTGCCGCTTCTTCTATAAACTTCTTGTTCAGATCATCGGACTCAGTCACAAAAGGCACATTCATGAGCGAACGATACTCCGGCACTACGGTTCCCTTAAACATCTTCGAAGAATCGAGGTAATCGTAAAGTATCTTTGCCTTTTCTTCGTTTATCTTCTGCATCTCCTTCAGTCCGCCTATCTTTTTAAGCCACTTAAAGACAAGACCGCAAACATAGATATTGTAAGCCGGAGGAGTGTTGTACAGAGAATCATTGTCAGCATGTGTTTTGTATTTGAGCATGGTAGGTGTCCCGGGAAGAACATCCTCAGTGATAAGGTCCTCCCTTATCACCACTATGGTAACGCCTGCAGGACCTACGTTCTTCTGTACTCCGCCGTATACGATGCCGTATTTTGACACATCCAAAGGTTCAGACAGGAACATGGAAGAAACATCCGATACAAGTACCTTCCCCTTTGTATTCGGAAGCTCCTTATATCTTGTCCCGTATATCGTGTTGTTCTGGCAGATATATACATAATCAGCATTTTCGCTTATCGGAAGATCTGAAACATCGGGAATATACGTAAAAGTCTTGTCTTCAGAAGATGCTATTTTATTTGCCGTTCCGAAGTTGGAGGCTTCCTGCCATGCCTTTTTTGCCCATTGTCCTGTGACGATATAGTCAGCAACCTTATTCTTCATAAGGTTCATGGGTATCATGGCAAACTGCGTGGATGCTCCGCCCTGAAGGAACAGCACCTTATAATTATCCGGGACTCCCGCAAGATCCCTGAAATCCGCTTCCGCTGTTTTAATTATCTCATCATAGACCTTTGATCTGTGAGACATCTCCATGACCGACTGTCCCGAACCCTTGTAGTCAAGCATCTCGTCTCTTGCCGTCTCAAGCACTTCAAGCGGAAGCATCGAAGGTCCCGCCGAAAAATTATAAACCCTGTTCATCTTACAGTTCCTCCTTATAAGATTTGATCTGTCAATAATAAGTTATTACCGGCAGTCCGACATAAACGTTATCGTAAAGCTCAGCCGCAAAAGACGTAGGGAGATTTACGCATCCATGTGAGCCGTTGTATTTATATATATCCCCTCCGAAGCTTCTGCGCCAGCTGGCATCATGCAGTCCCTCATGATTATGGAAAGCCATCCAGTATTTGACCGGAGTACGGTAATCCTCCCCGACCAGAACCCTGTCTCTTTGCATGTAGTAAATATATGCCATAAGCTGCGTTGTGTCATGATGTCTGCCGCTGTTCCCCGTCACTACATCACTCGTCATGAAAAGCTTGCCGTCTTTCAGGTAATACAGCTTTTGCCTCGTCATGTCCACTTCAATGTAGGTATCGCCTATCTCATCCGGGGCATTGGGATCCTTGTCTTCTTCAACAATATAGTCGGGAGGTCCCGTATAATCTTCGGCCTTTTCCAGAAGTCTTTCTAAACGGCCCGAGACAGCCTCTGTGTCTACTGTCTTTCCGTATGTCCCGGAATTTACGGAAACCGTACCGCCGTTATATTTGTGCCACCACATTTTTTTATCCTTGGAAGTAAAGGCTTCTCCGACTTTTTCGGAGTACTCCGCGATCTTATCCTTGTCAAGAGTAGGATATCCTTCGACATCGACAATGAACCTTCCCTCTGCATCTGTCTTCAGGAAACTTGCCAGATCTTCTTTGCTGACAAGCATCTCCTGCCCGTAATCCTTGAACAGTATCTTTGTATCCTGTATAGCGTTGATCTTCTCAAAAAGCTCTATCGCGCTCTTTTGTTTCTCCGTATACGGTATGTCAACATCATAATCCGTATCTGAAATATCCATTGACGGTTCGGCTTCATGCATATCCGAAATGATCAGCTTGATCAGCTTATTCTGATCCGGCTGCTTCTCGTCAGTATTGATCAGGATATACCCGTTCGCCTGGCTCTTCATTATTTTAACCGAGCTTTTGTGTTCATTTTGGGTATATTTGACAGGATCCATTGTCAAAAGCTTTTCTCTTGCCCTGGCATCATCAAATGTAAGATCCGGTTCTATCTCATATTTTCTCGTGTATGTAAGATAAGGAGGCCAGATGAATGGCTCTTCTTCTGCTTTTATCTTTTTAAGCTCCTCCGTGTAATCATATTTAGAGTTCAGATCCTTATCTGTAAGGACTGAAATTTCATTTCCGCTTTCTGTGATCACAAATTCATAATCGCTGCCCTTTTTGGCGCGAAGGCACTCATTAGCCTTTTCTATTCCCATAAGGCTCATATCCAGGCCGTTAATATATATATTGAATGAAAAATGCGACATGAAGAAGAGAGCCGTTGCCAAATATACTACTCCACAGACTCCGGCTGCTATGAGCAGGATCTTTACGGGAAGCGGGATTTTCCGTTTCTTTTCAGGCTCTGCATCTGCGGTTTCAGATGTAATACGCTTTAGCGTATCAGGTTCCTTAGCCTCGTCATCTTTGCCGTCAGCCTTTTTATCATCATCCTTGTCTTCTGACTTCTTGTCTTCTGACTTCTTGTCTTCAGGCTTCTTGTCTTCAGGCTTCTTGTCTTCTGACTTCTTGTCTTCAGGCTTCTTGTCTTCAGGCTTCTTGTCCTCAGGCTTCTTGTCTTCAGGCTTCTTGTCTTCAGGCTTCTTGTCCTCAGGCTTCTTGTCTTCCGACTTCTTGTCTTCAGGCTTCTTGTCTTCAGGCTTCTTGTCTTCAGGCTTCTTGTCTTCAGGCTTCTTGTCTTCAGGCTTCTTGTCTTCTGACTTCTTATCCGGAAGCTTTGCTCCGGCTTCCATCATTTCTTTCTCGAAAGCCTTGCCGCTCTTTATTATGTTTTCTTCTTTATTATTTTCTGAGATCATTTTCATCAAATGCATCCGCGATGGAGCCGCCGGGCGATACCATCGGGAAAACCTTATCATCCTCGTTTATTACGACATCTATAAGCACCGGCTTATCCTTTGTGGCAAGCGCCTTTTTTATTACCTCATCCACTTCTTCCCTGCTCTTTATGCAGTAGGCCGTGCAGCCCATTCCTTCCGCTACTTTACAGTAGTCTGTTTCATCTTCGATCACGGTATTGGAGTATCTCTGCCCGTAAAACAGAGTCTGCCACTGCCGGACCATTCCCAGAACCCTGTTGTCGATCACAACTTCGATTATCGGAAGCCTGTTCCTGCTCGCCGTCATAAGCTCATTCATATTCATCCTGAAACAGCCGTCACCGGCAATATTGATGCATGTACGGTCAGGGTTTCCTTCCTTTGCTCCTATGCAGGCCCCCAGACCGTAACCCATGGTCCCCAGTCCGCCCGACGTAAGGAACTGTCTCGGTGATCTGAATTTGTAAAACTGAGCGGTCCACATCTGATGCTGTCCGACATCCGTCGTTATTATCGCATCTGAATCAGTAAGGGCATCTATTCTTTCTATAAGATACTGACAGGTAAGCCTGTCTTCAGGATAAGTCATCGGGAATTCATTTTTGTACCCGGCAATTGTCTTCATCCATTCCTCATGCTTTTTTTCTTTTATCAAAGGAAGAAGATCCTGGAGAACATCCTTCATATCTCCCACTATATGAGCATCGGTCGCTACATTCTTATTGATCTCCGCGTCATCTATATCAATATGTATGATATTCGCATCCGCTGCAAATGAATTCACGTTTCCTGTAACCCTGTCCGAAAACCTCGCACCCAGAGTAAGAAGCATGTCACATTCGCTTACTCCCTTATTTGAAGTCTTCGTCCCATGCATTCCTATCATACCGGTATAATGCGGATCCCTTGCATCAACCACGCCTTTTCCCAGAAGTGAATCCCCTGCAGGGGCATCTATTCTTTCGATCAGTGTCTTTATCTCATCTGCTGCTCCTGATATTACTGCACCGCCTCCTACATAGAGGAAGGGTTTCTCGGAAGCATTTATCATATCGGCAACCCTTTCAAGGTCTTCCTTTGTATAATGATCGAACTTCTTCCTGTCAGGCATCACGGGAGTTTTAGAGACAAACTCGCATTCATCTGCCGTTGCGTTTTTTGTGATATCTACAACCACAGGCCCGGGTCTTCCGGAACGGGCAATCTTAAACGCGCGGCGCAGTGTATCCGCGATGTCTTCCACATTCTTTACAATAAACCCGTGCTTTGTGATAGGCATGGTGATACCTACAATATCAACCTCCTGAAATGTATCCTTGCCGAGGAGTGTAATGCCCACATTCGCGGTGATAGCAACCATAGGCACGGAATCCATATATGCAGTTGCAATGCCGGTTACGAGATTTGTGGCCCCGGGTCCGGATGTTGCCATGCAAACCCCGACCTTGCCTGTGCTTCTTGCATATCCGTCTGCCGCATGGCTTGCGCCCTGCTCATGACTTGTAAGCACATGATGTATCTCATCACGGTGTTTATACAGCGCATCATAAATATTGAGGATAGTGCCGCCCGGGTATCCGAACACGGTATCCACACCCTCCTCCTTCAACACCTCTATTACGATTTCAGAACCATTCAATGTCATAAAACTCTCCTCTGACTCTATCTTTGGGAAGTTTGACGTCAGTCAAACTTCGCGGGGTCGCTCACTATATACAATCCCTCTCTATTACCTTCTACTGCGACCCCTGCAAGGGGAAGGGTTGTTATATTTCAAGAATCGCTCCGCGGTTTCCGCTGGTCACCAGTTTCTGATATCTGGCAAGATACCCGTCCGTCACGTTCGAAGGCTTGGGCTGCCACTTCTCCCTGCGCTTTGCAAGTTCCTCATCCGATACCTTCACATCAAGCTTATTGGCAGGAATGTCCACCCTTATGATGTCGCCCTCTTCTATAAGAGCTATCGGTCCTCCTACAGCAGCTTCAGGTGAAACATGTCCTATTGACGCGCCTCTGGAAGCTCCGGAAAACCTTCCGTCAGTAATCAGTGCCACTGATTCGCCAAGTCCCATTCCTGCAATAGCCGAAGTCGGATTAAGCATTTCCCTCATGCCCGGGCCTCCCTTAGGACCTTCATATCTGATCACTACAACATCTCCGGGATTGATCCTGCCTCCGTAGATTGCCTTTATCGCATCTTCTTCACTGTCAAAAACTCTTGCCGGACCTTCATGGACCATCATCTCAGGCGCCACTGCCGAGCGTTTTACGATCCCTGTATCAGGTGCTATATTGCCCTTAAGTACTGCTATACCGCCCTCTTTCATGAAGGGATCATCTATAGGCCTTATTACTTCAGTATCCATATTCTTTATATTGGAAATATTCTCTCCAACTTTATGCCCGGTCACTGTCATGCATTCAAGATTTATGAGATCCTTCTTTGCCAGCTCGTTCATAACGGCGTATACACCGCCTGCTTCATTCAGATCCTCCATATATGTATGTCCCGCAGGCGCAAGATGACAAAGGTTGGGAGTCCTGTCGGAGACCTCATTTGCTATTTCCATATTAAGCTCAATCCCTGCTTCGTGGGCGATTGCCGGGAGATGAAGCATCGTATTTGTTGAGCAGCCCAGCGCCATATCTACCGTAAGCGCATTCATAAATGCTTCCCTGGTCATTATATCCCTGGGTCTTATGTCTTTCTTAAGCATATCCATTACGGCATACCCTGCCATTTTGGCAAGACGGAGTCTTTCGGAGTATACGGCAGGTATGGTGCCGTTGCCTCTAAGTCCCATTCCTATAGCTTCCGTAAGGCAGTTCATGGAATTAGCTGTATACATTCCGGAGCATGATCCGCATGTAGGACAGGTGTGCTCGTCATAATAGTTCAGTTCTTCTTCGTCGATCGTTCCGGCCTTCTTTGCTCCTACAGCTTCGAACATGGATGAAAGAGATGTCTTTTTTCCATGCACATGTCCCGCAAGCATCGGCCCTCCCGACACGAAAACAGTGGGGATATTTACCCTTGCGGCAGCCATAAGAAGTCCCGGAACATTCTTGTCGCAGTTAGGAACCATGACAAGTGCGTCAAACTGATGCGCTTTAGCCATGCACTCCGTGGAATCGGCTATCAGATCTCTTGTCACAAGAGAATACTTCATCCCTGTATGCCCCATGGCAATGCCGTCACATACAGCGATCGCCGGAAATACAACCGGCATTCCCCCGGCCTCTGCCACGCCCAGCTTCACTGCTTCCACGATCTTGTCGATATTCATATGCCCCGGTACTATCTCATTGTAAGAACTTACAATGCCGACCATCGGCCGTTTCATCTCGTCTTTTGTAAATCCGAGTGCATTAAAAAGGCTCCTGTGCGGCGCGTGTTCATCTCCAAGTTTTACATTATCGCTCAGCATATCTTTTTCCTTTCTTTCCGCTCCGATGCTTTATGACTTCTTCACTACATCTGCGATCAGATTGCCCATCTCATCGGTCTTTACTTTCTTACAGCCTTTTGAATAAATATCCGCTGTTCTGTATCCGTCTTTCAGCACCTGCTTTACCGCATTATCTACGATGTCCGCAGCCTCATCCTGATCGAGACTGTATCTTAGCATCATGGATGCCGAAAGGATCGTCGCGATCGGATTTGCAATATTCTTTCCTGCGATATCCGGCGCGGATCCGCCTGAAGGTTCATAAAGTCCGAAGCTTGTGTCATTCAGTGAAGCGCTGGGAAGCATCCCTATTGATCCTGTGATCATGGCCGCCTCGTCCGAAAGAATATCACCGAACATATTCTCTGTCAGTATCACGTCAAACTGTGCGGGATCCTTTACAAGCTGCATGGCAGCATTATCAACCAGCATAGTATCATATGCCACCTCCGGATATCCTCCGGCAACGCTCTCTGTGATCTTTCTCCAGAGCCTTGAAGAATCAAGTACATTGGCTTTATCTACAAGAGTGACTTTTTTCTTCCTTTTCATTGCTATCTCAAAGGCTTTATACGCAGCTCTTCTGATCTCAAACTCATTATATGAAAGCGTATCAACCGCAGTTTCCATTCCATGAGAGTTTTTTGTATAACGCTCTCCAAAATAAAGCCCGCCGGTAAGCTCCCTTACTATTATAAGGTCAAAGCCTTTATCGGCAGTTGTCTTTGACAAAGGACAGGCAGCTTTCAGGTCTTCATACAGAACTGACGGTCTTAAATTGGCAAAAAGGTTCAGCTCTTTTCTGATGCCTAAAAGACCTGCTTCCGGTCTTTTAGAAGGTTCCAGCTTATACCAGGGTGAAGTCTTCGCATCTCCCCCTATGGATCCCATCAAAACCGCATCGGATGCTTTTGCAGCCGCTACTGCTTCATCTGTCAGCGGTACCCCGTATTTATCTATGGAGCATCCGCCCATATCAATATCCTTGTATTTTAATTTGAACCCCGATCTAAGGGAAACAGCATTCAGAACCTTTACAGCCTCTTCTACTATCTCCGGACCTATGCCGTCTCCGCGTATCACGCCTATATTGTATTCTCTGTCTGCTTTCTTCATATGATGATCACTTTTTCTTGCTGTCCGTCTCGGTTGTTTCTTCCGGTTTTTCTATCTGGGCAATTGCCTCTTTTTTCATCGGTATGCGGCAGTTTTTATTACCGAACTCCACTATGACGGTATCTTCTTCAACATCGACTACTATTCCGTAAAAACCGCCTGTAGTGCATACGCTGTCGCCCACCTCCAGAGATGCCAGCATATCCTTTACTCTGTTCTGTTCCTTCTTCTGCGGACGTATCATTATAAAATAAAGAAATGCAACGATCGCAACTATGTATAAAACTGTAATTATCGTGGTTCCGCCGGGAGTAGCGGCAACACCGTTAGTAAGTATGATTCCCATGTTTTATCCTGTAACCTCCGTTTTTTCTGAAATTTACGACACCGTTCACGATTATATCACAAAACAAACGCCTGTGCATAGCAAATATCTCCTGTTAAGGCTTAAAACTGTCTGCTCTCGGCTCATGCGGATCTCCTAAAAGCGGAAATGCCTATCTGAAAAATGCAAAGATGATAAAAGAAGCTGCCCAGGCAACAACGCACTGAAAGACTATAACGAATATCGCCCATTTTTTTCCAAGTTCACGGCTGATGGATGTCACTGCAGCTACACAGGGGGCATAAAGCAAGGTGAAAACCATCAAGGATGCCGCGGTAGCACCAGATATCATCACTGCTGCTCCGCCTTCTCTTGCATAAAGCATCTCAAGCATTGAAACAACACTCTCCTTTGCCATAAATCCCGAAATGAGGGAAGTGCATATCCTCCAGTCACCGAGTCCCACCGGCTTCATTAAAGGAACAAATAATCCTGCGATAAGAGCCATTATACTTTCTCCCGAATCAGTAACGAAATTCAATCTTTGGTCAAAGCTCTTTAAGAACCATACGATTATAGTGGCTATCATTATCACCGAAAAAGCCCTTCCGAGAAAGTCCTTTGCCTTCTCCCACAGCAGCTGTCCCACATTCTTTATCCCCGGCAGACGGTAATTGGGAAGCTCCATCACAAAAGGAACGGCTTCCCCTTTAAATAATGTTCTCTTATAAAGAAGTGAGATCAGAATGGCAATGATAATGCCAAGGAAATATAATCCTGTGATTATCAAACCTCCCTTTCCCGGAAAAAGCGCGCTCACAAAGAATGCGTATATAGGAACCTTTGCCGAGCAGCTCATGAAAGGGGTCAAAAGGATAGTCATCTTCCTGTCCCTTTCACTGGGAAGTGTTCTTGTAGCCATAACCGCAGGCACGGTGCAGCCAAAACCGATGAGCATGGGAACTATGCTGCGGCCTGAAAGCCCGATCCTCCGCAGCAGCCTGTCCATAAAGAAAGCAACCCGTGCTATATATCCGCTGTCTTCAAGAATAGACAGGAAAAAGAACAGTGTGACTATGACAGGCAGAAAGCTCAGCACACTGCCCACTCCTTCAAATATTCCGTCGATAATAAGCCCTTTAAGCACGACACTGACCTGCATCGCATCAAGTGCATCTGATGTCGTTCTCTTAAGAACATCAATAAGGGCCTCAAGTATATTCTGTAAAAATGCTCCTATGACATTGAAAGTGAGAAAGAACACTATTCCCATTATGAGAATAAAGAAAGGGATCGCCGTATATTTACCGGAAAGTATCCTGTCTATCTTCTGGCTTCTTACATGCTCTCTGCTTTCCACAGGTCTTGTTACGGAAAGGCTGCATACTTTTTTTATATAACTGAAACGCATGTCTGCTATTGCGGCGCTCCTGTCCAGTCCTCTTTCTTTTTCCATCTGAAGCACTATATGTTCCAGAGTCTCCTTTTCATTCTGATCCAGAGAAAGCCGTTCCAGGATAAGAGCATCACCTTCTATCAGTTTGCTCGCAGCAAATCTTATGGGTATTTCCGCCTGGGCCGCATGGTCTTCTATAAGATGCATCACGGCATGCAGACAGCGGTGTACAGCTCCGCCGTAATCGTTTTCATCACAGAAATCCTGTCTTGAAGGTTTCTCCTGATAATGCGCTATATGGATCGCATGCTTTACAAGCTCATCAACTCCCTCGTTTTTAGCGGCGCTTATCGGCACAACCGGAACTCCCAGCAAAGCCTCCATCTCATTGATATCCACTGCTCCTCTGTTCGCCGTCATCTCATCCATCATGTTCAATGCCACAACCATCGGAATATCAAGTTCGAGAAGCTGCATTGTAAGATAAAGGTTTCTTTCTATATTTGTCGCATCGACAATATTTATTATGGCGCAGGGTTTTTCATCAAGGACAAAATTTCTGGATACCAGCTCTTCACTGCTGTAAGGAGACATTGAATAGATACCCGGAAGATCCGTAACCCGGGTATTATATTTTTTTCTGATGGGACCGTCTTTTCTGTCCACTGTAACGCCGGGGAAATTGCCTACATGCTGATTAGCTCCTGTCAGCTGGTTGAAGAGCGTAGTCTTCCCGCTGTTTTGATTGCCTACAAGGGCAAAGGTCAGAAGTGTGCTGTCCGGAAGGGGATTCTCATTTTTTCTGGAATGATATCGTCCCTCTTCTCCCAGTCCCGGATGTTCTTTTCTTCGTTTCTGCTTTTTTTCATCCGGCTTGTTTGTATACTCTGTGGATCTTATCTCGATCTTCTCGGCATCGGCAAGGCGGAGCGTCAGTTCATATCCATGGATCATAAGCTCCATGGGATCTCCCAGAGGGGCATATCTTATCGTCTTAACCTCGGCCCCGGGAATAACTCCCATATCAAGGAAATGCTGCCTCAGGGCTCCCTCGCCGCCGACGTTCTCTACTACTGCACTCTTTCCTGGTTCTAGTTCGTTTAAGGTCATGTTGATTACAGCTGTGCCAATACAAAAATGTTGTAGATCGCCCTTATGGCATTTTCGAAATCTTCGTTCTTTACTCCTATAATGATATTAAGCTCGGATGACCCCTGATCTATCATTTTGACATTAACATTCGCATGGGCAAGGGCCGAGAAAATTCTGCCGGAGGTTCCTTTTGCAGCCTTCATTCCCCTGCCGACGACTGCAATGAGCGCAAGATCGGATTCAATATCAATGCTGTCGGGATGAGTGAGGCGATTTATTTCAGATACTACGCTCTGTTCCTTCTCTATGAATTCATCCTGGTGAACGATAATAGTCATGGTATCGATCCCCGAAGGCATGTGCTCAAAAGAAATATCATTATCCTCAAATGCCTGAAGGACTCTTCTTCCGAAGCCAACCTCGGAGTTCATTTTGTCTTTTTCGATATTTATAGAGCAGAACCCTTTCTTTCCCGCTATTCCCGTGATTATATATTTTGATTTCTGGCCCGTGCTCTGTACTATCCATGAGCCCTTGTCCTGAGGTTTATTTGTATTCCTTATATTTATGGGGATACCTTCCCTTCTTACCGGGAAGATCGCGTCCTCATGAAGCACCGATGCTCCCATATATGCAAGCTCTCTAAGCTCAGTATATGTGATCATCTCAATGTTTGCAGGATCTGTTATTATGCGCGGATCCGCAACAAAGAAACCTGATACATCTGTCCAGTTCTCATATACATCAGCCTTTACGGATCTGGCCACTATAGAGCCGGTGATATCTGATCCCCCTCTTGAAAACGTCTTAATCCTTCCATCAGGAAGGGAGCCGTAAAATCCCGGGATCACTGCCCTGTCTGTTTTTTCAAGCCTGTCATGCAGCACTTCATAAGTTTTCGCGGAATCAAAAATCCCGTCTTCATCAAAGAAGATCACTTCGGAAGCATCTATGAATTCAGACCCGAGATAATCGGCAAGTACCATTCCGTTAAGGTATTCTCCGCGGCTTGCTGCATAATCCTCTCCGGTTTTTTTCTTGAAATTCTCGCGGATGATCTTGAATTCCCGGTTCAATGATATCTTTAATCCCAATCCGTCTATTATGTCATTGAACCTGTCCTCTATCTCCCTTAAAACCTTAGAAAAATCCTTGTCACTGGAAGCCAGTGAATATGCTTTGTAAAGCAGGTCCGTGACTTTATTGTCTTTATCATCCCTCTTTCCCGGAGCAGACGGAACCACATATCGTCTGTCCTTATCAAGTTCTATGATCTCCTTAACCCGTATAAACTGTTCAGCTCCGGAAAGCGAGCTTCCTCCGAATTTAACTACCTTTCTCATAATCTCTCCCGGTCTTTGATTTATCTGAAAACGATCTTGTCCTTAGCCAGGGACTCAATACACGCAAGGGAATAAACTTCGAAGCCGGCATCGCTGAGTTTCTCCCTTCCGGGCTGAAATCCTTTCTCTATGAGTATTCCCACTCCGGCGATAGTGGCATGAGCCATTCTTATAAGCCTCACGGCTCCGGTCACCGCTTCCCCGTTAGCAAGGAAATCATCTATGATAAGGACATGGTCATTTTCGTTAATAACTTCTTTTGATAAAGTCAGTTCATAATTTGTCCCCTTCGTAAATGACGTTACCATTGTCTGATACAGGTCATCATTAAGGATTTTTGAAGGCTGCTTCTTCAGTATGACAAGCTTCACTCCCATCTCAATAGCTGTAAGCAGTGCAGGTGATATTCCCGAGCTTTCTATCGTGACTATCTTTGTGATGCCCTGTCCCCTGAAATGCGAAGCAAAATCTTTCGCGCATTTGACCATCAGTTCCGGATCGACCTGATGATTTACGAAGGTGTCCACTCGAAGTATGTCTTCGTTTACCGCCTTTCCGTCTTTTAGTATCCTGTCCTCTAATAATTTCATTTCTTACCTCCTAAAAGAACGCTTCAAAACTGTACTTTCCGCTGCTGTCCTGTTTCACCTTATACATACTTAAGTTTTCCGCATCTACGGCATATACCGTACCGGTCTTTTTTTTGGATTGCCCGGGTTCTTCATAACTTTCAGGGACAAGGAAATAATCCCTGTCACCGGAACGGATCATCGTATTGCACTGGTAGGTATATGTTCCCAAAGATCCGAGAACATGCCCGTAAATATCCAAAAGCGCCCCGTCCTTGATAAGTGTGGCTATTATAAGATTTGCCGCATCAGTAGTCGAACAGGCCGCTCCCGCATATTCAAGATCATATTCCACGAATACGGTATCGCTTAATGAACCGTCACTGTCAGCGTAACGGAAAGCAAATTTACTATGTCCTACAGGCATCGGGATCTCTTTCCTGAAAATCTCAGAATTCTCAGTAGGTTCCGAGCCGTCCCGGGTGAAATATATAGTACCGGTCTCATCTTCTATCACTTCGCCGTCAGCGCCGTTCTCGACAGCGATCTTTGCCGATATCCCTTCAGGTTTAGAATAGCTGCCTCCCTCAGGGGATACCTTCAATTCTATAGACGCTTCATCTTCTACCGTCTCATCCTCTGAAACCGCCTGGGAAAAATCTTCCTCTTCCCACTCTTTTTTCGGCATCTCCTCCGTGGGAAGCTCTATGTCCTTGCTCATGACGCTTACCGTAGCGCTCTCGGATATGACATCATCCACGGCTTTAACGGGAACAAAAGAAAGATTCCCAAAGCTTTTTGATGCAGTCAAGGTGGCAAGTATGAGGACAATGCCAAGGACCGCAGCTATGAGATAAGTCACCATCTTATCGCGGTTCTCAGCCTCTTTTGCCCCACGTCTCATAATTTCCGACACCTCGTCCTTCCGGACCACAGGCATTTCTTTAGTCGTGGAATCCTCATCGTATTCGGTGACATTATTCTCTGCTACATCTATCCTGTTTACAGTGCCGGCTATATCCGATCCGACGCTTTGGAGGTTTTCCTCCAGATCCGCATCGTAGTCCGGAACTATCTGTACCGCATAACCGCAGGACGGACAATAAAGCTTTTCTTCCGGTATTTCATTCCCGCATTCAGGACATACCATATCTATCTTTCCTTTGCAGCCTTAAGCACGTTTTTCATAAGCATGGCTATGGTCATCGGACCAACTCCTCCGGGGACAGGCGTGATGTAGGAAGCTATCGGCTCTACATCTTCATAGTCAACATCTCCGCACAGCTTTTTGCCGTTTTTATCTTCCTTCTCCAGCCTGTGAATGCCCACATCTATGACCACGGCTCCGTCTTTCACATAATCATGGGTTATCATGCGGGGTCTTCCTATGGCAACTATCAGTATATCAGCTCTGCTGCACACATCTTCAATATGGCGCGTTTTCGAATGAACAATCGTAACTGTAGCGTTTTCCCTCAGCATCAGCATTGCCATGGGCTTGCCTACAATATTGGATCTTCCCATGACTACACATTCTTTGCCTGTAATATCAACACCGCTTCTTTTAATCAGCTCTATCACTCCCGCCGGGGTGCATGGAACAAACCCCTCTTCGCCTATGCTCAATGCGCCTGCAGAGCTTCTGGAAAACCCATCAACATCTTTTGCCGGATCTATCGCTTCGATTATCATTTTTTCATCAATATGCTCCGGAAGCGGAAGCTGCACAAGTATCCCATTTACTTCCGTATCGTTATTCAGCTTTTCTATGATCTCCAACAGCTCTTCCTGTGACGTATCCCGTGGAAGCTCATATGAAAGTGACTTTATTTTGCAATATTCACATGCAGTCTTTTTATTCCTGACATATACCTGAGATGCAGGATCATCACCGACAATAATGACCGCCAGACAAGCCTCTATATGATCATTTTCGATCTCTGCTCTCACTTCATCCTTTATCTCCTGGGATATCTTTTTTCCGTCTATTATTTTAGCCATCAGAAAAGTCCTCTTATCCTTCCTTCATCATCAACATCTATATCATATGCAGCCGGCTGTTTTGAAAGACCGGGCATCGTCATGATATCACCTGTAAGAGCGACTATGAAGCCTGCTCCTTTCGAAAGATATATATCTCTTACTCCTATCCTGAAATTTTCAGGGGCTCCGAGTATTTTCGGGTCATCCGTAAAGGAATACTGTGTCTTGGCCATGCAGACCGGCAGGCTGCCATTCCCCATTGCTTCTGCTTCTTCAAGCTCCTTCATGGATTTACCGAGGAAATCCACGCCTGATGCTCCGTATATCTCACATGCGATCGTCTCTATCTTCTTCTTTAAGGGCATATCATCCGGATACAGGAAATGAAAATCCGCCCTGTCTTCATCCGTCACCTCAATTATCTTTTTCGCAAGGTCTTCCGCACCTTCTCCTCCTTTTTCCCAAGCCATTGAATAGGAAAAATTGCAGTCTTTTGCGCGAACATAGTTTTCAATATATTTTATTTCTTCATCCGTATCAGCCGTAAACGCATTCAGCGCAACGATCACGGGCAGGCCGTATTTCTTAATATTATCCATATGCCTTCCGAGATTAATGATCCCCTTTTCAAGAGCGCGCATATCCGGCTTGTTCAGATCTTCCTTTTTAACTCCGCCATTATACTTCAAAGCTCTTGCAGTTGCCACAAGGACAACGCATGAAGGCTTAAGCCCTGCCTTTCTGCATTTGATATCAAAGAATTTTTCAGCGCCGAGATCGGCTCCGAAGCCTGCCTCAGTTATCACTATATCAGCAAGCTTCAGGGCGGTTTTCGTAGCTATTACCGAGTTGCAGCCATGCGCTATATTGGCAAACGGACCTCCATGGACCAATACCGGAGTATGCTCCAGTGTCTGGATAAGATTTGGCTTTATCGCATCCTTAAGCAGAGCCGCCATTGCTCCGACTGCGCGTATGTCTTTAGCCGTGACAGGCCTGCCGTCAAGATCATATGCCACGACCATCTCCCCAAGCCTTTTTTTCAGATCCTCCATATCCGATGCAAGACAGAATACCGCCATGACTTCTGATGCGACCGTGATCGTAAAATGATCTTCACGTACGAAGCCGTCTGCTTTTGAACCCAGTCCTACTACAACATTCCTCAAAGAGCGGTCATTCAGGTCAAGACATCGTTTTAAAACGATCCTTCTGGTATCTATGCGGAGTTCGTTTCCCTGATGTATATGATTATCCAGGATGGCGGCACATAGATTGTTGGCTGTGGTTATCGCATGAAAATCTCCTGTAAAATGAAGATTGAGTTCCTCCATCGGAACTACCTGGGCCATACCCCCGCCTGCTGCCCCTCCCTTAATGCCGAAGCAGGGTCCGAGGGACGGTTCCCTTAGGGCAATGACTGCCTTTTTCCCGAGCCTGCCCATCGCCTCTCCTATCCCTATAGTCTGCGTAGTCTTTCCCTCGCCTGCAGGGGTGGGATTTATAGCGGTTACAAGTACAAGTTTTCCGTCCGGACGGCCGGCAATGCTTTTTAAAAGGTTTTCCGACAGCTTTGCTTTGTATTTACCGTAAAGCTCAAGATCGTCCTCTTCGATGCCAAGCTGTGATGCTATTTCCTTTATATGATACAGTTCAGCGCTCTGTGCTATCTCAATATCCGATCTCATAAATGCTCCTCCTTAAAGCTCTCAAACTGTTCCGGTGTCATGATGATCCGGCGTCCCTTGGTTCCCATCTCTTCACCGACAATCCCCTCTTCAGACAGCTGATCCATGATCCTTGCCGCTCTGTTAAAGCCTAATCTGAATTTCCTCTGGAGAAGGCCTATGGATATGGTTTCTTTATCGAGTCCTACAGCAAATTCAGCTGCCTGCATAAATATCTCATCTTCATCATCTCCGGCAGCAGCCGTCTGTGAAGCCGTATTCTTTGAAGAATTCCCGGTACCGGCTGAAGCCGCTGCATTGATCGCCTCCGTGATATCTTCCGAAGCATCATCCTCTTTTTTCTGATTTCTGATAAACTCTGCTACCTGCTCAACTTCTTCATCCGATACGAATGCTCCCTGTACTCTTGAAGGTTTCGGCGCGCCCACGGGATAAAACAGCATGTCACCTTTTCCAAGCAGCTTCTCAGCTCCGACCATATCAAGTATTGTACGGGAATCGGTGCCGCTTGTAACAGTAAATGCAACACGGCTGGGCATATTGGCTTTGATAAGTCCCGTTATGACATCTACCGACGGTCTTTGTGTCGCTATTATAAGGTGCATTCCCGCAGCCCTTGCTTTCTGTGCAAGGCGGACTATGGCAGTCTCAACGTCACTCTTTGCCGTCATCATCAGATCCGCGAGCTCGTCCACGATGATCACTATCTGCGGCATCGGAGGAAGTCCTTCTTTTGCAGCCCACGCATTATACCCCTTCAGATCTCTTACCGCATGCTCTGCAAATTCACCATATCTCCGATCCATCTCTATCACGCTCCAGTTTAATGCTCCGGCTGCTTTCTGCGGATCCGTGACAACAGGAGTCATAAGATGCGGTATACCGTTATAGATCGAAAGCTCAACTATTTTGGGATCTATCATCATAAGCTTGACTTCGTCAGGCCTCGCCTTGTAAAGAATACTCATTATTATCGTATTTATGCAGACAGATTTTCCGGCTCCCGTAGCTCCTGCAATAAGCACATGCGGCATCTTGGCAATATCGAAGATGACAGGCTTTCCGCCGATATCCTTTCCGACAGCAAAGGATATCTTTGATTTTGAATTTTGAAACTCTGCGGATTCTATAAGATCCCTTAACATTACCGGAGTATTCTCCTTATTAGGAACCTCTATCCCTATCGCGCTTTTCCCGGGTATCGGAGCTTCTATCCTTATGCTCTCAGCGGCAAGCGCAAGTTTAATATCGTCCGTAAGGCTTACTATTTTGGAAACCTTTACGCCTGCCTCGGGCAGCATTTCATATCTGGTCACGGTAGGTCCCACGCTGACATCGGTCATGGTAACGTTAACGCCGAAGCTTGAAAGCGTATTTTTCAGCTTTTGTGAAATCTCCGCCTGCTCACTTTTGCTTCCGCCTGCAGCCTTAGATCCTTTTTTGAGCAATTTTACGTCCGGAAGCCTGTAGTCATCAACCTTTTCATCGTGCAGTTCTACTCCGTCAGGTATCTTGGACGACGCAACGCTTCGTTTTGCTGGTGCGCTGCGTTTTACCGGCCCAGTTTTCTGTATGATCTCATGGTACGGTTCAGGTTCCGGTTCGGGTTCGGGTTCGTATTCTGGTTCAGGCTCCGGTTCGGGTTCGTATTCCGGTTCGGGTTCGGGTTCCGGCTCAGGTTCGTAAAGGATTTCCGGGGTTACCGTCATCTCAGGAGGTTCGGGGGCGATCCTATGCTCCTCAGGCTGTACCAGCGGAGGCGGTGTTTTTGTTTTGTTCCTTTCAAGGATCCTTGACTCAAGCTCCAGTTCCTTTTGATCTAGTTCCTCGACCTCCGATGCCGTAAGCTCCTTCATTTCATCGGAAGCTTCCTGCTCTTCTTCCAGCTTAAGCCTTGATATCGTATTTCCTACAGGCTGCGGCCTTCCGGGATATACACCCTCACTTCTTCTCCTTATCTGCTTTTCTTTTCTTATCTCTTCCTGTCTCGTCTCCAGTCCGTCCACAAAACTGTCTGCTGCTTCCTTGGAGCTCTCCTTGATGAATCTGATTATTGATTTTCCGGTGAGTACGCCGATGCAGATCAGGAGAACTGTGATCATTATTATCACGGCTCCGAACTGTCCGAGTGCTTTTGCCATCAGATCAAACAAGTGTCCGGGTATGAAGCCTCCTCCCCTTCTGTACTCCAATCCGTATCTGAAATATGCGTCTCCGGCAAAACTTGAACGTCTGGTCTCGAAATCTCCTGTCCATGCAAAAGCAAAGACCATGCCAATGATAAGATATGTTATCCAGATCATTATGGCCTTTATGACCGCTTCACTGTTTGCGTAATTTGCAACCACCATTACTACGGTAAAGAACAGGGCGAACGGAAAAATATATGCCGCAGAGCCGAAAACTCCAAAAAGGAAGGCGGCTACGGCATTTCCGACAGCGCCTATTATTCCGAAATTGGACAGAAATAACAGAATACAGACAGCAAGCAGTATCAGTATACCGGCTTCGGTTTTAGGACTATATCCCTCTTCCGCTCCCCTCGGTCTTCTTTCCGGTAAGTTTATTTCCTTAGCCCGGGACTTTTTGGAAGCGTTTTTTGCTGTCGTTTTAGTACCGGAACTCTTCTTTCTGCTGTTTTTTGCCGCTGTAGTATTTTTTTTATTTGTATTGGTTTTAGATGCAGTTTTCTTTTTTGTTTCAGCCATAAATCATTTCGTCACGAAATATCCTATTATCGCAACAAGTCCTATCACCAGGCAGTATATTGAAAAATAAATATATCTTTTCCGTCTTACGACATTTATCATTATCCTTATGGCAAAATATCCTACAACCGCCGACACCACCATTCCAATGATGTAGGCTATGACCGTCATTCCGTCAACAGAAGCGCCTGCAGCATCTTTAAGCTCAAGAAGCGCGGCGCCCAGTACAGCAGGTATCGACATTATGAATGAATATTTTACGGCTGTCTCTTTCTTTATGCCCAGTATCAGACAGGCAGATATCGTGGCTCCGCTTCTTGAAATACCGGGTATCGTTGCAACTCCCTGCGCTATGCCTATCTCAAAGGCATTTAAGTATGTGATCTTTTTTATCCCTTTTCTGCCGTCGCCTATCCGGTCACAGACAAAAAGCAGTGCCGATGTTATAAGCAGCCCTATTCCGGGAATGATCAGCGTGGATGAAGCATATTCCACAAAATCCCTTCCTATGTAACCGATGATAGCCGTTGGTATCGAGCTTACGATTATCAGAAGAACAAATCTTCTGTACGCCGAACTCAGCACGATAAGGTCCGGATCCCTGAATCTCCTGAAGAAATCAGCTATAATACCAAAAAACTCTATTACCAGTTTTACGATATCCCTCCAGAAGACCACAAATATGGCTGCGAGTGTGCCGATATGCAAAAGCACATCAAATAAAAGGCCTGTATCAGCATCAATATGAAACAGATTCTGCAGGATTGCCAGATGCCCTGATGAAGAAATCGGCAAAAACTCAGCCAGCCCCTGCACTATTCCCAATAAGATCGCCTGTAAGATATTCATTACTGATCCTTTCTACTTATTTATATAGTTTACAAGACCGCCCGCATTTATTATCCCCTGCATGAAAGCGGGGAAAGGCGTTCCCTGATATATGCTTCCGGTAGTCAGATCTTTTATCTTTCCGCTGTCGAAATCAATCTCTACTTCATCTCCCGCTTTTATTCCTTCAGATGCTTCCTTGCATTCAATTATCGGAAGGCCGATGTTAATAGCATTCCTGAAGAATATCCTTGCAAATGTTTCCGCAATGACACATGAGACCCCGGCTTCTTTTATAACAATAGGCGCATGCTCCCTTGATGAACCGCAGCCGAAATTCTTACCGGCGACCATAATATCGCCGTTTTTCACCTGCTTAACAAACTCCGTATCAATATCCTCCATACAGTGTGACGCGAGTTCTTTCCTGTCCTGTATGGCCAGATACCTGGCAGGGATTATTACATCTGTGTCCACATTATCGCCGTATTTAAATACTTTTCCCTTAGCTTCCATTTAAGCCACCTCCTTATTGGGCATCCTGATGCCGTCTTAGGATCTAAACGATCTGCTATAGCACACCCGGATCTGCTATGAAGCCGCTTACGGCAGATGCCGCAGCCACTGCCGGGCTTGCAAGGTAAACCTCAGACTCAACATGTCCCATACGTCCGACAAAATTCCGGTTCGTCGTCGAGATGCATCTTTCTCCTGCCGCAAGTATTCCCATATACCCGCCCAGACAGGGACCGCATGTAGGTGTTGAAACGACAGCCCCCGCTTCGATGAATGTACGTATGAGCCCTTCTTCAATCGCCTGCAGATATATCTTCTGTGTCCCAGGTATCACGATGCATCTGACATGATCCGCTATCTTTTTCCCTTTTATTATCTCAGCCGCTGCCCTCAGATCGGATATCCTTCCGTTCGTGCAGCTTCCTATAACGGACTGATCTATCCTGATATGATCCTTTACTGCATCAGTTATGGTTTTTGTATTCGACGGTAAATGCGGATATGCAACTACAGGCTCAAGTTCCGACAGATCTATTTCATACTCGGCAGCATATTCCGCATCAGCATCCGCCTCGTAAATCTTATATTCTCTGTTTCCATGGGATTTCATATATTCGATGGTGATATCATCTACCGGGAATATTCCGTTCTTTCCGCCGGCTTCAATAGCCATATTAGCGATCGTAAGCCTGTCATCAATATTCAGATCGCCGATCCCCTCCCCGGTAAATTCCATAGATCTGTAGAGCGCCCCGTCAACTCCGATCATGCCTATGATATGAAGGATCAGGTCTTTTCCCGAGACATGTTTCTTCTTTTTTCCGGTTATCTTAAATCTTACAGCCTCCGGTACCTTAAACCACGCCTTTCCGGTAGCCATCCCCGCCGCCATGTCCGTTGAGCCTACTCCCGTTGAAAATGCTCCCAGCGCTCCGTATGTGCAGGTATGCGAATCAGCCCCGATGATAAGATCTCCTGCGACTGTAAGACCAGCTTCAGGCAGAAGCGCATGTTCTATCCCCATTTGACCGACATCAAAATAATTGGCCAGGTCATGCTTTAATGCAAATTCCCTGCAGCACTTGCAGTTCTCGGCGGATTTGATATCCTTATTCGGAATGAAATGATCCATCACAAGGGCGATCTTATCTTTATCAAATACTTTATCGCTCTTAAAGCCCTCCATCACGTTTATCGCTACCGGTGTCGTGATATCGTTTCCAAGCACAAGATCCAGCGAAGCCTCGATGAGCTGTCCTGCCTTAACCTCCGGCAATCCGGCATGAGCTGCCAGTATCTTTTGCGACATAGTCATTCCCATAACTTTACTCCCCGTTTTAAAACAATTGTCATGATCTTGCCAGATTTGGATCTGGGATCACTGATAAAAGTCAAATCTTTTGAATTTTACCATATACTTCAAAAGTTGACAATAATATGTAAACCAAATAGGACGCTGGCGCAAATCTGCGTCAGCGTCCCGATATCATTGCTGTATTTAATATGGCTTAATTATTTATCAGCTTATCTTCATCAGACCAGCTGTAGAGCTTTCTGATCTCTGTGCCGACCTTCTCGGCAGGATGTTCTGAAGCGATCCGCCGCATCTGATTGAAGTGGACCTGGCCGCCTGCCTCACTCATATCAAGCAGGAAGTCCTTTGCAAATGTTCCGTCCTGGATATCCGCGAGAACCTTCTTCATCGCCTTCTTTGTATCTTCCGTGATGATCTTCGGTCCGGTAGTATAATCACCGTACTCTGCGGTATTTGAAATAGAATACCTCATGCCTGCAAAACCTGACTGATAGATAAGATCTACTATAAGCTTCATCTCATGAATGCACTCAAAATATGCATTCCTGGGATCATATCCGGCCTCTGTGAGAACCTCAAAGCCTGTCTGCATAAGCTTGCAGACACCTCCGCATAATACTGCCTGCTCACCGAAAAGATCCGTCTCGGTCTCAGTCTTGAAGGTCGTCCAGAGAACACCCGCTCTTGCTCCGCCTATACCCGCTGCATACGCTAAAGCCATATCCTTCGCTTTTCCCGTGTAATCCTGATATACGGCGATGAGGCAAGGCGTTCCCTTTCCTGCCTGATACTCACTTCTTACGGTATGTCCGGGAGCTTTGGGCGCGATCATGGTAACGTCTACATCCTTAGGCGGTACTATGAGCTTATAATTGATATTAAAACCATGGGCAAACATAAGCATATTACCGGCCTCAAGATTCGGCTCTATATCCTCTTTATACATTTTTGCCTGCTTCTCATCATTGATAAGGATCATAATGATATCAGCCTTCTTTGCAGCCTCAGCGGTAGTGAACACCTTAAGCCCCTGCTCCTCGGCTTTTTTCCAGCTCTTTGATCCCTCATAAAGCCCTATGATGACATTACAGCCTGATTCCTTAAGGTTCAGCGCATGTGCATGTCCCTGGCTTCCATAGCCTACGATGGCAATGGTCTTGTCCTGCAAAAGTGCAAGATTGCAGTCATTCTGATAAAAGATAGGATTTTCATAATTAGCGTTTTCCATGTTTTCAGTGTCCTTTCATTGATTAATATACATTGTATTTATCAAACAGGCAGTTTATTATCCTGTCCGTTATTAACCTGATCAGGGCAGCTCTACGATCTCGTCCTTGCCCCTTGTAAGCCCCGCTATGCCTGTCCGGGCAATTTCCAGTATCCTGTATCCCTCCATGATCTTGATAAATGCGTCTACTTTCTGGGTATTGCCGACTATCTCGATTATAAGGGACTCATCGGCAACATCTATGACCTTTGCCCTGAACATATCTACAACTGACGCGACCTGTACTCTCTGATCAGCGTTATCGGTTTCCACTTTGATCATGCATAATTCTCTGTAGACAGAAGAATCGGGCTTAAGCTCGATAATGCTCCTTACGTCAGTGAGCTTCCTGACCTGTTTTTCTATCTGCTCCAGGATCTCCTCATCACCTGTTGCCACTATGGTTATCCTCGTGTATCTCGGATCTGAAGTGGTTCCCGCCGTAATGCTTTCTATATTATAACCTCTTCTCGAAAAAAGCCCCGAAATTCTGGAGAGCACCCCGGATGTATTATCTACAAGAAGCTGAAAAACCTTGCTCTGCATATCTCCTCCATGAAAAAAGTGTTAGTAATTAACTAATATATATACATACTGTATAAAAGTCAATTAAACTACATCTTCTTTAATTCAGACTGTACCAGAGGTATTGACAATAATAGTGAAAAAACATCCGAAACAGGCTGCGCCGTCTCAACGCCTCTGAGTCCGAATATCTGAGGGAGGATAATGATCAACGGGATAAAGAAAAGGCCGTTCCTGGCAGAAGACATGATCGAGGCTTTCAGCCCCTTTCCGGTTGACTGCAGCATCATATTTGCCATGACTATGCCTGCAAGCAGGGGAAGTGTACATGCCTGGAATCTCAAAGCATCGCAGCCTACTGCTATGACATCGGGATCATCCCTGAACCATCCTATGATCTGCGGCGAAAAGATTATACATACAAGAGACGCCGCGCACAGGAATATGGTGCCGTATTTCAGACAGAAATAATAGCCCTCCTTTACCCTTTTATACAGTCCCGCTCCGTAATTGAACGAACATACAGGCTGATACCCCTGTCCGAAACCGATCAAAGCCGATGCCGTAAGCATCATCACTCTAGTAACGATGGACATTCCTGCTATTGCCGCATCGCCACCTATGTTTCCCGCCGCGTGATTTAATAACAGCGTGGAAACTGCTGCCATTCCCTGTCGAAAAAGCGAAGGCGCGCCTCCGTTTATTATTTCAAAGATGTAATGCCATCCGATCCTGATATTTGCAGCGTCAAACCTGATATTCCCGCCCTTGCCGGTTCCCAGTATAAGGACGAAAAAACTCATTATCTGACCGCTGACAGTAGCTATGGCAGCTCCCTTAACCCCCATTTTAAATCCCAGGATAAGCAGCGGATCGAGGCCGATATTTACTATGGCTCCGCACATAAGACCGGCCATTGCATAAACGGCGCTTCCCTGGAATCTCAACTGATTATTGATAACGAACTGACCCATCATGAAAGGAGCTCCAAGCAGTATGATACGCATATAATCGGTCGTATCCTTAAGCGTAGTCTCTGTTGCTCCGATAAGATATGCTATTGGCGTGATGAAGATAATGCCTGCCGCGGCAACACATACTCCCAGGATCAGTGATATCACAAATCCGGTAGAGGCCATTTCATCAGCCTCTTTCCTATTGCCCGAGCCCAGCTGTCTTGCAAGATAATTTCCCGATCCGTGACCGCAAAAAAAACCAAGGGCCTGTATTATTGCCATTACTGAAAATACAAGCCCCACTGCTGCCGTTGCCTGGGTGGATATCTTTCCTACAAAAAAAGTATCCGCCGTATTATATATACCGGTGACGAGCATGCTTACGATCGTCGGGATCGCAAGCTTTACGATAAGCTTCGGTACCGGAGTTTTTGTAAGTAATCCGGTCCGGTCCATCCTCCTTATTTATCAGGCCCTGCTGTAACTCTTTCCAAACGAAGCTGAAGTTCCCGGACGATCCTTACCTGCGCTTATCTTCCCGCTTCTCACACCCAGAAGAGAAACGTCTCCGTTCATCGTATCGTTCTTAACAAGAATTTGAGGATCTGTATCCTTCTCGTCCTTATTAAAGATAGTATTCTTCAGATTAATATTTGTTTTCAGCTCTACGCCTCCGCGTACGCCTTCAAGATCGTCATCCGAAAGCTTTCTTTTCATTTCTTTGTCAGACATTATCCTTACCTCCTCAATAGTAATACTTTTGCAGGTTATACGTCTTCATATATTTATACGAAACAATCTGAAAACTGGCAGCATAATTCTATTATTATTTTTATTTTTATTTTTTACCGCCTTCATGATATTCCTGCTCAGTATTTACGCTCCATATATTTGACTTGTCTTTTGTGCCTTCTGTTATGTTCTTTACTGCTTCAAATGAAGTGCACATTGAATGATCCATATTATTATACCTATGCTGTCCGTTGCGTCCGACACAGAAAAGATTGGGTATGGCATCAAGATACTCTGTGAGCTTATCTATTTCCTGATATGTATCAAAATACGCCGGATAAGCCTTTTTCACTCTCTCCACATGCGTATCCAGGACATCTTCTTTACCGTCGATAAGGTCAAGCTCCGTCATTTCCTTTATGGCAAGATCCGCAAAGTCTTTATCATCCATATTCCAGAAATCATCGTTTTCCTGCACGAAGTATTCAAGCCCGACCCAGACAGTGTTTAAGGGATCTTTCACAAGATAAGGGGACCAGTTGTTGTATATCTGGATCCTTCCAAGCCTCACCTTTCTCTCCTGCACATATATCCAGCAGTCCGGCACGATATTTCCCAATGTCTTTAATTCTGTCGTATTCTTAAGCTTAAGCCTCCTGACCAATACTCCAGCCGTCATATAGTCTCTATACGGGAGATTTGCCGCTATACGGCTTATATCATCGGGAACCCCTTCCAAACCTGCGACCAGATCCTTAAGCGGCATGGATGAGATAATTATATCCCCCTTTTCCGATATTTCTTTTCCGTCTTTTTCATAAACCAATGCATCCAATTCTCCGTCAGGTTTTTTATGGAGTTTCGTAACACGGGCGTTTCTGATTATCCTGCCTCCCTTTTTTTCAATACTCTCCGCTGCGACCTCCCATAGCTGTCCGGGTCCGAATTTAGGATAACTGAATTCCTCTATCAGGGATGTTTCCACCTTTCTGTCTTTGACATGGAACAGTTTTGAAAACACATCTTTGATCACTGCCGTGATGGAAAGCCCTTTGACTCTTTGCGCTCCCCAGGCTGCATCTATTTCTCTGGGATGTCTTCCCCAGAGGTTTTCCGTGTAGTATTCAAAAAACATTGAATACAGCTTCCGTCCGAAACGGTTGATATAAAAGTTCTCAAGATTTGTTTCCGGGAGCTTGAAAAACACAGACTTAAGATATGAGAATCCGACCTTTATGGTGTTCACGACTCCCAGATTCTTAAAAGTATCCGGTTTCATTGATATCGGATAATCAAAAAAACGCCCCATGAAAAGTATGCGCGATATCCTGTGACGCAGAAGCATTACTCTATCTGTCTTTTCCGGATCCGGACCGCCTTCAGAGAGTTTCGTTTTTCTGTCCAGGATAAGATCATCTTTGGATTTTCCGCCCTGCAAAGGAAGCAGTTCATTCCACCATCTGCATACTTCAGGCACTTTCGAAAAAAACCTGTGTCCTCCCATATCCATCCTGTTTCCGTTATGTACTACAGTTTTGGATATTCCTCCAATGTCGCCGGTCTCCTCAAATACCACGACTTCATAATCACCCTTTTTCTGCAGTTCATATGCGGCCGTAAGTCCGGCGGGACCCGCGCCGATTATCAATATCTTTTGTGACACCTTAATATATCCTCCAAAATGCCTTCCTGCAGGATGATCATTCGCACCTTGGCAGGGCGAGGGTTCCTGTACGGGCTATCTCCACAATGGATATCTGGTAGAGAAGTCTTATCATCATGGCTGTCCTGTCAGGTCTGTCACAGATCTGTATCAGCATCTGTTTTTCTGACATATCAACTATCTCCGCTTTCATGGCGTCGACTATCTCCATGATATCCTTCCGGTTTGATTTGTTATACTTGACCTTGATAAGCATCAGTTCTCTTGATACCGCATCCGCTTCTTCATAGGTCTTTATCTTTATGACATCCAGCTTCTTATTGAGCTGCTTTTCTATTTGTTCTAGGGTCCTCTGATCCCCTGAAGAAACAATCGTCATAACCGAAACGCCGGGATCATCCGTCGTACCGACTGCAAGGGAATCAATATTGAAGCTTCTTCTTGCAAAAAGCCCGGATACTTTTGCAAGCACTCCTGATCTGTTTTCAACCAATACCGTGTAGATTTTCTTCATGATCTATTTCCTCCTAAGTTTTGACCCATATCAATAAAAATATGTGCCAAACCGCCAGACCTCTTCGGGCAGGATTTTACCGGAAACAATCCGGATTTTTACTTCACTGTATCCATCGGATCAACTACTACTTCCATCAACGCCGGTCCTTCATTTGAAAGGAATTCCTGTATCCGCATATCTATCCCTTCCATATTCTCAACCCTGAAGTATGCGATATCATATGCCTTTGCAAGATCATCAAGTTTGGGATAAGTCCCAAGCTTAACCATCTCATATCTGTCATTTAAGCTGTAGTGCTGATATTCCCTGACAAGCCCGAGATAATTATTGCGGAGCACCACAACCTTGATATCCACGTTTTCCTCTTTCATCGTCGAGAACTCCATCATGGACATCTGGAACCCTCCGTCTCCGCATACTGCAACAACCTGACGGCTCTCATCAGCCATTTTTGAGCCTATTGCAGCCGGGATGGAATAACCCATAGTCCCCATGCCTCCCGATGTAAAAAATCTTCCGTGCTCCTTGATGTTTGCATTCCTGCACGACCATATCTGATTCTGTCCGACGTCCGCCACATAGATCGATCTGTCAGCCATGTTCTGTGATAAAAGAGCAATGAAAACAGCCGGATTAACTGCCTTATCCGAAAACTTAAGGGGATTGGGAAGCTTTCTGTATTCTCTTAAATGGGCAAGCCACGACTCTGTATTTATCGTAAGCTCGATCTCCTTCATATCTTCAAAAATATGCTTCGCATCTCCGACGATCGGGATCGTCGGTCCCACATTCTTTCCTATCTCTGCAGGATCCACATCGATATGGACCAAAACCTTATTATCAAGTATCGTATCGGGATTGGCCACAGCCCTGTCCGCCACACGCGCGCCGATCATCATCAGCATATCGCATTCCTGCATTGCCTTATTGGCAGCCAGTCCTCCGTTATTTCCAACCATTCCGAAATTCAGTTCATGATCTGTCGGAAGAACGCCTATTCCCATCATGGTGTGGACTACAGGGATTTTATATTTCTCAACGAAAGACCGAAGCTCCTTCTTCGCGCCTGAAAGAAAAATCCCTCCGCCTGTGCAGATCAAGGGTCTCTTGGCTTTTTTAAGCTCCGATACCGCCTTTTTGATCTGCTGGATATGACCCTTAACAGTCGGTTTATACGTGCGCAGATTGACCTCTTCGGGGTATTCAAAAGATTTTATTTCCGCTCTCTGTACATCTATCGGTACATCTATGAGAACGGGTCCTCTTCTGCCGGTATTGGCAATGTGGAATGCCTCCTTAAAAATACGCGGTATATCATTTACGTTTTTTACCAGATAGCTGTATTTTACTATGCTCTCGGCAGCTCCGGTGACATCCGCTTCCTGAAAGCCGTCTGAACCTATCAGATCTGAATCTACCTGTCCTGAAATACAGACCAAAGGAATAGAGTCTGCATATGCTGTCGCTATTCCGGTCAAAAGATTCAAAGCTCCGGGGCCGGATGTAACGGCGCAGACCCCGACCCTTCCGAGAGTTCTCGCATATCCCGATGCCATGTGTCCCGCATTCTGCTCGGTACGGACTAGCACCTGTCTTATTTTCGTGCTGCCGAGACTGTCAAAGAAATTTGCAATAGCCACTCCCGGATAGCCGTATACCACTTCGACATTCTCGATTTCGAGGCATTTCGCCATCGCTTCTGATCCGGTCATATCCCCTCCTTGATAAAACTTTAGTAACTTATTATATCACGTATGTGCAGATCACGCCTGTCCCACCAGCTTTTTAGCTATTTTTACGGCATCAGCTGCATCTGCGGAGTATCCGTCAGCCCCAATCTCCTGTCTGTACTCTTCAGTTACAACTGCACCGCCTATCATTATCTTGCCCTTATAGCCGTTTTCCCTGCTGTAGCTCACAACATTTTTCATCTCGTTCATCGTTGTAGTCATCAGCGCTGACAGACCGATTATATCGGCATTTTCCTCGATTGCCGTCTTCAGTATCAGCTCTTTGGGAACGTTTTTCCCGAGATCAATAACCCTGAATCCGTAATTTTTGAGCATAAGTACCACAAGGTTTTTCCCGATATCATGGATATCTCCCTCCACTGTGGCCATAACGACCACGGGCGCATTATCATTATCCGACCTTATTGAAAGATGCGGTTCCAGTATTTCTATGGACATCTCCATGGTCTCTGCAGACGATATCAGCTGCGGAAGAAAATACCTGCCCTTATCAAACAGCTCACCTACATCATTAATGGCAGGTATCAGAGCGTTGTCCAGGATATCCTTTGCGGATGTCCCTGCAGCCAATGCTTCCGTCGTCATTTTCCGGATAAGGCTCTTACGCCCTTTTAAGACAGCGCTGTGGATATCTGAAATAAAACCAGTCTCCTGCGGTCCGCCGGGAATGCTTTTATCATGATCGTTTACTGAATGCGTAGCAGCTCCTGCAGTCTTTGCTGCTTCTGCCGCGTTTTTTGCTGCTTCGAGCTCTTCCGCATGCTCATTCATATATTCAATATATCTGTTATCAGCTTCAGGATGCGCCATCAAGAGGTCTGATGAAAGGACCATTCTGACCATAGCCTCCTGATTCGGGTTTAAGATGGCAGATGTCAGATGCGAACGCACAGCCATCGCCAGAAATGCCATGTTGATATTCAGCCTTTCCGGCAGTCCGAATGAAATATTAGACAATCCGCAGGTAGTCGCAAGTCCCAGACTGTGGCAGTATTCTATCGTATCCAAAGTATCTATTGCCGCATGCTTTATGGCGCCTACCGTGCCCACAAGTCCGTCGACTATTATATCCTCCCTGGTAAATCCCATGGAATAGGCCTTATCCAGGACTATGTCTATATTCTGCTTTTTTTCATTAAGATCCTTAGGAAGACCGGCGTCACCTATAGGCAGAAGAATGAACATGGCTCCGTATTTCTTTGCGATTTCCAGCATTCTGTCGCACCTGTCCGTCTCGGCGGATATGGAATTGATAAGCGCTCTGCCGGGATATCGCCTGAGCGCTGCTTCCATAACCTCCGGATAGCTGGTGTCTATGCATAAGGGCAGAGATGATGCTGCCGTTACTGCATCAATGGCCTGTATCATCATCTCCTTTTCATCTATCCCGCTCATTCCCATGTTCACGTCAAGGATATCGGCGCCATGATTTTCCTGCTCCTCGGCAAAGGTTATGACCATATCAAATGAGCCGTCTTTAAGCTCTGCCTGAAGCTTTTTCTTTCCTGTCGGATTGATCCTTTCTCCGATTATCAGAAACCTGCCGTCCAGATCGAAAACCAGGTTTTTCCTTTCAGATGAAAGCATCCTTTTTTTCGGGTTTAATGCATCCTTCTTTTTTTTGATCCCTTTAGGGATGGCTCTGATGGATTCGGGAGATGTCCCGCAGCAGCCTCCGACTATCGCCGCTCCTGCTTCTATTATCTCACCGATCTCCTTACCGAAGCTCTCCGGATCAAGATCATATACAGTCATTCCGTTTTCATCAAGGGATGGAAGTCCCGCATTAGGTTTACAGATAATGGGGATACCTGATATTTCGGACAAGGCTTTTATTATCGGTATCATCCTGTCCGGACCTGTCGAGCAGTTGGCGCCGAATGCGTCCACTCCCAGGGATTGAAGAGTGACAAGCGCCGTCACGGGATCTGTACCGTAAAGAGTCCTGCCGTCAGTCTCAAAAGTAAGCGTTGCCATGATCGGAAGATCGCATACTTCTTTGCATGCTATTACGGCTGCCCTTGTTTCCTGAAGACTCGTCATGGTCTCTACTACAATAAGATCTGCCCCTCCCGATGACAGTGCCCGGATCTGCTCTTTATATATATCGATAAGCTCTTCAAATATCATAGGACCCACAGGAGCAAGCTGAGTTCCCGTCATTGAAACATTACCTGCGACATAGCAGGCAGGTTTTTCAGGATTGTCTTTTTTATAGCTGTCTATAGCCTTCTTTGAGAGTCCGACAAGGGAACGGTTCAATTCCTCCAATCTGTCATACAGGCCGAATTCCTTAAGCTTTACCCTGTTACAGGAAAAGGTCGGGGAATATAATATCCTGCTCCCCGCCTCAAGATAAGCACGCTGAAGGTTCAACAGCGCATCGGGGTTCTCTGCTACCCAAAGATCCGGGCAGACCCCGCTTTTCAGACCCATCTTTTGAAGATTTGTTCCCGTCGCGCCGTCAAGCAGGAGAAGTCCCTCCTGTGTCAGCTTCCGGAATTCATCCCTTGTCATTATTACCTCCGTATGCCGCATTCTTTGCGGCACCCTGAGGAGAAATCCCGTAGGGTTTCTCCGATAGGATAATTGAATGTTGGTAATGCTTGCTTTACCAACTTCCCGTTTGAAAGAAAATGCGTCAGCTTTTCTTTCAAACCTTACTCACCATCATGATAGCCGTCATCTCCGAAGTCATCATGATCATCATAATCAGGCTCACCGGTAATGCTCTCCCTTGTGTAAACCCTGTTAGCCTTTCTCTGCTCCTCTATTTTCTGTGAAAAGAGTTCTTTGACTCTTTCAGAATCTTTGATATTGATTATGTTGAAGTTCCCCATGTTTTTATCCGAAGAATCTATCCTTAAGGTCCCCAATCCGAATATCTTCTGTCCGAGTGTCCGGACAAGCACCACATCAGTCATACGGTAAAGCCGTACTTCATCATATCTGGTGCTGAAAAGCCCGGTTTCAAGATAAAATCTCTGATTATCCAGAGTATACTTCGTAAAACTCCATGGCATTCCGATAAAATTTCTCTTGCGGTCCTCCCAGATTGCATTCTCTTTCCTCTTTTTTCCGCTCGCCTTTCGTTTATTCTCATATACCGCCGTAAGCACGACAGCAATTATGAATACGGCAGCAATACAGATTACGACTATTAATAAAACATGCAGAAAAGTATCCATGGTAATGCTCCTTCCGTTTTTCTTTGAATACGGGTTTTATTGTATCATATTATCAACCAGGTTTGTACTTTTAGGGCTTGTACTTTATAATTAAGGTGTTATGGCATCAGGTTCTTCATTTGGAAAAAACTTCAGAGTCACTACATTCGGTGAATCCCATGGAACAGCCCTGGGATGCGTTATCGACGGTTGTCCCGCAGGGCTTGAGCTTACGGAAGCGGATTTTGCGCCTTATATGCAGCGCCGCAGACCGGGACAGTCTGAATTTACCACCTCGAGAAACGAAGACGATGCCCCCGAGATCCTGTCCGGCATCTTCGAGGGAAAAACCACCGGTACTCCCATATCGATACTCATTCGGAATAAAGACTCCCGTTCCAAGGATTACAGTGATATTGCAGATATATACAGACCGGGTCATGCTGACTATGGTTTTGATGCAAAATTCGGGATAAGGGATTACAGGGGCGGCGGAAGATCCTCCGGACGTGAGACTGCAGCCAGAGTCGCTGCCGGAGCAGTTGCCGCCAAGCTTCTTGAAAGCGCCGGCATCAGAGCCTGCGCATACACAAAAGCTATAGGTCCGGTAACTATAAGTAAATATGACGAAAATGAGATCAATGATCTTTACATGCCTGATCATGATGCGTTTCTGAAAGCATCTGAATATGTCCGGAAACTTTCGGCAGAAGGAAATTCCGCGGGAGGCATCATAGAATGCATCGTCTCGGGTGTCCCGGCCGGGATAGGCGATCCGGTCTTTGATAAGCTTGATGCGATGCTTGCGCATGCTGTGATGTCCATCGGCGCGGTCAAGGGATTTGAGGTCGGTGACGGATTTGACGCCTCTCTGTCTTCAGGCTTTGATAATAATGACGCCTTTATCCCTGACAGGGACGGACACATCATAAAAGCCACTAATCATTCAGGCGGAATACTCGGAGGGATATCGGACGGTTCCGATATTGTTTTCAGATGTGCCGTGAAGCCGACGGCTTCAATTTCCATGCTGCAGCAGACGCTTGACAGAAAAGGCACTCCGAGGGAGATCATGATCAAGGGCAGACACGACCCTGTAATAGTACCGAGAGCAGTAGTAGTAGTAGAAGCTATGGCAGACCTTGTGATCGCGGATGCCCTGCTGGCATCTCTGGGTGATAAGCTCTGTGACTTTTTGATGAAATATAAATAAAAGGATAAGAGGATCATACTTATGGCAGCTACAGGAAAAACCACTGACAGGACAAAAACCGCACGAAAGGCCAAAGCAAACGATAAACAGGAAAAATATGTTGTTTTTGCCGCGGGATATACGAGAGACCATAAACACGGAATATGGGTTTATGATTATGACAAAAAAACAGGCCGCATAAAGTATAAGGCTCAGACAGAGATATCAAACCCTTCATACATCTCCGTGTCCCATGCCGGAAAGCATCTGTACTCCATAACTGATGAGGGAGTGCATGCATATAAGATCGAATCAGACGGAACTCTTTCATTTCTGAATAAATCCGGCATTAACGGAATGAGAGGATGCTATATTTCCACGGATTACAAGGACAAATTCTTATTTGTCGCCGGATACCATGACGGAAAGGTTACCGTGCTGTCCTTGAATAAAGACGGTTCGATAAACAGGATATGCGAAGAAATATATCATAAAGGATTCGGATCAGTCGGAGAAAGAAATTTCATGCCCCATATCGACTGTGTCAAAATGACAAGAGATAACAAATATCTCTGCGCGACCGATGTCGGAATGGATCATGTCCGTGTTTATAAGCTTGATCATGAAACAGGAAGGCTGACTCTGGCTGATATAATAAGGTCTGAGATCGAATCAGCCCCGCATCAGATAAAGTTTTCATTAGACGGAAAATTCGGATATATCATTCATGAAATGAAAAACATCATCGATGTATATTCCTACAAAGACAAAAACGGATCTCCTGATTTTGAGAAGATACAGACAGTCAGCACCGTAAACGACTACCATGCCGGCAATTCCGCAGCTTATGCCATCCAGCTTTCACATGACGGAAAGCATATGTACTGTTCAAACGCCGGTGACAACTCCGTTTCTGCCTTCGACAGGGATGAAAAGACCGGTATGCTGAAAAAGCTTTTCACGCTTCCGATATCAGGGGATTTTCCTAAAGACATAGCAATATCGGATGATGACAAATACCTGCTTTCAATAAATAACGAATCGTCCACTATATCTTTCTTCCGTATGGATTTAAAAAACGGGACCATTATCATGAACGGTCCCATGGAAAAGTTCCATTCAGGAAACTGCATTATTATACACAAGCTGGTATAGCGTTCGAAAAATAGCCGGACCAATGCGCAGAATGTTTACCTGGGAGTGCTGATGGCCGTAGATCATGCACTGTATTTTATAGAACTTATCATGAACTCTTTTCCCGTCCCCTTGATCAGAGTACCGTCTCCTCCGCATTTCGGGCATAAAAAATCAGAGCCATGATCGAACTCATGGCCGCATGCATTACATTTAAATCTTGCTTTTGTATGTGTAAAACAGAGCTTTGCGCCTTCACAGGCATGACCGTCGGACAACATATCAAAATATATCTGTATGCATTCCCCGACATAAGATGACAATTCCCCTATAATGAGATGGACCTCTTCTATCCTCGAAATTCCTTTTTTTTCCGACTCCTCATCAAGAGCCCTGATCAGATCCTCTACGGCAGGAAGCTCATGCATGAAAAGTGTTCCTTATGACAGCTTCTTTTTTATTATGAAAACATTCTGCCCGTCCCTGTGCTCATATTCAACATAGTCCATGCTCTTTTTGACCATATAAATCCCGAGTCCGCCGATCGGCCTTTTCTCAGCGGGAAGTGTAATGTCAGGATCCTCCTTGGCCAGAGGATCATACGGCTTGCCGCTGTCTGCGAAGCTTATAGTAACTTCAAGAGGTTCTTCCGTAATGACCACTCCGATAACGGCAGCGCCTATATCAGGAGTATATGCATAGCTTGCAATGTTAACAAATATCTCTTCAACGGCTATGTCGATCTGAGTCTGTATCTTCATTGAACAGCCGTATGTTTCAAGCCTTTCATCCACAAATGCAAGTACTTCATTGAGATTCTCAACCTTTGCTTCAATCTTCATTTCATCCATTCTTAAGATACCTCTCTTTAATGAATTTAAATGTCCTGTCTTCTCCGTAAACAGCTATCATTTTTAAAAAAGCATGCAATTCGCGCTTTGTTCTCTCATTCATAAAGATCTTATCCATAGATCTCTCATAATACTTAAGCGGCATATCTTCTGTGTAATGTCCTTTATTATACACCTTGGAAGCGGCCACCCTGTCACATATCATCTCGACCAGGTATTTCCTCGGCATCTCCACGGGAACCATGCCGCCCGTTCCGGCATTTGCAAGGGATACTTCCGAGCAGTAATCCACCCAGTACTCATAATGATGCCGGTTCCTGCCTTTATGATGCAGCCAGGCTTCGGAATACCCTTTTGCTTCCCGTTCAGCATTGTTCGGGCTTCTGTAACCCTGATAGTATTTTGCTCCGTTCAAAAATTCCACAGGAGCATATTTTGAAAGGTCATGAGTAACCCCCTGCCAGTACAGACCGCATCTGAAACAATACCTCATTACTTCGATACGGTGTTCTGTAATTGTCAAAAAATGCTTCAATACATCCATATCCTGTCCCTAATATATATCAAGACTATAAGGTGCAGCGGATAAAAAACATAAAAAGCAAACTGCAGGACTCTTCCCGGAACTCCCCGTATCATACCGCTTCTGCCTTTATAAAAATGCATCGGAATAAATGCGGCATATCCGGCGAACTCAATCTCATTCGTAAAAAAGGGTAGCATAAAAACTGCTCCCGATGCAACCTTTAACAGTTCAAAGTCATGAAACAGATACATGCTTGCAATAAGTCCGACACCTACCCATCGATAATCCGTATGAAGAAGCTGTGCCGTAACTCCAAACGGTACTGCAGCCAAAACCCGCAGAAAAAAACTGATATATATGTTTTCATGCCGGATCATGCTCATTACGGATATTGCCATAAGCCCGAACAACAGGGTCCAGAATACATTCTGATGCTTTATGGTGAATATCTTATTATAAAAAGCAAGATCAAACGGGATCTCCGATATTATCCCGAAGATCAACAGACGGAACATATAACGTCTTAGATCCCTTGTATGTAAAAAACCCTCAACGAGAAGAAAACAATATATTGGTAACGCTATCCTTCCGACGATCCTAAGCCATATATTTCCCGGAAATAAAACATGCCCTATATGATCGATGAGCATGGTTACCGTCGCAATTATCTTTAAGTCAAGTCCCGTCATCTGGCTCTAAGTACTACTATACTCCTTGCATACACAGCCAGTTCATTATTTTCAACATTATATATGCCGGCTTCCCTGCCGTTTCCTGATGAAAGACATATTTCCCATTTTTTTCCTTTGGCCGGTTTCGGCGGATGGAATCTGTGTCCGGTCCAATGCATATTATACGCTACATAGAAGTCGTCATCATGGTTTTTGTCGGAAATCTTCTCATAAACCCCGGCATACATTACCGCGAAATGCCTGTTATAATTTACAAAGCTCTGATTCCATGCCTGATCTCCATGGAATGATACATCCGGCGAACCGCATGAAATATAATCATACATTTTTTTTGCATATCTGGCATGGAATACAGGATGTTCCCTCCTCAGTTTAATGAGCTCTGCGGTAAAATCATAAAGCTCCCTGTTCTTTTCCAGATCATTCCAGTCAAGATATGAGATCTTATTATCCTGACACCAGGCATTATTATTGCCTTTCTGGGAATTTCCGAATTCATCTCCGTATCTGATCATCGGCACTCCCTGCGATAAAAGGAGAAGCAGCATGGCATTTTTCATTTGTTTCAGCCTTAAAGTATTGACCGCCTTTTTCCTGCTGGTCCCCTCATCGCCGCAATTCCATGAATAATTATAATCAGATCCGTCAGTGCTGTTCTCTCCGTTCTTCTCGTTATGCTTTCTCTCGTAGCTGACAAGATCCCTTAAGGTAAATCCATAGTAGCTTGTAATATGGTTTATCACTGCGGTCCTGTCGGGGTTTTCAAGAATGTGCCTGGACACGGCACTCAGCATGTCTTCATCGCTTTTCAAATATTTTCTCATGTCATACATGAATGGATCGTTGATCGTGCCGATATTCTTCCGTACAGGCTCGGATCTTCCATAGACCTCGTCCGCATCGAATTCCGTAAACAGAAGCTTCGTATCGGAAAGGAATGGATCCTTTGCGATCTCTTTAACCGGAATGTCTGCTCCCATCACTTCAAATCCGTCAACAACGAAAGTCCTTGCCCAGTATCTCAATACCTCAAGCACAAAGCATGGCTGGGCATCCGGCATAAAATAGAACTGCATTATCAGCTCCATTTTATTTTTATGGAGCTCATTCACCAGATCGGAAAAATCTTCGGCCGGAGCCTTTGATGAATAAGAAGGCTTCGGCACAAAATAATTTCCCGGTACATACCCCCAGAGATTGAGTCTGACAGCATTATCCTGTTCCGTTACTTCATCGAAATCATAGCAGGGCTGAAGCAGAAGGGATGTTACCCCCAGTTTTTTCAGATAAGGGATCTTTTCTTTTAAGCCATCAAAGGTTCCCGGGTTCTTTACACCGGACGATCTGTCTTTTGTAAATGCCCTTACATTCAAAAGATAAATGATCATATCTTCCCATTCTACATAAGACTTTTTTTGATCTGTGCCGGATACAGGAGTACAGAAATCCCCAAGTCCGTCTCTTCTCCCGAACCTTGTATTTCCGGATATATTTTTTACGTAAGGATCGATGTATTCGCTCTTTCCGCTCTTGAGCCTGTACAGATTCTCTTTTGGGTCAACTCCCTGCACAGCTATTGAATAAACCGACCCCATTCTGTATTCCTTGGGATAATTGATGGAATATATTTTTTTATTATCTGAAGCGGAATAAAGCTCCAGCGAGAGAGGTTTATTGATTTCCGCAACAGCCGCTACGGACACTGTATTATCACTTATTGAAGGCCCCAGCCTTTCAAAGCTTCCCTTTCGGGTATCATATTTTTTCATGGTTTCACCTTTACAAACAGGATGCAAAACCTGCATGATGTATAATTTTACCACCAATCCAACTCAAATGCATCAGTGAGAAGTTTAATACTTTTTTCAGTTCATTCTCCAGAATAACAGGCCGAAAGTACCGGGGCCTGTCGTGGTAGCCAGAGCCGGACACGCCTTCTGAAAGAAAACTTCCTCAAACACCACTCTCTTTTCAACCTCTTCCTTTATCCTGCCTAAATCCTTTCTTGACAACCCGACATGAGTTATGAAAAGGATCCTTCTGTCTATGGTTTTAGTATCTTTCAGCACATAAGAGATATATCTTTTCCATGCATGATCCCTCGAACCGAAATAAACCCTTGAAAGAGTTAATTTTCCGTGTCTGAAGCCTAGAACGGATCTTATCATGAAAGCCTTTGTAAAACGGGCTGCTGCAGGACTTACCTTCTTGGTTCTCGCGAGCAGGTCCATATTGTCAACAACAAAGGTTGTCAGGATCTCTTGTTTCAGCTCGGCTACTCTTTTAAGGATCTCATCCTTGCCCATTCCTTCTGATGCCATTCTCCCGGCTTCCATTGCGATAAGTCCCTGTCCCGTCGATATCTGTCCCGTATCTACCACATGAACATTATCAAATGTCCTTGCCGCTTCCTCGGCTGCTATATAGCTGTTTGCCTGAACCCTTGAGGAGACCGATATATGTATGATATTGTTGGCATATTGCAGCTGCTCCGCAAAGAATGATTCAAACTCGCTTGTCTCAAGTTCATTCATATGGACTTCCTTGCCTTCACCCACCATGTAGTCGATCAGTCCGTCCGCATCTATGTCTATGGAATCCCTGAAACAGCCCTCCTGAGTTTCAATAGTGACGGGCAAAATTGCAATATTGTATTTTTTTATGATCTCTTCCGGTATATCCGCAGCGCTCGACGTTGAGATCATGACCGGAGCTTTTTTTATCTGACTTGAAATCCACAACGTGCTGTCCTCCGTTATTTCCTGTTTGTCAGACTCTGTTGTGATAAGATCCCTGGGGAGCAGCCTGTGAAGTTCATTTTCTATAATGCTTCCTGTGACAGGCTTTACCAGATAGCTGTCAAAGCCTTCCTTTTCATAAAGTTCCCTGTCTTCATTTCCCGCATTGGCCGTAAGCGCTACAAAAACAGCATCCCTGCTCAATCCTCCGGTCTGGCTTCGTATCCTGTGCATGCATTCTATACCGTCCATCTCCGGCATCAGATGATCCATGAAGATCACATGATAAGATTTTTCAAGGGTCTTCTCCAATGCTTTGGCACCGCTTGAAGCTGTATCAACCTCTACCTTCGTTTCCTTCAGGAGCTTTGATACAACCATCAGATTTGTCCTTGTATCATCGACCACCAGCACTCTGGCTTCCGGTGCTTCAAAGCTCTGATGGTATACGCCGATGTTTACCATGCTTCGTTTTTCCTGGGGATCCAGCTGTCCGACAGGAGCCGGATCGATCACTTTCTGCGGCAGTTCTATGATAAAAGTAGATCCCTTGGTATACACGCTGTTAACGGTAATATCCCCGCCCATAAGATCCACCAGCTGTTTAACGATAGAAAGCCCCAGACCGGTGCCTTCGATATTTTTATTCCTGTCTTCATCCATCCTTCTGAACGCGGTAAAAAGACTGTCTATATTTTCTTTTTTTATGCCGATCCCCGAGTCGCTCACGGAGTAAGTCAGTGTAACCTTATCATCAACGATCTTACTGCATTGCACCGAAAGGGTCACATATCCCTCTTCGGTATACTTTATTGCATTATTTATCACGTTTATCAGGATCTGCCTTATACGGACCTCATCTCCTTCAAGCTCCGACGGGATATCCGGAGCCACATTCACATTAAACTCCAGTTTCTTTTCATTGGCCTGTATCTGGAGCATGCTTACCACATCAAGTATTAGTTCCTCAGGATGATAAGGCGCCTCCGAAAGCTGCATCTGTCCGGACTGCAGTTTGGACATATCAAGTATATCGTTTACCAGATGCAGCAGTATATTGCTGGCAGCCTGTATGTTGAGTGCATCTTCTTTGATCTCTTCCGATGTATCTTCCCTGAGTATCATCTCATTCAGGCCGATTATGGTATTTATCGGGGTACGTATCTCATGGCTCATGCTGGAAAAGAAACGGTTCTGAGATTTATTCAGCACATCGATCTCATCTTTCTGCGCCTTAGTGATCTCATTTTCCTTCCGATAAACATAGGTCTGGAAGCTCATAAGAATAGTCAGAATACTGCTCACTATGATAATACATCCGAGTGAATCGGAAAAATGAGCTTTAACATCATGCGGTATCACCAATTCAGGATGAGTGTATTCAACGTAATAACACATAACTACCAAGACCATCTCAGCAAAGAAAAAGAATATACGTACCCTTCCCCTCAGTATCATTCCTATATAAAGCACTCCGAAGACAAACCATATCGGTGATCCGCCGTATATCCCTCCGCTTGAAAAGAATACCATAGGGAAAAATATAAAAACCAGGATGCTTGCCAGGATGATAGCGTAAACCAATTTTCGGAAACAGATGAGTAGAAAGCACCCAATGTTATGAAATGATCAGATCTGTTCCCGTGATTATACACCAACTTTACATGTTTGCCTATTCCTTCTGAAAAGGAAGCCCGTCCTCCGCTTCGC
>JAEEGL015950772.1_pt1 | contig 58046 bp, 49 predicted proteins | sample 9134231 | NCBI WGS metagenome assembly JAEEGL01 (sample SAMN16246548, study PRJNA631951) | gut metagenome | biome: gut microbiome; feature: rumen; material: fiber-attached | host: Bos | place: Iran: Karaj | collected 2018-10
CGCCGTGCAGATACGCGAGCATCCCCGCCTTCCGCAGGACCAGCTTCCCTTTTTCGTCGACATACCGTTCGTCGGCCTGCGTCGCGACGATCTCTGCCATGAACAGAGTGTGGCTGCCCAGGGCTTTTCTTTCGATGACCCGGCACTCGACAGACAGCGGGCATTCGGCGATCACCGGGACCGACACCTCCGAGCCCGGCAGCAGATGGAATCCGCACTTCTCTATCTTGTCGACCTTCCTTCCGCTGAGCATACCGCAAAGATCGGTCTGACGCGCGATGGCGTCGTTCGGGAAATTGATCACGAACTCGCCCGTGCGGTCGATGATCCCGTGCGAGAACCGCTCCGGCCGCACGGAGATGTAGGTGATCGGGGGCTTCGAGCAGAGTATGCCCGTCCAGGCGACCGTGATAACGTTCACGCGTCCGTTCTCCGCGCAGGTGACGAGCGCGGGCGGCACCGGTCCGGTAATGGCTCCGGCCTTCCATACAGCTCTCCCCGCACTGCCTTCCGTCCTGTTCACGCCGGCCGCGTTCCCGCCGGCCGTTTCTTCTTTTTCATTCCGTGCGTCTTTCATATCCTTGCCACGCCGTCCTTCCGCCTTCCGCCGGCCTCCTTCTCTCCCCTCTCTGTCCTCAGTTCCTGTTTCTGTGCTCCAGCAGATACCAGAGCAGCAGCGCGGCGGCGGCCGGCACTGCTATGAGGAAGATCTGCCAAAGGTTCATACCGAAGACAGTGAGCATCAGAAGATACAAGAACGCCAGGACCGACGCCGTCAGCAGCATGATGATCAGCTGTCCCAGCCTGTTGTGCCCCCAGACGCAGTTGAACACCAGGAGCACGGTAAAGGTCAGCGGGACCGCTCCGACGAATATCAGCCACAGCTTTCCCGCGTCGCCGCCGACAGACCGCATCACGACGTACAGGATCACTGCGACGAGCCAGACCGCCGTCGCGGAGAGCAGCGAGATATCGAATCTCGCGGCCGACATACCGAGTATCTTCTTTCCGCCGCCCGTCTTCCCCGACGCCGCCGCGGAGCTTCCGGCGTCGGAAAGGCCGTCGCCGCCGCCCATGAGAGCATCGACCGACACGCCGAACAGGTCGGCGATCTCCTTGATCACGGCGATGTCCGGCAGCGACTCCGCCCGTTCCCATTTCGACACCGCCTTGTCGGTATAATTGAGTTTTTCCGCGAGATCGGCCTGAGTCATTCCTGCCCCCTGCCTCAGCGCGGTAATATTCGACGCTATCGTTTCAGTCAGTTCTCTTCTGTCCATTTCACCACAGTTTTCCGGTCTTTCCAATCGCCTTCAAAGGCGAATTCCGTGTTTATATATTATATCATAATCTTCCCGAATTGAAAACAAAAAAGCGAAACTCCGTTGTGACGGCAGCTCTCCGAGTGATGACCGGAAAACCGGCTGGTCGTGACATTTTTTCGGAGCGCGGCACCGGTATCCAGCCGTTTTTTCGATTCTACCGGCGGTAGAGAGGCACTCTACCGGCGGTTTCCGGGCGGTAGACCGCGCGTTTCCCGGGATTTCCCGGCGGTAGGTGGACTTTTCCCGGCGCGGAATGTAAAATAAAAGCGAAAACGACGCGAAAGAACGTATAACGGGAAAGGAAAAGGAAAAGGAAAATGAAACAGCTATGTATTCTCGGAGATTCCGTGATGAAAGGGATAATATACCGCTCGGGAGCGGGGATGCACAGCTATACGCTGTGCGACGACGGCACGTTCGGCCCGCTGACCGAACGCGGCATCTCCGTGATCAACCGCTCCCGCATGGGAGCGACGGTCAGATACTGCGGAGACCGTCTCGACCGGCTCCTCCCGGATACGTCAGACGGACGCTTCGCCGTGCTCTTCGAATACGGCGGCAACGACTCAGACCACGACTGGCGGGCGGTCTCGGAATGCCCCGAAGGCGAACACCGCCCGGTCACGGGGCCAGAGGAGTTCGTCGCGGTCTACAAGAGGAACATAGAGAGGGCGAAAGAGGCGGGAGCGGCCGTCGCGCTGACAAACCTCGTTCCGATAGACCCCGACCTGTACTTCAGGCATATCGCGCGCGGCCTTTCGGCCGGCAACATACTGTCGTGGCTCGGGAACGTCGGAATGCTCTACCGCTTCCACGAATACTACAACGGACTCGTCGAGCGCGTAGCAGCCGAGAGCGGCTGCCCGCTCATCGACATCCGGAGTCCGTTCCTTCTCTCGCACGACTACCGCTCGCTCATCTCCGACGACGGCATCCACCCGAGCGAGAAGGGACACAGGCTCATACGCGAGACCCTGGCGGAGAACGCCGGGAGTATGTTCTTCGGACTCGGCGAGGGATCAGCAATAGCATGAATCAGACATAACATCCCGGCCGGAGGATACCGGCCGGGATGTTATTCATAAATGGCGGGAGATATCATGAGACCGGGCTCAGCTCCAGCCGTTCCCGTAGCGCTTTGTCAGTTCGCTGTCGGCGAGAGGCGTACCGATATACCCCACTCTCTTGAAGTCGTCCATATTGTGCCTCACTATCCAGTCGATGTAGGCCGCGGTGAGCTTGCCGAAGAACAGATATCCCCACGGGTTCATATGCCCGTGCAGGAAGAATGTCTTCCGGAAGTTTGCGTCGTTGACAGGGCCGTATTTCTCCATATCGATGACGTATGAGTTCGTGAAGTGCTCCGCCATGTCGCGCATGATCTGCGACTGGGCAGCGGCTCTCTTCTGGGTATCGGGACGGTCGTCGCGCAGCATGGTCATGAAGAAGAATTTGGCGTCGGGCGAGATCTCCCTGTAGCGCTGGACGATGCGCCCGTACCAGCCTGCGAAGCTGTCGGCGTTCTTCTCCGGGTCTTCGTCGCAGATGTCGCCGACGCTCCCCATCGGTCTCGACGTGCTGCGGGTATCGTTGCATCCCAGCGCGATGATATACGCCTGCGCGGCGAGTTCGGGGGCGAAAAAGCCCTTCGTCTCGGCGAATCCGTTGCAGTATTCGTAGGCCGACATCCCGCCTCTCGAGAAGTTGCTCACGTGCGAGCCGCATCTCCGCGCGATGAACTGTCCCCAGGAATACTCGAACATGTCGGTGTATCTCGTCTTCTCGCCTTCGATCTTGGTCTCGAACTCGCCTGAGGAGAGCGAGTCGCCGACGCACGCGATCCTTCTGAATATCGCGCAGTACCCTCCGTCTTCGGGGATCCGGTCGAGCGGCTGCTCCGACGGATCGGTGAGTGCTTCATAGTCGATCCTGAACATGGTCTGTCACCTCATTCATGTTATTTCGAGCCTTCCGTCATGCGAAGGCTTTTTATTTGACATTTATCGCCATGCGGCGCATGATGTCCCTGCCCGACGGCTTATAGGGGTTTTTCACCTCGGCCGCGGCGTATCTGTCGTACTGTTCCCAGAAGATCTTTCCGTATTTGCTGTTCTCGTCGCCGGTCGACCTGCGGTATTCAAGCAGCAGCTCGCGGAGCTCTGCTGTGATCTGCTCCCTGCCGGGGAAGTCGAACCAGTTGATCTTCTCAGACGGGTCGGTCTTCAGGTCGAAGAGCTGGGTGAGCTTCAGATCCTCGGTGCGGTATTCAATGAGCTTCCAGCGGCCGTCGGTGACGCCGCGGATCCTGCCCTGGAAGGCGAAATACAGCGTTTCGCGGTGTCCGACCTCCGGGTTCAGCATCGTCGGGACGAGGCTTATGCCCTCGACCGATTCCGGGATGTCGAGCCCGCACAGATCGCAGAGAGTGGGATAGACGTCGAGCAGGTAGCAGAGGCTGTCGTTCCTCCGCCCCTCCGGCACGCCGGGCCCCGCTATGACGAGCGGGACGGCCACGCTGTGCTCGTAAATGCTCTGCTTGCCCATCAGCCCGTGGTTGCCGACGGCCAGCCCGTTGTCGCCCATGAACACCACGATCGTATTATCCCAGAATCCCCTTTCCTTCAGGGCGTCGAAGATCTGCCCGATGCGGAAGTCGAGATGACTGATCATGCCGTAGTAGTCGGCGATGTGCCGCTTTATGCTCTCGGGCCTGCGGGGATATTCGGCGAGGTTGTCGTCGCGTCCGCTGCCGCACCAGCCGCAGTTGACGGCCGGCATCTCGAGGAAGTTGTCGGGAAGCGGTATCTTTTCCGGGTCGTACATCGTGCGGAACTCCTCCGGCATCGTGCGCGGGTCGTGCGGCGCCATGTACGCGAGGTAAATAAAGAAAGGTGAGTCGCCGTCGTAATTCTTTATGAAGTCGGTCGCGTCGGCCGAGAAGAGGTCGGTGGAATGCACCCCGGCGTGTATGCGGTCGGCCCGCACCGGAGGCGCGCTGTTGGCGGCGGTGAAGTTGTCGGTGAAGCGGATATAGTTTTCGTATCCGCCGTCAGGCCTGAAGTCGCACACCGGGACGTTCCAGTGGTCCCACATGCCGCCGAAGAATATATCGGCCCCGTCGGTGAAGGAGCGGGTGTACGAAGCCGGCCCGTTATGCCACTTTCCGATGCCGCACGTGCGGTATCCGGCCGCCCTGAAGCACTCGCCGAGCGTCGTGTGCTCGGGAGGGATGTTCTGCCCCTCTCCCTCAAGGCTGTAGAGGAAGCGCCCGGAGTTGATCATCGCCCTGCTGGGCATGCAGACTGCCGAGACCGACCCTCCCGGGATATGCGCCCGGGTGAAGGACGTCCCGCGCCCGACGAGGGCGTCGAGATTCGGCGTCTTTATGTCGCCGTTGCCCAGGGCGTGTATGCACCCTGCGCGCTGATCGTCGGTCACGATGACCAGCACGTTCGGCCGCCCCGCTCCGCTCCTGTTTCCGATTCTGCTCATTGACACGGTACCTCACTGTAGTTTCGATCTGATAAGCGTATTTGATATATTATACCGCGTTTCCCGGAATAATTCAACAAAAAGCCCGAAACTGCGCGTTTCGGGCATGATTTTCGGTTTTGCACGGCCTCCGTCTCACCGTCACCGTACCCCGAGCCGGCGTCAGCGGCCGGTCCCGCCGAACGGCCTGACGGCTCCGGTGCGCTCCGCGGCTGCGGTGAGCAGCAGCGCACCGGCTATACCGACGGCCCCCTGCAAAGCGTTCCCGGGGACTCCTGACAGGGCCGCCGCGAAGCCTTCTCCCATGAACGCCGCCTCATAAGTCAGATATCCTGAGACCATGATCGCCTCCGCGGCGGCGGATCCCGCAATGAGCCCTGCGCGGCTGCCTTTCCTGCCTCTTTCCCGCAGAAAAGACCTCACCAGAGCGACGGTCACGGCCATCAGCGCCTTGATGACGGCAGTCCCGGGTATGTAGACCGGCCAGCCCGCCAGCAGATCCGCGAACGCCGAACCGATGCCGGCAGCGGCCGCACCGTAAAGCGGGCCGAGGAACCATCCGGCGAACAGCACGGCGCTGTCGCCGAGATTCAGATATCCGTTCACGGGTGACGGTATCCTTACGGCAGCCGTCAGTACGCAGATCAGCGCCGTCATGACTGCCGCGGAGGCGAGTTTTTTGAGATTACCGTTGATCTTCATTTTCTTATCGCTTCTCAGATGATGAGAACATCCGGCACCCGGGGTATTCCGGATGCCGGATGCTCGGCCGGTGCTCTCAGTCCGAGAACAGCGGGGTGGACAGATATCTGTCTCCCGTGTCGGGAAGGAGCACGACGATCAGCTTACCCCTGTTCTCCGGGCGCTTTGCGAGTTCGATCGCGGCGTATGTCGCCGCTCCGGAGGAGATCCCGACCAGGACTCCCTCCTTCCTTCCGATCTCGCGTCCGGTGGAGAAGGCCCTCTCGTTCGGGACCGTGATTATCTCGTCGTAGACCGAGGTGTTCAGAACGTCAGGCACGAATCCCGCCCCGATGCCCTGGATCTTGTGAGGCCCTGCGACACCCGTCGAGAGCACGGCGCTCGTCTCCGGCTCGACTGCCACCACCTTCACGGCGGGGTTCTTCGATTTCAGATATTCGCCTACTCCGGTCACCGTTCCGCCGGTACCGACACCGGCCACGAAGATATCGACCCTGCCGTCGGTGTCATCCCAGATCTCGGGCCCGGTGTGCTCGCGGTGGGCCGCCGGGTTCGCCGGGTTTACGAACTGGCCGGGGATGAAGCTGTCCGGTATCTCCTCCGCGAGTTCGTTCGCCTTCGTGATCGCGCCCTTCATGCCCTTTGAGCCTTCGGTAAGCACTATCTCGGCGCCGTACGCCCTGATCAGCTGACGCCGCTCGACCGACATCGTCTCGGGCATCGTGAGGATAAGACGGTATCCCCTGGCGGCGGCGACGGACGCGAGCCCGATGCCGGTGTTGCCCGAGGTCGGCTCGATGATGACCGACCCGGGCTTCAGTTTCCCGCTGCTCTCGGCTTCGTCGATCATCGCCTTAGCGATCCTGTCCTTTACCGAGCCGGCGGGGTTGAAATATTCGAGCTTTGCCGCGATCCTGGCTCCGAGGCCGTATTCTTTTTCGATATGAGTGAGTTCAAGAAGAGGTGTTTTTCCGATCAGCTGATCGGCGGAAGTGTATATTGACATGATGATTTTTCCTTTCAAAAGAATTATTGTTCCATGTTGACATCCGGTTCGGACTGTGATGAAAAGTTTCCGTAATGACGACTAGCGAACGGGGGGCCTGCATGTCTTCCCGGATTCATCCGGGGATCGGCGGTCATTTTGTTGGTCCGGGATTTCGCGCGCTATGACCTTACCGGCGCCCCGCCGCGTGAATACATCGCCGGCGCGGGAGCATACTCATTTTCATGCCTCCGCGCTCAGCCTATCGCGGCAAAACCCGCTTCGAGGTCGGCGATGATGTCGTCGATGTGTTCCGTCCCGATCGAGAGCCTGATCGTATTCGGCTTTATCCCCTGATCCAGCAGTTCCTTCTCCGACAGCTGAGAGTGGGTAGTCGACGCCGGATGGATAACGAGGCTCTTTACGTCGGCGACGTTCGCGAGCAGCGAGAATATCTTCAGGCTGTCGATGAACTTCCAGGCCTCGGCCTGCCCCCCTTTTATGTCGAACGTGAAGATCGACGCACCGCCCCGCGGGAAGTACTTTTCGTAGAGCGCCCGGTCGGGATGGCCCGGCAGCGACGGGTGATTCACCTTTTCAACAAGCGGATGTCCCGCAAGGTAGCTTACGACCTTTTTCGTGTTCTCGGCGTGCCGGTCGAGCCGCAGCGACAGCGTCTCGACGCCCTGCAGGAGCAGGAAGGCGTTGAACGGCGAGATCGAAGCTCCGGTGTCACGCAGCAGAATTGCCCTGATGTAGGTGACGAAGGCGGCAGGCCCCGCGGCGTCGCAGAAGGATACGCCGTGATAGCTGGGGTTCGGCTCAGCTATGTTAGGATATTTTCTACTCGCCTTCCAGTCGAACCGTCCGGAGTCGACTATGATGCCGCCGAGCGTCGTACCGTGGCCGCCGATGAACTTGGTGGCGGAATGCACGACGATGTCCGCCCCGTGTTCGATCGGGCGGATGAGGTACGGTGTTCCGAAGGTGTTGTCGATCACGACCGGTATGCCGCGGCTGTGAGCTATCTTCGCGACGGCGTCGATGTCGGGGATGTCGCTGTTTGGATTGCCGAGCGTCTCGAGGAATACCGCGCGGGTGTCGTCTTCGATCGCGGCCTCGACCTCGCCAAGGTCGCGGACGTTCACGAAAGTCGTGCGTATGCCGTACTGGGGCAGCGTATGCGACAGCAGGTTGAATGTGCCGCCGTAAATCGTCTTCTGAGCGACGATATGGCCCCCTCCGGCTGCGAGCGCCTCTACGGTGTACGTGATCGCCGCCGCGCCCGAAGCGAGCGCCAGAGCCGCGCTGCCGCCTTCAAGAGCGGCTATCCTCTTCTCGAGCACTTCCTGCGTGGAATTCGTCAGCCGGCCGTAGATATTGCCGGCGTCGGCGAGCCCGAAGCGGTCGGCGGCGTGTCTGCTGTTGTGAAATACATATGATGTCGTCTGGTAGATCGGCACCGCTCGGGAGTCGGTAGCCGGGTCGGCGTGTTCCTGTCCGACATGGAGCTGAAGCGTTTCGAATTTATAGTTGCTCACGGGATGTTCGAGCCTCCTTCGTTTTCGATGGCATTATTATATCACCGGGCGGCCGGTTTGTAAATTCGGCAGGTCTTATTGTCAGCGATAAGGGGAGGTTATCGCGGGCAGGCCGCGTCTAAAGCTCCCTGAATCTCAGCAGTTCCTTTACGTATTCCTCTCCGTAGTGAGAGAGCGCGCGGCCGACTCTCGTTATGTAGCCTATCGTCAGAGGGTCCTCCTCCTTCATCTTGATCGCTGTCATCCCGCTGAGAACGGACCCTTTCTCCGCCAGCATCCCCGAACCGACCGAATACCCTCCGAGCTCGGCTATGATCTCCATAGTCGTCGCTCTGTCGCCCGACCTTATCGTCCGGTCGAAGGGATAGTCGGCCATCGCCTCCTCGGTGATGTAAAAGTTGCCGTCGCCGCTCTGGTCGAAAGAGACGCACGGCCACCCTTTCATATCGTCGAGGGACAGCATCTTTTCACCGGCGAGCGGATGATCCTTCCAGACATAGATGTAGGTGTCTCTTTTCATCAGCGGCACGAATTCGAGCTGAAGGTCGCGGAAGAGCTTTTTTAAGAGACCTTCGTTCGAGCCGGAGAATGATATGATCCCGACCTCGCTCCGCAGGTCAGCGACGTCGTCGAGCACTTCCTTCGTCTTGGTCTCGCGGAACGAAAAATCGTATCTGCCGGGAGCAGTTTTTTTTATAAGAGCTGTAAAGGCCCTGATGGCGAAATTATAGTGCTGCGCAGAGACCGAGAACTTCTCCTTACCGCCGCCGCGTGACATATAGCGGTCTTCGAGGATCATGTACTGACCTACCGCCTTCTTCGCGTAAGTGATGAACTCGCGTCCGTCGTCAGTCAGCGTGATCCCTTTGTTGGTACGCTCAAAGATGACTATGCCGAGTTCGTCCTCGAGTTCGCGTATGCTCGCAGAAAGGGCGGGCTGCGTGACGAACAGTTTCGTCGATGCCTCGCGCATCGACGGAGAGCCCGCGACTTCAAGTACGTATTTCAGCTGTGTGATATTCACTTCACGCCCTCCGTCCGGCAGGATGGATCTTGAGACGCCCCCTGTGCCGGAGGCCGCCTTTATTACCTACCTTATTGGTATGTAATTATACTCTATTTGTTTCCCGTTGTCAACTGTTTATCAGAAAATTCTTTTTTTCGAAATCGAGTAGGGGCTAACGAGTAGCCCCTCTCACACCACCGTACGTGCCGTTCGGCATACGGCGGTTCAACTCAAGTAATAATCCAAGGCGCTCTCGATTACATGCTGATGACGAACGACTACTTCGACAGAGGATTCGACCGGGCGCATATCAAGCACCAGGTTGATGGTTGGAAACAAGAATGACCTCTCGTCAACATGACCAGAATATGACCACTCAACCGAAGTATAGCGCATGATGCACAAGAAAAGCCCCTACAAATACCACGGATTTCGTAGTAAATGTAGGGGTTTTCCCTTGTATTTTGCTATGGCGGAGAAGGAGAGATTTGAACTCTCGCGCGGCTTTAGACCGCCTACACCCTTAGCAGGGGCGCCTCTTCGGCCTCTTGAGTACTTCTCCAAGGGTGTTATGCGGGGCGCGTCACCCGAAGCACGGGGCACGCCGGCGGAAGATATTATACTTCATTCTCTTCCGCTTGTCAAGAGTTTTTTCGGTGACGCTGCCGGCAGGTCATTCGCCGGGCGTGCCCTCCGGCTTCTTTCCCTCGAAGTCTATCTTCAGCTGGGCGTCGTATTCAGCCTTGTGGCGCTCGAGGAGCGCGTGGATCTTTGCGACGGGGTCGAGTATGACACTGGTCGATTCGTCGCGGTTGAGGGTCTCGATGATATACGAGACGTATTTGCACATGTTCACCTCGCAGAACCACTCGCGTGTCTTGATCTCGGGATCGACGTAAACCAGGTTCGTCGTGAACACCATGTCGAAGAGCCCATCCCTGTATGCCTCGTCGAATCTGCCGGGGCCGGCGGTGAACAGACCGAAGGTGTCGAAGCTGAATATGCGGCGGGCGCCGCGCTTCTTGATCTGGGCCGCGACGTCGAAAAACGACTCGCCGGACGAGATCATGTCGTCTATTATTATGACGTCCTTGCCCGACAGATCGGATCCCAGGTATTCGTGCGCGACTATGGGGTTCCTGCCGCCGACGACTCTCGAATAGTCGCGGCGCTTGTAGAACATACCGACGTCGAGTCCCAGGACCGACGAGAAGAACATGCAGCGGCCCATCGCGCCCTCGTCGGGCGAGATGATGACGAGCTGGTCTCTGTCGAAGACTATGTCGGGAACGCGCTTCACGAGCGCTTTGACCATCTGGTAGGTGGGGCGGTAGTTGTCGAATCCGATGAGAGGTATGGCGTTGGCGACTCTGTCGTCGTGCGCGTCGAAAGTGATTATGTTCTTGACGCCGTAGTACTCGAGCTCTCGGAGCATCATCGCGCAGTCGAGCGACTCACGTGCGTTGCGTTTGTGCTGGCGGCCCTCGTAGAGCATCGGCATGATGACGGAGATCCTGCGGGCTCTTCCGTCGATCGCTCCGACGATCCTCTTGAGATCGGCGTAGTGGTCGTCGGGGGACATCGGGACCTGCTGTCCGCGCAGCCTGTACTTGATCCCGTAGTTGAAGATGTCGGTGACAATGAAAAGGTCGAGGCCTCTGACCGATTCGTAGATCAGGCCCTTCCCTTCGCCGCTTCCGAACCTCGGACATTCGGCTTTGATGAGGAAGGACTCTTCGGTACCGCGCCACTTTTTCAGCCAGTCGTCGACCTGGGCCGCGAAGGTCTCGCAGCCCGGCATGGCAATAATACCGAGTTTACCGTGAAGAGAATCGTTCATTTCAAAAAACCCAACCTTTTTTATTGATGAGCCGAAGCGCACCTTTTATGATAATATTATACAACACGCAGGCACTTCATTGCAAGCCTTTTTTCGGCCGCAAAGTGATAATAGCTAGATCAGTCCGAGAGTCCGGAGGATGAAGCTCCCGGCGAAAAGAGTGAAGACCGAAAAGATCGTGGTGAGCAGCATCACCTGCCCGGCCAGCTCGTGGTCGCTCTTCATGTTCTTGGCCATGATGTAGCTCGAGACCGCCGCCGGAGTGCCGAAAATGATGAAGGCGACCGCGAGTTCGGCGCCGCGGAATCCGAAGAGGCAGGCGAGTGCCACCCCGGCCGCAGGCTGAAGGACCGTCTTCACCGCCGTTATCACCGCGGCGAGCTTTATGTTGCCGGCCAGCGACTTGAACGAGAATCCGGCTCCGAGGCTGATGAGCGACAGGCCGGTCGTGCACTGGGACAGGTATCCGAGCGACTTGTCGGCGATCTCCGGCAGCCTTATACCGAAGAACATGAACGGCAGTCCGGCCGCGACGGCTATGATGAGCGGGTTCTTCACCGTCTCGAGCATCGCCCTCCCGAAGTCCTTCGCGCCGAAGCGCCTGTTCGCGTCACCGTTCTCGTCCTCGCCGGGCATGAACACGGCGAGCACCGAGACGGCGAGGATGTTGTAAATGAGCACGACGAACGGCATGACGACGGCGTACGCGGCGAGCGCGGCCGTCTTCATCTCGCCGTCCCTGAACATGTTCTCCATCAGCACGGTGCCGAGGATCGCGACGTTCGAGCGGAACATGCCCTGCACCGCCGCTCCGCGCTGCCTCATCTGCTTTATCGCTGCAATCGATATGCCCGAATACAGCGCGGCGAATCCAACGATCGCCAGCACGATGAAAAGAGTCAGTCTGAAGTATGATGTGCCCTCGGAGAGCTCGCACCCCGCCACCTGGAGAAAGATCATGCAGGGCAGCGAGACCTTGAACACGAACTTGTCGGCGCCGGCGTAAAAGGCCTCGCCGAACAGTTTGATCTTTCCGAGGAAAATCCCGACGCCGGTCAGTATGACCATCGGCAGGACCGTCTTGAGGCTGAGGATCAGATTATCTGCCATTTGACTCCTCCGCGGCCGCGTCGCGGCCTCCTTCAGCGAGTTTACGGAAACGTTCGAAGGCTTCGTCGCCGTACCCTTCTCCCTTCGACGGGAGATATGTCTTTACGCCGAAAGAGCGTCGTACGACCTCCCGCGCCTCGGATATGCCTCCGATCTCGCCCAGGGCGGTCAGCTGCATGAGGATGTTCCCGACGGCCGTCGCCTCCGACGGCCCCGCAATGACCGACATCCCCGTCACGTCGGCGGTGAGCCGGCAGAGCGTCTCGTCCTTCGAGCCGCCGCCGACTATGTTGATCGCGCCGGGCTGCGTTCCGCAGAGCGACGCCGCCGCGAGCGCGGTGTATCTGTATCTCATCGCGAGAGAGTCGAATATCACCCTGACCGTCTCGCCCGGCGTCCGCGGCACACGCTGGCCCGTGCGGGCGCAGAAAGAGGCTATCCTCGACGGCATGTCGCCGGGAGGCGAGAAGACGGGGGCGTCGGGATCGATGAGCGACCCGAAAGGCGGCGCCTCAGCCGCCGCGGAGGACAGGCTGTCGAAAGAGGCGTCGATGCCGGCCTCGGCAAAAGCGCGCCTCGACTCCTGGAGGAGCCACAGGCCCATTATGTTCTTGAGGAACCGCACGGTGCCGCCGGCTCCGCCCTCGTTCGTCCAGTTCTCTTTTTCGCTCTCCCGGGTGATCAGCGGAGCCCGCAGCTCGGTCCCGAGCAGCGACCAGGTACCCGAACTGATATACAGGAACTCTCCCGCCGCCCTGTCGGTGGGCACCGAGAGCACGGCCGAGGCGGTGTCGTGAGACGCGACGTTTATGATCCTGATCCCGCGGAACCGCTCTCCTCTCGCTCTGCCGAGCAGATTCCCCGGCTGCACGAGCGGCGCGAACATCTCCCTGCCGATGCCGAGCGCCCCCAGCACTTCGGGCGAGAAGTCGCGCGTACGTGCGTCGAGCAGCGCTCCGGTCGAGGCGATCGTGTATTCGCAGGCCTGCTCGCCGGTGAGAAAAAATCCGAACAGGTCGGGCATGAAGAGTATCTTCGACGGTCCCGTACCTTCTGTTTTTCTGTATCCGCCGGGGAATTCGGCCGCCAGCTGATAAACGGTATTGAAGTCGAGCGACTGTATCCCCGTGATCTCATAGAGGCGTCCCGGGTGCGACATCCGCGCCCCGAAGGCCGCCGGGATACCGGCTGTGCGGCCGTCGCGGTAGTGTACCGGGTCGGCGATCAGCTCTCCCCTGCCGTCGAGCAGTCCGTAGTCTACTCCCCAGGTATCGATGCCGGCCGATTCGGCGCCCTCGGAGGCTCCCGCCTCGACCGCCTTCTCGACCTCCCTGCGCAGCGCCGAGGCGTTCCAGCGAAGATGCCCGGCGCCCCCTGCGGACGGTGGCAGCGGTTCGTTCGGAAAACGGTGTATCTCACGGAGAGTCAGGCGTCCGCCGTCGAACTCCCCTATGATCCCGCGGCCGCTCGAGGCTCCGAGATCGACCGCCAGCACTTTTCTGGTCTTTCCTGACATGATGCCAAACCTCCTGTTTTCCGGCCGTGCAGCGCTTATTTCAGTTCGACGACCGTGACTCCGGTGTCGCCCTCTCCGTACTGTCCGGCTCTGAAGGACGATACCCTCGGGTCGGACGACAGCCGGCCCCTGATCGCGGCGCGCAGGGCGCCGGTGCCCTTGCCGTGGATCACCGTTACGCTGCGAAGGCCGGCGAACACGGCGCTGTCGAGGTATCGGTCGGTCTCGGTCCAGCCCTCGTCTGCGGTCATTCCGCGGATGTCGAGCTCGGGCGGGCATTTTTTTGACACCGCGGCTGCGGTGTATTCTTTAGCCGTGACCTTTTTACCGTCCGACGGGTCGGTGACCGTCACGACGTCCTCGGCGAGCTTGAGGTTGCTCAGCACGGTCTTGGTCCGGATCCCTCCCACAGAGACCCGGACGCCGCCGTTCCTGTCGGGATCCGACAGCAGCACGCCCTCTTTGCCTATGTTCATGAGCCACACGCGGTCTCCCTTGTGAAGCTCGCGCGGAAGCACGTAATCGGGATCTGCCTCGGCAAGGCCCGAATCGAACAGCCCTCCGTCGGCCTCGGCTCTTGCCCTGACGGCCTTTCTCGCGGCCTCGAGCTCGGCGCCGAAATTCTCCCTGTCCTTTGCCTTTTTCGCCTTTTCCAGCTCGGCGAATACGTATTCGCTCGATATCCTGGCGCCCTCTATCATCTCGGTGGCTTTTTTTCTCGCCCGCTCGAGCTCGCGCTCTGCGGCGGCGAGCTTCTCCGACGCGCGCCTTTCGGATTCCAGCTTTGCCCTTCTGCTCTCTTCAAGGAGCTCCTCGGCCTCGGATTTCGCCTTCTCGTAGGCCTCTCTGTCGGTCTCGAGGCGCTCGATGACGTCCTCGAAGCGGCGGTTCTCGTCCGAGATCTCGCCCGACGCCCGGTCGAGTATGCGTTTCGGCAGGCCGAGCCGCTCGGAGATCGCGAGAGCGCATGAGCGCCCCGGAGCGCCGATGATCAGGCGGTATGTCGGACGCAGCGAGTCGACGTCGAACTCGCACGATGCATTCTGAACGCCGGGCGTGCAGAGCGCGTACGACTTGAGCTCGGCATAGTGCGTCGTCGCGGCGCAGAGCGCGCCGGCCGACCTCACCTCGCCGATTATGGCGATCGCCAGCGCCGCCCCCTCTATCGGGTCGGTGCCGACTCCCAGCTCGTCGAAGAGCACGAGCGAATCGGGTGTCAGGTCGTTCACTATCGAAACTATGTTGACCATATGCGCGGAAAATGTCGAGAGCGAGTGCTCGATCGACTGGTCGTCTCCGAGGTCAACGAGTATCCGGTCGAAGACGCACATCCGCGATCCCTCCGCGACGGGTATGTGCAGGCCCGACTGAGCCATAGCCGCGAAAAGCCCGAGAGTCTTGAGCGAGACTGTCTTTCCGCCCGTGTTGGGTCCGGTGATGATGAGGGTGTCGGCCTCGCCTCCGAGTTTGATGTTGACGGGCACGACGGTCGCGGCAGGTATGAGCGGATGTCTCGCACCGTAAAACTCCAGCGTCCTCTCCTTCTTCAGGATGACGGGCGCCCTTCCTTCGTACGACGACGAGAATGAAGCGCAGGCGAATACCAGCGCGAGCTCGTCGGTGTTCTCGAGGTCGTAGCGCAGCTTTGCCGCTGCGTCCGCGACGCACGCAGAGAGCTGTCTCATGACGCTCTCCACCTCGTATCGCTCCTTCGCCTCGTAGGTGTGGAGCTCGTTGTTGGCCTCGACGACAGCCATCGGCTCGATGAAATATGTCGCGCCGGACGACGATGTGTCGTGGACCAGTCCCTTTATCTCGTTCTTGTACTCGACCTTCACCGGCACGACGTACCTGCCGTTGCGCATCGTCACGATGCTCTCCTGCAGGTATTTCGAATAGTCGCCTCCGGTGTATTTAGCCAGCAGCTCGCGGATCCTCACAGTTATGAGGCGTATCTTCCGCCTGATGTCGGCGAGGGCGGGAGAGGCGTCGTCGGCCACCCTGTCCTCCGAGATTATTGAGGAGAATATCCTGTCCTCGAGGGGACGGTCGGGCAGCAGTCGCGAGAATATGTCGTCGAGGACGGTCTCGTATCTGCGCTCGGTCTTTCCGTAGGCTGCGAGTCCCCTGACGGTTCGCAGCAGGTTCGCCGCGTCGAGCAGCTCGGAGGCCGAGAGCATCGCCCCCTTTTCGGCGCGGTCTATCGCCTCGGATATGTCCCGCACACCGCCGAAGGGCGGCATGCCCTTGTCTCGCAGGAGCATCGACGCGTCGGTGGTGCGCCGGAGCAGCGCCTCGACTCTGTCCGGATCGTCCTCCGGCATCAGCGCCAGCGCGGCGCGCTTCGAGCCCTCCGTGGCGGCGCGTTCGGCCAGCATCTGCTTTATTTTGTCGAATTCCAGCAGTTTTTCTGTTTTTTCGGTTATGATCATATCGGTGTCCGTCGGTCAGACGGCCTTCCTTTCGGGTCTTGATTGTCGGTCACTGCCGCAGCTCGTGATAACATTTGAGCGACGAGAAGCCGCGCTCGAGGTGCGACAGCAGGTATATCTCGGCGGCTCGCGAGAACTGCGCCGTGTCGGACGGGTCGCGCAGCTCGAACGCCAGCATCCGCTGCTCGGGGGCCGTCAGTGCGTATCTCACTGCGGCGAGAGCCGGGGCGGAAAGCGGGACCCGCAGGATCCTCGTGCCGAACGGGTCTACGTCTGACGCGTCTGCGGAGCCGTTTTTTCCCATGCAACGGTGGCAGATCAGCCGTCCGTTCATGACGTCGAGCACGGCGCCGTCGCCGCATTCGGCGCCGCACAGACCGCATCCCGAGACGTCGGGCTCGTATCCGCCGGCTGCGGCCGCGCGAAGCTCGAAGACGGCTTTTATCAGCAGGTCGGGCTTCAGCCCACGCGAGACGGCGTGCAGGGAGTTGAGAGTCAGCCGGAGGAGTTCTGTCGCTTCGGCCCCGGGCCCGGTGAGCTCATAGACGACGTCGCAGAAATACTGAGCGAGGTATGTCTTCACGATGTCCCGTCCGATCTCCCTGAAGGTCTCGCTCACCTGCGCCTCCTTCAGCCAGAAGAGCTCGCCTCCGCCCTTTTCGGCGGCGGTCTTTGCCCTGATCTCGTAATTACCGTATACGAACGGCGCGCAGGCGGGCATGTATCTGCTCTTGAGCGACCTCGCGCCCTTAGCCATCACGTTTATCCTTCCCCGCCCGGGAGTCAGCAGCGTGATCAGTCTGTCGCTGTCCCCCGAAGGGAGCGTCCTTATCACAAGGGCGTCGGTGTTGAAATCGTTCATTTGTTCTCCAGGCGGGCGGAACTACTCTTCGATGTTCTTTTTGTCGTATCCGAGGCGCCGCACCGCCGACTCGCTGTCGCGCCAGTTCTCCTTCACCCTGACCCAGAGGTCGATATAGACCGGACCGCCGGTCATCTTTTCGAGCTCCTCACGGGTGTATGTCCCGACCTTTTTTATGACTTCGCCGCCGCTGCCGATGATGATCCGCTTGTGCGATTCCTTCTCGCAGATGATCTCGGCCCTGATGTATGTTTTCCCGGTGCGGCCGTCGGTCCTGTACTCCTCGACCGACACCGCTATACCGTGCGGGACCTCGCGGTCGAGCAGACGGAGCAGTTTTTCGCGTATCAGCTCGGCGGCGTAGGTGCTCATCGGCTGGTCGGTGATCTCGTCCTCGGGATAGAACCATTCCGATTCGCGGAGAAAATGCGACAGCTCGTCTGTCACCTCATTCAGATACGCGCCGTTTTTCGCGCACACGGGCACCACGGCGTCGAAGGAGTGGAGCGCGGCGTAGGCGGCGATCGTCCCGGCCACCGTCTCCCTGCTTGCGGTGTCGGTCTTGTTGAGCACCAGCACCGACGGCGTACCGCTCTTCTTCAGATATTCGATGACGTCCTTCTCGGTGCCGGAGGGCGGACGCGTGACGTCGGCAACGAGCAGCACGACGTCCCCGCTCTGCATGCCGCTCTCAGCCGCTGCCTCCATATAGTCTCCCAGGCGGTTTCTGGCCTTGTGGAGTCCCGGAGTATCGAGAAAGACGTACTGGTCCTCCCCTCTGGTATATATTCCCCTGACACATCCCCGGGTCGTCTGGGGCTTGCCGGAGACGATCGAGACCTTGCGGCCCATTATGCGGTTGAGGAGCGTCGACTTGCCGACGTTCGGTCTTCCGACTATCGATACGAAAACTGTTCTCTTCATCCTGATGTGTTTTCCCGTTCTTTTTCCGCCGTTTCATGCCGGGCGGTTACTCATTATTATCCAACTTTATATTTTATCATATACGGGCGTCTTTGTCAACCGATGTGACCGCTTTTCAGAACAGGGTCACGATATTATTGCAGCGGCTGTGTGCAGCGCGCACCGAAAAAACGCGGGCGGAAGCTTTACGCTCCCGCCCGAAAACAGGTGGAGATGGGGAGATCAGTCGCATCGCTCGCGATTCGCATTTTTTCGCTGCCCTCGTCTGCGAATGTGAACCCATGCCCCTGGGTTGTTTTAAGGATTCAATTCAGTGATACTATTCGAGCGGAATGGGTTCCTTCAGCCGATCCTCGCGCGGAGCTTTTCGGCCGCTTCGGCTGCCGACGCCTCCGTCGCGTTCGCTACGTTGTTTATCAGGGTGTTTTTGTTGTATCCGTAAAGCGCTCCCACCGTCAGGCAGTTTTTGCAGACGACAGCGCCCTCGTCCGAGGACAGATTGAAAACTCCGAATATCCCTCCGGCCCGGACGCCGGCGGGGGCGGATCCGACTATCTTTCTGTATGTATTGACGCAGCCGTCGACGGTAAAGTTCTTTTCGGAACAGTATCCGACTATCCCTCCGCCGTAGGCGAGTTTCGTACCCGACGACACACGAGCCTCGACGCCCCCGGTGTTGAGGCATTCGGAGACTGTCATGTCGATCGTATCGCCGGACGAGTATCCGAGTCCGGCGATACCTCCCGAATAGGCGGTGCCGGCAGCTGACGCCGATTTCACCGCTCCCCGGTTCTCGCAAAGCCTGACCGTCGACCGGGAGATCTCCGAATAGGCCGCGATACCTGCGATCCCTCCCGCGTAGACCGTTCCTTCGCTGCTCCCGGTCACGTTGCCGGAATTAATGCACCTGTCGATCTCCGCTGCCGAGACCTGCCCGCAGATCCCGCCGCACCTGGATGCCCTGACGGTCGACAGATTGACGTCGCCCCTGTTTTCGCACCCGAGGAAGGAGACGTTCGAAGCGAATCCGGCTATACCGCCGACCCTGGGCTCGGACATGTCGGAAGCTTCCCGGGAGGCGAGGGTGATCTTCACGTCGCAGATCACCGATTCGACGACAGTTTTTCCGACGGATGAGACGGCAGACCCGATATTCCCCGCAAGTCCGCCGGCTCTGGCGGGCAGATCTGTACCGTACAGGCTTATCTCTCCGCTGACGGTCAGGTTCCTGACGCCGCATGAGATGCCGGGAAGCGCCGTTATCGAGCCGAAAAGACCGCAGAGATCGTATTTTTCCTCGATCGAAAGCCCGCTGACGGTATGACCCTTTCCGTCGTATATACCCGAGAACGGATATCCGGCGCCGCCTATCGGTTTCCATCCGGCGCCCGACAGATCGATATCCGCGGTCTGCTCGAACCGCTTTCCTCCGCAGGTGCTGACCGAACGGATCTCGTCGCGGAGATAACGCAGAGCGGCGGCGGCCCCGATCAGATAAGGATCCTTCGCCGTGCCCGAACCGCTGAATACCTCTGAATAAACGCTGCCGGCCTTTTCCTCCGGATTTATATCCTTCGAAGCCGTCGTGTACCCGGGAGCGGCTATCGCTTTATCAGCGGAGGTTTTGGTCTTTCCTATAAAGGCGTCGATGAATATCGGGCAGTGATCGGATGAATCTATCGCCTCGCCGTCGATCACGGTGGTGTAGTATTTGATCTCCGCGTCGGGAGTGCATACGATATGGTCTATGCAGACTGAACCGTCGGAGGAGCCGGACAGCATCTTACCGACTGTGTGGGTGCTCTTCCCCCCTCTTTCCGCCAGACCGGAAGACAGTGCTGTCAGTTTCGAGTCCTTCATCCCGGTGGCCGCAAGGAAGCCGGTGAATTCAGCCGTGGTCTCGCTTCTGTTGTAGTCTCCGCACGCGAATACCGGCAGCCCGTATTTCGAGATGAGGCCCGACGTCAGAACGCCGTTCTCCTTCGCCTGGAGCACTCTTTCGTCCGCATGAGAGTTTATATCCCAGTGTGTGGAGGTCACGATGTACTCCTGTCCGTCGGATTTCCGGCGCAGACGTGCCCAGGTCAGATTGCGCAGCTGACTGTTGGTCGCTGCGGCATATACCGTCGTCCCGTAACCGAGCAGTTCAGCTGTTGAAGTGTTGTAAATGACAGTGGAATAACTCGGCCCGGCGCCGGGGATGTCGTCGGGAATGAAAGCGTAACTGCCTCCGAAGAGCGAATCGAGCGACTCGTGCCACGCCTCGCTGACCTCCTCAAGCCCGGCTGCGTCGGGACGGTATGCCGAAATCACCGACGCCACCTTCCGGGCTCTCTCGGTCAGCGGCAGGCGGTCGTTGTAATTCTCGTGTAGGATATTGAAGGACATGACCCGGATATCCGAACCCGGCGTGCGGCTTGTCCTGCTCCCGGGATCGTCCGACAAAAGCTCGCCGCCGGCCGTTCCAGACAGCGAAAAACCCGCGGGCAGGTCGGCGAAACCGGTCCCCAGCTCTTTTATTTCGGCGGCAAGACGTCGCGCCGCGTATTCGATAAGCAGAGGCGTCTCACCTGTGACCGTCATCCTGCCGCCGTCGGTCGAAACGCCGTACCCTCCGTCATCTGAATACAGACCCGCCGAATCCTTTTCCCTGACGGATATCTCGTCAGGGCCGGTAAAAGCGGGATCGGGGATAAGCCGCAGCGATACTCCGCAGTATTTAAAAAGAGCCTCCCCGATGATATGGGCGGCTCCGACAGAGCAGGGGGAGTCCCCGTCGAAAACTATCTTATACGAGGAGATCGGCGCGTTTCCGAGAAAAACGGATGACGGATCGGGCGACACCGGAGTCGCTCCCTCAGTTCCGGACGCCGGGACTTCGGTCCCGTCATACCCGGTGGCCGGCACAGGCCCGCCACCCCCGTTTTCACATCCGAGCAGCGAGAACGCGCAGACGAGCGCGAGGACGAGCGAAACGGCTCGTCCCGCAGTCGTTTTTATCGCATTTTTCATCTTTATCACCATCAGATCGGATTGATCAGCTTACCGGAGAAGAAATTCAAAATCCTTTGGCTGTTATTATAACAAATGCGGGACGGATTGTCAAGCGCGTGTCCCGGGAATGACTCCGGTTTTCGGGGTCAAAGACCGCCTGTAAGCTTTTTTCGGCACCTCACAGCTCAGTCAAGCGGTATATACAGCGAGTATCCGTTGCCGCGGACGCCGTCAGTGACAGGGACGAAATAACACCTGGCGTAGAGCCTCCCGAGTTCCTTAATCACATGTTTCTGTTCGATCACATATTCCGCCCCCGGGTCTTTCATGCTGTTTTTTATGATCCCCATGATCTTTTCGTCGCTGAAATCCGGCGGAAGCTCGTCGGGTTCGACGCGCAGGGAGAGAGCCGTGACACCGAAACCGATGATATCACCCTTTCCGCCCACATACACGTGGCCCGATCCGCCGAGCTGCCATCCGTCGACAGTCTCACGGTCAAAAGAAACGCGATAGACCTGACCCCAGCCCTTGATACCGCGTTCGTCAGGGAAATAATCAAGTATCGGTTCGCCAGCGGCGAGCCGCTTCCCCTTTTCGCCCAGAACTTCCTCTATCACTTTTTTCGCTCTTGAGGCGGCTTCTTCGGGGGTGATTATGTCGTCGTTCATTCCGGCGGCCATCTCAGGAAACATCTTGATATTCCTGTAATATTCTTCGACCGCCCCTGTCTTCGCCGAGATCCTGAAGGCCCCGGGGTATGCCGTGCGGCTGTAACGGTCGATATTATCTACATAATACTGGTCGTAATAACTGTTGTATGTGTAGCTTGTGACTTCGATCTTCTCGCCGATGAGATCGACCGTCATTTTCTTCCCTTCCGGCAGCGATTCTTCATTTCTCTTTGCCTCTCCGGTCCGGCGGCGAAGCTTGCCGCTGAATTTCGAGATATCAGACCATCCCGAAAGATCGATCGGATAATCCCCCAGGACTTCCGGCTTTACGTAATACAGACTGTATCTGTCGCCGCGGATGAGAGCCGGGATAAGAAGGGCTGCTGCGATGACGGCGGCCGCTGCGGCTGCGGCGACGGCGATCCGCCTGAGTGTCCTTCGCCGGGGTTTCCGGTATCTGTCCGCCGCCTCGACGAGACCTCCTTCGATCTCGCCTACTGCGAGAGCTATGTCAAGTCCGGTCAGATTCATATCTCCACACCTTCCTTTCTCAGATAATCCCTGAGTCTGTCCCTTGTCCGCTTGAGCGAAACGGTGACCTTGCTTTTTGTGAAGCCGTATCTGGCGCTGATCTCGGACACCGGGTCAAAATACCAGTATCTGCGGATGAAGATATTCCTGTCATCCTCTCTCTGCGCCCTGAGGAAGGCAGACAGCAGTTCCGACAGCCCTGCGCCGCCGTCCGCGTCAGAGTCTTTGCAGGATATCTCCCCGAGCTCCTCAAGGGCGACGATCGCCTCGGGCGGCACCCGTTTTTTTGCCGTCCGCTCCCTGAGCCTGCTTATCGCCAGCCTTCTTGCGATCTTTCCCAGATATGTCCGGAGGTTCCCGGGGCTGCCGGGAGGGATACTGTTCCAGGCGGCAAGGAGGGCGTCGTTCAGACACTCCTCAGCGTCACAGGGATCTCCCAGAATATTGCCGGCGACAGATAGACAGTATCCGCCGTATTTGCTTTTGGCCTCGCTTATGGCCCTTTCGTCTCTGTCGTTGAACAGGCCGACGATCTCGCTGTCCTGCATGCGTCTGCTCCTTTCATGGAAGATACGCCTTCACTTATATACTCGCAAAAACCGGGCGGCTGATTACACCCGGACTGTTTTTTCAGATCCCGACAAAAGCCCGCCGCGCGGTCGGCGCGGCGGGAGGCGGTCATCAATGATTTTTCAAGCCGTGTCATGCCCGGCAGTCCGTTCTCCGCCCGATACCGAGCCGATGAAAGCGCGCAGTCTCTCCGACGGGCAGCCGGGGCCGAAGGCGGCCGACGAAGGTCCGTCGAACTCGACTTCTCCCCCGTCCATGAAGAGTATGCGGTCCGCTGCCTCAGCCGCGAAGGACATCTCGTGAGTCACGACGATCATCGTCATCCTGTCGGCCGCGAGAGAGCGCATCACCTTCAGGACCTCGGCGGTAAGTTCGGGATCGAGGGCCGAGGTGGGCTCGTCGAAGCAGAGAATGTCTGGCGACAGCGCCAGAGCTCTGGCTATCGCGACGCGCTGCTGCTGACCGCCCGAGAGTTCGCAGGGGTAGGCGCCGCCCCGGTCGGACAGGCCGACCTTGCGCAGAAGACTCTCCGCCTTTTCGTCGAGTTCCGAGAGGAACGCGGCACGTTTCGCCCTGTCCTTCATCTCCGGGTCCTCGCGCATGCGGAGCTTCGGCGCGAGACAGAGGTTCTCCTTTACCGTGTACTGAGGAAACAGGTTGAAGTTCTGGAAGACGAGGCCGAAATGCAGCCTTCGCTCGCGCAGTTCGTCCTCCTTCAGCTTCTTCGCGTCCCCGGCGTCGAAGAGGAGCTTCCCGTCAAGGTACATCCGCCCTCTGTCTGGCGTCACGAGAAAATTGAGACACCGGAGGAGGGTGGTCTTCCCCGATCCGGAAGAGCCGATCACGGCGAGCGTCTCGCCCTTCCCGACCGTCAGATCTATTCCCTTCAGGACCTCCGTCTTCCCAAACGATTTGTGAAAGTCCCTGATCTCAAGCAAAGCCATTCCCGCACCTCACCCCGAGAAGTATGAGAGCTTTTTCTCGAGCCTTCCGAGCAGCAGCGTGAGCAGCCCGACGAAGGCCAGATAGAAGGCTCCGGTGTAGAAAAGCGGCCAGATCAGCGCTTTTGTCGCCGCCAGGTCCTTCGCCTGCTTGATTATCTCGGCGACCATGATGCAGTTTGCGAGAGCGGTGTCCTTTATGAGAGTTATGATCTCGTTGGACATGGGAGGCACGATCCGTTTCACAACCTGCAGCAGGATCACCCGGAAGAATATCTGACTCTTCGTCATGCCCAGGACCTGCCCCGCCTCGTACTGACCGCGGCTTATGCTCTCGATGCCTCCGCGGTAGATCTCCGAGAAGTAGCACGCGTAGTTCACGGCAAACGCTATAAGCACCGCAATGATCCTTCCGGCGTCCTCGATCCCGTGGTTGAGCAGGAAATATCTGTCGAGATCTCCGAAAAGCTGGTAATGGAACACGAGCCCGGGGACGTAGTAGATGATGAAGATCTGAAGCATGAGAGGCACGCCCCTGACGATCCAGACGAACACCTTCGATACTGCCGCCAGCGGCTTTATCCGGCTCATCGAGCAGAACGCGATCGGAAGTCCGAGCGGTATCGCGGCGGCGAGAGTCACTGCGAAGATCAGCAGCGATATGCGGAAGCCGCGCAGCAGGAAAGCGGTGATCTCAAGAAAAGACATGCTTTACTTTTTCTGGTCGGTAAAGTCTGTGACGACAGAGTTGCGCACTCCGTATTTCTCGCCGAGCGACGCGAGCGTCCCGTCGGCGGCGAGCTTCTCGAACTGCTCATTGACGGCAGAAGTCAGTTCGCTTCCCTTCGCGAATCCGACCGCATAGTATTCGACGTCGCCAGACAGCGCCTCGACGACCGCCAGGTTCGCGTAGTCGCCCTTGCCGCAGTAGCTCTTCGCGAGCTGCGCGTCGAGCACGGCGAAGTCCGCCGTCCCGGCGTTGACCTCGAGCAGCGCGTCTGTCTGCTTCGTCACGCCCTTGACGGTCGCGCCTTCGAAATTCTTCGCGTAGGTCTCGCCGGCGGATCCGGATTCGGCCTCGCCGATCTTGCCCTTCAGATCATCGGCCGTCGCTATGCCGCTGTCCTTCTTTGCCACGACGACCTGTCTGTTCTCCATATAGTTGTAGGAGAAATCGACCTTCTCGGAACGCGCGATACCGTCGTCGTCGGAGGCGTTGGCGGTAAATCCGTTCCAGATGCAGTCGATGTTGCCCGAGGCGAGGTCGGTGTACTTGGCATCCCAGCTTATCTCCTTGAACACGACGGTGTACCCGAGCGCCTCAAAGACTTTTTTAGCGAGTTCGGTGTCGAATCCGACGAGCTCGCCCCCGTCGTCGGTGTAGTTCATCGGCTCGTATATCGTATAGCCGACGGTGACCGTCTTTCCGCCGCCCGAGCACCCGGCCGCGAGCAGCGCGACTCCGGTCATGAGGATCGCGAGCATGAGCGAAATTGTTCTCTTTGCGTTTTTCATCGTTTTCTTTTTTCTCCTTCTTCTTCTTTCTTCTCTTTAATTCCGTTATTCAGTTGTCCCGGAAAAGCGCGGAAGGATGTCACATCACATCCGGCCCGCCCCGAAGCGGTCGCGGCGAAATACGCTTTATCGTGGTAAAGTGATAATATGATATCACAATTTACCTGATTTGTCAAGCCTCCCCCGCCCTATGCAAACATTTTATTGACATTCGGGGCTCAATATAGTAAAATATATCCGAAATAATATTACTTTCCGGGAGATAGGAAAATGAAAAAGATCCTTTCACTCATTCTTGCCGCGCTGATGCTCGCGGCAGTGTTCTGCGCTTCTTCCTGCGCCGGCGAAAGCGGGACCGAAGGCCCCGGCTCCTCCGCCGCGGCCGACAGCGGGACCGTCGCCGAGACCGCCGCGGAAACCGCGCTGAAGCCCGACCTGCCCGACGTCAAATTCGGCGGCAGTTTCGTCATAGCTTCGGGATACGTGACCGACAGCAAGTACACGAGCACCGCGATCACCGCCGACACCGTGAACGGCGACGTCATCAACGACGCCATATACGAGCGGACGGTGACCGTCGAGTCGCTCTTCGACATCAAGATCGAAGTCCTCGACGTCAACAACACCAAGATCAACAACTCGGTCAAGACCGGCACACGCGAGTACGACATCGGCACCGCGACGACCTCCGAGATCATGAGCATACTCACCGCAGGCTCGGCGATCAACCTCAACGAAGTCGAGTCGATCGACCTCGACAAGCCCTGGTGGGATCAGAACGCCAAGAGCAAGTTCGCCGTCGCCGACAAACTCTACTACACTCTCAGCGACTTCTTCATCACCGGCATCGACAACTGCAGATGCACCTACTTCAACAAGGACCTCGCCTCCTCGCTCAACCTCGGCAGCCTCTACGAACTTGTCGATAAAAACGAGTGGACGATAGACAGGATGAAAGAGATGTCGGTCGTAGCCGTGGACGACAAAAACGGCGACCAGAAGATAGACACGAACGACCAGCTCGGTATCGTCAACAACGCCACGACCTTCTACGAGGTCATGCTGACCGGCTGCAACGCCGAAGTCATGAAGCAGGGCGAGGGGAACATTCCCTACTGGACCGGCGCCGAGGAGCAGGAATTCTTCGTCGGCATCTACACGAAGCTGCTCGACCTCTTCTCCAAGGACGGCGGATACCTCATCACCTCCACCGACGACGGCCGCCGCATGTTCAAGAACGGCAACTCCCTGTTTACCTGCGACACGATGTTCCTCTGCTCCGACATGCGCCAGAATTCGGACATCAACTTCGGCATCATGCCGGTACCGAAATACAGCGCGGACCAGGAGAAGTACTATCACGTCAGCCCGAACCCCGACGTCTTCTTCATCATCCCCGGAACGACCGACGAGACCGAACGCTGCGGCGTCATGCTTGAGGCGCTCTCATACTATTCCAGCGCCTACTATTCCGACAGCGCCCTCATGCCCAGCTACTTCGATCTTGCCCTGACGACCAAGTCCGCGCCCGACGTCGATTCGTCGAACAACCTTCAGATCGTCCACGACAACATCTCGTACATCATCAAGCTTGCCGGCACGGTCTATTCCGGCGCCGTCTTCTCTCAGTTCGAAAACGGCAACTACAATATCACCAGCACGCTCAACACGATGAACAAGAGCAACTCGAAGACGCTCCGCGACGTTCTCGCGTCGCTCGGAGTCGAAGCCGACTGACCGCCGCGCCGCCCGCAAAAAACCTGTAAAGATTAGACTTGTTAAGTGAAAATGACAAAAGAAGAGATCAAAGAAAAAGTAATTGAGATCCTCGGGGACATAAACCCCGACATCGACTACAGCGCCGAAACGTCGCTGATCGACGGAGGCCTGCTCGACTCGTTCGACATAGTATCGCTCGTCGGCGAGCTCAACGACGCCTTCGACATCAGCATCACCGTCGTCGATCTCGTCCCCGAGAACTTCAACTCGGCCGACGCGATGGCGGAGCTCGTCGGAAGGCTCGCCGGCTGAACCCGGCTCCGCGGGTAGGTTTTTCCGCCGGAGGCCGCACGGTGATACAGATACCGAATAAAACGAAAGGCATCGCGTAAATGTCGCTCATCTCGCTAACGTTCGCAATATTTTTCGCCGCCGTACTGCTGCTCTACTACCTGCTGCCGCGCGTGACGCAGCCATACCTGCTGCTCGCCGCCAGCCTGGTGTTCTACCTGTGGTCGGGGCCGAAATACATAGCCTATATCGCCGTCTCCGCCTCCGTGACGTACGCCGCCGCCCTGCTCGCGGGAAGGACTTCATCCCGGTTCGCCGCCGTTTCGGCCGAACTGAAGAGCAGCCTGCCTCCCGAAGAGTACAAAAAAAAGGCGGCGGCCGCCGCGCGGAAAGGCAGACTCATCATCGGACTTGCGCTTGCCGTCGATCTCGCGATACTCGTCGTCATAAAGTATCTCGACTTCATTCTCGGCAACATCCTCCCGCTGTTCGGGGGCGCCGCCGCGAGATTTGCCGGTCTGCGGCTCGTGATGCCGCTCGGACTCTCGTATTTCACCTTCGGGGCCGTCGGATATCTTATCGACGTCAGCCGGGGCAAATACCCCGCCGAGAGGAATTTCGCGAAGTTCGCTCTCTATATGACGTATTTTCCGCACATCATACAGGGCCCGATCCCCCGCTTCGACAAGCTCGCCCCGCAGTTTTCGGTCCCCCACGCCTTCGATATCGACAGGATACTCGACGGCTTCCGGCTGATCCTCTGGGGCTGCTTCAAGATCCTTATGCTCTCAGCCTCGCTGGCTCCGGCCGTCAGTGCGATGGCCGACAACCACGCGTCGATGGGCGGCCTTGAGATCTGGCTGCGCATGACGGCCTGGGGCCTTCAGCTTTACGCCGACTTCTCGGGAGGCATCGACATCGTCACCGGTGTCTCGGAGTGCTTCGGCATAGGGCTCGAGGAAAACTTCAGGCGCCCGTATTTCGCCACCGACCTCACCGACTACTGGAACAGGTGGCATATCTCGCTGTCGGGCTGGCTCAAGGATTACGTGTTCTATCCGATGGCGCTCTCGAAGCGCTTCGCCAGATTTTCCAAGTACCTCAAGAAAAAGCACGGCAAATTCATAGCCAAGACCGTGCCGGTCGGCCTGCTCTCGATCCTGCTCTTCACGCTGGTCGGCCTGTGGCACGGCGCGAACTGGGGAGAGATCCTCTTCGGAGTCTTCAACGGCGTCATCATCATGACTTCGACACTGCTCGAGCCGCTCTTCCAGAAGATCAGAAAGCCGCTGAAAATGGACAGTCTGCTCATCTGGAGGATATTCCGCTCGCTCCGCACCTTCATCGTGATCACGCTCACGAGAGTCATCTCGAGGGCTCCCGGCATCCCCGCGGCAATGTCGTTTTACCGCAAGATGTTCACCTCTCCCGGAATCGGCGGATTCATATCGGAATTCTCCGAAGGCGGAAGGTTCGCCGGCTTTGACATACTGTCATATCTTCCGGTGTTCATCGGAGCCGCGGCGCTATTTGCCGTCAGCCTGACCGAGGAAATCACTCCGTCCCACAGCGTCCGGAAGCTCCTCTCGGAGCGGCCTGTGCTGCGTGTGGCGCTTGAAGTGCTCTGCGTCGCGGTGATAGTAGTGTTCGGCACGTACGGGCTCGGGTACGACGCGTCGGGCTTCATTTACGCCGGGAACTGAAACGGGGGAAAACTGAGTTATCATGGTACCGGAATCAGATATCACCTGCAGAAACATATTCATCGAATCGATGTTCAAAGCCGCCGAAACGACGCCCCGCAAAGCGGCTTTTTCCGAATTCGGAGGAGTATCGCACAGCTGGAGCGAATTCGCGGAAAGAGTCTCCAGCATAACGCGGACGATCGCGCACGCCGACCCTGACGGCGGGGCCTCCGACAGGCCACTCGCCATTCTGACCGACCGCGGGGTGCTCTCGGCGGAAGCGATATTCGGAGCTATGGCCGCCGGCCGCTGGTACACCGCCGTCGATTCCGGACTGCCGCCCGAGCGCATCGCGGCAATGGTGGGTATATGCTCCCCGTCGGCCGTCGTCTGCGCGTCGGAGCAGCTCTCCTCATCCGGCTTTTCGCAGCTGCGCGATATTATCGGCGCGGCATGCCCCGGAACGGTCTTCATCGACCTTGCAGCTGAAAAAGCGGCCGGTGCCGTTACCGGCACAAGAGATTATATACACCGGCCCGATACCGCTCCGATGTTCGGCATATTCACATCGGGATCGACCGGCGTGCCGAAGCTAGTGGTCAAATCGGGACGCGCCATGGGATCGTTCATCACCGAATACTGCCGCACTTTCGGCTTTACGTCAGACGAAGTGTTCGGCAACCAGATCCCGTTTTATTTCGACGCCTCAACGAAGGACCTCTTCGCGACCGCTTTTCTCGGGGCGTCGTGCGTGATCATACCGCAGTCGGTGTTCTCCTTCCCCGTAAATCTCGTGAAGGTGCTGAACGACTGCCGCGTGACCACCATCGTATGGGTTCCGTCGGCGCTCTCCTCTGCCGCCCGGTTCAACGTCTTTTCGGTGTCGCGGCCCGAATATCTGAACAACGTACTGTTCGTCGGCGAAAAGATGCCGGTCAAATACCTGAACGTCTGGAGGAACGCGCTGCCCGGGACGAGATTCGTTAACCTCTACGGTTCGACCGAAGTGGCCGGAAACTCGTGTTACTTCACTGTCTCGCGCGATTTCGAAGACGGCGACATTCTTCCGGTCGGCATGCCGTTCGACGGAACGCGGATAGTGCTGATCGACCCTGAGACCGGGCTTCCGTCGGACGAGGGCGAGATATGCGTGTCTGGTCCGGGGCTTGCCGACGGATACTACGGTGAGCCCGAAAAGACGGCCGCCGCGTTCCGCGAGCTCGATATCCCGTCGTGCGGAATTCGCGGCAGGTTCTATTTCAGCGGCGACTTCGGCCGTTACAACGGGCGGGGAGAGCTGGTATGCGTTTCGAGGCGCGACAGCCAGATCAAGCACATGGGACACCGCATCGAGCTCGGCGACATCGAATCGGCAGCGCTGTCGTCGCCGGCCGTCTCGGAGGCCGTGTGCGTATACAACCAGGACGAGGAAAAGATATACCTTTTCTTCTCTCCCGCCGCCGGGACCGATTCTTCTGCGGCGCCGAAGGAACTGCGCCGCGAGCTTCTGTCGAAGCTCCCGAAATACATGATCCCGCATAAGATCACGCTCATGTCCGAACTCCCGCACAACCGGAACGGAAAGGCCGACAGAGCCGCGCTGAAGCTTGCGGCAAAGTCCGGCAGATGACCGGCACTGCGCACAGGCAGGCCTGATCATGCCCGGGCAGCGGCATGAGGCGGTAAAAGTCCGCGCCTGAAGATGCCCGCGAATGCCCCTTCAGACTAAGCGTAAAGACATCAAACGCACCTTTGCAACGGAGGCCCCCGATCCACGCCGATGAAAGAAACACTGTTTTTCGCGGGCGAGAAATACCCGCTTATAAAAAAAGACCCGCAGCTGATAAAGCTGAAGATGACGCCCGGCGGCCACCCCGTGTGGATGTGGCGCGACGACCCCGGCGACTTCGCCTTCGGCGGAAACAAGGTGCGCTTCTACGAATACCTGATCCCTAAGATCCTCCGCGAGGCACCCGACGTCCTGCTCACGACCGGCAGTCTCTACTCGAACCACATACGCGTGACGGCCGAGGTGGGGAAACTGCTCGGCATAGGCGTCGTGCTGCTCATAACGGGCGACGCGCCGGAGGGCGGGACGGCCGCCTACCCAAACGTCGCGGCTGCGGAGCGCCTCGGAGCGGATATCCGTTATATCGGCGGGTTCGCCGCCCTGCTCAAGGCAAACGGGATAGCCGATGAGATGAGGAGGGAGACGCTGCCGTCGGGACGGGAGAAAAAGGTGTTTTTCGTTCCGAACGCCGGCCACGCTCCCACGGCCGTCAGAGCATATGCCGAAGTCCTCGCCGGTGCTCTCATGAGGCTCGACGGCTTCGGTGTGCGCCCCGAACGTGTCTTCCTGCCTACAGCGAGCGGAACGACGCTGGCGGGCCTGCTGTGCGGCTCAGGCGTGCTGTCGTCGATGGGGGTACAGGTACCCTCTGTCACCGGCTTCGCCGTCGGGAACAGCCCCGCAGGGGCCGTGACGGCCGTGAAGAAGCTGATCAGTCGCGCCTCCGGCTTCATCGACGGCCTGCAAGACTCTCCCGCTCCCGAAGTGCTGACATACGGAGACTGCGAATACGGGAGGCTGTCCGATGAACTGTCGAAGTTCAGGCGGCGCGTAGGCGATGACGAGGGGATCCTCCTCGACCCCACATACAACACCGTGGCGTTCGCCGGAACGATCGACGCCCTCGAGCACGATCCCGGAGAGTCGCCCGTGCTCTACATCAACACCGGAGGATACACCGGCACACCGGACAGTGCTGTCCGTGACGACGGCTGATCACGCAGTGCTAAAAGCGTCCGCCACTCCGGGGCGGACGCTTTTTTTATTTCCTGACTGTCGTCCTGTGTACTCTGTCCTGTGTCCTCTGTCCTCTGTCCGCTGTCCTCTGTCCGCTGTCCGCTGTCCTCTGTCCTCTGTCCTCTGTCCTCTGCCCTATGTTCTCTGTCATCCGTCTTTCTTTTCTTCCCCGTCCGATCCGGATCCGAGAAGGAATCCGCCGTATCTCTTGAAATAGATCACGGCCGACAGAAGCGTGAATATCACCGTCAGCGCCGAAAAAAGCTGTGTGAGCGGCCTGTATCCGGCAATGAAAGCCGCGAAGCCGCCCTCCGGCATCAGCCGGCAGATCAGCGGCTCGCCCAGCACGGCGCAGATGCAGATCATCTGGCAGACCGTCTTTATCTTTCCGGTCCAGCCGGCGGCGATGACCTTGCGGCTTCCCGACGATACCGCAACAAGGCGCAGCGACGTGACAGCGAGTTCCCTGAAGATGACGGTGAATACCACCCAGAAGAACCACGGACGTATCGCATCGTATCTGTATACGGCCGCCAGCATGACGCCTATCACGAGAAACTTGTCGGCGAGCGGATCGAGGAACTTGCCGAGGTCGGTGATGAGACCGTATTTTCTAGCGATGTGCCCGTCGAGGGCGTCGGTGACCGACGCCGCGATGAACAGGACGAGCGCGATGAGCGCCGACAGCCACCCGGGCATGACGCTCTCCGGCATGACTGCGGCCGCGACGCAGAAGGGCACAGTGACGAGGCGCAGCACCGTCAGTCTGTTCGGAAGATTGAGCTTTGCTCTTTTCCTTTCCGGGCTTCCCTTTTCCATCAGCGCCACTCCTTTTCGGGGGCGCCCATGCCGGCGGCTCCCGAATATTCGCCGTAAAGGTCGTAGTCGACGGTGTCTGTGATCTTCACCTCGACGAACTCGCCCGGCTTTATCTTCACAGGCGAACCGAAGAAGACTTTGGTGTCGACGTCGGGGGCGTCAGCCGCGCCCCTTCCGTAGTACTTCTCCGATACGTAGTCGTAATCCTCGGTGAGCACGGTCAGCGTCTTTCCCGCGGCCTCCGCGTTTTTTTCGGCTATGATCCGCTGCTGGTCGAGCATCAGCGCGTCCGCCCTGTCTTGCCTTAGCTGTTCGTCGATCTGGCCGTCGCACCCGGCGGCGGGAGTGCCCTCCTCGCGCGAATACGGGAAGACTCCGATCCGGTCGAACCTGGTCTCGCGGACGAACCGGCGCAGTTCGTCGAAGTCGCCGTCGGTCTCGCCGGGGAATCCGGTTATGAAGGTCGTCCTCAGGGTGATCCCGGGGACTTCGCGCCTGAGGGTCGCGATCTTTTCCCTTATCAGTTTCGAATCGCCGCGGCGGTTCATCGCGCGCAGGATGCGGTCGCTGATATGCTGCAGCGGCATGTCGATGTATTTCACGACATGCGGCAGGTCGCGGATCGCGGCGACGAGGTCGTCGGTGATCCTGTCGGGATAGCAGTACAGCAGTCTGAAATAGGTCTTCGGCGCCGCGGCAGTCAGTTCACGCAGCAGCTTCGGAAGCGAATAACCGCCGTAGAGGTCGATGCCGTAGCGCGTTATATCCTGGGCGATGACGTTTATCTCCCGGATCCCCATCTTCTCAAGCCCCGCGGCCTCCGCGGTCAGGTCTTCGATCGGACGGGAACGGTATTTCCCTCTGATCGAGGGTATCGTGCAGTAGGTGCAGCGGTTGTCGCAGCCTTCGGCGATCTTGAGATAGGTCGAAAAACTGCCGCTCACCACACGGTCTCCTCCGAGAGCCACCGTGTTTATGTCGCAATAGGAGGAATATCTATCGCCGTCCGCCGCAGCAGGCCTTTTGTGCTTCGCGCCCTTCTTCCCGTTCCGGCGCCTCTCTTCTATCCTTCTCCTTACCGAATCGACGGCCTCGACGATCCTGTGCACCGAGCCGGTGCCTATGACGGCGTCGACTTCGGGGAATTCCGAAAGCACCTCGTCCTTATACCGCTCGACGAGGCAACCCGCGACGACTATCCCCCCGAGATTCGCGTGCTCCTTGAGCCATGCGATGTCGAGGATGTTGTCGATCGACTCCTTTTTCGCCGATTCGATAAAGGCGCAGGTGTTGATCACGACGATGTCGGCCTCGGTCTCCTCCGGGGTTATCTCGTAGCCCGCCTCGTACAGCTCGTGCAACATCACCTCGGTGTCGAGGAGGTTCTTCGAGCATCCGAGCGTTACAAAACCTATCTTCATTCCATAAACTCCGTTGATCGATCTTTGAGGGCGCGGATCAGAGGTTCACGAATCCGATCTTCCTTCTGACCTTCGAGAGCATCCTGCCGGCGTAGTATGAGGCCTCTTCGGCGCCCTTCTTCATCACTTCCTCGAGGTACGCCCTGTCGGCGAGAAGGCGCTTGTACTCGGTCTGGACCGGCGCCAGTCTGTCGGCGCACGCCTCTCCGACGGCCGTCTTGAACTCGGCGTATCCGAGCCCGTCGAATTCGCGCTCGACGGAGGCGACGCCCTTCCCGGTGAAGCAGGAATAGATGTCGATCAGATTGCTCACTCCCGGCTTGTCTGGCGAGTATCTGACTTCGTTCCCGGAATCGGTGACCGCTCTCCTGAACTTGCGGATCACGGTGTCCCGATCGTCGAGGATGCGCACGACCGCGGTTTCGTTGGTGGCGGACTTGCTCATCTTGTTTTCGGGCTCCGCGAGCGACAGGATGCGCGCTCCCGACGTCGCGATGACAGGCTCGGGAACAACGAAAGTGTCGGGGAACTGCTGATTGAACCGCTGCGCGATGTTGCGCGTCAGTTCGACGTGCTGCTTCTGGTCGCTTCCGACCGGAACGGCGCTCGCCCTGTACAGCAGTATGTCTGCCGCCATCAGCACGGGATATGTGAAGAGTCCGGCGTTGATATTGTCGGAATGTCTCGCGCTCTTGTCCTTGAACTGCGTCATCCTCGAGAGTTCACCGAACATCGTGTAGCAGCTGAGGATCCAGGCTAGCTCGGCGTGAGCCGGAACGTGCGACTGGACGAAGAGCGTGTTCTTTTCGACGTCGAGACCGCAGGCGATATAGAGCGCTAGCGTCTCGTATGTCCTGCGGCGCAGATCGGCGGGCACCTGTCTGACGGTGATCGCGTGTTCGTCGACGACGCAGTAAAAGCATTTGTATTTCTCGGAAAACTCGGCGAATCTGCCGATCGCACCGAGGTAGTTTCCTATCGTGAGGTTTCCGCTCGGCTGTACTCCCGAGAATAAAACCGGTCTTGGATCGATCATTGTGTCTTCTCCTTGCCGCGCGGCGGCCGGCTTTCCGCCCTGCCCTGCCCTGCCTTCTCCCGCGCGATATCATGTTTTCCCGAATGTTCGTTTGCGGGTCTGTTAAGCTTTTTTCGCCTCCGCGAGCATCTCGCGGGCGAGTTCGCCGAGTATGCGGCATCCCTCTTCTATAGCGCTGTCCGAAGCCGTCGAGTAGGACATCCTCACCGCGTTGCTCGGCGCTCCGGCCACCGGAGTGAACGCGGTCCCGGGGACCAGCGCCACCTTCCTTGCCAGTGCGCGTTTTACGAATTCCTGCATATCTACGCATCCGGGCAGTTCACAGTATATGAACAGGCCGCCCTTCGGTCTCGTCCAGGTGAATTCCTCCGGCATCTCGCGGTCGAGCGCCGAGAGCATGATGCCGCACTTGCGGCGGTAGATCGCCCTGACTTCGGCGATGTGGCCGTCGAGATCTCGCTCGGTCATGTATTTGTGGCAGAGGATCTGGAAGAACATGTTGGTGTGCACGTCCTCGACCTGCTTTGCCACGACTATCTTCTGCATCACCTTTTCGGGCGCGCAGAGATAGCCTATGCGCATTCCCGACGAGAGTATCTTCGAGAACGACGAGCAGTAGATCACGATGCCGTCCTCGTCCATGCTCTTGATCGTGGGGATGTCCTCGCCGTCGAAGCGGAGCTCACCGTAGGGGTTGTCCTCGAGGATCATGACGCCGTATTTCTTCGCGAGGCGGTAGATCTCGCGTCGCTTCCGGAGCGACGTCGTCACTCCGGCGGGGTTCTGGAATGTGGGGATCACGTATATGAGCTTCGCGTTCTTCTCTTTTTTCAGCAGCTCCTCGAGCGCTTCGGTGTCCATGCCGTCGTCCTCGCCCGACGCCGTCCTCGCGATCGGTACGCCGAGCGTCACGGCTCCGTTCGACCTGAAGGCGTTGAGGGCCCCGATGAAAGACGGATCCTCGGCTATGACGACGTCCCCCTCGTTGCAGAACGCCTTGCAGGCCAGCTCAAGTCCCTGGTTGCCGCCGCTGACGATGACGGTCGTGTCGTTGAAGGCGTCGCCCGCGGCGACCGACCTGCCGATCCCGAATTTATCTTTCAGTCTGGCCGCGACGGCGGTGCGGAGCGGCATGTACCCCTCGGTGGTTCCGTACTGGAGCGCGGTCACCGGCATCGCGGCGAAGATCTCCGACGAGATCTCCGCCATCTCGCCTACCGGGAACGACTCGGGAGCCGGGTTGCCGGCGGCAAAAGCTATGATCGACGGATCGGTGAGCGATTTGAATATCTCCCTTATCGCCGAGGGCTTGAGCGCCTCGAGCTTGCGGGAAAACCTGTATTCTCTTTCCATTTCAGTTCTCGTCCTTCTCTTGCCTCTGTTTTTTGTCAGCGATTTTCCGTGAGCCGCGCTCAGTCGAAGAGTTCGAGCAGCCGGTAGCTGTCGGACAGGAATGCCGAGAGCTCGCCGGCGGTGAGCTTCTTCTGCGCCAGCAGCGCGAGCCTGTATACGAACGACGCGTATCTTTCGGCCGCTTCGTCCTCCGGCGACGCCGCCTTCGCGGTCTCATCGCCGCCGTCACTGTCTCCGGATCCGCCTCCCTCTCCGGCAAGTTTCACGAGTTTGGCGTAAGCCCCGCATCTCGTGTTCAGCGTGAGCTTCATGTCGGCCGGTACGGGCGGAACATATTCTTCTCCGGGGGCCGCATAGAGCCTCATCATATCCTCGAAGCGTCTCGACTGCTCGCTGACCGTGAGGACCGCCGGGACCGAGGCGTCGACGAGCGGTTCGGCTATGACCTCGAGCTTTTCGTTGCCCGATACCTTTCTCATAAGTCCGGCGAGCGCCTCAGGGACCTTGTTTCCGCCGTCTTTGTCTTTTTCACCGTCTCCGCCGCCGGCCTTCACCGCGTCGGATATGTCGGCGTCGACTCTGCGGAAGGAGATGCCCTCGCGGTACTGCTCTATCGCGGTGATGTACTGCGAATCGAGCAGCAGATCGAATACGGCCACTTCCTTTCCGGCTCCGGTAAGCATCGAGATGTACTGCGTCTGGAGCGCGGTGTCGGTGGCGTAATATACGGTTCCTTCGGGCTTTTTACCGTCGTCGCCATCAGTCTCCTTTTTCTCTTCCGGCCCCTTCTCCTCTTCATTCCCCGACGCGTCGCCGTCTGACGCCTCCGCGCCGCCGGCACCGGCTGTTTCCTTTTTCGGCTCCGCGTTCTTCAGATATTCGTCGAATGTGCGGTATTTTCCGTCGGTCAGACGCAAAAGCAGGCTGTCGGATACCCTGTCGTAGAACTTCTTCTCGCGCAGGCAGGCGTACTCGATGAATATCCGGATGTCGGAGTAGACCTTCTCGTATTTCTCCCTGTCGTTCTTTGCGAGCGAGTTCAGCTTGTCGGCGACCTTTTTCACTATGAACTGGGCTATCCTCTTTACATACGCGCTGTCCTGCAGGTAGCTCCTCGACACATTAAGCGGAAGTTCGGGACAGTCGAGCGCGCCGCGGAGCATGAGAAGATAGTCGGGAAGGACTTCCTTGATGTTGTCGGCGACGAACACCTGGTTGTAGAAGAGCTTGACGTGGCCCTCGAGCGACTGCGTCTCGGTCCTGATCTTCGGGAAGTAGAGGATCCCCTTGAAGTTCAGAGGATAGTCTGCGCTGATGTGGATGTGGAAGAGCGGGTCGTCTATATCGGAGAACAGCTTGTGGTAGAATTCGTTGTACTCCTCATCCGTGATCTCCGACTGGGGCTTTGCCCAGAGCGGGAGGGTGTCGTTTATCGGCTGAGGCTCCTTCTTTCCGGTCCCGTCCGCCGCGCCGTCTTTTCCGTCACCGGCCGCGGTATCTTTCTCGCCTGAGTCGAAATAGACGGGAACAGGCATAAACGAACAGTACTTTTTCAGGATCTCGAGGAGCTTTTCCCTGCGCAGATAGTCCTTTTCCGTCGCGGAGATGTGCATCGTTACGGTCGTCCCGCGCTCCTCCCTGTCCGATTTCGTGATCACGTAGTCGCCGGCCTCGGTGCAGCTCCAGTGGACGGCCTCTCCGCCCGTGTATGACAGTGTGTCGATCTCGACGCTGTCGCTCACCATGAACGACGAATAGAAGCCGAGTCCGAAGTGACCGATGATCCCGCTTCCTGCGGCCTTGTCTGACGCGTCGCCGTCTGACGACTCGTATTTCCTGATAAAGTCGAGGGCTCCCGAGAGAGCTATCGAGCATATGTACTTTTCAAGTTCCCCGCGGGTCATGCCGATGCCGTTGTCGGTGACGCTCACCGTGCCGGCCTCGGCGTCGAGCTCGACGTCTACCCTGAATTTCGCGGCTTCGCCCTCGGGGAGAGATATCTCGCCCAGCGAGTCGAGCCGACGGAGTTTCGTCACGGCGTCCGACGCGTTCGATACTATCTCGCGGATGAAGATGTCCTTGTCGGAGTAGAGCCACTTTTTGATGATCGGGAAGATGTGCTCGGCCTCGACCGATATCCCCCCGCGCTTTACTTCTTCGGTTTTTTCGTTTTCGTTTCTGTTTTCGCTGTTTTCGGTGTTTGCGTTTGTGTTTTCGCTCATAGTGTATGTCTCAGTCCTTCCGTTTGCGGCCGCCTTCTGCCTAATGGCCGCCGCATAGAATAATAATTATCTGATCGAATTCCTGGATGCGGCGGCGAACGCCGCGATGAGCGGCAGAGCCTCCTCCGCCGCCTCGGTGTCGGTGCGGAGCCCGGGGCTGTCGCACCATATGCAGAACATCGCTCCCGAAGGAACGGCATCGGGCTCTCCGCCGTCGGAATAGACGCGCGGGTCCCATTCAGCCGCGATATGCTCCGGGTCGCACTTCGCATAAGCGAGCGGCGGGCTGCATCTGGCCTTGTCAGTCAGCACGTAGTAGCAGTAGGCGCTCGCGCAGTTGATCAGCCGGTGACCGGCCGCCGCGATCTCGCCGGGCGGAGCAAAGGCCGGCTTCGACGACCAGTACTGCACCGTGAACCCCGGGTCCGGCTGCACGTGTCCCGCTCCCCGGCTCCAGCCGGTGTCCGACGACCTCATGAACTCGTCGTTCCAGGTCCTGACCTCCCTGTACCCGAGCTTTTTCATGTCGCCGTACAGGGTGTTCATATAACCGACGAACAGGTCGTACGCGACGGCGCCTTCTCCGTACTTTTCCGCCGCGGCCTTTTTCCAGGCGTCGAGCTGCGCCCACCTCGGCACGGCCGAAGTGTCGGCGACGGCCGGAGCGAAGCCCAGCAGTTCGTCGCCGCCGATGTCGATCCCGTCGCAGCCGGCCTCCCGGAACATGCGCGCGTATGAATCCAGCACGCTTCGGATGAAAGCGACGGCCGGTTCGAAAGCTATGTTTATCCCTCTCGGGAAGTCGCGGTTGTTGGTCCCGGCGACTCTCGATATGACGCCGCCGTATTCGAAATACGAGCCGATCCCGTGGATGAGCGGGCCTGTCCCCGTCAGCGGCACGGGCACGCCGTCTCTCAGAAAAGAATATCTGTATTCTTTCGCAGCGGTGAGGTTTTCCCGGCCCGAAGTCTGTCCGGCGGACTGTCCGGCGGACTGTCCGCCGCCGCTTTCGCCTTCCGCCGCGGAGCTTCCGGCGACTTCAACTGCGAACACATGATAGTCGTGTCCGCCGAACGAATACGACAACCCGCCCGGGCGGGCTGCCATTTCGCAGAATCTCTTGACGGTATAGTTGAGATGACCGGGAGAGTCGTACGAAGGGATTATCCTTATCCCCTTCCCGCGGGCGCAGTCCGCGATCATCCGCAGATCTTCGCGAGAGAGCACGCGCGGGTCGGTCGGGCATTCTCCCGTCTTTCCCTGCGTGCACAGGATACCGTCTCTCCCGGCGAGCCACGGATACGCGGGGCACTCGATCCCCACGCCCATATCCTCCGAGAAGTGCAGTTCCAGAAAATCGAGGCCGAGCTCCGACATCCCCGCTATGAGCAGCTCGAGCGACCGCGGGGAGAAGTACTTTCTCCCGCAGTCTATCATCACCCCGCGGTCAAAGTCTGAAGTAGACATCGGTATCCTCCGGTATCTCGCCGATATTGTTCCTCGTCGTGGCGATATAAAAAACGACGTTGACCCCGCTGTCCTCCATCGCCCGCTTCAGGTTTATCATCCTGCCGTCGAGATATGACGAAATGACAACGAGGTTCTCGTTTTCGCGGTAGAGCTCGCGGTTCGCTATGATGTGGTCGAACATCTTCTCCGCCGGTACCGAGATGGTCATATCCATCTTCGCCAGCGCGCGGAGAGCGAATATAAGGTCGCGGCGTCCCCTGTAGGGGCCGGCGGCGGCGATCTTCGAGCCGATCTCGTCGGCCGATACGGCCTCCGATCCCTCGAATCTGTCGGGAGGGTAGTTCGTGAATATCCGGACCGGCACGTCCTCGGCGGCTATACGGGACAGCACCGACGCGCAAATAATGTTGCACCGCTCTATGGCGGCAATGTCTGACGGAGTGTCGGGCCTCTGCTCGATCTCGCGCGAGTTCATGTTGAGCAGGATCGAAAACCGGTGTCTTACCGTCCTCTCCTCCCTGTTCACCATCAGTCTCCCGTGAACGGCGGTCGACTTCCAGTTGATCCGGTTCATCGGGTCGCCCTGGGCGTATTCGCGGGAACCGACGATCCGCAGCGGATCGGTCACGGGGCAGATGTTCGACACGGCGTCGCCGCAGATGTATCTCGACGACGCGAATCTGCCGTCGAGCTCCTCGGGGAGAGTGAGCACGACGACCCGGCTGCGGCGGCCGTCGTCCGGCGGGATCAGTTTCGACTCAGTACTGAATCCGAGCAGGTCTGTCGCGGTGACGACGACTCCGTTCATCCGGTATTCGCCGCGTTTGCGGCAGATTATGCGCCAGCGGCGCCTTATCTTCGAGTGGGGGCGGAGTATGAAAACCGACTTCACCGCTCTGTCGTATCTGACGCTGCGGGTGCCTCCCGCGACCGACCTAACCGGGCCGCCGGACTCCCCGCCGGCCGACGCGGCGCCGGCGCTTCGCCTGAATCCGCGCGGCGCAGGCTTTTTCTTCTCTCCTGCTCCTTCTCCTGCGCCCTCCCTCTCTTCCTCTATCAGCGTGAAAAAGAGGCCGTCCGGCAGTTCGCTGTCGATCTTGATATAGGGAAGGGGTATCCTTCCGGTGTTCGATATCTCCTCGTACAGATATATGTCGTCGCCGGCGTACACCTCGTCGGATGAGAAGGCGGCCGAGTAGACCACATGGTCAAAGCAGTGTTTTTTATAAAATCTGTACTGTATGAACAGCACGGCAAATACCGCCGCCGCGGCTGCAATGAAGATCATGTTTTTCTTCTCTTCTTATCCGGTCTTGACTCTTCTTCTTGATGTACTGCCCTGTCTTCCGGTGTCATTTCCTGTCTTCTCTTTTCCGTCCACAGTCTGTCTGACGCCCCCTGCCGGGAGATCAGTCGCCGGTGGGGGCTTTTACGGAATCGAGTATGAATTCTATTATCTTCGAGTTGCTGTCGCCGACCTTCAGCGTGTTCTGCGAGTGCGCGATGATGCGGTGAGCGAGCACGGGCACCGCCGCGCGCTTGACGTCGTCGGGTATCACGTAATCCCTTCCGTCGATCGCGGCGAGGGCGCGCGACGCGAACATCAGCGCGAGCGTACCTCTCGGGCTGACGCCGAGGGTGATCCTCGGGCTCTCCCTCGTCTCGGTGACGATGCGCACGATATAGTCCTTCACAGCAGGAGAGACCGCGATCCCCTCCACCGTCCTCTTCGCCTCGGTTATGTCGGCGCAGGTGCATACGCTCTCAAGCGATCCGAGAGGCGAGACGGCAGCGTGTCCGTCGAGCATCTCGAGCTCGTATCTGCGTTCGGGATATCCGAGAGCCAGGCGCATGAGGAACCTGTCGGTCTGCGCCTCGGGCAGCGGGAAGGTTCCCTGAAGTTCGACCGGGTTCTGCGTCGCGATGACGAAAAACGGGTCGTCGAGACGGTATGTCTTCCCGTCGACGGTCACCTGACGCTCTCCCATGCACTCGAGCAGTGCCGACTGCGTGCGGGGCGTGGTGCGGTTGATCTCGTCGGCGATCAGCACGTTGGTAAAGACGGGCCCCGGCCTGAATACGAACTCGGACTCCTTCTGATCGTAAAAGCTGATACCGGTTATGTCGGACGGGAGCAGGTCGGGTGTGAACTGTATCCTCGACGAACTTCCCGAAAGCGACACGGCGAGCGCCCTCGCGAGCGACGTCTTCCCCGTGCCGGGGATGTCGTCGAGCAGGACGTGCCCGCCGGCGAGCAGCGCGGCGATTATGAGTTCGGTCTCTTTCTGTTTGCCGTAGATCACTCTGCCGATATTGTCGCGCACGGCGGAGGCCAGGGCAGAGACTTGGTTAACTGTCATTTTATATCTCCCGGTCAGGCTGTCAGTTGAAGCACTCAATCAACTTGTCCAGATTCTTCTGCAGGACCTTCTTTTCCCCGTTGTACTGGACCTGATATGAAGTATATGTCGCCGCGTTCATCGCGTTGCGGAAGAGCTGGTATGTGCGCTTGTTGAGTGCGGTGGTGTAGAGTCTGCCGAGGTCGAACACGACGGTATCGCGGATGAGATCGAACATCTGCGCGGTCTCGCTGTCGTTAGCGTACTTGACCTTCAACGACACCTCGAAGAGCTGAGGCGTGACGGTGCGGTAGCCCTCGGAGGCCATCGCCTCGAGGAGCAGGGCGGCGTCGGACTTGCGTTCCGAGCCGGATGAGATGGCGTAGAGCGACACCGGGAAGGCGAGGCAGGTGGCATACGACTCCTGATCCTTTCCGTCCTTGGGCGTCACGGCGATGCCGAAATCAAGGTCGGTGGAGACGAGCTTGGTCTTGGCGTATACCGAACGGTGCATGGTGAAGAGCGACTTGCCTACGGCGAAATAGTCGGGCGAGCTGGATATCACCGTCGCCTGGCTCGTGAGGAAGCCGTTCGCGGCCTCGACGATCCGGTCGGCGGTCTCGCTGCCGAAAGACTCCGCGAGCACCGGAACTCCGTCGGTCCCCTTGGATACCGTACGGAGCCCGGCTCCGTAGAAGAACGGATCGGTATGGACGTTCGACAGGAGCGACATCCCGTAGACCGCGTTGTCCGCTCCGGGAGTCACCGAGTCTCCGACTGCCATCCCCATCTCATAGAACTTGTCGAAGGTCCACTCGTTGTTTGCGATGAGCGTGTAGGGGTTATCGAGCTTGTACTCCGAGATGATCTCCTTGTTGAAATACACGGTGTACATCATGTAGAGGAGGTTCGTCGAGATGTCGCCCGAGGCGAAGAAGAGCTTGCCGTTTATGGTCGTCTCGTTCACGAGGTCGTCGGGCCACCAGGGCTTCTCAAAGTCGATGACAGATTCCTCGAGCAGGTTCGAGCACAGCCCGAGAGTGCTGATGTTCGCGATCGTCATCGAGTAGGCCGCGCATATGTCGAGCGGCTCGCCCGTCTTGTAGGCGTTCTGAACGTAATTTGTATAGTTCGTGACGTTATTGACGTTCCCGGGGGTGCTGGAATAGACTATCTCCACTCCCAGCCTGTCCTGTACGCGCGAGTCGCGTGCAAAGAGCGCCTCGTCGACAAGATCCCCGTTGCTCTCGAGGATCTCGAACTCCGGGTTTTCGACGTCGGACCAGTAGAGGAGCGAGATCTCCCCTCCGAGTTCGTATTTTTCGTCCAGGCTGTCCTTGAGGTACCCTTCTTCGTCGTATCTGCCGTCGGCAGTCGATTCGGGGGGCTCCGCCGTAGTGTCGGCGACCAGGAGCGTGTCCTCCGGTTTCTTCTCCTCCGCGCACGAGGCGGCGGCGAGGAGCAGCATGAGAGAGGCCAGGATCAGCGAGATGATCTTTGCTGTTTTTTTCATTTTTTTTCTTTCCCTTTCGGAAATGAATTCCCGGTATGAGATTATCCGTGAACCGGAGACCGGGCAGTTCACAAAGCCTGATATGCGGGCGGCGGTCAGTGCGGCAGAACCGGTGACTAGGCAGGCATATGATACCCGCATATTAATTATAGCATATTATTTTCAATTAAGCAATATCCCGCGCGCCGGGCGCGGAAAAAAATACGAAAAACGTCCGCCGCGCCGTCCCGGAAAGGGCACCGCGGCGGACGTTCCGCCATTATTCGGCCGGCAGTTCTGCTCTCTCCCCGGAGCCTCTGCCGTTCAGGATCTTATACAGGAGCCGGTAGAGCTCCGCAGCCTCGGCGGGCTCGAGCGGCATGCAGCCGGCTATCTTTTCCGGGATACGGACCGCACGCTCCCTGAGGGCTGAACCGGCGTCGGTGATGTCGAGGCGGAGATATCTCTCGTCCTCCCCGTCGCGCGAACGGCTCAGCAGTCCGCGTCTCTCCAGGGTCTTGAGCAGCGGCGTGAGCGTCCCGGAATCGAGGCGCAGACGCTCTCCCAGCCGCTTCGCGCTGACGCTCTTCTCCTCCCACAGCACCATCATGACGATATACTGGGTGTATGTGAGCCCCAGTTCCGAGAGGTACGGAGTGTATTTTTTCACCGTCTCCCTCGCCGCCGCGTAGAGCGGAAAGCAGAGCTGGCTGCCGAGTTTCAGCGCGTCGTATCTCTCTCCGTTTCCGTCCGGTTCAGACATCCTTCGCTTCTCCGCCGCGGGTCTCTTCGTACGCCGCCCTGACGGCCTTCGCGAGCTGGTCCCCGCATGATGTCCCCTTGTATCCGCACTTGATCCCCGACAGTTTCCTTTCGATCTGATCGACCGTCATACCGTCGACGAGAGTCGACACAGCCTTGAGGTTTCCGTTGCAGCCGCCTTCGAAGGAGACGCCGGTCACGACGTCGCCGTTTATGTCGAAAGTGATCGAACGGGAGCATGTCCCGTGAGTCCTGTAGGTGTATCTCATCACAAAATCTCCTTAATCTTTTCCTTAACTTTCTTCATATTCACGGTTGGCTCGAAGCGGGCCGCGATATTGCCTTCGCGGTCGATGAGGAACTTTGTGAAGTTCCACTTGACGTTGCCGTTGTTCTTATAATCCCTGTCCATCTTCTTTGCAACGCCGTTCATGACTATGCCCATCGGTCCGCCGAATCCTTCAAACTTCGTATTCTCCGAAAGCCACCGGAAGAGCGGATCGGCGCCTTCTCCCAGGACATCGATCTTGGCGAACTGAGGGAAGGTGATCCCGAATCTGCCCTTGCAGAAGGTGTGGATCTCCTCGTCGGTGCCGGGGGCCTGTTCGGCGAACTGGTTGCAGGGGAAATCGAGGATCTCGAGCCCGCTGCCGGCGCATTCGTCGTATATCTGCTGCAGATCCTCGTACTGCGGGGTGAATCCGCATCCGGTCGCGGTGTTGACTATGAGCAGGACCTTGCCTCTGTAATCGGCGAGGGATACCTGCCCGCCGTCTCTTGTCTTTACCGAGAAATCGTAAACGTTCATTTTTTCTTCTCCTACTGTTTTCGAGTGATGTGATTTGACCAATTAGATTTGATACAATCTAATTATATCACACCGAACCGGAGATGTCAAATACTTTTTCGTTTCGCGGCGTTTTTTTCCGGACCGTTCCGTTTCGGCGTCCGGCAGCGGATCTCCCCGCGGTATGAGAGTCGGACCTCCCGCACCGGGATTGCCGCCGTGCCTGCGGCATGCCCTTCCGTCATCCGGAGACTCACGTTCAGGCCCTCGCCGCGTGTCTTCCTCCCGCCCCGCGAACGGCGGCGACTGCGGAAAAGGCCGCGAACGCGACTATATCGGCGGCGACGATCGTCGAGCCCACCGGAGTCCCGGCGAGGATCGACACGAGCAGCCCGGCGGTCGAGCAGACCACCGACAGCACCGCCGAGCATACCGTGACCGAGCGGAAGCTCTTGAACAGACGCATGGCCGAGAGCGCCGGGAAGATCACCAGCGCCGAGATGAGGAGCGAGCCCACGAGATTCATCGCGAGCACGATGATCACCGCCGTCGTGACGGCTATGATCAGGTTGTAGAGCCCTGTCTTCGCTCCGGCGGCCTTCGCGAACGACTCGTCGAAGGTGACGCTGAAGATCCGGTTGTAGAAGATGACGAACATCGCGACCGAGAGCACCGACAGCACGACGCAGGTCACGACCTCCCCCTTCGTCAGCGTGAGGATGGAGGTCGAACCGAAGAGGGTCGAACAGACGTCTCCCGTTATATTCGGAGAATACGAGAATATATTCATGAGCAGGTAGCCGATCGCCAGCGCGCCGACCGAGATCATCGCGACGGCGGCGTCGCCTCGGATCTTCGCCCCCGAGCCCGTGCGCAGCAGCAGCACCGCGCAGATCACGGTGACGGGCAGCACAAGCGCCATTTCGTTCGTAAGTCCGACGACCCCCGCCACCGCCATGGCCCCGAAGGCCACGTGCGAGAGGCCGTCGCCGATGTACGAGAAGCGCTTGAGGACGAGAGGCACGCCGAGGAGCGACGAGCACAGCGAGATGAGCACCCCCACGATCAGCGCGAACCTGACGAAGGGAAATGCCAGATATTCGGACAGTTTTGCGAATATATTCATTCAGTCTCTCTCCCCTCTCTCTTCCACGTCTTCCGCGTTCCCGCCGTCTCCGCCGCAGTCACGCGGCGCGAACCCCGCGTAGACGTCACTCTCGAGATACTCGTCGCGTGTACCGAAGAACACGTCGCCGCCGATATGCAGGATGTGCGTCGCGCGGGCGAGTGCCGCGGCGATGTCGTGCGATATCATGATCACCGCGATACCCTCCCCGTGGAGGCGGTCGATCAGAGCATACATGCTCTCGGTGACCCGGGGATCGAGTCCCGACGCGGGTTCGTCTAGCAGCAGCATCTTCTCTGTCGCGCAGAGTGCTCTCGCGAGCAGCACCCGCTGCTGCTGCCCGCCCGAAAGCTCCCTGTAGCAGCGCCCGGCGAGGGAGGTGATGCCGAGTTTTTCCATGTTTTCGGCCGCGAGCGCCCTGTCATCCTTCGAATAGAAGAATCCGAAGCGCCCCCGGCACTGACAGCCCGAGAGCACTATCTCGGATACTGTCGCGGGGAAATCCCGCTGCACGGCGGTCTGCTGCGGCAGATATCCGATCTCGTTCTTCCGAAGTCCGTCTCCGAACACGACTCTCCCGGAAAGAGGCTCTCTGAGCCCGAGCAGCGTCTTCATGAGTGTCGTTTTTCCCGACCCGTTCTCGCCCACGACGCACAGGCAGTCACCGGCCGAAACACTGAAGTTCAGGCCGTGCACCATCTCCCTGCCGTCGTAGCCGAGGCACAGGTCCTCGCATTTTATCAAAGCCATTCTCAATACTCCGTAACAGATGATTACCGGCGCGTGACGCGCCGGGGTCAAAGATCAAAAAACGCGGGTCAGGTCTGCCTGTTCGGGTTTCTGTTCCTGCTTTTGCACTTCGCGCAGATACCGCTGATCACAGTGTCGGTGCGGTCGAGGGTGAATCCCCCGTTCTCGGAGACATATTCCGCGAGCTTCGCGCTCGTTTCGCTGCCGAGGTGGAATATCCTTCCGCAGCTCCTGCATGACAGATGTATGCATCCGCGGCAGGACGGCGAGCCCTTGAACCGGTAGAAGACCTCTCTTCTGCCGGGAATGCTCACGCGTTTCACGAGCCCTGCGGCCTCGAGGGCCGGCAGATTCCGGTATACCGAGCTCCGGCTGATGCCGGCGGTACCTCCTCCCTCTCCGCTTTCCGCCGCTTTCCCTTCAACGGCGCGCTCTTCGGCCTCTTCGGCCAGGCCTTCGGCGATCTGCTCCACCGTAAAGAGCTCGTCGGGATGAACCGACAGGAATCTTATCAGGGCTTTTCTCTGTTTTGTACTGTACTCGGCCATTTCCTTCACCTGAATTTGAGATTTATTCTCATTTTATTATACACCCTTGCGGACCTGATGTCAACATTTTTTCGCGGACACCGCAAGGGCAAATCATTTCTTGATTTTTGATCCCGCGGGTGGTATAATATAATTGAGTATTATGTTTTTATCATTTGATTTCATTTTTCCCTGAAGGTGCGCAGAATGGACATACACGACTTTCCGGCAGCCGAAGAGTTCACAAAGTCGGATCACGAACGCCTCGCGGCCGAGATCGGCAGACATATGGAGCTCTATTACAACCGGAACGAGCCCGAGATAAGCGATCACGAATACGACATGCTGATGTCGCTTCTCAAGGAGGTCGAACGGCTCCGCCCGGAGTGGTCGACCCCCGACTCCCCCACAAACAGGGTCGGCGGCAGCGCGCGGCGCGAGGCAGGTGTCAAGATCGTACACACCGTACCGATGCTCTCGATCGAAGACGTCTTCACCAAGGAGGACGTCTCGGAATGGCTGCGGAAGGTGCGCGGGATACATCCCGACGCCGTGTTTTCGGTCGAGACCAAGGTCGACGGTCTCTCGATGACGGTCCGCTACCGGAGGGGAGTAGACGGACGCCTCTCCCCCGTCCTCTGCGAGACCAGGGGCGACGGTTTCACCGGCGATGACGTGACCGCCAACGCCATGACCATTCCCTCCCTCGCGGTCTCTCCCGACCTCGACGCCGGCCAGCTCGAACTCCGGGGAGAGGTGTATATGAGCGCGGGCGACTTCGAGCGGTACAACCGCGCGGCCGAGGACGCCGGCAGAAAGACCGCGGCCAACCCGCGCAACCTCGCCGCCGGGACTCTCAAGCAGCTCGACCCCGAAGTCGCGCGCGAGCGCGGCCTCAAGCTCCTTGTATTTGCCGTTCAGGTGGGACCTGATTATCTCACGTCGAGCCAGACCGAAGCCCTTGACCGGCTGTCCGCGGCCGGGATCCCGGTCGTCGATCACATGCTCTGCGGGACCGAGAGCGAGGTCATGGACGCGATAGACCGGATAGGCGAGCTCCGCGGCAGTGCCGAATACGGCATCGACGGTGCGGTCGTCAAGATCGATCAGATCGCCTACCGCGACGACTTCCCCGCCGGAAGCAAGTATTCGAGCGGGCATATCGCATACAAATATCCGCCGGAGGAGCGTACAGTCGTGATCGACGAGATAATCGCCGACGTCGGACGCACCGGAAAGCTCACCTTCACCGGCGTCTTTCACGACGCCGAAACGGGTGGCCCGGCCCGCCTTTGCGGGACGTCGGTGACGCGTGCGACGCTCCACAACCGCGATTACATAAACGAGATGCGCATAGGCGTCGGGGGCTCATACCGTCTGTACAAGAGCGGAGAGATCATCCCGAAACTCAACGGATGCGTCACTCCGCCGCCCGAGGTCTACAGAACTCCGGCCGTCTGTCCGAAATGCGGACACCCGCTGACCGACGACCCCGATACCGCCGACATACGCTGCCCCAACGCATCCTGCCCCGCGCAGGTCGTAAGGACGGTGTCGTATTTCGCTTCGATCGACTGCATGAACATAATGGGTCTCGGCGAGAACACCGTGTCGGCGCTGTACTCGGCCGGGTTCATAAAGAACTGCGCCGACATATACAGACTCAGAGAACACAGGGACGAGCTGATCGAAAAAGGAATAACGGGCAGAGAGAAAAACACCGACAAGCTGCTCGCGTCGATCGAGGCGTCGAAGTCGAACGAGTCCTGGAAACTGCTCGCCGGCCTCGCGATACGAAACGTCGGGAAGGTCGCCGCAAAAGACATAATGAGACATTTCGGCTCGGTCGAAGAACTCGCCGACGCCCCTGCGGAGGAACTCACCGCGATCGACGACATAGGCGGGACGACCGCGGCCTGCATAATTAGATACTTCTCCGACCCAGCGAACCGGGATATGCTGCGTGAGCTCGCCGAGGCCGGCGTGAACACGCGCTCGGCTGCCGAAGTCACGGGGGAGCTGCCCCTCTCGGGGATGATCATAGCCGTGACCGGCACGCTCCCCACGCTCGGACGGCGCGAGGCCGTCGAGCTGATCGAAAAGAACGGCGGGAAGGTCACGGGCAGCGTATCGAAGAAGACCGACCTCGTCGTAGCCGGCGAGGCGGCGGGCTCGAAGCTGAAAAAGGCGGCGGAGCTCGGTGTTAAGGTGACCGACGAAGCCGGGCTGTTCGGGCTCATCGGGAAAGGAAAAGGGCCTGACAATGGCTGACAGACCAGGCCCGGAAAAAAACAGAGTCGAGCCGGGAGTGCTCTATCTCGTCGCGACGCCGATCGGCAATATGTCCGACATTTCGGAAAGAGCGGTAAAAGTGCTGTCGGAGGTCGATCTCGTCGCCGCCGAGGACACGCGGAATTCAGGGCTTCTGCTCTCCCGGCTCGGCATAAAGAAGCCGATGATCTCATATTTCGAGCACAACAAGGCCGAAAGAGGCCCGGTGATCGTCGAAAAACTGAGGTCCGGCCTGTCGTGCGCCCTCGTGACCGACGCGGGAACGCCGGCGGTTTCCGACCCCGGAGAGGACATAGTCCGGCTCTGCGCCGAAGCGGGGATAAAGACCGTCCCGGTGCCCGGAGCCTGCGCGGCCGTCAGCGCCCTGTCGGTATCCGCAATATCCTCCGGCAGATTCGTATTCGACGGCTTCCTGCCCGCGGCCTCCGGCGAGCGCGGCGAACTGTTGAAAGAGATCTCGGGCTCGAAGCTCACGCATATCATATACGAGGCTCCGCACAGGCTCAGAAAGACGCTTGGCGAGCTTCGAGCCGCCTGCGGAGACAGACGCGGGATAGCGGTCTGCCGCGAGCTCACAAAGCTCAACGAGGAGATAATACGGACCGACCTCGCCGGGGCGGCTGAGATCTTCGGCGCACGCGAACCCAAGGGCGAATTCGTCCTGGTCCTCGCCGGCGCCGCCGGCGAAGACCCCGGGAAATTCGCCGCCATGGACGTCCGCGGGCATGTCGACATGTACATAGCCTCCGGAATGACCGAGAAGGACGCCATAAAGGCCGCGGCAAAAGACCGCGGCGTGCCAAAAAACGACATCTATATCCAGTATAAAGGAAAAGATCACACCGAAGAAAGGTAAGGAAACATGAGCAGAGACTGTTTTAAAAAGAAAAGATGCTGCGTCATAGGCGCGACCGGCATGGTCGGGCAGCGCCTTCTGACACTGCTCGACGGACATCCGTACTTTGAAGTTACGGCTCTCGCCGCTTCGTCGAGGTCAGCCGGAAAGAAATACGGCGAACTGATGGAAGGCCGCTGGAAGCTGGCCGTACCCATGCCGGAATACGTCCGCGGCATCACCGTCTGCGACGCCGCGTATCCCGAAAAGATCGCGGAGGCGGCCGACTTCGTCTTCTGCGCCGTCAACATGGGCAAGGAGGACATACTGCGCATGGAGGAGGCGTTCGCGAAGTGCGAGCTGCCCGTCGTGTCGAACAACTCGGCGAACAGATGGACTCCCGACGTCCCCATGCTCATACCCGAGATCAATCCCGATCACCTGTCGGTGATCGCACACCAGAGGGCGAGACTCGGCACGACTCGCGGTTTCATCGCCGTCAAGCCCAACTGCTCGATACAGTCGTACGTTCCGATGCTCACTCCCCTGCTCGATCTCGGGGTCACCGAGGTCGTCGCGACGACATACCAGGCCATCTCAGGCGCCGGCAAGACCTTCCGCGACTGGCCCGAGATGGAGGACAACATCATCCCGTATATCGGAGGCGAGGAGGAAAAGAGCGAGCAGGAGCCGCTGAGAGTCTGGGGACACGTCGAGAACGGCGTGATCGTAAAGGCCGATTCGCCGCTCATCACCACCCAGTGCATAAGGGTCCCCGTGACCGACGGCCACACAGCCGCCGTCTTCATGCGCCTTCGTGACAAGGTCCCGGCCGAGGAGATCATCCGCCGCTGGAGAGCATACCGCGGGCTCCCGCAGGAACTCGGACTGCCGCATGCTCCCGAGCACTTCATCACCTATTTCGAGGAAAACGACAGACCGTCGTGCCACACCGACCGCGAACTATACGGCGGAATGGGGGTATCGGCCGGCAGACTGCGCCCCGACACGCTCTTCGACTACAAGTTCGTCGGTCTCTCGCACAATACGCTCAGAGGCGCCGCGGGCGGATCGCTCCTCACGGCCGAGCTGCTCTACCGCCTCGGCTACCTCGACTGACATATCGTCAGGGCGCGCCCCGCCACAATCATTTATTCGACATCAGAAAGGCAGGATACCAATGAACAAATTTCTGAGCTTCATAAGATCGGGAAAGATCATGATGGCCGCCCACCGCGGCGACAAGGACTGTCGCCCCGAGAACACGCTCCCCGCGTTCAGACACGCGATCGAGCTCGGCTCCGACGGCATCGAGACCGACATCCACCAGACGAAGGACGGCGTGCTCGTCATGATGCACGACCACACCGTCGACCGGACCACCGACGGCACGGGCAAGGTCTGCGAGATGACACTCGCCGAGATCCGTGCGCTCGACGCCGGAATTAAGAAGGGCGAGGAGTACAGGGGGACGAAGGTCCCGACATTCGAGGAGTTCCTTGATACCGTCGAGCCATATCCCGATCTGCTGCTCAACCTGGAGATCAAGGACTATCCCGAAGTCGAGGGAGACAGCTGCTACGGGACCGCCGACAAGGTCATAGAGGCCGTCGAACGGCGCGGGATGGGCGACCGCATCATGTTCAACTGCTTCTCGTGGCAAGTGCTGAAGTACGTCCACGACAAATACGGCGACAGGTATCCGCTCCACGGATTCTATCCCGATTTTCTCATGCACGACCCCGAGATCGACGTCTTCCCCTTCCTCACCTACGCCTGCCTCTTCAACTGCGTGAAGCTGCCCGACGGCAGGGTCGACTGGTCTCCCAGAAAGAAGGAGGAGCTCATGCCCGCCGCCGACTTCGCGAAGGTGAAGAACGAACTGGGCGTAGAACCCTGCGTGTGCTTCGCGAAGGACACTCCCGAGCTCATGAGAGAGGCGGTGGCGCGCGGAGCGACGATGTTCACCTGCAACGACCCCGAGCGCGCGATCGCGATACTGAAGGATCTCGGACTCAGAAGCTGACCCGACGGTCAGTATACAGAAAAACGGCGCAACAGCGCCGTTTTTCTGTATGTTAACGGTACGGTCCGGTTCAGTCTTTGAAAGCTCCGTTAATGCTTTCCAGCGCGCTTTCGTTCCGTTTTCTTCCTGATTCCAGCAAACGCACAAAGGAGTTGCTGCGGACCGTCGGGATGGTGGTGTTAAGTATGGCGTAAAGGCTCAGACTGTCGGTGAAAAACAGGCTGCAGTCGTAAATGACTCCGTCAAAAATTATGTTCACCATCTCAACACTGTCCGCGTTGCGGAGGTTGCGCGACTTGCAGACCAGTTCGATGAAAGTGACAAGCGTCGAGTCTGTCGACTCATATGACAGAGCCTCGAGAGCGAACCCTGAAAAATCAGGAGTTTTGCTCGAGGACAGTATGCCGAACATCATGCATCTGATGTCCGGAATGGAGACGTATTTTTCCTGATCGGAATCGAATTTCGGGTTCGGACATATCGTATAATCAAAATCGCAGTTCTCGTTGTAGTACTTTACGAAGGCAACGGAGTTCATGCTGAAGAGCGCGCGCCCCGCCACGAACGTGTCGGAATTGATGTCCCAGTTCCTCCCGTAATCCTCCGGAGTCATCGTAAGCTCCTTTGCGAAGATCGCAAGCGCCTTGTCCACGGCTTCCGAACCGTGTTCGGGGTCTGCGCAGATGATCATATTTCCGTCGGAGTCCTTGTCGACCAGTCGCACGCCGAAACCGAAGCAGAGATTGGCGAAAGCGTCCCAGGCGTGCATTACAAGACCGAATCTGTCATCGGAGCCGACCTTCCCGTCACCGCTGAGATCCGAAGCGGCTGCTTTTACATACTCCAGCATCTTCTCGGCGGTCCAGGCGTTCGACCTCACAAGTTCGGGCACCGGTGAGAGGTTCAGATCGTTCCTGAGAGCGTCATTCAATACCATGCACTGGACCCGGTTCTTGTCCCTGAGCGAAAAATCGCTTGACGTATAGAACACGTGTCCTTTCAGCGAGACGACTTCGTTGACGTCGGCGTTCCACCACGGTTTCGTGAAATCGATGTGTTCAACCGTGTTCATATCGTAGAAATACCCTTTCAGCGCAAGACCGCCGATCTTGTATAAGAATGCAAATACAAGATCGAAGTTGTCGTCTCCCGAAGATATCTCGCGGGCGATCCTGGTGTCAGGCGTCTTTTCGAGAGTCTGCTCAACAGTTATCCCGTATTTCTTTTTGACCGCCTCATTGCGGGTATAGACCGCGTCGTTCATCGGCTCGGCGGTCAGATCCTCCGCGAAGATCTCAAATGTCAGAAAACTGTCGCTTGCCGTATCCCCGCATCCGAGAACGCGGAAGCTGCGGTCCCACTTAGTGTCGGGGAGCGAAGGGACGAGCTCGGTCTGCCCGTCGGTTTCGGCGGAGACTGTTGTCTCATCGATCGCCGCGGTCGTGTCGCCAGCGCCCGGGGTGTCATCGGCGCAGCAGACCATAACGGCGGCAGACAGAATCACCGCAAGGAACACGGCGGTAAGCTTAATGATGAGTTTTTTCATTCTTTCCTCCTTTTTTTCATACAATCTTGAAAGATCGGTCAAAATATGATACAATATTATTCAGATCGGGGAGGGTGAAGGCGATGATAAAGAGGACCGTTAACGTGCCGTCAAGCGACAACATCGAGATCCAGTACTACATCAGAGACAGTGACACCGGACCGGACCGTCAGCTGGATTATCCGGTCCACGTCCACGATTATCTTGAGTTCTACTACCTGATCGACGGCGACGTCAGCTTTATGGTCGACAACACTATTTATCCGCTGAAACCGGGCGACGCCGTCTTCTGCCGTCCAAACGAGATACACCACTGCATACGCCATTCCGACCGGCCGCATCTTCACGCCTGCTTCTGGTTCATGTCGGAAAACGACTTCCTGCTCGGCTCCTTTCTCCGTGACCGCCACGCTAACGGCAATCTGCTTTCGCCGCCGTCCGACGAGAAAAGGTCGGCGATCCGCGACTCGGTCACGGAGCTCGGGATGACAGGCGGAAAGGATACCCTTTTAGAGTTCTCCCGGCTCATCTTGCTGCTTGACATGTGGCGGGGGTGCCTGAGCCGCGGAACGGCAGAGAGCGAGCTACCAGGGCAGCTCAGGCTGATCCTTGACGACATCTCAAAGAATCTGCCAGAGATCCGCAGCATATCTTATCTGACCGGCAAATACTATGTAAGTCCGTCACAGCTAAGACGGCTCTTCACAACTCATCTGGGCACGACGCCGAAGGCATATATAGAAAGAAGGCGTCTCGCCTACTCCAGGATCCTGTTAAAGAGCGGAATGCGCGTTACCGACGCCTGCATTGCCTCGGGCTTCCCGGATCTCTCAAACTACATACGCCTTTTCAGAACGAACTTCGGGATCACTCCGTCGGAATACCGGCGCGGGATCCTCAACACCGAACCCAACAAATACAAGTGAGCGTTCCGTGTTCTTTTCTCCCGCCGTAGTTCTTTCGAGCCGACTTTATTATACCATTTGTTTTAACACAGTAATTGGTATAATCTAACAATTATTATGTAAAAAACACCGAAAACAAAAGCTGAGGAACATATATGAAACTGTTTGGAACCCGGGCCGCGTGGCACAAGGCAAACCTTCACTCGCACACGACGCTGAGCGACGGTCTTCTCACCGCCGCACAGGCCGCCGGCCTCTACCGCTCGCACGGCTACGACGTCTTCGCCGTGACCGACCACTGGCTGGCCGGCACCCCGACGTCTGCGGACGGCGATTTTATCCTGCTGGGCGGAATAGAGCTCGCCTCCAACAGCTATATGTCGGAAGGCTCGCTCGAGTGCTGGCACATAGTCGGCCTCGGGGTGCCCGAGGGATTCAGACAGATGCTGCCGAGAAACGACACGCCGCCGCAGGCGCTGATCGACGGGATACGCTCGCAGGGCGGATTCGTCATCCTCGCGCATCCGGCCTGGAGCCTCAACACCGCCGGCCAGATACTCACGCTCAGCGGGATCGACGCCGTCGAGATCTGGAATACACAGTCGGCGCTTCCCTACAACCCCGACCGCGCCGATTCCTCGCAGATCCTCGACGCGGTCTTCAGCGCCGGAATGCTGATGCCGCTGCTCGCCTCCGACGATTCGCACAGATACGCGCGTGAGGCCTGCCGCGCGGCGACGATGATATCGACCGACGATTTCACGCCCGCCGGTATACTATCGGCGATCAGAGCGGGAAAAAGCTACGCGACGACAGGCCCCCGGTTCCGCCAGGTGGAGATCGACGGCGGACGCGTGAACGTCGAGACCGAAACGCCCTGCACCGCCGCCTGCGTAATGACCAATCATCCGTGGATGAAGGGAGCGGTCGACTGCGTCTTCGGCAGCGACGGAGACCCTGTCGATAGGACCTCCTTCTCGCTCGCGACCGGCGAGAATACCTCCTTTATCAGGGTGACGGTCTTCGACTCGCTCGGCCGGCGCGCATGGACGAACCCCGTAAAACTCAGCAACTCTTAAAGAGGCTTTTTTCTGCCGCAAACGCAGTCAGCCGCACCTCTCACGAACGATCGGTGCGACTGACTGCGTTTATGTGTATAGTTATATCCGGATTTTTTCATGACATTCCGGCCTGTGACGTCATAAAAGCCGGCTCCTTCTCACTCGCCGCCGCGGCTGAAGATCTTCCGTACGGCAGCGAAGATCCCAGGCGCGTTGAAGGCGATCACGGCGGCGAAGAAGACTCCCTGCCAGATCATCCAGTGCCCGGCTTCGGTGACCATGATCGCGCACTGACCGCCGAGGAGCAGCGAATTTACGGCCAGTCTCGGCACTCCGACCGAGAATCCGACGTATTTCTTCGCAGTCACCGCCCTGATCGCAAAAAGCAGGACGTAGCTTGCGAGAGTGGCGACCGCCACTCCCTGGGCTCCGAGAGAGGGAGCCAGGGCAAGCGACAGCAGTATGTTCGCGGCGGCGCCGGAAAAGGCCGTGAAAAATGCCGGGAGACTCTTCTTTCTTACCATATATACAGTGCTCATGAAGGTCGAGAGGGCCGAATAGGCGGTCGCGAGGATCAGCACCGGTATGAATTCCCACGCCCCGTAATAGCTCTCGTTGAGCAGCAGACGGGTCAGCGGCTTGGTAAACGCGGTTAGGAATGAGGCAGCCATGAAGATCACGCCGTTGAAAGAGGCGAAGACTCCGGTGAAAAAACCGCCTCTGGTCGACTCGTCGGCGTCCTTTACCGACGAAAGCTGCCAGGCCTGGATAAAGATCGTGGTGAGGAGAGTCAGCACCGTCGGGATCTTGTATGAATACACGAACATCCCGTTGACGGCGTCGCCGCAGCGCCATCTGACGATCAGCTTGTCGGTGATGTTGGTCAGCGACCACATGACCGTCGTCGGGATCATGGGAATGCTGTATTTCAGAAGGGCCTTCACCGTCCCGGACTCCGCCGCCTTCGGGTCGTAGTCACGCCAGAGCTTCAGCCAGACGACGAGTATCGCCGTTACCGCCGCGTTTGCCAGAGTGATCGCCAGAATGAATCCCGTGACCCCCAATCTGAGGAGCACAAGGAAGATGACGTTGAAAACTATCGTCAGCGCCGTGTTGATTATCCCCTGCGCCGCGTAGACGGTAGTGTGCCCAAGAGAGCGGACATAGTAGGAGACGGCCATCTGGAGGTTGGCCGCGATGACGAAGCCCACAGTAAGCCATACATATCCCGAATTTCTGCCGAAGAGGAGAGCAAGCGGAGAAAGCAGAAGAAAAACGGCCGTCGAGGCGAAAAAGATATTCATCGACGACGAAAAGATCCGCTTTCTCGACGCCTCCGCGTCGGCTTCGCCCGAGCCCGGATCCATGGCGAAACGCAGTATCCCCTCGCAGATCCCGAGGCAGGCGACCGGCATCAGGAAGTTTCCTATCTGCTGGATAAGATCGGCGGTCGACGATTCCTCTCTCGCCAGAACTGCCGTGTAAAGAGGCATGAGCAGATATACCATTGCCTTGGACAGAAACTGTCCTGCGGCGAACACCGCGGTATTGGAAAGCAGTCTTTTATATCTGTTCATGCCTGAATATGTCCTGTTTTAATTAGTATAGCAGATTAACCCGACCCGTTACGCTCGGTCAGGCGTTGCCCCAGTTGTGGTAGACGTTCATGACGTCGTCGTCGTCCTCGAGCTTCTCGATGAGCAGACCCATGAACTTTATGTCGTCCTCGTTCTCAAGATCGACGGTCGTCTGCGGGACCTTGGCTCTGTCGGCCGACGACGGCTTGTATCCTGCGGCCTCGAGCGCCTCGGCGACG
>JAEEGL013424326.1_pt1 | contig 58042 bp, 55 predicted proteins | sample 9134231 | NCBI WGS metagenome assembly JAEEGL01 (sample SAMN16246548, study PRJNA631951) | gut metagenome | biome: gut microbiome; feature: rumen; material: fiber-attached | host: Bos | place: Iran: Karaj | collected 2018-10
CTAATGAAGTGGAATTTGAGATAATTAATAAAACCGAAATTTCTCCCACTAATACTGTATTTCCAGATAAATATAAAAAATGGAAATGAGTAAAATGATTACCAAAATTATTAGAATTCATAGCCTAAATTTTTATTTCTTAATAGTCATAGTTCACATGATATTGCTATATTTTTCTTTCTCCTATATTACATCCAGATATGTCTCATTATTGTGGATAACGTATAAAGAGTTTGATGGTTTTATAGAATTGTTATGTGAAAGTTGGGATGATATTATATTACCTATTTTGCTTTTTACATTTGGATTATTTCCATTTTCATATTTTATATCAGTGATTCTACATAAAAACAACCAAAAAGTAAAATATAAACTTTCCTTTTTAGTGTTTATATTTCTTTCTTTCTATATTGCATTTTCTTTGTATTCAATTTGGCAACACTCTACGAATGAACAATTAGTGAATAAAGCATATCTGATACATACATCGAGTATAAATAATAATTTTTGTGAGACAAAAGAGTTGGAATATAAAATAATAACTGATATCGAGTCTTTTTATGATATTTCTGGAATAAAAAGTTATAATATATATAAAGAATATGGAGGGTTTGATAAAACAGCTCAAGAAGAGATTGATAACTTATGTGTATCAAAACAATATAATGAAGTTGTTTCCATCATTAAAAATGAAAAGTTTAAGAATTGTTTTTACAACAACAAGAGGCAGAAAGAATTATTCATAGATGAAAGAACACTTGATATTCCATATGAATATAACCTTCGTGATTTCTTCGATTTACCCAGATTTATATTTACTGTAGAAACTTCAAGAATTAGAAATAATATTTTAATGTCTAATGAAACCAACAAAACCGAACAGTTTTTTAAGATAAAAGAATCCTTTGACATATTAATGTGCATTTTAGAACATCTAAAAGGATATGAGAGTAGAGCAGGGTGTGTATGTGCTATAAGATATATTTATTCAGTATCATACAATTTAAAATGGATTAAAGATATTAATTTGGATATTACATGCAGAAATATTAACTATTTTAAATCCTTAGAGACATATATATTATCATCATGTGACTATTTAAAAAATAGATGTAAAATTAGTTATGTATATTTCTTAAAATGTGTATATGACAAAGGGGGATTGAATTCGAAAGTATATGATGATTACATGAAACAACCAAATTCCCTATTGTTAATTTTTCCTTCATGTAGATATTCTCTATATAAATTTTATAATCTTTCAATAAAACTAATATTAGAAAATTCATTAGAAGATTTTGCATACAAAATGCATAATTCTTTATTCTACACCAATGAAATAATACTCGATTTACAATATGATGCCCAAGAAGTGTTAAAATTTATGAGAAATATTGAGGACAATCTCATGATTCAATAGAGTCTAAGGCAATACCCAATTATGACCATCAATAACATCGAATTAATAGTTGTTTCTGTCATCAACCTATTTGTAAGAAAGAGCATAAATATCAAATGTTTTAATCGAAATGTGTCATCAGATGCCACCAATTTCTAGTTACGATTTTTCTTATTTGGGTGATTTGCGTCTTGAGAAGAAGATGTGTAACTTAACTACTGGCAGGGTTTGCGGGAGTTTTCCATGTTCCCCGCCTGTCCATGTTTATGCATACGCCGCCGTGACTTTGGGATTTTCATCTTAATAGCCATCAAGGAGTTCGACCATGAAGAACCAGAAGCGCAAGGCACTGTTTCCACGCATGTTGTGTGCAGTCGGCTACGTCAATGACGCCGTTGGCCGGCGCAGCTCCATGTCCCGCTCCGGCGGCGCGTACACGACGGCGGATGTCATCTCCTACAGCTACAACGACCGCAGCGAGCTTGTCGGGGCGCAGTCCAATGTCGATGCAACCTATTCGTACTCATACTGTTACGACCCAATTGGAAACCGCGTCGCTGCGTCCGAGGCGGGCGTGCCGTGGACGTACACGACGAACAATCTGAACCAATACACCTCCGCCACGGAGAACAATGTGCAGCTGGATTTCGCCTACGACCTGGACGGCAGCATGACCTGCCGCCCCATGGACGCGGCAAGCGGCTGGACGCAAATTTGGAACGGCGAGAACCGCATGGTGGAGACGTACAAGGGCAATGACAAGCTGACCTTCAAATACGACTACATGGGGCGCCGCGTCGAGAAGTGCGTCTACAGCGGAAACACGCTTGTATCAAAGACATACTTTGTCTACGACGGCTTCAAGTGCGTGGAGGAGCTCGACGCGCTAAACGGCAACGCCGTCGCGATGCGCCACTTCTGGCAGCCCTTCGATGTCGGTCTGGACGTCATATTGGCGACTGCGGACACAAGCGGCACATCGTATTTCCTCCACAACGCCAACAAGAACGTCATGCAGAAGACATCCGCAAACGGCACGCTGCAGGAGACCTACGCCTACGCCCCATTCGGGGGAATTATCAGTACTTACAATGCACATATAGGTTTTTCGTCTGAAGTAGCTGAAAATCTGCTGGGAATATTGTACTATAACTATAGATTTTATCTTCCTTTAATTGGTCGTTGGTCAAGAAGAGATATTATTAGTAGTTTTAGTATAATAAACTTATTTTCAGTTGTAAGTAATAATATCGTGAATAATATGGATCATTTGGGCTTAGATAAACTTATAATTCACTACTTGCTTACTTGTGATAAATGTAGAATTAAAATTATTAATATGAAATTGATCTTTGTTGAACATAATTTATTATATAAAGATGTTTATGTTGATATTCCTAGAATATTTGATATTTATAATGATAAATTATATTGGAATGTCAACAATAATATTATTACATTTTCTGAATTGATACAATTGGTAAAAAAAGGTGGTGCTCAAACCTATTCTGAATGGCTCAATATTATAACAAAGAAAGCAAATTCTAGGCCTATTAATGGAATAGCAACAAAAATTAGTGATTATTATATAATAATTAATAACTATAATTCGTATGAAATAGCAGATAAAAGAGATAAAGCAAATGGTCTTTTAGATACTGTTAATTCAAATTATAAATGGGGAGTCTATACAACAATTATTGGAGCTTCGGGGAAAAATATAGGTAACATAGTAAATACAATATCATTAACTAATTCTTTTTTTGAAGAATTGCAAATATATAATCAGATAAATCAAGAATTCTCAAATAATTGTACTGGAATTGAAGATTTAGAAATTATTTTAAAAAATCAAACCATTATAATATAAAAAGAATTGGAAATGGAATTTCTGCAGATTATGATATTTTTAATGATTTTTTGTTTTAAAAAAAATTGAATATATGTAATGAAATAATACGAGGTAAAAATGAAAAACATTTGTGATAAAAAGAAAAGAATTTGTATATATATATCATTAGTGGTTTTGACATTATTAATAATAAATAAAGGATTTAAGATTTTATTACCTAGAATCATGCTTGTAATGATTTACTTACTAGGAGAAGAAGCTACTGAAATATATGGTAATTTCCCAAATTTCATAAGAATAAATTTAGTTGAATCCTATCCCAAATATCTAAATAATGATATTTTAATTAAATTAATATTATTAAAATATCCAAAAAATTATCCTATAAAGGAAGATTTGATTTTATATTGTTTAAAATCAGATGATGAATCCATGAGATTAAAAGCACTTAATTGCATATCCGAGAATAATCTCTTCATTTCAGAGAAGATTCATCAGACATTATGGGAAAATTATGCCAAGGTAGATGAGATAGAAAAAACATTAATACTTTCTTTGTTTGTTGCTATATATTATAAGGATTCAGAGAAAATACAGAAAGTAATAGATGAGTCAAACAAACTAATTTATTCAGTCAAGCCCCATTTTGAATATACAAATGAAGAGAATCCATCAAAATCGCATTTAAAAATTGATGGTATTATTTATGAACCATAAAATTACAAATAAAATATCAAAATATATGAGAGAATTGAAAAAAGAATTAAAATGGTATGAGTATATAAATCAAGAACAGAGAAAAATAGATTTACAAGCATTATTCATGTTACATCTAAAGAAATTTAAAAAAATAGTCAAGACAGATGGTCCATGGGACTTCAAAAGTAACTTACGGCAAATGAATAAAAATGATGAATCCGTATGTCCTAAATGCAAAGAAGCTGTAACATTATGCGGGATGTGTATACAATTTGAAGCCATATCCAATATCCATTATGGCTATGTTGCGCTAAAGGCAGGTATTTTTGAAGAGTTGGCTATATATGCAGCTGGAATTGCGCAACTTATAGACAGTAAAAAGTATAAGGAAGCACTGAAAGCTGTATTTCGTCCGGATTTAAATGGAGATGAAGTTGAAGATCAAGTGGCAATAAGAATTGGCTTCGAATATTACAAATCAGGTAACTTGTGTGAGCTTGTCAGACGAAATGCCTCTGATTTGAAAACTGTCGACGCCTCTTGCAATCCTCAAAAGGAGGCAGGTATTCTCCCATATATTGAGCCAGTAATAGTTTGGTGACAATTTAGTTCTTGCATATTAACTAATGAACAAAAAATTCTATATTGTTTCTAGTCTTGGAAGATTTGACTTTGCATTCCTTAACTATATTTTAATGAGTTTTGTATTGCAGGGCATTAGTTGTGCAAATGGCGAAGATAGTCTTGGTGGAGCTATGTTTACTTTCTGGGTTTTGACTACGGTTATTTTCCCATGGTTGCTATGCTTATTTATTACTAATATTATATCTTTTTGTATATCAAAGGATAAGGAAAATATCATGTCCTTACTCATCTACATGGGATGGATTACGTCTTTGTTCCTACTAGAAATGCCAGAATGGTTATACGGAAATTTGGGATTTGAAATTCTATGCATACGGACAATCAGTTTGTTATTTATACTATTTTCTAATAACCATAAGTATGTATATATTATCCAAATTATTCTATGTACATTTGTTCATAATTTAAATATATTTTATTGGAATTCATCCTCAATTGATGATAATCAGGTTGTTTATGATTGCATTGTTAGCTTTATTTACATTTCATACAATATGTGTAAGAAGTCGGGTCTAACAAGGTGTTGTAACCTCATCATTTTTCTAATGACCCTACTACTGTTGTCAATGATTTGGCTGCTATGTACCTTGATGATAAATCTATAAAAGAGATGTCAGAGTGCGGACTATTTCCGTAATTTCTTTCAACATGGACACAACATATTCTTACTCATACAGTTACGACCCAATCGGCAACCGAATCACCGCCAGCGAAGCGGGCGTGCCGTGGACCTACACGACCAACAGCCTCAACCAGTACACCTCCGCCACAGAGAACAATGTGCAGCTGGATTTCGCCTACGACCTGGACGGCAGCATGACCTGCCGCCCGGTGGACGCGTCCAGCGGCTGGACGCAGGTGTGGAACGGCGAGAACCGCATGGTGGAGACGTATAAGCCTAAAATACGCAGTTAAACTGATTATGCATTCATAAAATGTTGCATATAAGCATCTTATAAAAAGACACCCAAGTCAATCCATTGGGTGAGTGTCTCATGAATTGCGCGACAAGAAGTCTTGAGCCGCATTTGTGGAAGAAGACGCGGGACGGGAGACGGGAGACGCGGGACGGGAGACGCGGGACGGGAGACGCGGGACGGGAGACGCGGGACGGGAGACGGGAGACGGGAGACGGGAGACGGGAGACGTGGATGCCGTGGAGTGGCAAGCACCCGGAGGATGCAATTTGCATAACCGCCTGCTTAACTGCGTTTTTTGCGATAAATCAACTTAAAGAAGACGACACAGACAGCCGCGCGGCGGATGGTTCCGCCGTGCAGAGGGGCGTCAATCAAAAGGGCGTTGTTTCAGAACAGCCCTTCCAGACGCATCTTGCGCACAACGTATTTAGCGGAGAGCACTTTCACGTGGCCCCTTTCGTCGGCGATGACGGCCTTGTAGCCGAGCTTCGCCTTTCGGAGCATTTCCTCATTGACCGCTCCCTGCAGGGCCTCCGCGATTTTTTTGGCTTCTTCAGACATGGGTTTCAGAGTATGTTAGAATTTCATGGTACAGGGCCTCGTCTTCGACACGGGGCGCTGCGCCACAGGTTTGCTCGAAAATGACCTTGATTCCCGCCTGCGAGTTGTCAAGGCATAAAACACGATTACATACTTTAGCATATTCTAGAAGATTTGCAAGGCTTCGCGGGAAACGTCGGTTGATATCTTCCCGCGGAATGTCATGTCCGCCCTGTTGAACTCGCTCCTTCACACGGTCTTCCGACAGTTGGGGGCTTCTTACATACAAATAGATGAGAATGACCTCCCAGCCCAGATGGCGCCATTGGCGGATGCGGTTGAGATAGGTCTTGCCGGACAAGGTGGTCTCGAAGGCGAAGCTCTCCCGTGCCTCAATGGCCTGTTCGATGGTGTCCAGGAAGATGCGGGTGGCCTGGATGAGGGCGGCGTGGGGATTCAGCGGCGAAAGGCCCTTGGCGATTTCATCCGCATTGACAAATCGTTCGCATCCAGCGGTTTGCGGCAAGAACTTCAGCGCGAAGGTCGTTTTTCCTGCGCCGTTGGGGCCAGCGATGATGTAGCATCGCGGCGGGGAGTATGAGTTGGCTGCGGTTTCTGTCATGGGATGAGCCGACGGAGGTGAAAGCGGGTGGGGGACGGAATGTTGTGATAATGGTTAAGTTGTTTTTTTACAGTTGTTTATGATTTCAATGGCGTCTCCTGCCGTAAGCGGAATGTCCAGCGGCGTCTCTTTTCCGTTGAGCCGCAGAGAGATGGACTCGAAGGGAAGCTCCAGCTCCTTGAGGCGGAAGGAGCCGCCTTCGACACGAAGTGTGGCACCGTCGTCTCGCCATTCTAACACGCCCCAGAAGTCGCCGAGGGCCCAGAGGAAGGCGGCGGGGGGCGCGAGGCGGGGGCGGAAGCCGAGACGGCCTGCGCCGCGGTCAAAGGAGAAGCCGCTAAGGCTGTTGAGCAGGCCGAAGGCAGCCATGCTGCGGGCGTAGTTGCTGCCGCATTCAATCTCGTTCCACGGATTGCGTTTGGCACCGTCATAGCGGTCGCGGATGGAGCGGACCACCGTCAGCCCCTCCTCCACCATGCCTTCGCAGATCAGATGGGCGGCGGCGGCGTATTCGAATCCATGCATGGTCTCGGAGGCGTAGGGCAGGGGGATGACGGGGCGGGCGGCGGCGTCTGGCCAGACGCAGATGACCATGCCCGCTTCATCGTTGAGGGAATAGATGCGCCAGGTGTTGACGTGGTCCCGCATGGAGGCCTTGAAGTTGTTGTGGAAGAGGGAGCGCAGCGCGGTCCGATTGTGCTCTGGGTCGAAAATCCGGCCGATGCCGTAGAGGGTGGCGTACCATTGGGCGACCTGCATGTCGATTTCGCAGCCGTCTCCAATCTGATATTTGATCTGATGATGCTCCTCGTCCCAATAGTTGTCAGCCTGGAAGGCGTCGACGACGGCGCGGTCCGTGACCTCCACCTTCTGGCAGTAGTAGCTGCCGTTGAAGAGGTTGGCCTCCGTCCAGCGGCTGCCAGCCTCGAAGAGGCGGCGGCATTCGTCCGCGAAGGCGGGGTCGTTGCAGACGGTGGCCATTTGGGACATGGCCAGCAGGGCGCCGAGGTAATGTCCTTCCAGCCAGGCATTTGGACCAAACAATTCCATGTCCAGCGTGTGATGTTGGCGTCCGCTGATGACACCGCGGCGGCCGGGGTCCCACCGGTCGGGGTTCTGGTCGCTCCAGGCGTATTCAAGAGTTCTCTTAAGAATTGGATACCAAGTTTTTAGCCATTTTGTATCGCCGGAAATCTTCCAGTCGCGGAACGCCTTCATGATGTCTCCCATCTGGCCGTCGACGCAGGGGCGGAACCAGTCTGGCTTCGCATGGATGCCGAGGGGGAGCTTGAGGCGGAAATGGCTGCCGCCGTTTTCGTCCACGCTGTAGCGCCAGTGGGCTTCGTGCATGGAGCGCTCCAGTTGGGGGAAGAGGAAGGGGAGGGCCTGCTGATAGCCCCACACGTGGGCGCAGGAGCCTTCGCAGGAGCCTGAATGGGCGTTGACCCCTTCCCAACCGTAGAAGGTGCCGTCCTCCAGCCGGAGGCAGGTGGGGCTTTTCAGGACGGACAGCGTGGCGGAGACCGCGTCGGTCACTTCCGGCGGCAGCGATGGCTGGAACAGGGCGTCGTGGAAGCGTTGCGTCTGGGCACGAAGCGTGTCATAATGCATTCTGGCGTAGCGGTTTGAGTCCAAAGCGTCTTGCCAGAGGGTGGCGTAGTAGTTGCGCCAGCGGTTGGCGAGGCCGGCGGCGGCGGCATTGGCGTCCGCCGCGGAGTCCCATGTGTTGCGGCGGTTGGGGACGTGCCATGTGAGGACGAAGGAGGTGCGGTGGGATTGGCCGGGGGCGAGGGAGACATGGGCGGCCAGCAGCGCCGTGTCGTTGCCGTTTGAGGGGCCGTTGTAACGGCGGTTGCGGAAGGGACCCGCCTGACGGAGGTCGTTCCAATAGCTTTCGAGTCGGTCCCGCCAGCCGCCGCGGTAGAAATACTCCTGCCATGACTGACGCTCCAGAGGCTCGAGACAGGAGAAGGCGAGTTCGCCGTAGTCAAAATCCGCAGGGTCGCCGCCGCGTCGGAGCCACATGGCGCCGTCCTCTTGACGGACGTTGACGACCTCCGCCCCCATCCACGGGTTGCCGATGGCGCAGATGACGGTGAAGTCAAGAGGGGTGGCGGCGGTGTTGGTCCAGTCAATGTCGAAGAAGGCGGCGGGCAGACTGGAGTTTTTGTCGTCTCCGGGGATGAAGACGCTCCATGCGCCGAGGGAGACGGTGGCGGGGAAGTCCTCTCCGCCGAAGTCGATGCGGGCCATGGGGAACTCGCCAATGAAGGTGTGTTCGCGGAAGTGGGGGAGGCCGCAGAGGGAATCGCTGTCCGGTCCGAAGCCGAAGCCACGGTAGGGGACGGCGTCGCCGAAACCGGAGTAGGGCGGCGGTGTGTCGCCTTTCAGAATGCGGCAGCCGACGACGCGGCCGCCGTTTTCGGCGCGGATCGCGAAGTGGCTCAGCCCCAAGCTGCTGTGTTTGTTGGGGTCGTTGTAAATCTCCCAGTCAACGAGACTTCCGTTGCCGGAGAGTCCGATGCAGCCGGCGCCGATGCCCCCAAGCGGAAAGGAGATCTGTGATGTGTGAAATTTATCGTAAATCATTGCTATTCAATATGTTATGACTTCTTCTAAAGCGGTGTCGCGTCTATAGATTGGCGTGCCGTTTGCGGGGGGCGGGAATGGTGTAGGCGAAGGCGCTGTTGCACAGTCCCATGATGGCGGAGAAGGTGAAAAGGACTCCCACGCCGTAGCGCTGCCAGACGCGACCGCCGATGAGGGCGGCGAAGATGCTGATGAGATGGTTGATGGAAATGCCGGTGGACAATGTGGAGCTGGTCTCTTCCGGCGAGTCGGAAATGTCTCTTACATACATACTTGAAGACATGGATGTGGTGGTCAGGACGGCATCGAGAAGATAGTTGAGGCAGACGACGTAGTAGGCGACGGAGGCGGGGAAGATCTTGTCGGCGTAGCCGTAGGCGATGCAGACGAAGAAGAGGATGATGGTGTCCCAGATCATGACGGTTCTATAGCCGAGATAGTCGATGATACGGCCGATCTGCGGCGCGCAGAAGATGTTGACCAACGCGCACAGTCCCAACAGGATGGCCATGTGCTGCGGCATGACATGGTAGCATTGGATGAGGACGTAGGGGGCGAACGTCATGAAAATCTGCTTGCGCGCGCCGTAGAAGATTTCGAGACCGTAGAATTTGGTGTATTTTCTGTGGAAGTAGAGGCGTGGGCGTCGTGTGGGCGCCGTGCCGTCCGTCCGGAAGCGCAGGACGCAGGCGAGGGCGACGGCAATGAGAAGGCTGGCCAACGCCCAGACGACGGCGTAGAGGAGGCGCCTGTTCTCCACCTGCAGAACGTTGCCGGAGCCGGACCAGAACACCAACGCCGTCAGCAGGCTGCCGATGACGATTCCCGCATTGCTCAGGCTCGTGAGAATGCCGAGGGAACGCCCCGCGTAGTCGTCCTTGGCAAGTGTCATGGCCAGATTGCTGCGCACTGGCATGGCCAGATGCTCGCCTGTAGAGAAAAGGACGATCAGAAGGGTCGCCATGACAAAGCTTGTGCCTGCGTAGAACACAAGGCTGAAGACTCCAGCCAGGGAGAAGAGCAGGCTGATTTTCAGGATGCGCCATTCGGAATACTTGTACATCAGCGCGATGAAGAGAAACAGAAGCAGGCCGGGCATTTCCCTGAAGAACTCCAAATCGCCTCTTCGGACAGGCGACATGCCAATGATTTCGGAGAGGTAGTTGTTCATGATGGCGCCGAAGCAGCCACTTGCGATTCCCCAGAAGAGCAGGCTGCAGAGAAATTGCCTGGCACCCAGACCCGGCTTGTAGATGTCTTCGATTTTTTTCAGTAGCCGTTTCATTGTATGACGATTTGATCGATGTTAATCAAGATGAACAGTAAGTTTGGCCATAAGCTCTTGCGCTGTCCAGGGGCAGCGCGGATTGTGGCGGCAATAGACCTCCAGGGCCTCCTGCATCTCGTCGCGGGAGGCGTTCAATTTGCGGAAATAGCCGCTCAAATCCCGTCGGATGTAGGTGTGGAAGAATCGATAGGGCAGGCACTTGAAGCGGCAGGTGGCCACATCGAGCCAGCGGATCTCCAAGCTTCCGTCCGCCTGTTTTCTCCAAAGCAGATTGTAGGGATAGAAGCCGCGGTGGAGGCATTTGAGTTCATGGAGACGGCCCAACAGCTCCATGTTGCGGCGGGTGAACTCGCGGCGGAGGGCGCTGTCGTGCTCCAGCGGCTTGCCGGGCATGAAGGCCATGCCGCTGTCGTAGCCCTCCGCGAATTCCGTGATGATCTGGTTGAACGTCAGCACACCGAAACGGCGGTGCTCCTCATAGGCCAGCAGGCGGACCATGGGAAATCCTTGCGCCTCAAGCAGAAGGAAATTCAGCGCTTCCCGCCCCATCTTCGAATGGCGGCCCCACGTGTTCGTCAAGGCGAACTCGAACTGGGTCTTGACGGCGACAGTCTGCCCGCCCACGTCCGCCGGCAAGGTCACTTTGCGGACGGTGCGGGTCCGTGTCCTCCAGATGACGGGAGCCTGCTCCAGAAGCTCTGGCTGGTCGTGAAGCCGTTGGAAGGCGGTCTGGAACTCGCCGTCGGCCCAGCCGTGGGAGCCGAATCGGCGGAGGCCCAGGCTGCGGATGAATTGTCTTTTCTGTTGATGGATGGTGGTCATGTCCTGCCGCCCTTTGATGGTTTCATGTCAGTCTTGAATATACCCATCAATTGCCAAAATGGCAATGACTCCCGCCCTCCTTCCATGAAATTTTGCGAAAACTTGCGGAAGATAGGGGCTTTGTACTATGAAAAATGCATAGTACCAATATATTATCCTATTGCGAAAAGTGGAGAGAATCCAAACAAGGTGCATTTATGTCCAGAGAAGCATGCATTGAACGAAAGACCAAAGAGACGGACATCTCGTTGACGCTTGGGTTGGACGCCGCCGCGGGCGGCGCCGCGGTCCAGGTGCGGACGGGCGTCGGCTTTTTTGACCACATGCTGACGGCCTTTGCCTGCCACGGCGGCTTCAATCTGTCGCTGCAGGTTCAGGGGGATTTGGAGGTGGATGCCCATCACACGATGGAGGATGTGGGACTCGCGCTTGGCCAGGCGTTGAAGAACGCGTTGGGCGACAAGCGCGGGATAACTCGCTTCGGTTCGTCATATATCCCGATGGATGAGTCTCTTGCGCGAGTCGTCATGGACTTGTCCGGCCGCCCGCATCTGTCCTGGCGGGTTTCCCTTCCGGAACAGACGGTGGGCGGAGTCTCCGCCCGCCTCTTCCATGAGTTCTTCCAAAGCGTGGCGAACACGGCGGGGCTGACCCTGCATGTGGATTTGCTCGCCTGCGAGGAGAACCATCACGGGCTGGAGGCCATCTTCAAGGCCTTCGGGCGGGCGCTGGCGCAGGCGGTGGCCGTCAACGGAAAGGCGGTCATGTCCACCAAGGGAGTGCTGGAATAGTCCGTTGGCCTGCAGCGTGGCTTCGGAGGCGGCGTGGGACGTTGTCAACCCCTTTTTGTCATACAAATACAATATATATAATATGGAGAGAAAAAATGTCTGAAATGGATTTGAACGTGATGCGGCACAGTGCCGCGCATATCATGGCCGCCGTGGTGCAGAAGCTCTATCCGGACGCGAAGTTCGACATCGGTCCCGCCACGGAAGAGGGCTTCTACTACGACTTTGACATGGAACACCGCCTGTCTCCGGAGGACCTGAAGGTCATCGAGAAGGAGATGCGGAAGATGATTGGACGGCAGCTGCCCTTTGAGCGCAAGGAAGTCAGCCGCGCGGAGGCGCAGGCCCTCTTCGAGAAGCTGGGCCAGACCTACAAGCTGGAGCGTCTGGCGGACATTCCGGAAGGCGAGACGGTGAGCCTGTATCAGTGCGGCGACTTCATCGACCTCTGCCGGGGGCCCCACGTGGAGAACAGCACCCAGATTGGCGCGGTGAAACTGCTGTCCATCGCGGGCTCCTACTTCCGCGGCAATGAGAAGAATCCGATGCTGCAGCGCATCTACGGCACGGCCTTCGCCTCCAAAGAGGACCTGCAGGCCTATCTGGACCGCATCGAGGAGGCGAAGAAGCGGGACCATCGCCGCATCGGCACGGAGATGGAACTGTTCAGCACCCATGAGGAGATCGGGCCGGGTCTGGTCTGCTGGCATCCCAACGGCGCCCGCATCCGCCACATCATCGAAACCTTCTGGAAGGCAGCGCATTACGAACATGGCTATGAGCTGCTCTACACGCCCCATGTGGGCCGCTCCCTGCTGTGGGAGACCAGCGGCCATCTGGATTTCTACCGCGACGGCATGTACGCCAACATGGAAATCGACGGCGATCCCTACTACGTGAAGCCGATGAACTGCCCCTTCCACATCATGATCTACAAGGAGCGCCCCCGCTCCTACCGCGACCTGCCGGCCCGCTGGGCGGAGTTGGGCACGGTCTACCGCTATGAGAAGGCGGGCGTCCTCCACGGCCTCATGCGAGTCCGTGGCTTCACGCAGGACGATGCCCACATCATCTGCACGCCGGAACAGATCGAAGACGAAATCCGCGAAGTGCTCCGCTTTAGCCTCTATATGTGGAAGTGCTTTGGATTCAAGGAGATCAAGGCATATTTGGCGACGCGTCCCGCCAAGGCGGTCGGCGATGACCGCATGTGGGCGCAGGCCATGACCTCTTTGGAAAAGGCCGTTCAGGCCGAAGGCATCTCCTGCGAAGTGGACGAGGGCGGCGGCGCCTTCTACGGACCGAAGATCGACCTGAAGATCAAGGACGCCCTCGGCCGCGAATGGCAGACCAGCACCATCCAGTTCGACTTCAATCTGCCCGAACGCTTCGACATGACCTACGTGGGGCAGGATGGCCAGAAGCACCGCCCCTACATGGTGCACCGTGCGCTGTTGGGCTCTTTGGAGCGCTTCTTCGGCATCCTCATCGAGCACTACGCGGGGGCCTTCCCGCTGTGGCTCGCGCCGGAGCAGGTGCGGATTCTGCCCATCAGCGAGAAGTTCAACGACTATGCCAATGAGCTGGCCGCCGAACTGCGCAAGAGCAAGTTCCGCGCGACCGTGGACATGGAGGCCGACCCCATCGGCGGCAAGATCCGCCGTGGCCGCAACGCCCGCATCCCGTATCTGCTCATCGTGGGCGAACGGGAGGCCGCGCAGCGGGAAGTGTCCGTCCGCAGCCGTGCCAACGGCGAGGAGGGCACCATGGCCTTTGCGGATTTTGTTGCAAAAATCGCTGCAGAACAGGAGAATCGCGCGTGACAAGCGCGTAAGTTGGTGTAAATTGATGGTTAAGGCGTTGAGGCTTCGGCTTCGCGCCTTTGAAGAAGCCGCCGGCGCGGCGTCGCGTCGGCAATTGTCATGGAATTCAATTAGGAGGGTACTCCCATCGCACGCCTGTTAAAAAGTGGAGATCGTGTCTTTCGTGGAAAGACGGTTCGCCTGTTGTCCGCCACCAATGAGCAGTTGGGTCTAGTGTCGTTTGAGACGGCTCTGGAACGCGCCGCCGCGGCTGGTCTGGACTTGGTGGAGATGGCCGCCAAGGCCGATCCGCCGGTCTGCCGAATCATGGATTTCGGCAAGTACCAGTATGAGGAAGGCAAACGCGCAAAGGATGCCAAGCGGAAGCAGGTACAGCAAAAAGTCAAGGAGATCAAGCTCCATCCGAACATTGACACCAATGATTTCACAACAAAGGTGAAGCATTCGGTTGCTTTTTTGGAAAAAGGTGATAAAGTAAAAGTTCTGCTTGCATTTCGCGGCCGTGAGATGGCGCATCCGGAACTCGGCAACCAGGTTCTGGACCGCTTCCTTCAGGCGGTGGCTGATGTCTCTGTCATTGATGCTCCTCCCAAGCAGATGGGCAAGAGCATCATCGCCGTGGTGGCTCCCAAGCCTCAGAAATGACCGTGCCTCAAGATTAGGGGAGGCAAGGCCATGAGAGGGGGAAGTCCCCCCGTTGTGCAAGTTCGGCTGGTTGTCAGGTTGAAGTCATCATTTGTAAATAGAAGTCATAACGGAGTGCCTCTGGAGACAGGGGCGCGCCACAGGGTAACAGGACAGGTACAGCAATGCCAAAGATGAAGACCAGAAAGGCGGCCGCCAAGCGTTTCAAGGAAACCGGGACGGGCAAATTCCGCCACAACCGCGCCGGTGGCCGGCACATCCTCACCAAGAAGAGCTCAAAGCGCAAGAGAAGACTGGGGCAGGACGCCGCCGTGAAGTCCACGGAGATGAGCCGCCTGAAGGCCTCTCTCCCCTACGGTCTGTAGTCCGGCTGTCCGAAAAGGACGTCAACGGGTTTGGTCAGATTATGAATTGAGGAATATAGGATTCCATTTCATGGAGTCCATGATGGAGGATAAAGATGTCTAGGACAACGTGTTCAGTTGCCTCCCGCAAGCGTCGCAAGCGCGTGTTGGAGCAGGCGAAAGGGTTCCGCGGGAACCGCAGCAAGCTTATCCGCATGGCCTACGGTGCCGTGGATCATGCCATGGCCAACGCCTATATCGGCCGCAAGCGGAAGAAGCGCCTGTATCGCAGCCTGTGGACGGTTCGCATCAATGCGGCCTGCCGCGCGGCGGACTTCAAATACAGCTGGCTGATCGATGGCCTCAACAAGGCCGGCGTGGAGCTGGATCGCAAACAGCTGGCCGAGCTGGCTGTCAACGAGCCCGATGCGTTCGCGCAGCTGATTGAAAAGGCCCGTGCCGCCCGGTAGTCCGTTGACGGCGAGGCAATAAGAAACCCGAATTGTTCTAAGTCGTTCTGGTGCAGTGAGTTATAAACTCCGCCGCGAAAGAGGGGCGTTTGCCAGAGAACTTTGAGACAATTCGGAACAGGGTCGAGAGACAGGGGAATCCGCGAAAGGCGGTTCTCCTGCCGCAAGACAAAGAGGAAAAGGCATGCCGGCACAAGGTGTGCCTTTTTTTATCCTATGAAATGGCAATTGGCTATGCGCAAGCGGCTGTTTGCAACCGTGCATTTTTGGGGATAAAATGGAAGGGCGCAGCAACGGAGTGGCCAGATGAGAATCGCCTGTCCCTATTGCGGACAGCGGATGGAAGTGGGGGAACTTCCTCCGCTGAGCCAAACCGCCTGTCTTTCATGCCATAGGCAAGTCACTGTCCCCCAATGGTTTGGGAAATGGCTTCTGGAAGAGCGGCTGAAGGAGGAGGAGGGAGTCGAAATCTTTCGGGCTCTGGATCCCTCCCTTGACCGGGAGGCCTGCGTCATGCGGGTTTCGGCGGCGGCGTTTCCGCTGGAGGAGCGGGAGGCCTTTTTGGAGCGGGTTCGTCTTCAGGCTTCCATCGCCCATCCGGGCGTCAACTCCGTCTACGCCTGCGGCCACGAGGGGGAATGGACTTATGCGGTCACCCAATTCGTCGGAAGCGGCAAGGCGGTGCTTCAGCGGCGGTTGACTCCTGAAATGGCCATGGAACAGATGCGGCAGGCCGTCTCCATCCTGCGGGCGGCGGCCGCCGTTGGGTTGTATCACGGCGCATTGACCCCCAAAGTGTTGCAGGCGGATGCGGACGGACGTCTCCACATCGGCGGTTTTGGCGTGGCCGCCGCCCTTCGTCTGCCGCCGCCGTCTCTGGACTACTGCGCACCCGAATTTCGGCCTGGTCAGGAGCCGAATTTGGCAGGGGACATGTACAGTTTGGGCATCTGCTGGCAGACCCTCTATGGCAATCAGCCCGGGCTTCCGGAATCCCTTCGCCGTCTCTTCCATGACATGAGCGCAGAATCTCCAGCCGACCGACCGAATGGCTATCCTGTTTTGGCGGAAGCACTTGGAATGGAGCCAGCAGCAACGGAGCCAGAACCGTCGTCGGACAAAGGCTCCGATGGAAGCGCCGCCGCTGCATCGTCCCCGCGGACGCATTCCCTCTTGCCCATCGTCTTGGCCGTCAGTGGCATCGCCGTGCTGCTGCTTCTGTTTGCCATGATTCTATGGAACTTATGGGGCTTGCTGATTGGAAATTAGAAACTTCCGTTTATTCTGTGTGTTCTGTGGACTCTCTTGATTGGAAATGAAGATGACTCGGAAAATAAGACTTGGCAATGTGGAAATCGGCGGCGGCGCCCCGGTCTCGATTCAATCCATGACGAACACGGACACGGGAGACGCCGCGGCGACGCTGAGCCAAATCCGCTCTCTGGCCGCCCTCGGCTGCCAAATCATCCGGTGCGCCATTCCAACGGCTTCCGTAATTCCCTCATTCCAAAGGATTTGTGAAGAAAGCCCGATTCCCGTGGTGGCGGACATCCATTTCGACTCCCAACTGGCCATCAGGGCCATGGAGGCCGGCGCCCACGGCATCCGCGTCAATCCAGGCAACCTGCTCAACGAGGCGCGGGTGCGGGAAGTGGCCGCCTGCGCGGCGAAACGCGGCTGCTGCGTGCGCATCGGTGTCAACAGCGGCAGCCTGCCGGCGGAAATCCGTCAACGCCATGGCAACAGTCCGGAGGCCTTCACGCTGGCGGCGCAGCATTACATTGAGCTGTTTCAGCAGGCGGGCTGCGACCATCTCAAAGTCAGCCTGAAATCGTCGGATGTCCGCACCACGGTGGAGACCTGCCGCCGTTTTGCGCAGGTTTCGGACATTCCGCAGCACATCGGCATCACGGAAGCCGGCCCGCGTTCCGTCGGCCTCATCAAATCGGCCGCCGGACTGGGGGCGCTGCTTTTGGACGGCATTGGAGACACCCTGCGGGTCAGTTTGACGGCGCCGCCGGAGGAGGAGGTGCTGGCCGCCCGCCGCATTTTGGAGGCCGTCGGCTTGCGTCAGGCGGAGCCTGAAATCATCGCTTGCCCCACCTGCGGACGCACGTCCATCGATTTATTCCGTGTCGTGGAGGAGGTGGAGCGCGGCATCGAGGCCCTAAAGGCGAAGGGCGTCCGCATCACCGTCCGCAAGGTGGCCATCATGGGCTGCGAGGTCAATGGGCCAGGGGAGGCGAAGGACGCCGACGTGGGCATCGCGGGAAGCAAGGGCCGCGGTATTCTCTTCCGCCATGGCGTGAAGGTCAAAAGCCTGCCGTTCAATGAGTTGGTCCCCGCTCTGCTGGCGGAAATGACCAATAGGGAAAATTAGAAATTAGGAATTAGAAATTAGGAATTATTTCTAGAGTCTCTAGAATAGCTAGAACTGTTTAACCATCTCGTAATCAATGTGTTGACAAATTCCTAATTCCTAATTTCTCATTCCTCATTCCACATTCAGTCTCCGAGCCATTCGAAGACCATCTTCTCGCCGGGCTTCGCGGTGCCTTTGATGAACTCGAAGGCCTTGGGGTTGCCGTTGAGGATCATGCTTTCGTACAGCTCGACCTCGTCCAGATTGCTTGCGCGCAACGCCTCAAGATCCGCCGCGAAGTCCCAGTCCTTCGGATGGAAGATCATTTCGCGGAAGATGCCCAGCTTGATGGGCTTGCCACCGGTGATTGACGTGGAGAAGAAGTGGGAGAAGTCCGTGCCTTGGTACCAGCCACCGCCGCCGCCGGACATGATGACGCCATCGATGGAGCCGTCGTCAAAATAGCGACGATAGAGCCAGGGGAGCTGGCCGTAGAGGGGGACGTATTTGGGATGGTCCGCCAGTTCGGGGGGCATGACGCCGGCCAGATAGAGGGGGCGCCCGCTGGTTTTCTTCTTGCAGTTCAGGAAGAAGTCGGCGACGCCTTCGCCGCGAATCTGGAACAGGGCGGCGATGTCCTCCTCTGTGTTGCGGAAGGGGCGGCCGTGGCGGGCGGCGAATTTGGCCAGCAGCTCCGCATTGAAGCCGAAACGCGGCATCTCGTTGTTGGACAAGGGGTGATGACTTCTTAGATTGAAGATGAACCCGTCAAAGGGGTATTCGGCCAGCTCGGCGAAGCGGGCGACCTTGTGCTCCATGGCCTTGGGCACGTTGAACTCCGCGATGCCCAGATGGTATTCGACGGGCACGGCTGGCATGGGGACGGCGCCCACCATGAAGCCTGCATGGCGGCCAACTCCGTCCCACGCGGCGGGACATTTGCTGATGGACTCCATGTCCAGCGGCGTCTCCTCCGGTTTGCCTTCACACCAAGCCCAGGCGGTGGGCAGCGTATGTCCTTCCGTATCATAGACTTGATGCCGCCAGTCCTCATTGGAGAGAACCATGCTGAAGGTGGATCCGCCGTCCGTGCAGACCAATTTGACGTAGGGAGCGGAGATGGCCAGGCCGGAGAGGGTGATGCGGTGGTGGCCCTTGTATTCGTCCACGTTCAGGTTGAAGTCCATGGTGTAGGGGCGGAAGGTGGCGTTGTCGTCGCTGACCAGCAGCTTCAGATTGTCCTTTTTGAGTTTGACGGGGCCAGGGCGGTCATAGAGGTCCGGATTGATGCAGACGATTTTGCCGACGGTCTTCTGGCGGGCCTCCGCCGTGATGGCGTCCGCCTGTTCGCGGGTGACTTCCGGCCGGGCCCAGGTGGCGATGCAGGCGTCGGGGTTGTCCAGATACCACGGATCGACCAGCGGCATGCCCCGGAGCCGCTCGTAGGCCTCCATGTATTTGGGATCACGTGGTTTCTCGAATCTGAAGGCCGCATCGTCGTAGAGGCTCTCCCACCCCCACACCTCCAGGCCGTATTTGTGGCCGAGGCGGATGGTCTCCGTGCAGATGTTGTAGTGGCGGTAGGTCTCCGTCAGCCGTTCGCCCGCCTTTTCCCAATGGCCCCAGTGGATGGCGCCGCCGTCGCCGTACTGCCCCGCCACTTTCGTTGGGTAATGGGTTCTGCCGCAGATATTTACGCGAAGATAGATCTTCTTGATGCCGTTTTCCGAGAATTCGCGGATGACCTTCTCGTACTCCTCAAGGGGATAGTAGGGTTCCGTCCCCTTGTAGCAGAAGACGTAGTCCAGGTAGTCGATGGTGGTGCTGACGAGAAGGGGCGCCTTGCCCGCGTCCCGCGCCGATGCCATGCACGCCAGTCCCACGACGGCGGCGACGATGTGCTTCAGTTTGCATTTCATCTTATGGAGTCCTTTCTGTTCTATGTCTTGTCTATTATTAACCTAATGAAGTATAATTTGCCCCACCATTTTTTGTCAAGTCGTTAGGTTGAAAAAAGTCATGTTTTTTGCTTTTTTTATAGAAAAGTGGAACGAGGGACTGGGGACGGGGGACGGGAGAGTATAAGAAAGCCGTTGCCATGGCAGTAATTATGACCATGATATTTGCTATAAGAAACGTTTTATCAGTAATTTGCATGTCTCCCGTCTCCCGTCCCCCGTCTCCTGTCCCTTGTCCCCTGAAAAGCGAAAAGCAAAGGGGCAAGCAAAATCAATCGAACAGGGATTATGGCCCTCATGACTTGAAAAGTACGTCTAGGGAAGTATATTTGTTTTATAACTCTACAGAAGTACTTTTGCATTTGAAAGGAAAGATGGAACCTGTCACGCTATACCACGGCTCACCCGAAATCGTGTCCTGCCCGGAATACGGCAAAGGGAAGAGCTACAACGACTACGGACTTGGATTCTACTGCACGGAGGACATCGAGCTGGCCCGTGAATGGGCCTGCACCGAAGCGTCCGGCGGCTATGTGAACCAGTATGTGCTGGACATGGGTTCGCTGCGACGGCTTCGCCTTGACGAGGCGCCGTACACCATCCTGCATTGGCTTGCCGTTCTGATGCACAATCGGCGAATTCGCGTCTCGACTCCCGTGATGGCCCGTGGCATGGAATGGCTTGAGGCGAATTTCATGCCGCCTGTCAAAGAGGCTGATGTGGTGATCGGACATCGCGCTGATGATTCCTATTTCTCTTTCGCAAGGGCTTTTGTGGCAAATGAAATCTCCCTTGCCCTGCTTTCCTACGCCATGAGATTGGGAGAGCTTGGACGGCAGACAGTCCTCAAAAGTCCAGCCGCTTTTCAGGCGCTTCGCTTCGTGTCCTATTCGCCCGTGGAGCGCCAAGTCTACTATCCGCGCCGAAAACGGCGGGATGAGGAGGCGCGGGCCGCATACCGCGCTGAGCTTGAACGCGAGGTGTCCACAGGCCTGTTCATGCTGGACATCATCCGAGAGGAGGTCAAACCCGATGACCCACGCCTACGCTGACGATTATCTCAACGATGCCATGTGCAATTTGGGCGAGGCGTTTGACTATGCCCATGAATGCCAACGACTTGAACTTGATGCCTTTTTGTCGCTTTTCATCGTGTCGGGCCTTGCGGAGCCCTTTGGAGCCGGCGTCCCGCGGGTTGTGTCTGGAATGTCAGGCACGGAGTTGGTGCTTGAGACCCTTCGCAGGGCGGGGCTTTCCGCCATCACTGCCGCGCCGCAAATCTGCTATGACTTTTCCTCCGCCTATTGGTGCGGCTGGATCATGGCGTTTGTCCAATGGCGGGAGGGATGGAGTTTTGCGCAAATCCATGCGCTGCTTCCCGTTGCGGAGCTGGAGGGGTTGTATCCCACACTCCATGAGGTGGGGGAGGATTGCGCCGCCGATGCCATCGCGGAGATTCTCAAGGGGCGCAAGCCGGTCACCAACCTGCAGCGGCTGCGCAAATCCTGCCGCATGACCCAACGGAGGCTGAGCGAACGGTCAGGCGTCAATCTGCGAACGCTGCAGCAATACGAACTTGGCGCGAAGGACATCAACCGTGCGGCTGGAGAGACGCTGTTCTCGCTTAGCAGGACCCTTGGCTGCCGCATGGATGACTTGCTTGAACCGAAATTTGCGCCATAATGCGTTAGTTGATTGATGCAATAAATGAAAGAAAATGCAAAAATGCCAAAATCGCAGAAATGGCCCTTTTAGGCCTCGTTTGGTATAAGAGGTATTAATATACAGGATTAACCCTAAAATGCGATAGAGGCCAACTGTGGGGCCCTGGCGGGCATTTTCCCTAAAAACAAGGTGCGTTTTTCACCCCTTCGGACACGATTTTTCGCCAATTTTGCCCTCTGTTTCAGCGGGAAAAGGGTATTCATTATTTGAATTCAATAATATACAATTATTGCAAGTTTTGCCGCCGAATTATTGTGGAGGGAGCCACCGGAACATCGATGACGGTCCCTCCTGTCGCCATGTCAATTCCGTGGGCGGTCTGTCTCTTCATACCCCAAATACCGTATGTCCAGCAGGGGTTCCACAAACGTGACAAAGCGTTTGACTCCCGCGCGGTCGTTGAGCATTTTGGCCATGGAGGCGCCGCCGACGTTGAACGGCCGGAGACCGTCGGCCCCTTCCTGCATGAAGTGATAGAAGATGGATTTCCACTGATTTTCTGAACAATAGATTTGCACGGGGCGCTTGACCAGCCCTGCCTCCTCCTCTGGCGTGGGGTCGTGTCCTTCGATGGTGTTTTCCACTCGGGGATAGAGCTTTACGGGTTTTGGAGACAGCTTGATCATGTCCCAAAACGGCTTAAGCGCAAAGGTTTTGTTGGGGCCGTTGCCGTAGAAGCCGGGGGAGATGGCGTCCGCCAAACCCCGCTGGAGAATGGCCTCCATGTCGAAGCCGTATTGACGGAAGTTTTTGCAGTCGAAGCTGATCATCAATTGGATGTCGGGATGGATTGCCTTGATTTCGCGGTGGACATCGGCGATCCAGTCGGTCATGATCTGGCCAATCATATGAAGCCAGTGTTCGTCCATGTAGTTGCCTTTGTCGCAGGAGCCGTAGAGCTGGCGGTACCTTTCCACCAAAGGCTTGTCATAGCCGAAATAGGGCGGGTGGCGCAGGAATTCAAGGATCATCATGTCGGGCTTGTAGGCTGCAATCTCCTTGGCCAGAGACAGATAGAAGTTCCGCACTTCGGGATAGGCATAGCTGGGCTTCGAGGCATGGCCCTGCAGGTCCGTGATGTAGAACTCCGGATGGTCCATCAGATATTGCGCGTTTTTGTCCACATCGGTCTTGCCGTAGAATGCATTTGGGCGCAAGGTAATGGAATAGAGCATGTTATGCTTTCGCGTCTCTTCGCGGAAGATCTGCAGGGAGTCCTTGCCTGTGGTTTGGATGAGGGTCTCCATGCGCTCCGCCGCCTGTCGGTCGCGTTCGCGGGAGAAAGTCACATTGCGCTGTTTGCCGAACATCGTCGCCACTTGGCTGCGATAGTTGGTCGCGCTGGTGCCAATGCACCAATCGTAGGCGATGACATGGGCCTTTGCCAATGACGCAATGCGTTCCTGCATAATGGGTAAGGTCATTTCCTGAAAGAAGAAGTCGCTGAATCCGTCGCCATGGACAATGATGCTCTGGAAGGCGTCTTCCGGAGTCTGGTCACGGTAAATGCGCTGCTGCTCCTCGCTGGCCGGCACGATGAAAACGTCCCCCAATTGCGCGTCCGCGCTTTTGGCAGTGGCCTCGATGATGTCGCCGCTCTTCAGGGCGGCGATGCCAATGAAGGTCTCTCCCATCACCCAAGGGCTGCTGTCATGTTCCGGACTCCACAGGTCGAGCCCCACATGCTCGCGGACCTCTTGGGAGAAGGCAAATCGAAACGTGCCCTTGCCCCGCAGGGTGGCGTAAAGGGCGAAGGCGCCGTCGCGGGGCACGGTGAATGCGGCGGTGGCTCCCGTGGCCGTGGCGCACAGAAACGGGACGCCACGAGAGCCGATGAACGCCGTGCGGTCCTGCCATTGGGGCGACGCCGTGCGTGTCAGAACCACCTTGTCGGGCCAATAGGCGAATTTTTGCTGGCGGGTCGCCAGAACCGTTCCGTCGTCGCGCACTAAGTCCAGACAGGCTGTGTGGATGCCGGCCGAAAGCGGCGGCAAGGTGACGGACACGCTCGCTGACGCGTTGTTCTTGAATTCTTCTAAGTTATTTGTAATCAATATGTTATGATTTTCGAGCCGGAAGACTGCCGTGCCCTTCACGTCTTCGATGCCCGAAAGGTCAACGCAATAGTCCAAGGGGCCATGGACGCTCATGGGAACGGAAAAATGCTCGATTTTGAGTTTGGCGAAGGCTTTGACGCATTTGGGCCCGTTGAAGAACCGATAGACATAGCCCGGCTTCCCCCATGGCGCATGGAGGCGGAAATATTGGCCGTAGAAGCTGCCGTTCAACGTGATGCGCACCCAGATGGTCTTCTTGCCGTCATGGTCGGTCACGGTATGGAATTGGGAGGTGACGCGCGGTTTGGCTGGCGTGAAGTCCTTGCCGTCGACGCTGACATAGACCATCATGCCGTCCAGTTCATCGCCGACGATGGCATGGGCGGGGTTGTAGTGTTCGGCCTCAATCACGATTTGGGAAAGCAGTTCCGGATTTTTCAACGCAAAATCGCTGTAATGAGCATCATAGGGCAGGGCAAGGCTGATGCCCGGAGACTGTGGCTGAAAGGGGAGGCGGCCAATTTCCGCCGGATTCTCCAGCTTTCCCCACCCCCAATGGGCGATGCTCAGGGCGCCGTTCGCCCAATGGGGGTCCAATGTGGAAATGTCTGGCAGCTCCTGCGCCATCGTGGAAATGCCGCTGAAGAACAAGGTCGTCATCATGGTCAATATCGCTCTTTTCATGGGAGGGCCTTTGGGACATGGGTATGGATGCTATATATAATAGGAATATAGTATGGCCGCAATTGCGCAGAATGCAAGCTCCCGCCCTGATGGAATGCGCGAAAACGTCGCGTTTCGCTTTTTACCCTGCGTCCCTCGTCCTGCACCTCTGAACAATCGACAGGCCACAGAAAAACACAATGCAAATTTGCAATGGCGTCAAATCAGATTATAGTAATAAGTCTTTTTGTCAATTTTGGTGCCGTGGTGCCCCGTCTGGCCTGCGGTGTGTCGTAATCGTTTGTCACACTGAAACTTAAAAAACAACATGAGCAAAAACAGCATTAATCTCGAGAACATGCCTTCGATGGACGAACTGTTGAAGGCGCAGGAACAGAGCAATCCAACCTCTGAAAACACGATCGTCAAAGGGCGCATCGCCGAAAAGAACGACAAAGGGGTCCTGTTGGACATTGGGTCGAAGGCGGAGGCGTTCATTGACCGTTCCGAACTGAAGAACTGGGATGACCTGAAAGTCGGTGACGAGCTGGAAGTCTACCTGGAGCAGATTGAGGACGAGGACAACACGCCTCACGTCAGCCTGCACAAGGCGGAGCTGCAGCGCGCATGGGACCGTCTGGTGGAGCAGTATCCGGAAGGCAGCCTCATCAAGGGCGTCATCCGCAGCCGTGTCAAAGGCGGCCTCATGGTGGATGTGGGCGTCGACGCGTTCCTGCCCGGCTCCCAAGTGGATTTGGGCCCCACCCGCAACCTGGACGACTATGTGGGCAAGGAAGACGAGTTCAAGATTCTCAAGATCAATGCGGAGCGTCGCAATATTGTTCTGTCCCGCCGCGAGCTGCTTGAGGCGGAGCGCGAGAAGCAGCGGGCGGTTCTGCTCAACGAGCTGGAGCCCCATCAGATCCGCCGCGGCATTGTGAAGAACATCACCGATTTCGGCGCGTTCGTGGACCTGAATGGCATGGACGGTCTGCTGCACATCACGGACATGAGCTGGGGCCGGGTCACCAACCCCAACGAGGTTGTCCATGTGGGGCAGGAAATCGAAGTCATGATTCTGGAAGTGGACCGCGAACGCCAGCGCGTCTCCCTCGGCCTGAAGCAGAAGGAAGGCAATCCGTGGGACACGGTCAACGTCAAGTATCCCGTCGGCTCCCGGGTCAAGGGCCGTGTGGTCAACGTCATGGTCTATGGCGCGTTCGTGGAGCTGGAAGAGGGCATTGAGGGCCTCATCCACATCACGGAGATGTCGTGGACGAAGAAGATCAACAAGGCCAGCGAAGTGCTCAGCGTGGGACAGGAAGTGGAAGCCGTCGTGCTGGATGTCAAGAAGGACGAGCGGAAGATCTCCCTGGGCCTGCGTCAGGCGCAGCCGAACCCGTGGGAAGTCATCAAGGAGCGCTATCCCAAGGGCACCCGCATCAAGGGCAAGGTCCGCAACATGACCGGCTATGGCGCCTTCGTCCAGATTCAGGACGACATCGACGGCATGATTCATGTCTCCGACATGTCCTGGATCCGCAAGATCAACCACCCCAGCGAGGTGCTGACCAAGGGGCAGGAAGTGGAGGCCGTCATTCTGGAAGTGGATGCCGAGAATCAGCGTATCTCCTTGAGTATGAAGAAGTTAACGGATGATCCGTGGCAGAGCATCCAGAACAAGTATCAAGTGGGCGACATCGTGGAGGGCAAGGTCACCAAACTGGCCAGCTTCGGCGCCTTCGTGGAACTGGACGGCGGCATCGACGGACTGATTCACATCTCCGAGCTCAGCGACGAGCGCGTCAGCCGCGTGAAGGACGTGGTGCAGATTGGCGATATCGTCAAGACCCGCGTCAAGAACATCAACACGGATGAACGCCGCATCGGCTTGAGCATGAAGGATGTGGGCGATGGCTCCTCGCAGCGCTCCGCCTCCCCGGCGGCTTCCTCCAGCGTCGGTGGCGATTTGGGCGACTTGGGCGGTGCGTTGGACGATGCCCTGTCCCGTGCTCAGAAGGAAGAGGCCGCCGAAGCGGCCGAGCCCGCACAGGCCGCGGATGCTCCCGCTCCTGAGGCGGAGGCAGCCGAAGGCACCCAGGCCTGACGCGAAGCGTCCTCCAGTCGGGGCGTTTCCCATGATTCATGGCCGGGAAATGCCCCTCCTCTTACAAAAAAAAGGAAAAAAGCCGCCAAAATGCGACAAAGGGACTTGACATTGGGCAATTATGGCCTACATTAATCAAGTTCTTTTTTGGGAGAGGAGAAACGAGGACGAGGACAATAGAGGTTTAAAAGAAGCCCACGTAGCTCAGTTGGTAGAGCGCATCCTTGGTAAGGATGAGGTCATCGGTTCAAATCCGATCATGGGCTCCAGTTGTCTCTTTGACTTCTGTTGAAGAGATGCTGCGGCCTCAAGAGCTGGTGCTCGTGGATTTTTCATTGATTTAGTTATTTTTATGTGTGGCGGGCTTTCCGGTATGAAAGTCAGTCAGGGACTCCAAGAAGAAGGATTCAGAAAATGGCAAAAGAAACTTTCGTACGTGATAAACCCCATGTGAACATCGGCACGATTGGCCACGTTGACCATGGCAAAACCACCTTGACCGCTGCCATTACGATGGTTCAGGCGAAGCGCTTCGGCGGCGATGTCCGTAGCTATGCTGAAATCGACAATGCCCCGGAAGAGCGTGAACGCGGTATCACCATCAACACCGCCCACGTTGAGTATCAGACGGCCAAGCGCCACTATGCGCACGTGGACTGCCCCGGACATGCTGACTACATCAAGAACATGATCACCGGCGCCGCCCAGATGGATGGCGCGATTCTGGTCATCGCCGCCACCGACGGTCCCATGGCCCAGACCCGTGAGCACATCCTGCTGGCCCGTCAGGTTGGCGTGCCCGCCATCGTTGTTTTCATCAACAAGGTTGACCAGGTTGACGATGAAGAGCTGCTGGAGCTCGTCGAGATGGAAGTCCGCGAACTGCTCAGCAAGTATGAGTTCCCTGGCGACGAGATTCCGATCATCCGCGGTTCCGCTCTGAAGGCCGGCGAGGCCATCGAGAAGACCGGCAACCCCGACGATCCCGCCTGCAAGTGCATCACCGAGCTCATGGATGCGGTCGACTCCTACATTCCGGATCCTGTCCGCCCGTTGGATCAGCCCTTCCTGATGCCGATTGAAGACGTGTTCTCCATCGAAGGCCGTGGTACGGTTGTGACCGGCCGTGTGGAGCGCGGTGTCATCAAAGTCGGTAACGAAGTGGAAATCGTTGGTATCCGCGAAACCGTCAAGACGACGGTCACCGGCGTGGAAATGTTCCGCAAACTGCTTGACCAGGGCCAGGCCGGCGACAACATCGGCTGCCTGCTCCGCGGCACCAAGAAAGAGGATGTGGAGCGCGGTCAGGTTCTCGCTCTGCCGAAGACCATCACCCCCCATACCAAGTTCCGCGCTGAGGTCTATGTGCTGAGCCAGGCTGAAGGCGGCCGTAACAAGCCGTTCAAGACCGGATATCGCCCCCAGTTCTATTTCCGTACCACCGACGTGACCGGCAACATCGAGCTGCCTGAAGACGTGGCCATGGTTATGCCTGGCGATAACGTCAGCATGGGCGTCGAGCTGATTTGCCCTGTGGCTATGGAAAAAGGTCTGCGCTTCGCTATCCGTGAAGGTGGCCGCACCGTCGGCGCTGGCCGCGTTTCCGAAATCATTGAGTAATCGGATTTCCGCCTCCTGCACGGTTGGCCGTGCAGGAGGGGAGATGAAGCGAGGTTGTTCCTATGCCAAGAGACATCATCATTTTGGCCTGTACGGAGTGCAAAAGTCGCAATTACACATCGACGAAGAATAAGCGCAACACTCCGGGCCGTTTGGAAAAGAAGAAGTTCTGCCCCTTCTGCAAGAAGCATGTGATGCACCGCGAAACGCGCTAGGCGTGAGTGTGTCCGTTGGGTTGGAACATTTGCATGATGTAGCGTGCAGGTGAGTAGCTCAATTGGTAGAGCGGCGGTCTCCAAAACCGCAGGTCGCAGGTTCGATCCCTGTCTCACCTGCCATTTTCTTCTCTGACTCCCCCATGGGGGATGAGGAGCAATGAAGGTGGATTTCCCCACCAGTTTTCAGCAGAAAGAAGCCCCTTGATGAAGAATCCAGTCGAAGCCATACGGAAGTATTATTCTGAAACGGTCGCGGAGTTGAAGAAATGTTCATGGCCGACGAAGCAGGAGCTGTATGAATCGACACTCGTCGTAGTTTCCTCTCTCATTCTGCTGAGCGTCTTTGTCTGCGTGGCCGATTTCGCTTTCGAGTTGGTGGTGCGCACGATTACCGGAAGCATCTGAACCGGAACGCGATGAGATGACGGCTTCGGGAAGCCGCATTTCCTTGCCCCCTGGCGAAGTCGAATAAAGGGGGACAATCGGTGGAATTTGACGAGGGATGCAGGAGAGTAAGCAACCTAAGTTGTAGGAAGATGCGATGGATGCGATAGAGGACGAAATTGAGAGTGGGGCGAAATGGTACGTGCTCCAGGTCATGTCTGGAATGGAGAACCGTGTCAAAAAGAGCCTGGAAATCCGCAATCAACAGGATCGGGCGGAGGGGCGCGACACGGGAATTCTGGAGATCCGGGTGCCTGTAGAGATTGTCAAGGAGCGCCGTGAGGGCAAAATCGTGGAGAAGGAGCGCAAGCTCTATCCAGGGTATGTCCTTGTCCGCTGTGTTTTGTACCGTGACCGTGAGCAGACCCAGCTGCGGCCGGGAACATGGGATTTCATCAAGGAGACCCAAGGGGCCATTGGGCTCATCGGCGGCGAGCATCCTGTTCCGCTGACGGACGCGGAAGTGGAGGACATGATGCCCTCCAATGGCGAAGAGAGCGGAAAGGCCGCTGCCAAGACGCCGCCGCTGCCTCAGGTGGGCGCGCGGGTGAAGATCACCAGCGGTGCTTTCGAGGGATTCGAAGGGACGGTGGAGAGCGTGGACACGCTGCGTCTGCGCTTTACGGTGTCCGCCGAGATTTTCAACCGACTGGTTCCAGTTGTGGATTTGGAGTCCTGGCAGGTTGAGATTCCGGAGGAGTGAGCGGTCTTCCTGAAAAAGATTTTTTACGGCAGGGCGGAACTGTCGATGATGGCAGTTTCGAATAGAAGACAAAGAAGGACACGATGATAGGGGGAATACCTGTCGGTTCTGACCGTCGTCGTGGTGAAAGAGGTTCATAATGGCAAAGAAAGTCGTTGGAGAAGTGCGTTTGCAGATTCCAGCTGGCGCCGCCAATCCTGCTCCGCCCGTTGGGCCGAGCCTGGGTCAGGCCGGTGTCAACATCATGGAATTCTGCAAGCAGTTCAACGCGGCTACCCAGGGACAAGCGGGACTCGTGATTCCGGTTGTCATCACTGTCTACCAGGATCGTTCTTTCACGTTCATCACAAAATCACCACCCGCCGCAGTTCTGCTGAAGAAGGCTGCCAACATCGCGTCAGGGGCGAAAACCCCTGGGCGTGAAACAGTTGGCAAGGTGACCCGCAAGGATCTTGAGCAGATTGCTGAGACGAAGAAGGCTGATTTGAACGCGAGGAACATGGATGCAGCAGTGAAGATCATTGCTGGGACGGCGCGTAGCATGGGAATCGAGGTGGTCGATGAAGAGAAGTAAACTTTATCGCTCCCGGCTGAAGGTGTTCAACCGCCAGCAGTACTATCCCCTGAGCGAGGGGATTCGTTTGCTGAAGGAAATGCCTAGCACCATTAAATTCGACGAGACCGTGGAATTGGCTTTCCGTCTCGGCATTGACCCCCGCCAGTCTGACCAGATTGTCCGCGGCGCCATGGTTCTCCCTCAGGGAACCGGCAAGAAGCAGACCGTGGTTGTGATTGCGGAGGGCGAGTTCGCGGTGAAGGCCAAGGACGCAGGGGCGGACGAGGTCGGCTATGAGGAGCTTATCCAGAAGATCCGTGGGGGTTGGCTGGATTTTGACGTCCTGATCGCCACGCCGTCTGCCATGAAGGAAGTCCGGACCTTGGGTCGTGTGTTGGGTCCCCGTGGCCTGATGCCGAATCCGAAGACCGGAACCGTGACAGAGGACACCGCCAGCGCCGTTCACGACGCCAAGGCAGGCCGTGTGGAATACCGCTGCGACCGTGCCGGCTGCGTGATGGTTCCCATTGGCAAGATGTCCTTCACGAAGGAGGCGTTGGAGGAGAATGCGCAGGCTGTCCTGAGCACCATCCTGCGTGCGCGTCCCTCGGCGGCCAAAGGTGTCTATCTTCAGTCAATGACATTGAGTTCCACGATGAGTCCTGGTATTCGTCTGGACGTGAAAGTCGCTGCAAAGGCATAAGACCATGAGAGCAGAAAAATCGCAAATGGTCGGGGAGATCAAGGGGTTGGTGGAGAACCGCCCGATCGTCCTGATCACCTACAAGGGCCTTAAGGCCAACACATTTAACGAGTTCCGCTGCAAACTCGCCGAATTGGACGCTGTGTGCCGCGTTGTTCCGAACACCCTGCTGAAGAAGGCCGCGGAGGCCCTCGGCATGGACGGGCTGGCCGCATTCGACTTGTCCGGCGACACGGCCCTGGTCAGCGGCGCCTGCGATCCTGTCGCCCTGATGAAGTGCGTCAGGGATTTCCTCAAGGGAAAAGATCAGATGACTGTCAAGCTGGCGGTCGTCGAAGGTGCCCTGTTGAATCAGGCTGATGCCTTTGCGATGGCGGATCTGCCGTCCCGCGAGGTGCTTCTGGCGCAGTTGCTGGGCCTGTTGCAGGCTCCTGCCAGCCAGCTGGTGCGCGTGCTGAATGCCAAACTGGCGAGTATTGTGTATGTTTTGGATGCTTACTGCAAAAAGAAAGACGAGCAGGTAGCTTAATATCACGTTGGAGGTACTAACAATGTCCGAAGAGAACAAAGTCGTTGTCGATGAAAAGATGGAACAGTTCATCAGCTATATTGAAGGCCTGACTGTTCTGGAAGTTTCCAAGCTCGTGAAGGCTTTGGAAGAGCGCCTTGGCGTCAGTGCTGCTGCTCCTGTGGCCGTTGCCGCCGCTGGTCCGGCCGCCGCCGCCGCCGCTCCTGAAGAGGAGAAGACGGAATTTGACGTCATCCTGACCGATGCCGGCGCCAACAAGATCGCCGTCATCAAGGAAGTCCGCACCATCACGGGTCTGGGCCTGAAGGAAGCCAAGGACCTGGTCACGGAAGCCCCGAAGCCTGTGAAGCAGGGCGTCTCCAAGGAAGAGGCTGCCCAGCTGAAAGCCAAGCTGGAAGAAGCCGGCGCCAAAGTCGAAGTGAAATAAGGTCGACACTGCTTGGTTTGACCGTAATGGTCATGCCGTGCAGGAGGATCATCCGGCTGCTTCCGGCCGGATGATCATAGGGACTGCATGACAGACATCGCATGGAAAACATGCATCCGTCATGTCAGTCCTTTATTGGCAATGGAGAATCGGCGGGATGGAGAGTCGCAACGGTTGAGGCGAAAAAGCATGTCAGAACGCGTTAATTACGGACGTCTTAAGGATGTCATTGATATACCGGATCTTATCGAGCTGCAGACAAAGTCCTACGCTGATTTTCTGCAATTGGACAAGCATCCCGATCAACGGGAGAACCAGGGACTGCAGGAAATTTTCAAGGACATTTTTCCAGATCGGGAGAACAGCACGTCGGAGACGAGCTGCGGTCTGGAGTTTGTGCGCTACGAAATCGGTGAACCCAAAGTTCCCCTGGTGGACTGTCTGAAAGACGGGGGGACCTATCAAGCGGCGTTGAATGTGACGTTCCGTCTTCGTTCACGGAACAACAAGGACGTCAAGGAAGAGAAGATTTGCCTCGGCGAGATGCCATTGATGACGGAGAGCGGCTCGTTTGTCATCAACGGGGCGGAGCGTGTCATTGTCAGTCAGCTGCACCGCTCCCCGGGCGTCTGCTTTGAGGCCAGCCACCATGCCAGTGGCAAGACCCTGTATTCCTATAAGATCATTGCGGACCATGGCTCCTGGCTGGAAGTCCAGTTCGACATCAATGACTATATCTATATCTATCTGGACCGGAAGCGGCGCAGACGGAAATTCCTCATCAGCGTCTTCCTCCGGGCCTTTGGCTTTGAGAACAACAAGGAGCTTCTGGATGCCGTCTACACCGTGGAGAAGGCCACGGTGGCCAAGCTGCTCAAGGAAGCGGATCCTTCCGATATCTATACAGCGGAAAAGGTGGTTGACCCTCAAGACCCCGAGCTCACCCTTGTGGAGGAACTGGAGTCGTTGAACGAGAAGACCTTGGAGAGTCTGAAGGACGCCGGCGTGAAGTCCATTTCCGTGGTTCGCACGGGAAAGATCGGGGACTTCTTCGTCCGCTGCCTGCAAAAGGACACGACCAAAACCGCCGAAGACGCCCAAAAGGAGATTTACCATCGGATGCGTCCCACGGACCCGCCGTCCGCCGCCAATGCGAAGTTGCTGTTCCGCCGTCTGTTTGAAGATGCGCGCCGCTACGACTTGGGGCTGGTGGGCCGTTTCAAGATGAACCAGAGACTGGGCATCAATGTGGATGAGAACGTCCGCGTCCTTACCCGCTACGACATCGCCGCCGCCACCACTTATCTGATGAAGCTGCGCCATGGCGTAGAAGGCGTGACGACGGATGACATTGACCATTTGGGCCGCCGCCGCATCCGCACGGTTGGCGAACTGCTCCAGAACCAGTGCCGGGTCGGTCTGAATCGGACGGCCACGTTGGTGAGAGAGCATCTGAGCCAAAGCGAAAGCCAGCCGGAGGAGCTCAGCATCAGCAAGATCATCAGCTCCCGCCCGCTGGCCAGCGTGGTTCGTGACTTCTTTGGCCGCAATCAGCTCAGCCAGTTCATGGATCAGACCAACTGCCTGGCCGAACTGACCAACAAGCGCCGTCTGAGCGCGTTGGGACCTGGGGGACTGACCCGCGAGCGCGCAGGCTTTGATGTCCGCGACGTCCATCCCAGCCATTATGGGCGCGTCTGCCCCATTGAGACCCCTGAAGGCCCGAACATCGGTTTGATTTCGTCTTTGGCCCTTTACGGGAAGATTGACCGGCTGGGCTTCATCCAGACCCCCTACCGCGTGGTCAAGAACAGCATTGTGACCAATGAAGTCAAGTACCTGACCGCCGATGAAGAGGAGGAATACATCATTGCCCAGGCCAACGCCCCGCAGAACGAGAAGGGCGCCTTCGTCAACAAGCAGGTCCTCGCTCGCCAGTATGGCGATTCGGGCGTGTTCAACCGCGAGAAGGTGAAGTTCATCGATGTGTCACCGCGGCAGCTGATTAGCGCGGCGGCAGGCCTCATCCCCTTCCTGGAGCACGACGACGCCAACCGTGCGCTGATGGGATCCAACATGCAGCGTCAGGCGGTGCCGTTGCTCAAGGCGGAGGCCCCGTTGGTGGGAACCGGACTGGAGCATGTGGTCGCACGGGACTCCCGCGCCATCATCGTGGCAAAGGAGGAGGGAATCATCGCCGAGGCGGATGCTTGTCATATCATCATCACCCGCGATGGACTCATGCCTGAGGAGACCGCCTATCCGGAGAGCGTGCAGGAATATCACCTGATGAAGTTCCTGCGCTCCAACGCCTCCACCCTGGTCAACCAGCGCCCCATCGTCCGCCGCGGCCAGCAGGTCGCCAAAGGACAGGCCATCGCGGACGGTGCCTGCACGGACGGCGGCGAGCTGGCTCTTGGCCGCAACGTCATGGTGGCTTTCATGCCGTGGCACGGCTATAATTTCGAAGACGCCATCATCATCAGCGAGCGGCTGGTGCAGAACGACGTCTACACCTCCATCCATGTGGACATGGAGGACGTGATCGCCCGTGACACCAAATTGGGTCCGGAGGAAATCACCCGCGACATTCCGAACGTGGGCGAGGAGGCCTCCCGCAATCTGGACACGGAAGGCGTGATCCGCATTGGCGCCGAAGTCAAGCCGGGGGACATTCTGGTCGGCAAGATCACCCCCAAGAGCGAGACGGAGCTGGCTCCTGAAGAGCGTCTGCTGAAGGCGATCTTCGGCGAGAAGGCGGCGGATGTGAAGGACAGCTCCCTGAAGGTTCCGGAGGGATGCTCCGGCATCGTGATGGACGTCCGTATCGAACGCCGCATGGATCCCACCAAGGCCAAGATGTCCAAGAGCGACATCAAGGCGAAGATCAAGGACACGGAGTTGAAATACCGCTCTGAGGAGCAGAGCATTCGTGACGAGATGGTTCGGGTCCTCAGCGAAGAGTTCCTCGGTCAGAAGCTTTCCAACGCCATCACCTGCCTGACGGCGAATGAGCCGCAGGAACTGGTTCCTGCGGACCGCAAAATCACGAAAGTGATGTTGGGCCGCCTGGCCGCGAAATACGACTGCTACATCATGCGGGAATGCGAGGAGAAGACCCGCATCGACGAGATCATCAAGGGCTACCGCTCCAAACTGCGGGACAACGAGCAGTGCCGCAAGGAGGCCATCGAGCTCCTGAACAAGGGCGATGGCTCCGAGTTGGGGCAGATCAAGTCCGTCAAGGTCTACATCGCCAGCAAGCGCCGCATTTCCATCGGCGACAAGATGGCTGGCCGCCATGGTAACAAAGGTATCGTGGCCAAGATCGTCCCGGTGGCCGACATGCCGTTCATGGCCGATGGCACGCCGGTGGACATTGTGCTCAACCCGCTGGGCGTGCCGTCCCGAATGAATGTGGGACAGGTTTTCGAGACCCATGTGGGATGGGCGGCGCGCATTCTCGGCATGAGCGTGGCCACGCCTGTGTTCGACGGCATCCATGAAGACAGCATCATCGACCTTCTCTCCAAAGCCCGTCAGAAGAAGGTGGAGGAACAGGGCTGGACGATTGACAAGAGCGGCAAGGTGATTGACGAGGCGGGACGGGACCGCAGCGACTGCTTCATCGGACTCGACGGCAAGACCCGTCTCTACGACGGCCGCACCGGCGAGGCCTTCGGCCAGCGGGTCATGGTGGGCCAGATTTACATGCTGAAACTGGACCACCTGGTCGCCAACAAGATCCACGCCCGTGCCACCGGCCCTTACTCGCTGGTCACCCAGCAGCCGTTGGGAGGCAAGGCGCAGCACGGCGGCCAGCGCTTCGGCGAAATGGAAGTCTGGGCGCTGGAGGCCTACGGCGCCGCCTATACCCTGCAGGAAATGCTGACCGTCAAGAGCGACGACGTGACTGGACGCACGAAAATCTACGAGTCCATCATGCACGGCGACAACTCGCTGACGGCAGGAACCCCCGAATCCTTCAACGTCCTGATGAAGGAAATGCAGAGTCTGTGCCTGGATATCCGGGTCAGGCAGACCAAGGGGGCCATGGCCTGACGGGAAGGCCGGGGGAGGCGCCGCCTGTGGCGACGTCATGGGTGTCTTTAGTGTTCCGAGTCAACGTTTGACGATAACAATGGAGGGCTGTTTCATTGGACAGCACGCAAAAACAACTTAGCGGTATTGTTGATGGCATGGAAGGCGCGAAATATGTGACCATCGGCGTCGCGTCTCCGGACACCATTCGTTCCTGGAGCCACGGCGAGGTCAAGAATCCGGAGACCATCAACTATCGAACGTTCAAGCCGGAAAAGGGCGGTCTTTTCTGCGAACGGATTTTCGGCCCCACGAGGGACTGGGAATGCAATTGCGGCAAATACAAGCGGGTGAAGCACAAAGGCGTGACCTGCGACCGCTGCGGCGTGGAAGTGACCCTGTCTCGGGTTCGCCGTGAGCGCATGGGGCATCTGGAACTGGCGGTTCCCGTGTCTCATGTGTGGTTCTACAAATGCATGCCCAGCCGTCTTGGCCTGATGTTGGACATGACGCAGCGCAATCTGGAGAAGGTGCTGTATTATGAAGAGTGGGTGGTGACGGATCCAGGCGATACGCCGTTGCAGTACAAGCAGTTGCTGAAGGAGCAGGAATATCGCGAAAACGTCTCCGAATACGGGGACGCGTTCAAGGCCGGCATGGGCGCCGAGGCCATTGAGACTCTGTTGAGCCAGCTGGATCTGCCCGCCATGCAGAAGGACCTGTCCGAAAAGCTGATCAACACCCACAGCAAGGCGGACCGCAAGAAGCTGGCCAAGCGGGTGCGTCTGGTGGAGGGCTTCCTGTCCAATGGCATGAACCCCTGCTGGATGATTCTGCATGTGCTGCCGGTCATCCCGCCGGAGCTGCGGCCACTGGTTCCCTTGGAGGGCGGTCGCTTCGCCACCTCTGACCTGAATGACCTCTATCGTCGTGTCATTAACCGTAACAATCGTCTGCACAACCTGTTGCATCTGAAGACGCCGGAAGTCATCATCCGCAACGAGAAGCGCATGCTGCAGGAGGCGGTGGACGCCCTGTTGGACAATGGCCGCCATGGCCGCGCTGTCACCGGCACCGGAAACCGTCCTCTTAAGTCCTTGACAGACATGCTCAAAGGCAAACAGGGCCGTTTCCGCCAGAACCTGCTGGGCAAGCGCGTGGACTACTCCGGCCGCTCCGTCATCGTCGTCGGCCCCGAGCTGCGCATCAACCAGTGTGGTCTGCCGAAGACCATGGCCCTGACGCTGTTCGAGCCGTTCATCATGCGCCGCCTGAAGTCCCGTGGCTATGTCCACACCATCCGCAACGCGAAGAAGTGGATCGAGCAGCGCCGCAAGGAAGTGTGGGACATTTTGGATGAGGTCATCAAAGGACATCCCATTCTGCTGAACCGCGCGCCGACGCTGCACCGTCTGAGCATCCAGGCCTTCGACCCGATTCTGATCGAGGGCCAGGCCATCCGTCTGCATCCGCTGGTCTGCACGGCCTTCAACGCGGACTTCGACGGCGACCAGATGGCTGTCCACGTCCCGCTGTCCAACGAGGCGCAGCTGGAGGCGAAGCTGATCATGCTCGCCCCCAACAACATCTTCTCCCCTGCAAACGGGAAGCCGATCACGACTCCCAGCCAGGACATCACCTTGGGTGTCTACTATCTGTGCTATGAGAACAAAAAGCTGCATGAGGCTTTCAACGCCAAGCCTCCCCTGGAGCAGCGTTGGTTCAACGACTACCATGAATTGCTGCGCGCCTACGACAACAAGGTCGTCTCCATGCACGATTTCGTAAACCTGCGCAACCCCTTCTACGGCAAGGACACGGTATGGGGCGTCTCCGTCAAGAACAACCCCTTCATCGTCACCACCGTGGGCCGCTGCATCTTCAACGAGATCTGGCCCAAGAGCATGGGCTTCTTCAACGGCCCCGCCGGCAAGAAGGAGCTGGGCCGCATGATCAAAGACTGCTATGAGACCGTGGGCCGGGCTGGATTGATTGAGGTTTTGGACAAGCTGAAGGACCTGGGCTATGAGTACGCCACGTGGTCCGGCTTCTCCATCGGCATTCAGGACATGATTGTGCCGAAGGAAAAGGCCGAGCTTGTGGACAAGGCCCAGAAGGAAGTGGACAACATCAGCGAACAGCGCCGCATCGGTGCCATCACCGAGCAGGAGCGCTACAATAAGGCCATTGACGTTTGGACCCGTGTCAACAATGAGCTGGCCGACCGCCTGTTCAAGGTCTTGTCCGAAAATGACGGCCGCGACGAAATCAACCCTGTGTTCGCCATGTTGGATTCTGGCGCGCGAGGCAGTAAGGACCAGGTCCGCCAGCTGGCTGGCATGCGAGGTCTGATGGCCAAGCCCTCCGGCGAAATCATTGAGCGGCCGATTTTGGCGAATTTCCGTGAAGGCCTCTCCGTTCTGGAATACTTCATCAGCTCTCACGGCGCTCGTAAAGGTTTGGCTGACACTGCGTTGAAGACGGCTGACTCTGGTTACATGACCCGCCGACTGGTTGACGTGGCCCACGATGTGATTTGCGTGGAATATGACTGCGGCACCACGAACGGCATTGTGTGTCGTCCCATCCGAGAGGGCAATGAGGACCGTGTGCCGCTGGAGGACCGCATCATCGGGCGCTTCAGCGTCAGCGAGATTCGCGACCCCGTTTCCCGTCAGGTCCTGGTGGGGCCTGGAGAGGAGATCACCGCGCCGATCGCCAAGCGCATTGGCGAGTTGGGCATTGACCACGTCTCCATCCGCTCCGTCCTGACTTGCGCCAGCGAGCGGGGCGTCTGCGCCAAGTGCTACGGCCGAAATCTGGCCACGGGGGCGTTGCCTCAGGAGGGCGATCCTCTGGGCATCATCGCCGCCCAGTCCATCGGCGAGCCTGGCACCCAGCTGACCATGCGTACATTCCACTTTGGCGGTACCGCGTCGGCGACGTCCAGCCAGTCCTACAACAAAGCGGTTCACAGCGGTGTGCTGCGCCTGCAAAGCGCGTTCCCTGTGCCGACACAGGACGGAAAATATGTCGTTTTGGGCAAAAACGGCCGTGTGGCCATTGAGTCCAAAGACGGCGTGGAATTGGAAAGCTACGAGCTGATGCCCGGCGCCACCCTGTCCAAGACAGACGGCGAATGGGTTGAGGTCGGCGAGCGCTTCGTGGAATGGGATCCCTACAACGTCCCGATCATCACCAAGATGGCCGGTAAAGTTGGCTACCGCGACTTGATTGAAGGCACCACCATGAAGCACGAGATCAGCGGTACCAGCGGTAAGGAGGAAGTCATTGTGCAGGAGCACAGCGACGATGTCCATCCCACCTTGGTCATCCTGCCGGAGGACGCCACGGACAGCGTGGACTCCGACCAGGTCATCGATACCTACAGCCTGCCCGCCAATGCGCACATCGTCGTGGAGGAAGGGCAGATCGTGCAGGCTGGTGAGATTTTGGCCAAGTCCCCCCGCCAGAGCACCCGTACCAAAGATATTACTGGTGGTCTTCCCCGTGTCGCGGAGCTGTTCGAGGCCCGTCGTCCGAAGGAAGCGGCGGAGATTGCCAAGATCGATGGTGTGGTGGAGCTGGACAAGCCGGTCAAGGGCCGCCGCAACATCCGCATCCGGGATCTGGAGAACGGAAAATACGAAGACCATCTGATTCCCGCTGGCAAGCGCATCGTCGTATTCAACGGCGACTTCATCACCAAGGGCGCTCCGCTGACGGATGGTGGCGTGGTGCTTTCCGACATGCTGGAAATCTGCGGTGAACACGAACTGCAGGAGTTCCTTGTGAATGAAGTGCAGCAAGTCTATCGGGTTCAGGGTGTTGAAATCAACGACAAGCACATTGAGATCATCGTCCGCCAGATGATGCGGAAAGTGCGCATCACCGATCCGGGGCAGACTCGGTTCCTCTTCGGCGAAATCGTGGACAAGCGGGAGCGGGACGAGGAGAACGCCCGAGTCATCGCCGAAGGCGGCGAGCCGGCCCGTGCGGCGTCCATCCTGCTGGGCATTACCAAAGCCTCTTTGGCGACGGAAAGCTTCATCTCGGCGGCGTCCTTCCAGGACACCACCCGCGTGCTGACCGAAGCCGCCACCTTTGGCCGAATCGACTATCTGCGGGGCTTCAAGGAGAACGTCATCATGGGTAACCTGATTCCGGCGGGAACGGGCTACTACACGGTGCAGAACGTGAAGCTGACCTTCAACGCGCCTCAGGAGGAGGCGGCGGAGGCGGCTGGTTCCCAAGTCAGCGCGGAAGAGGAGAACGCCCGCAAGCAGCTGGATGACCTGCGGGGGTTCCTGGACGTGTAAAGGGGGCCTTGACACAACAAAACAAGGAGCCGGAATTTTTGCCATTTGGCTGAAATCCGGCTCCTTTCTATGGAAAAACGGTGACAAATGTGAGCTTTGCTGTCCAATGTCGTTGTGATGATTTGCAAATTTGACATGACGCATTAGATTAGTAGTCTCATTTTTATATGTTTCAACACAGTATAGGAAGTAGTAATGCCGACAATCAATCAATTGATTCGAAATGGCCGTACTGACAAGCCGGTCAAAAGCCGTGTGCGTGCGTTGGCCCAATGCCCGCAGCGCCGTGGTGTCTGCCTTCAGGTGACCACCCGTACCCCCAAGAAGCCGAATTCCGCCATGCGGAAAATCGCCCGTGTCCGCCTGACCAATGGTCAGGAAGTGACGGCTTACATCGGCGGCGAAGGCCACAACCTGCAGGAGCACAGCGTGGTGCTGGTGCGCGGCGGTCGTGTGCGGGATCTGCCTGGCGTTCGGTACCATGTGGTTCGTGGCAAACTGGACACCCTTGGCATTGACAAGCGCCGTCAGGGACGTTCGAAATACGGCACGAAGCGCCCGAAGCCCGGTGCCGCCACTGATGCGAAGAAGAAGAAATAGGATATATAGGGCGCCGATGGCCGATGGCCGGATAGGCGCGTGAGTCAAGTCAGGAAGAGACATCCATGAGAAGACGTAAAGCAGACAAGCGTCCGGTGACTCCGGACATTATCTACAACAGCGAAATCATCGCCCGCTTTATCAATGCCGTGATGGAACGCGGCAAGAAGAGCGTTGCCCAGGGCATTGTGTACGGTGCTCTTGATGCGATTAAAGAAAAGAAGACGGACATGGATCCCCTGGAGGTCTTCCAGCAGGCGTTGGAGAATGTGAAGCCGCGTCTGGAAGTCAAGAGCCGTCGAGTCGGTGGCGCCACCTACCAGGTTCCTCTGGAAGTTCCTGCTGACCGTCAGACAGCGGTGGCCCTGCGTTGGATTGTGGGCTTTGCCCGCGCCCGCAAAGGGGTGCCTATGCGCAAGGCGCTGGCAGGCGAGCTTCTGGACGCCTTTGACAACACGGGCAATGCCGTGAAGAAGCGGGACGATGTCCACAAGATGGCGAATGCGAACAAGGCGTTTGCCCATTATCGCTGGTAATTGGCTTTGAATTTGTCCCCGGTTCCCTCGTTTGACGGGAGCCGGGGCGAATGTGTTTAACGGAGGCGTGCAGATGCAGGATGAGTTGTCAGGCTCCTCTTGTGGAATGCGGAATGCGTCTCCATCGATTCGAAATGTGGGCATCATCGCCCACATTGACGCGGGGAAGACGACGTTGACGGAGCGGATGCTCTACGACACAGGCGTCATCTCCATCATGGGGGAGGTCCATGAAGGCACGACTGTGACGGATTGGCTTCCTCAGGAGCGGGATCGTGGCATCAGCATCATCAGCGCGGCGGTGACGTGCCACTGGCGGCAATGCCAGCTGAACATCATCGACACGCCGGGGCATATCGATTTCACGGCGGAAGTGGAGCGGTCGCTTCGTGTGATGGATGGAGCTGTCGCCGTGTTCTGCGCCGTCCGCGGCGTCCAGGCCCAGTCTGAGACGGTGTGGCGCTGTGCGCGACGGCATGGGATTCCGGCAATCGCCTTCGTCAATAAGATGGATCGGACGGGGGCTGATTTCCAGAATGTGGTTCGCCAGATTCGCGAGCGCTTCAAGGTGCTTCCGCTTCCGCTGCAGTTCCCTGTGGGCAGCGAGGACCGCTTCCGCGGTTCCATTGACCTGCTGACGGGACGCTGGATCGGCGGCGACGGCGGGACGGTTTCATGGAACTCCATGGACGGCCTGCAGGAGGCGCGGGACTATCTTGTGGAGTGTCTTGCGGAGCTGGATGACGGCATTCTGCGGGACTATATGTCCGACAGGGAGCCTGCGTCGGCCAGCCTGAAGAGGGCATTGACCAAAGCGGTGCGGCGGATGCAGGTCATGCCGGTGCTTTGCGGAAGCTCCTTGGGCAACCAGGGCGTGGATGCGTTGCTGGATGCGATTTGCGACTATCTGCCGCCTCCTTCGGTGGAGGCAGATGGCGGAGAGGCGGCCCGCCTGCTGGCGTTCCGAGTCAGTTCTGGCTGGAACGGAGACGGCAGAAGGGTCTTTGTGCGGATTTACGGCGGCCATGTGGCGGCAGGTGACCGGCTTCAGAACATGAGGACGGGCCATGTCATGGAGGTCGCCGCGGTCGAAAGGGTGACGGCGGATGCCTGCGAGCCCCTTGAACGGGCGGAGGTGGGCGAGGTGGTCTCCCTTTTGGGACTGGACGAGGAGACGTTGACGGGCGACACGCTGGGTGAACCTGGCTCAGAGGTCGCTCTTCAACAGATGACGTTTCCCGAACCCGTCGTCAGCTGGACGATGGAAGCGGAGAGCGCGGAGCAGGGCGGATCGCTCGGCGAGGCGCTGCGTCGCTTTGCGGCGGAGGATCCGACGCTGCGGGTGAAGGACGGGCCGGGCTTGGGTCAATGGACCGTGGCCGGCATGGGCGAGCTTCATTTGGACATTGTCCGAGAGAGGCTGAAGACGGAATGCGGGGTCTCGGCGAAAGTCGGGAAGCCGCATGTGGAATACAAGGACACCATCCTGTCCAGACAAGTCGCCGAAAGGCGCTTCGAGAAAAGGATGGTGGACGGAACCTGCTACTGGGCTTTCCTGAAGCTGGAGGTTGAGCCGCTGGCCAAGGGAGGCGGCGTGGAGCTGGACTGCGGAGACGTCCGCAAGCGGCTTCCCGTTTCCTGTCAGGAGGCGTTGGAGCAGGGGCTTTGGATGGTTCTGAAAGCGGATGACGGCAATGGTCATCCGATGACAGATATGCGTGTCCGGGCTCTGGATGTGGATTATGATGCAAGGTCCATGTCCGAGCTGGCGTTCCTCAATGTTGCACGTCTGGCGTTGGCAGATGCCATAGCCGCCGCCGGACGGGCCGAAATGGAACCGGTCATGCTGGTTGAAGTGAGTGTGCCCCAGGATCATCTTGGGCCGGTCATCGCCGATCTGACGGCTCGGCGAGGCCGTGTGACCGAGATTGACTCGTTGGCACTTGGGGTGTCACGAATTGTCGCGTTGGTGCCGTTGTCGGAAATGTTCGGCTACGCGTCCTCGCTGCGGTCGCTCAGTGGCGGTCGCGGAGATGTGGTGGCCGAGCCGTCCATGTATGCATTTCGGGAACGGGGCCATAAGTGATGAACAGTAAACGAAGGTTTGAAAACTGAAGATGGCTAACAGGCAAACAATTCGAATTCGACTCCAGGCTTTTGAGCACACGATCCTGGACCAGTCCACCGCTGAAATCGTCAACACGGTGAAGCGGACGGGCGCACAGGTTGCCGGCCCGATTCCCTTGCCGACGAAAATCGAGCGCTTTACGGTGAATCGTTCCCCCCATGTCGACAAGAAGTCCATGGAGCAGTTTGAGATCCGCACCCATAAGCGGGTGTTGGACATCATCAATCCGAGCAGCAAGACGGTTGACGAGCTGAAGAAGCTGAACCTTCCTGCGGGCGTGGATATCATCATCAAGATATGACGGGGGAGGTTAGAGATGAAAAAAGGACTACTTGGCAGAAAATTGGGCATGACCCATCTGTATACCGAATCGGGCGAGATGGTTCCGGTGACGGCCATTGAATTGGGTCCCTGCCCGGTCATTGCGTTGCGGACGCAGGCCAAGGACGGCTACAGCGCTGTTCAGATTGGCTTTGGCAGCCGCAAGAAGAAGAATGTGACCAAGGCGATTCTCGGGAATCTCGAGAAGGCGGGATTGCAGGACAATCCTCCGGCGGTCATCCGCGAGATGCGCCTTGACGAAGATCCCACCTATGCGGTGGGAGACACGATTGGCGCGGACACGTTCGCGGCCAATGAGTTTGTGGACGTGATTGGCCGCACGAAGGGCCGCGGCTTCGCGGGCGTCGTCCGCCGCTGGAATTTTGGTGGCGGTCGTGCGAGCCATGGTGGCGCGTGGGTGCGCCGCACGGGTTCCATTGGTATGTGCGCGGCTCCTGGCAAGGTCTACAAAGGCCGGAAGATGCCGGGTCACATGGGCGATGTTCGGCGGACCGTGCAGAACCTCCTGGTGGTTCAAGTTCGTCCCGAGAACAACCTGCTGTTGGTGAAGGGCGGGATTCCCGGCCCCATTGGCGGCGTGGTGGTTGTCCGCAATGCGGTGAAGAAATAAGGAGGGAGACTGCAATGGCTACAACATTGACGGTAAAGACGATAGCCGGTGCGGAAGCCGGCAAGAGCGTGGAAGTGCAGGACGAGCTGCTTGAGCGCGTGAAAGGCGAGCAGGCGGTGAAGGACTCCGTGGTTGCCTTCTTGGCGCGGATGCGTTCCGGCACGGCGGCGACGAAGACTCGCGGCATGGTTTCTGGCGGCGGCGCGAAGCCGTGGCGTCAGAAGGGCAATGGCCGTGCGCGTGCCGGCAGTTCCCGCAGCCCCGTGTGGCGCGGCGGTGGTGTGGTTTTCGGACCCCAGCCCCGCAGCTATGCGAAGAAAGTGAACTCGAAGGTGGAGAAGCTTGCTCTCCGTCGTGCGTTTACGGACCGGTTGGACGCAGAAGAGGTTGTCCTCATTGATTCGTTGGATTTTGATGAGCCGAAAACCAAGAAGATGACGGCCATGCTGGCAGCCATCGGTGTGGGCGAGAACGCTTTGGTCATCGTGGACGAGTGCACGGAGAATGTGGAGCTTGCCGCCCGCAATCTGCCTAACGTGCTGGTGCTGAACGCCCATGCGGTGAACACCTACTGGATGCTGCTCTTCAAAAAAGTCGTGATAACCGAGGCGGGGCTTGAGGCGCTGAACAAGCGACTGGCCTAATTCGCAGGAGGACATGCCATGAACAATCCATACGATGTCGTTTATACCGTGCTGATTACGGAAAAGGCTTCCAACCTGACCGACAAGTTCAACCGCTATACCCTGAAGGTCAATCCGAAGGCCAACAAGATCGAGATCCGCCAGGCGGTGGAAGCGGTCTTTGAGGGCGTGAAGGTCGGCAAGGTGAACGTGATGAACTGCCTCGGCAAGAAGAAGCGCATGAGAGGTTCCCGCATGGGCAAGCGTCCTGACTGGAAGAAGGCGCTGGTCACCCTGAAGGAAGGCACGATCGAACTGCTCTGAACGTCATAAACTAGCGAGAGATAATATCATGGGTATTAAGAAATACAAGCCGACGTCTCCCGGACGGAGACAGATGACGGTCAGTGATTACAGCGAACTGACCCGCAGGAAGCCCGAAAAGTCCCTGACCGTGGGCATGCGTTCCACGGGTGGCCGTAACAACTTGGGCCGCGTGACCACGCGTTTCCGCGGCGGCGGCAACAAGCGCCGTTACCGCATCATTGATTTCCGCCGTACGAAAGACGATGTGGCGGCGGTGGTGGCTCATATCGAGTATGATCCCAACCGCAGTTCCCGCATTGCCCTGCTGGAGTATGAAGACGGCAAGAAGGCCTACATTCTGGCTCCAGTCGGTCTGAAGCAGGGGGACAAGGTCCGCAGCGGTTCGGAAGCCGAGTTCAAGCCCGGCAACGCCATGTGCCTGAAGGACATCCCCGAAGGTCTGAACGTCCATTGCATTGAAATGGTTCCGGGGCAGGGGGCCAAGATTGCCCGCTCCGCAGGACAGGTTGCCATCGTCCGTGCCAAGGAAGGCAATTACGTGCAGGTCAAGCTGCCCAGCGGCGAAGTCCGTCTCATCCATGGCAATTGCCGTGCGACCATTGGGCAGGTGGGCAATCTGGAACATTCTGCCATCAGCCTGGGCAAGGCTGGCAAGAAGCGCTATCTGGGCAAACGCCCCCACGTCCGCGGCGTCGTGATGAATCCTGTGGATCACCCGATGGGCGGTGGTGAAGGCCGTACCTGCGGTGGTGGCCATCCTCAGTCCCCCTGGGGCCAGCTGGCCAAGGGCTATCGCACCCGCAAGCCCAAGAAGAATTCTGATCGCTTCATCATTCAACGGAGGAAAAAGTAATGTCATCTCGTTCCATCAAGAAAGGGCCATTTGTGGATCTTCCGCTGAAGGAGAAAGTGGATGCCATGAATGCCAAAGGCGAGAAGAAGGTTGTGAAGACCTGGTCCCGCCGATCCATGATTATGCCGGAATTCGTGGGTCATACGTTTTCTGTGCATAACGGCAAGAGCTTTGTCAATGTGTTCGTGACGGAAAACATGGTTGGCCATCGTCTGGGCGAGTTCTCCCCGACCCGCACGTTCCGCGGCCATGGCGCCATCAGCGGCAAGTAAAACGACGGCTGATTCAATCTGTCTTTCGTGGCCCTGGCAGGCGATTGCGCTTGTCAGGGCCTTTTCGGCTCTATATGCCGTGTGACGATTCGACAGAGGTCTGCGGAACACGCAGATCTGTTGGTTTTGCGGTTCGTAATGGGCTGAATCGCCATATACCTTATATATATGGTATAAGGCGATGCAAACGGAAAGGCTTCATATGAATGTGTTGTTGATCAATGGCAGTCCCCACGAAAAGGGATGCACCTATACGGCTTTGGCCGAAGTGGCCGCTCAGCTGGAGCGCCATGGCATCCAGACCCGCTTCTTCCACATCGGCAACCGCCCCATGCGGGGATGTCTCGCCTGTGGCCGCTGCAAAGACGGCTTCTGCGCCTTTGATGACGATGGAGCCGTGGAATGCGCAAAGCTCATGCGGGAGGCGGACGGCATTGTGGTTGGGTCCCCTGTGTACTATGCCGGCCCCAACGGAGTGCTCACATCTCTGTTGGATCGGGTCTTCTTCTGCGGCTCCTCCTGGCTGGTCAACAAGCCGGCGGCCGTGGTGGTCAGTGCGCGCCGCGGCGGGGCAAGTGCCACCTATGATCGTCTGCTCAAGTACTTTATGAAGACAAGCATGCCCATTGTGACCTCGCAATATTGGAACAGCGTTCATGGCATGACCCCCGAAGATGTCCGTCAGGACAAGGAGGGGCTGCAGACCATGCGCACGCTGGCGAACAACATGGCCTGGTTGCTCAAATGCATTGACCATGCCAAGGGCGTGATTCCCCTGCCGGAAAACGAGCCGTGGACACCGACGAATTTCATCCGTTGACCCCATCAAAAGGAGAGTAAAAATGGCATTGGCCGATGATTGTGTCTTTTGTCGTATTCTGAAGGGGGAGATTCCCTCCTGCCGCGTCTATGAGGATGATTTGGTTTTGGCGTTTTTGGACATTGCGCCGTTTAATCCAGGGCATATGGTGATTGTCCCGAAGGACCATCATCACAGCTGCACCACGTTGCCGGAGGAGACGGCGGGCCGCATGATGGCCGTCGCCGCCAAATTGGGCGCCGCCGTGATGCGGGCGACAGGGGCGGAGGGCTTCAACCTCTTCCTCAACAACGGAGCGGTGGCCGGACAGGCGGTACCCCATACGCATCTGCATGTGTTACCGCGCTTTGTGTCGGACAAGGTGCTTATCGAGGCTCCCGTCCAGAAGTATGAAAGTCCGGAGGCGATGCAGGAGATGGCGGCCAAAATCAAGGCCGGCATCCGGAACTGAAAAGGGTGGCGGCGATGAATGAGCAAGAGGAACATCAGGCGAAGCTCGCGGCTGTGCTCAAAAATGATGACCGGTACCCCATTCAGGCGTATTTGTTCATGGAGGAGGCCGTTCAGGCGGCCATGAAGGACTATGAAAAGCGCTCTCAGGTGCGGGGAAGCCGTCATGTGACCGGTCAGGAGCTGGTCCACAGCATCGTGAAGGAGCTGCTAAGGAAATATGGCCCCATGGCATGGGACGTCCTGACGGCGTGGAACATCCACAAGACGGAGGACTTCGGCAACTTGGTGTACAACTTGGTCAGGGTGAAGCTATTGGGCGTCAGCCCGGAGGATTCGCCCAATGACTTTGTGGATGTGTTGAATTTGGAGGAGGAGCTGACGCGGCCCTTCGTCAGCCACAAACCGCTGCCCACCATCCCGCGAATCGTGTGAAGCACCTCGCTCATTTTCGCAGGCCATCAATGTAATTCTGTAACTCATTGATTATCAATGAGTTATGGATTTAGATATACGATGGCCGCCGAATTCGCCATGGCCGTGGTGGCGGCGGGTGGACATTTGCCCCCGAGTCTCGCCCCTCTGGTTTACCAGCCACAATTGCCGATTTGCAATTAAAGGAACATGGCGGCGAGAATGAGTATCATGCCTGTGAGGGAGCTCCATGTCAGGGTTTCATGGAACAGCAGGATGCCCACTAGGGTGGCGGTGACGGGCTCCGAGGTGGCAATGATGGCGGCCGTTGACGGTGTCAGTCGCTTAAGTCCCGCTGTATACGCCACATAGGGGAGGATGGTGGAGATGGGGACGAGTCCCGCCAGCGGCAGCCAAAAACCGCTGGCCGAGCCCAGCAGGGGGCGGATGGCGGCGTAGTCCGCCAGAGGCAGGGTCCCCATGGCGGCGAAAAGAAAGGTCCACAGGGAGATGGTGGCGCTGGAATAGCCGCGCTGTTGGGCGCAACGGCCAAAGATGCTGTACAGCGCATAGAAGAAGCCGGAGCCCAGCCCCAAAAGAAAGACCGGAAAGGGCAGGCGGATGCTGTCTTCCTGCTGAATGACGCCGGAGACCAGAACGCAACCCGCCGTCACAAGGGCCAGCGCGATGAAGGTGCGTCGCCGAAAGGCTTCCCCAAAGCAGAAGTGGGACATCAGGGTGACGAAGATGGGGGAGGTGTACAGCAGGATGACGGCGATGCCGATGGACGTGTGCTGCAGGGTGGTGAAATAGCAGAGGTTGAACATCAGCAGGCTGACCAGACCGCTTCCCGCCATGCACCACAAATCCTTCAGTCGCACCTTGAGCAGTTGGGGACGGCAGAGGGCAAGGGCCGTCAGCAGGACGATGGCGGAGAAGCCGGAGCGCAGGGCGGCTATGGTAAGTGGTTGCAGCCCATTGGCATGCAACGTTCGAACAAAGGCCCCCATGAATCCCCAGCCGATGCCCGCGATGAGAACCTCGCCAATGCCGATATGACGGGAGGAAATGCCCATGCCTATCGTTTCCGTCGTCGGTTCAGCCGCGAACCATTTGGGTGAAATTCAGACAACGCTGATAGGCGTCGTGAATGAAGGCGTTCAGATCCTCTTTGAAAGGCGTATTGTACTTTGAGAGTTCGAAGCTGATTTCTCTCGGGTAGGGGGAGCGCTTTAGAATGTCGGCGAAGCGGTCCCAGTCCAGCGTGCCGTAGAACGGCGGCTGATGCAGGTCGCCTTTGCCGTCGTTGTCATGGATATGGAGGGCAAGGAGCCTGTCCTTGTGGCGGTCCAGGTTGTCCAGCCCATGGTCGTCCTGCATGTGACCGTGTCCGCTGTCAAAGCAGAGTCCGATGAAATCGGCGGGATAGACGTCGAACAGCTCGTCCATGATGGCGAAGGTGTCTCCAGGCATGTTTTCGAGGGCAAGGGGCACGTGAAGCTCCCGAGAAAGGGGCATGAGCTCGTCAAGGGACTTTTTCAGGGCGGCGAGACGGAGACGGATGCCGTCGATTTCCTCTGCGGGAGTCTGCACGCCGATGGCTGGAATGTGCATCATGACCGTGCCGGTTCCCTCGCATTCCCTCAGCATCCGCATGCGGTTGGCGACCAGCTCGACGCCGGCCTGCCGTTGAAATTCCACTGTCGAAAACCAGCACTTTTCGTTGCCGGCGCTGCCATGGATGTCCAGAAGGGTCAGCCCGTATTGCTTCAGCCACTGATGGATTTGGCGGATTTCGCTGGGCGTGTAGATGAAATCCGTGCACCACTGGTGGCACCAGTGGACATGGGTGAAGCCGGCTCCCGCCATGAGTTTCAGATGGGGCTCCGGATTCCCCGTGTCGGTGGAAAAGTCCGTGTTGAGTGCAATATTCATGGAAGGTTCCTTATATCCTGAAACAGTTTTCGCTTGAGATTGTAACTTATTGAATATGAGTGAGATAGATATTTAATGCTCAAAGCGGTGACAGAAAAAGAGGACTTGGAGAGAAGCCCCTTTCCATCGCCGTGAAACATCATTTTTAATTTAGCCTATATGAAGAGGGTTTCAAGCAAAGAGGGCGTTTGGCGGTGGTGTTGCGGCGAAACTGGTGGTATATTTTGACATGGACAGATGTCGAGGGGGCAACTGCCCTTCCAAATACCATGCAAAAACAGGAGCGAAACATGCGAAGGCTGGTGATTGCCGCACTGGTGGCGTTGAGCGCCATTGCCCAAGAGATTCCCGCGGGGTGGTTTCCCTTTCAGACGGATGCGCGGGTGGCGCCGGAGAGCAGCCTGGGCAGCGTGGCCTTTCTGAATCCAGGGCCTGCGAGCCAACGTATCTCCTTGAAGGACGGGCATTTCGCCCTTCCGGACGGTTCGCGGATCCGCTTCTTTGGCACCAATGTCACCTTCTCAAGGGCCTTTCCGGACAAGGAGGTGGCTCCGCTGATCGCCAAACGCATGCGGCAGCTGGGCATCAACGTCGTCCGTTTCCATCACATGGACAACCGCCACATCTGGAACGCGGACCAGACCGCCTTCGAGCCGGACATGGTGGACCGTCTGCAGTGGTTCATCCATTGTCTGAATCAGGAGGGCATCTATGTCAACATCAACTTGCATGTCTCCCGATGGTACAAGGGGTTAAGCCATAAGTCCGCCTTCCACTACGGCAAGGGCCTGGACCGCTTCTATCCGCCGTTCATCGAACAGCAGAAACAGTATGCGCGGGAACTGCTGACGGCGGTCAGCCCCTATTCCAAGCTCCCGATGACCGACGACCCCGGCGTCTTCTGCATCGAAATCAACAACGAAGACGCCATCGATCTGCTGGAGAATTCGTACAATCTGGCGGAGCTTTCGGGGACGCCGTGGGGGGACTGCCTGCTGGTGCTGTGGCATGGCTGGCTGGCGCGGAAATACGGCAACGCCCCTGCTGTCATCCAGGCATGGACGGCGGAGCAGCAGCCGTTGTCGTCCGTCAACATGGTGGCCGGCATGACGCCACATTTCGAAGGGGAGCAGGTGGGCTATTTCGAGCCGTCCCAGCCCGCTGAGGGGGAATATGAGCTGAAACTGCTGAAGGACGGGACGGTGGATTGGGCCTATCAGATGCATTTCTTCTCCATCACCCTGAAGGAGGGCGGCCGTTATCTGGCCCGCTTCCGAATCCGCTGCGATGTGCCCCGCGTCATTCACGTCAGCCTGGCCCATGCGGAGCCGCCGTGGCACAACTATTGCTCCAAAGCAATCAACGTGACGCCGGAATGGCAGGAGGTGGAAGTCCAACTGAACGTCATGGGGCTGCAGAACGTCAAGAAGCGCTTCACGTTGAACTTGCAGGGGCGCTCCACGCCGGCGACGGTTGTCGTGAAGGACATTGGCCTGTTCGAGGGCGAGCGGCCCATGCCGTTCGCCAATGCGGCTGAATTTTCACAAATTCCTTTCCCAGAAGAACTTGCGCCGATGACCATGAGCGGGGACTATCGGACGTTCCTGCGGGAACTGGACTTCCGCTATTCGCGGGAGATGACGGATTTCCTGAAAGGCACGTTGAAGGTGAAGGCGCTGGTGACGGACACGCAGGCCTCCTACGGTGGCGTCTTTGGGCACTTGCGGGAAAGCGAAATCGCCGATTTCGTGGACATGCATGCCTATTGGCAGCATCCCCTGTTCGCGGCGGGACATTCGTGGAGCGCCCTCCATTGGACCATTGGAAACAGTCCGATGGTGGACAACGACAGCGGCGGTGTGCTGACCTATCTAAGTCGTTGGCGCACAGCGGGAAAGCCATTCACGGTCTCCGAATACGACCATCCTGCGCCCAGCGAGCATCTGGCCGAGATGTTTCCCCTGTTGGGCAGTTTTGCGGCTTTTCAGGATTGGGACGGCCTCTATCAGTTCTCCTACGTCCATCCCGTGGACATGAAGGAGAAAGTCCGTCTGGCTGGATACTTCAGCATGGCCCCCAATCCGGCCAAGATGGTGACGTCCCATTTTGCGGCGATGGTCTTTCGGCTGGGGCTGATTCCTCCCGCAGAGCAGGCGGTGACCATCACCGTGCCGCAGCCGTTAATTCGTAACTTGTTGATGGATAATGAGTTGAAAAAATGGAGCACGGCGGTTCCCGGCTATCCGTCATCCCCTTTCTTTGCAGGACGTTTGGAGACGCGGTTCGTGGAGGAAGGCGATGCCGTCACCGTCGTCAACGGAGAGCTTGGCACCGCCCTTCCGCTGCGCACGTCCTGCCTCACGTGGTCATTGGATAAACCGCAGCAGGGCATCTTCATCGTGAACGCGCCGAAGGCCAAGGCGGCGATGGGGCATTTGGGTGGACGGACGGTGCCCATGGGAGAGGTGACGGTGGCGGCCAAACTGCCGAAAACGGACACCGCCGCCTTCACGCTAGTGGCCTTGGACGACCGTGAAATCGCCGCCTCCCAACGGATGCTGCTGTCTTTGGTGGGCACCATCGCCAACGTGGGCATGGAATGGGACGAGAACCATACGACCATCAAGGACCGGTGGGGTGACGGTCCCGCCATCGCCAAATTCATCCCTGCGGAAATTATCCTGCCTGGAGAAGCCCGCCCCACGGTCACCGCTTTGGACCCCGCCGGCAATCCCATGGGCACGATTCCCGTGGACGGCGGTCCCCATGCATGGCGGTTTGCCACCTTGCCCGAAATGCCGTCGCTTTGGTTCTATGTAAGTCGTTGAGCAACAGTATATTATATATTACGACTGTGTTCCACCGCCCCGTGAGGGCTGACGTCTGATTCTGCAGCCTCATATCCCGCCGCCATGAAGGACTGCAATATAATGCATAATAATGAATTGCGAATAGTGAAAGTCAAAATGAGGCCGTGAAAAACGGCGAAAATGACGAAAATTACATCCGGAGGAACAAAAAACGCCCTTGATTTTTGGGGCGATGGCCGTTCCGCGGCCCCACGATGCCCTTCCTCGCATGATAGGGACGACCCTGTATATTAATACCTCTTTTGATATATAGGGCCAAAATGGGCCACTTTTTTGCATTTTGCCATTCTTGCACTATATTTCATTATCTTTCAGTTCATTCATAAAAATGCAATGGACTTCAGAACGCGATTCGTGAGAGGGGAAGAGTGAAACAGCAGGCAATGTGTTATGGCAGAATCATGTTTTCTGTTGCGGAATATCTTCCATGTTTGCTTTTTTCTGAATAGGGTATATAATAAAAATTAGGTAATTCAATGCGTTGCCAACAAGAAGAGGTTTCCCCGATGTGCGATTGCTTCAAAACCGCTGAATATTTTCTCCGTCTCCAAACAGGAGATGCAGGGGATGCCATATCCAACATGAAACTCCAAAAGCTATTGTATTATGCTCAGGGGTTTGCCTTGGCCATTCTTGGAAATCCATTGTTTCCGGAGGATTTTGAGAAGTGGACGTTTGGTCCTGTCCTTCCCGTTGTCTATGACAAATACAAGGAGTTCGGCTCTGACGCCATTCCGCGACCAGAAGGTGCTCGGCTTCAAGAGTATACGGATGATGAAAGGAAACTTCTTGATGAGGTCTATTTTACGTTTGGACAATATTCCGCGTGGGCACTAAGCGAAATGTCTCATGCGACTCCTCCATGGCAGAATGCGGAGATGGGAAAAATCATCACGAAAGAATCCATGAAGTCCTATTTCTCCACGCAGATTGAAAAATGACAATCAGACACGCTCCATTGCATTGGCATAACGCCCCTAGATGCAGATTTTAACCTAAAACGTGGGACGAGAGACGGGAGACGGGAGACTCGATAAGAGAAGAGTGAAAAGTGAAGAGTGAAAAGTGAAGAGTGAAAAGTGAAGAGTGAAAAGTGAAGAGTGAAAAGTGAAGAGTGAAAAGTGAAAAGTGAAAAGTGAAAAGTGAAAAGTGAAAAGTGAAAAGTGAAAAGAGGGCAAGGGCTCAGGCGAAGAAACGGCGAATCACATCATAGGCGATGCTGCCTGGCGGCGGAGTTTTGGGAAGGGTGTCTTTGGAGAACCAGCCCAGTTCGGTCAGCTCATTGCCATCGGGGCAGGGGGAGCCGGAGGCGTAGTCCGCGCGGAAGGCGAGCATGAGGCTGTTGGGGAAGGGCCATGGCTGGCTGGACAGATAGTGGATGTTTTTCACGCGGAGGCCGGTTTCCTCCTGAATCTCCCGTTCCACGGCCTGCTCCACCGTTTCTCCCGCCTCCACAAAGCCTGCAATCAGGCCGAATATGCCATCGGGAGCGCGGCGGTTATGGGCCAGCAGCAGCTCTTGTCCGTCATTCCGCGAGATGGCGATGATGACCGCCGGAGCCAGCTGCGGATAATAGCGTTCGCCGCAATGGGGACAGACTCGCGCCATATCCGACTGGGAGAACGCGAGTTCCGCGCCACAGCGACCGCAGAGACGATGCCGTCGCCACCATGGATACAGTTCACAACAACGGCTGATGGCGTTCATAATGTCTAACGTGTTCTGGGAGAATACATTACGTATTTGCATGGAAACCACGTCCTGTGGAAGGGACGTTCCGTTCAAGGTCATTTCCATGCCGTAGCAGGGTACATCGTCCAACTTCCCGGAAAGGATAAGTTCCTCATTTTCAGGAAGATAGGATGCCATATGGGAGGCCAGGGGAAGGCGAAGGGCACCATCGGCGTCTCTTGCCATCAGCATCTCCTTGCCGGAGAAGAGGATAAGCGGTTCGTTGCCAGCCAGGTCCGCGACGCGGCATACATGGTGAATGGGTTCGATGGAAAACATGGAGCAGTCTGAATGCGGAAGGGGTGGATTGTCTGCCTCAAAATATAGGGGCGATTCCCCTGCCGTCAACTTCCGGAAGGGGAAATTGGAACTGAGGGGGCACGAAGAGTGAAACGTGAAGAGTGCAAGTCCCAAAGGCACGAGTGCAACTCACGAACAGACGGTTATTTCACTATTTTTGTTAGACGCGGGACATGGGACGGGGGACAAATCGGTGGGTTGCGCTTTCGGGGCTGCGCTCTCCCCCAGCGGTCTTCCGCCGTCCCGTTGGGGCTGACGCGTGAATGGCGGTGGTGCTTCGAGAACTTTTCTCTATGGCTTGCAAAACCTCTGGCCTGTTCATCATTTTCAGTTCAATGGAACACCCTAATGCCATGGAAATTTCCACCATGGACTTCATGGTAAAATTGGTTGTCTCATTCAAAACCCGCGAAACATACTGCTTGGACTTGTTAAGCCGTTTTGCCAATTCTGACTTGCTGATGCCTTTTGCCTCCATGATTTGACAGACATCTTCCACAAATTTTGCCTTTATCGATTCAGTGATAAAGGCGACATCATTGTCAAGATCGATGCATTCCAGGTCATCAAGTAGCTTTTTTGTGTCTTTGTCAATTTTCATTTGCTTTTTCTCCCTCTCATTGCTCAAAGAGAAACCGATATTTTTCAGCACGGCTAAATTGTTGGTCTTGTTTGGTTTTGGATTTTTCGTTGTCCTTCTCCCATCCATGAGTACAAATAACAACCTCTTCTTCATGGATGAAAAAGAACAGCCTGAACCCCAAGCCTGCTGATGATTTGAACTCATAAATCTGATTTCTGCCCACATTGTCAGATTTCCATGGCCTCACTCGATTCTTATTTGCAACAATATCCCTTTCTTCCAACTGAAGTTTTATGCTTGCCACAAGTTTCCTATACAAGTTTTCGTTCTTTTTCCGCATTTTAAGCAAGTCTTTGACTGCCTCTGGCAATTCTTCCGTGTCCTTTCGCCATAAAAAACCAAGAGAATGCATTCTTTCCCATTCACATTTCAGCAAAAGTTTATCATAGACCTCAGGCAATTGCTCCCTTAAGTCGGATAATCGCACAACCCCATATGAATTGGCGTCTCTATGATTTATAGGACCTTGAAACATTGTCTACTATATGTGTGATTTTCCGGAAGTCAACTTATAAATTGACTTTTCTTCTTCCATTAACCGCCCACTGCATGTTTGGCCGGAGGAGAAATGGGAGGCAACTCGCCATTTCAATCCGTGGAGGACGACAAGTTGGCCATATCCATGCCCCTGACTCATAACTCTGTCATGTGCCTATGTCCTTACTATACCTCCTTCCTTTATCGCTTCAAACCTGCTTGTTGTTTTATAACCTATTATCATTCAGAATCTTACAAATTCACACAGAATCATTATGACTCTTGTGGGATGCAAGAGAATGGGATGTGGGACAGGAGACGAGCGACGTGGCGCGAAAAGTGAAAAGTGGGGCAGGGGGCACAGTCATGGCAGAGGGCAAGGGGCGAGTTGGGGGGTTGGGGGAGGGAATTGGGGTGGAAAAGTTGAATCTGGCCTGATTCCATATACATTATAAGGACGCAGTTTTTCAGTGCAACCCCATGGTTTGAAAGAAGAGGAATATGGAACGGGTTTATATTGGCGAGATTAAGCAGCATTTGGAAGTGCCGGTGCTCCTGCATGGCTTCATTGAGAATTTCCGCAATGGCGGCACCATGGCCTTCATCGTCTTGAAAGACATCAGCGGCAAAGTCCAGGTGACCATCGAGAAGAAGAACCACGAGGACATGCTGCCACTGTTGGACCAGCTGACTCTGGACTCCGTCATCACCGTCACGGGCGTGGCCCATGCCAGTGAATACGTGAAACTTAACGGCGTTGAGGTGATTCCGGAGCGCATTGAAATCGAGTCCATCGCCGCGCCGCTTCCCATCGCCCGAGAGGACATTCCCGCCACGAAGAAGAAGCCGGCCATCGAGCGGTCCAGCGTGGACCTGCGGCTGGATTACCGTTGGGTGGACCTGCGTTCGGAGCGCAACCAGCTGCTGTTCAAAGTCCAGACCGCCATGGTCAAGGCCATGCGGGACTTCCTGCTGGAGCGCCGCTTTTTGGAGATTCATACGCCGAAGCTCATTGGCGCCGCCAGCGAGAGCGGGTCGGAAGTCTTTGCGGTGGACTACTTTGACACCAAAGCCTATTTGGCCCAAAGCCCCCAGTTCTACAAGCAGATGGCCATGGCCGGCGGCTTTGAGCGCATCTTCGAGGTGGGACCGGTCTTCCGCGCGGAGAAGTCCTTCACCAACAAGCACACCACGGAATTCACGGGCTTCGACTTGGAGTTCAGCTACATCACGTCCTTCCGCGATGTGATGGCCATGGAAGAGCAGCTGCTGACCCATATGCTGAAGGAGGTCAAACAGCAGTACGGCGAGCAGATTCAGGAGACCTTCGGGCTGGAGGTCATCGTTCCGGAGACGCCGTTCCCCGTCATTTCCCTTGCGGAACTGTATGCGGAGCTGGAAAAGGAATTCGGCTACACGGTCCCGGATTCGGAGAAGGGGGACTTAACCTCTGAGGCAGAGCATCTTAGCTACGACTGGGTTAAAAAGAAACACAACCACGAATTCCTCTTCGTCACGGATTTCGACGCCGCCAAGCGCGCCTTCTACCACATGCGCGACGCGAATGGCGTCCCTCAAGGCTACGACCTGATTTGGCGCGGCACGGAAATCACCACTGGCGCCCAACGGGAGCACCGCTACGAGATTCTCAAGAAGCAGGCGGAGGAGAAGGGACTCGCGGAGGACGTGAAATTCTATCTCGAATTCTTCAAATACGGCTGCCCGCCCCATGGCGGCTTCGGCATCGGCGTCGACCGCCTCACCATGCTGCTGGTCGGTCTGCACATCAACGAGGCCATGTTCCTCTTCCGTAGCCCTAAACGCCTGACGCCCTAAGGGTTGCGCTGTCAGAGCCCGTTTGCGGCATGAGAACGATTTGAAATCATGTAACTTATTTACTATCAATAAGTTATAAATGATTTTGATGAATTTTGCGAAAGCCGTAGATTCGGGGTAATCATGACCAAGGTGAATAGATGCGAAACACTTTTTTTCTACATCTACTGAACTATTTCAAGGCGACGCCGTTTTGGAAGGGGGTGCGTCGTCGCAAACAATTGCGCAGAATGTTGTCGATGGAGTTGATTGATGAGTTCATCGACCTGCATTATGGCAAGGATTGTCCCGAACGGGAGGTGCTGCGGCAGGAGATTTACTCCGTCGCGAAGAATCATTGTCTGCAGAAATGGGAGTTCCTCTGCTATGATCTGCGCGGGAAGGATGAAGACTA